>Ga0065711_1043365_pt1 | contig 14773 bp, 11 predicted proteins | sample Hoacrofraction12_FD_59098 | JGI IMG/M metagenome (GOLD analysis project Ga0065711, IMG submission 59098) | Hoatzin crop microbial communities from Cojedes, Venezuela - Epithelial fraction 12 v2 (version 2) | ecosystem: Host-associated > Birds > Digestive system > Esophagus > Crop | place... | reverse complement strand
GTAGCTCTTCATCTTTCTTGAACTGGGGAGCCCAGAACTGGACAGAGCACTCCAGATGAGGCCTCACCAGGGCAGTGTAGAGGGGAAGGAGAACCTCCCTCGTCCTGCTGGCCACACTCTTCTTGATACACCCCAGGATCCTATTGGCTTTCTTGGCAGCCAGGGCACACTGCTGGCTCATGGTTAACCTGTTGTCCACCAGGACACCAAGGCTTTTACTCCCCCAAAATCAGACTTTGTGGCAATGGAAAATGAGATCATGACTCTCTTGCTGGCAGAGTGGAGTGAAACAATGGTGGTATAAAAAAAATAGTAATCTCTTTAGAAAAGAAAGGCCTGGTCTCGCTTGGCAGGTGTTATTTATTTTTCCTAGCAGAAGGAGCAAGAAACTGCAGGTGGAATCTCCGGTTGGCTTCCCAAGGTACTACTGTGACATTTTAATGAACTAATTCCCCTCAAAGGTGGCATTTTCACTTGTTCCCCTGACCTATTGCTGTACATTGGCTGTGAAACAAACTATCTGCTATCAGCCCTGACATCTCAGGCTCAGAGAAAAAAAAATAAGGCTGTAATACTAATGCAATGAACAGACTCCTCACCCTGTTAATCCTGATGTGGATGTAGCTGGCCATCTTCCCCATGTGCTCCAGGGCCACGGGCTCTTCGGGAGCACATCAGCATAACACTGTTTACCTTTGCAGCTCCCACTGGCAGAGGCTGTGACTCAGGGTGCAGCTGTGTGATGTTTCCTGGCCCATTTACACTCTTTTCCTGCATGGCTAAAGGTGATGTTCATGCTGGTGAGACCCTTTTCTCACTCTCTACTGTGGCTCTGCCCTGTTTAGAGGAGTTTCACCAGGCTGAAGTGTTGTTTGTGATAGGCATGACTTGGACCAGATGCCCTGCCCTACAGCCAGGCTCTACTTTCCGTTCTCCGGAGATAAACTTCTTACATTGGTGTAAAATGTGTGCAATGAATAACAAAACTACAGCAAAATAGTTTATGTAAAGCACTGATGTGGGAGAAGTTTCATAAGAGGTTTCGTATCTCAAAAAGGCCTTTTGTCAAAAATAGAAGCATTTTCTCTAAGAAAAGAAAAATACCAAGTTTCTTGCACAGTCTTACTGTCATGCTAGTGCTGTTCCTAGCTGCCATGGAGACCCTCTTTCTTCCCAGAGTGCGAGATGCTGTTATGGTCCTTTTCTGAGCAGGACAGAAAGCAGAAGCAGCCCTTTCAGGAGTGACTGGGCTGGGGAGACCAGCTGCCACCCACCGGGGCAACTGGCCCTAGAGCAAGGGCCAGTGAGGGCTGAGCTCTTTGTCTGAGGGGTTTCAAGCTGGCAGGCTGGTTAGGGGGCACGAATGGGGACCGCCAAGTGAGCCGGTCTGATGGGAAACAGAGAGCGCGGGGTCAGGCGAGCCACTGACGTGACCTGCCAGGGAGCAGAGGTGGGAAAGCTGGCTGGGAACTGGTGTGCGGGGAAACATCCGCCTCCGCCTTGAGACTGGGTCAAAAGCAAAAGCAGCTCAGCGCGTGTGCTGCTAAACCTGCAGGTAAACACTGGCGTCCAGCACCAATATTTTGTTTTCTTCCTCTGGGAAGGAAACAGGAATACAGCAAAACCCCAAGTAGGCAAGACACTGCCGCTCCGACTCCGAAGGGGCAGGGCGGCTACAGGGATGGGGAGAATCCAGGCAGAGAAACCAGGCCATGGAAATCAATGCAAATGACTTTGATCGCAGAGTTTCAAGCCCATTTGCTCTGTAGGAAGCACGGCTGTCAGCAGGGATAGGCAGTGAGAGGGGTGGGATCTCACAGCTTGCAAGATGAATTGGGGAATGTGGCAGATGCTTTTTTTCCTAGCTTCAGAGAGCCCTTAGCAAGAAGCCCTTAGGATCATTTTAATGGCCCAAAGGGGGATGATTTCAAGCTCCAGGCCCACGCCCCTAATTTCTGTTGCTGTCAGTGGCAGTACAGTGGGCAACGTTGGTACCGTGCCCGCACGGTGACGGGCCAGCGAGTGATGGACACCAGACAGGACTGGTGGTGGGGAGGCAGTGGGGGCCCGACGAAGCCCCTCTCCCTGGGGCACAGGGAGGCTTGGTGCACCAGAGACCCACGGGGATCCCTCAGAACCAGCTGGTGAAGCGGCAGAGCCCCTCCACGAGCACCAGCCGGCAGCGTGGGAAGGGAGACTGCTACCTGCAAGAGGGCTCTGCGCCCTGCGGACCGTCCCTGGGGAGGGCTCGTGGGGGGAGAAGCTCCACTTGTGTCAGTCATCATTTTTAAGCATTTGCAAAAAGAAACACCTTTGAGGCAGGGCCTCTGTATTTGTTCAGAGCTGCACGTGATGGGACATGTGCCTCTGTTCTAGTTTCTGAGTGCCACTGTTGTTGTAGGTTAATTATCGTTAGTAATTAATCATCACCACTCACAGAGAGTCTTTTCCCTGCTGGTCAGGAGTCGCGTGGCGCATTAACAGCTTTTCGCCCCTGCAAACAGCTCCAGTTTGGCCCAGGGACTCCTCTGGCCCCAGCAGCTGCCTCGGAGCCTGGCAAACCCTTGGAAGGTGGTTGGGGGGAGCCTGGGTTGTCCTCCCTCGTGACTTTTTTTTTTTTTAATATAATTTAAATAGAGCTAGCTAAAATCTCTCCATGCTCATGTGAAGCTTTGCACAGGGTTTCCTAAGACTAAGTCTTGTTGACTTTTTCCTTCTTTTAGTAAGTTTCTGATGCAGTGAGGCAGGTAGAACAAATCTGGTGATACGTCCAGAGGTAACATATCCGTTTTCAAAGACGTAGCTGAAAACAACCTAATAACTGTAGTCATTGCTTTCGCTATACTTAAAAAATAAAAAAAAAAAAAGAAGAAAAGAGAAGGAAGGTGGTGTCAGGATGTTTCTGCTAGGGCCACCCCAGGGAAGCAGAGACCCTGGGAGCTGCCGGCCTCAGGGTCACGCAGACGTGGGCATGGCCAGGAGCCGTCTCTCCTGGCAGGAGCCACTTCCAGCACTGGCTTCGGGGTTGGTTTTTTTTTTCCTCTCACAGATCCACCCGCCAGATCCTAAAACGGGTCAGGCATATGGGATCATGGCATGAGCAAATTCGGCTGGCTCAAGTTCAGGCTTACAAGGAACTCAGTTGTCTTTTTATCTTTTTTTCAACTCAAACCAAATCCCAAAGAAAAATTATGGGAACCGGGCGCTTCCTGGCGCCTGCAGCTGCTCAGTAAAATTGACTTTTCCGTCAGCGCTACCGCTCGTAGTGCAAACCTGGCAGCTGAGCACTGGACCCAGTTGGAGCCCTGCTTTTCGATTCAAAAAAAGTTCAGCCAACTTGGAGCATTTCAGACTCAGCGAATTATTTTCTGACAAAAATGTTGGTTTATTGGGAAATTTCCGGCTGGCTCTAATTGGGACAGCTGTTAAGGCGGCAGTTTTCACGAGAACTAAAAGTTGCTTTCAGATGAGTACAGCTCTTAAAACGGCTGCTGCTTTGATAGCTGCTCGTTGCCTTTCTGGTCTGATTATTGAGCTTAGTATCTCCTCGCAAGCTTAAAAAAAAATCCAATTTGCCTGTCTCATCTTTCTCTTCCTTACCAAATATTATCTTCTGCCCCTCCTCCTTCTTCAAGGAGACTTTGTCTGTTCAATTTTGACCCTAAATTTGAGCTTGGCAAAAATTAACGTGTATAGCATTTCAGATTAAAAGAATTTCTCTTCTTTTTTTCCCCAAGCTTTCTGGGGTCACAAACACTGTCGAAAAGTCAAAGCAAACATTTGCCTTGTTGCTTTAACATGGGAGATCCTGCCAAGAAAATTAACGGGGCCTATCTCCACAAAGGGAACAAACTCATCTAATTCTGATGGTGGTACTGAGAGACATGCAGCTTGCTAGCTTTGTGTAATGACTTGGGTTTTAATTTAATTGTTTTTCCTTTCTAATCCCACATACGTTTTTGCCATCAAAGCAAGGAAGTTGAATAAAGCATATGAAGGTTCCTAAATAGCTCACACAGTCCCAGAGTCTATGAGCTGGAAATTTTGTATCCTTAGGGATCTGGGAGCTGTAAGGGCTTGATGAAAGCCCTTGATAAAATAATACTATGAGTATTATGCTGATCTGCTGGGAATTCTCACCAAATCTGCCTTGCTCCCCACATGGCAATGGGAAGACCTGGATCTCCAGAAGCCCCTGGCGTGACCTGGCTTTGTAGCTCTTGCAGGAAGGATGAGAGCAGAGATGTGGTATCCCTGGCTATAGCTCAGTAGTCCAGGGTGGTGGCAGCCGCTCTTGCTTGAGGACAGAACAGTGTCCCCATCTCGGCTGGGGATGCAGTGCTGCTGGGCTTCCCATGGGAGCGGGGCCAGGCTGTCTGCTGCCCCGCTCTGCCCTCAGCCATCTCACTGCTTAGGGCTCTTAATTTCTGCTGGAGTTTTACCACTGCAGTCACAAAGCTAGCCGCATGCTGGATACCTGATTGCTGCTGAGCTGCTTGAACAAAACTGGCCAAGTGTTGCTTGAACGTCCCCTTTGTGCCGACTCCAGCTGTGCTGGCTCCGGCCATGCACGCCGAGAGCGCGCACGGCTTTGGGGCTGCAGCGAGAGTGGCTCTCCAGGGAATACATTGCAGATATGGAAATTGCTCTGGAGCAGAGTGAGGAATGGATTAAATTGGGTTCAGATTGAATCAAAACTTTTTTTTTTTTTATGTGGCTTTCCAGTGAAACAGGAAAAATGAAAGAAATTCATCTTGTCATCTCAGTATGTTGTTCAGACTAAAACAGGGGTTCTTCTTCTACCTTTCTTATTTAAAGAAAGTCGAATTTTAAATGAACAATGGTGTGCTGAAGTGGAAAAACTTGAAGCATTTAATTTAGAAAGGGGATCAATGAAACATTTTGGCATTCTTAAGCAAAACAGTTTATTTCAAAGCAGGTTGAAAAAAGTGCTTTGATTGCAGCTGTTTTTTCTTCGATTGTGGTTTTGTTTGCTTTTCTCCCCACTTAAAGTAATCGCCAAATTCCAGCTAAATTTGCCAATTGTTTACATGCCTCAGGACTCTGTTGTGCAGCAGATTCGTGGTTCATTTAAAATGAAAAAATCTTTGACTGTGAATCACGCATGTACAAGGAGCTAATGGAAGACCCCTGACTTTTGGGTCCTGATGCGCAGTTTTTTTCAGCTTGTGCTGGGAATGGCTACCTGACAGCAGTGCATCCCATAATTCCCCTGTAGGCAATGCCCCGTGGAGTGCAGTTTTGCTCCTGCTCATAAATAGGCTGCTAGAAAACCGGGCGATGCCAACGCTGACGCTCTGGGCTCTGTGCTAGTGCCTCTGCTGCTGCGCGGCCCGTTCTCACGGGAAAAGAGCCCAGCAGCCTCCCTGGGGAGCCCAGCCCTCCCTGGGCAGCCAGAGGGTCCCTTCCGCAAGACTCTGGGACCTACGGAATACGTACAGTGCCTTGCACCCAGCTGTCGACCACCAGCTGTCGACCACGGTCCTACCCCTGGGTGGCAGAAGGAAGGAATTTAAACAGAGAGGAGCAAAGTTTATATTTAGAGCCGGAGGATGCTCCTTCATCAGATTACGCCAGTTTTAAGTAGGTCAGGCAGGACACCCAAGATATCTGAGTCCCCTTCAAAGGCATCCGTCCGTCAATTATTATTCCAGGCGTTTCTCTTTCGCTCTGCCTTTCTTTTCAGAGCTCCGGCCCTTTGTCACTGCTTCTGGGCTGCGCTGGCTCTTGCCGTGCTTCCCAACACTTGCTCCTTTCATTGCCTTTCCCGGCCCTCATCCCCCCCCCGGCTCTGGTACGGCGGTGGGGACAGCAGTGGCCTCAGCTGTGTCTTTAAGCCGTGGGGTGCTCAAGACCACCGTTTTGGGGTGCAGCCCAGCAGCTGGAGGCCGGGGGGAGGCTGCATGTGTGGGGTGCTCCTCGCAGCAGCACGTCCCTGCGCACCTGGGTTTTTAACCTGAACACAAACGGGTTTAGAAAAAAGCAAGCAACGATAGCAATGAAAACATCCAAAAGGCAAAAGAATTCCCCAAACCTCCCTGTTTAACCCTTTTATTCTGGGAAAATAATTGTCTGCCCTGATCAGCCTTAGACCACCTGGCTGCTCTCCCCAGCGGCATCAGCATCCAGGCATACTTTCCAGCCAGTTTCCCCTGTAATCAACCCTAATAATAAAGGCTCTGGACATGTACAGGACCCTTCCCGTGTGATCCCAGGCCATCTCGCAAATGAATGCACAGCGAGGAGGAGAACAGCTTAACGGGATCTTGTCGCAAGGCTCTGAAGCAACCCTGTCGCTTTCATTACCCACAAAGACTTAAATCCCCCCTCCTTCAGCATGGGCAGGCCCGACAGGGGCGAGCGCAGCGTCAGGGAGCAGACCCCCGGGCTGATCCTCCAGCAAAGCACTTCGGTGTGCAGGAAGTGTTTTTCTCCCAGCTGACTGGGGTGATCTGAGCGCCCGTGACTGCAGGCTTTGTGGGGCCGCGGCAGGGATCTGGCACCTGGGAGGAGCGGGGCTCTGCGGCTGATGGGAAGGAGCCTGCAGGCGGGCTGGCCAGGTCGACACCGTCCCATTGCCGAGGGCAAGCGTTGGTGCCGTGCTCCACGCGGGTCCCGCGCAGGCTGTGCGAGGGCCAGGGATGCTCCGGGCCCTTCAGTCGGTCATGCTGACACGATCCCGTGCCAAAATCAAGTAACACCCGCTTGTTTTTATCGAGCCCTTTTCTTTGCTCGCTCTCAGCCTATTACATTTTTCAAATCTCAGTGGAATTTTTATTTTTTTTTTAACTCAAGGCCTCCTTCAAGCTGATCACAAGGGAATGCTGAGTGCTTGTTTTTTAATATTCTGACAGGTGCTATTTTGCTATTTGCTCGTGATGATTCAGGACATTTGCATCTCTTTGTCCTTAATTAAAAAGCACTTCACCCTTGCTGCAGGGGTATGGCAGATTTCTCTTGATCTGTTCGTTTTGGGGGACTTCTAATCAACATATCCACTCTATCGATGCGGGTGCATTTCTGATGGGGGGGTGAAGCTTAGCGCAGTGTGGAGAGCTGTGTGGGTGTAATTATGGCTTGCCTTTTTTTTTTTTCCTGGGTGAATTTGACTGCTGTTGAAAGGCAGTTTCTAACAGCCTGCTAGAAGACAGGAGTCCCCTGTCCACCAAACACATGGGCAGTGACAAAGGCAAAATTTGCTTCAAAGCCTGAAGCTGGCAGGGCTGCCTGGGGAGTTGGTACTTTGCCTCCCCGCTGCACGCTTTAGCAGAGAGCCTGCAGACAGGCTGCCTGCCCTGTGCAGGACCCCCATTAGATCCCACCCTGCTTGCCCAGACACCATCTGGTTCAGCTTATCTACTTCTCTGCAGCATGACCCCTCCTGTGGACACCCCAGGGCTGGGCATGTCCCTCTGCAGTGCGTGGGACAAAGACGTGCATGCTCGGCATGCTGCGTTGGGGTGCATTTGGAGTATGCCAGGGATGATTCCTGGTCTCTTCCACACACACACACTTTTTGCAAGGTGAAAGGGCAGCACCTTTCATAGCAGGGCCTTATTTAATGGCAAAACGTGTTGCCTTGGGCTGTCAGGGAGGCTAAAAGTACCTGTGAGCTGAGGAAGGGATTCAGCAGCAGCTCACCAGTCTATGCACAAGTACATAGTCTGGAAGCACCTTTCACTGCAGGAACCCCCCAGGCCTCAGGGGAGGAAACAAGGAGAGGGGAGACGCCTCCATGCGTGTCCCTTGTGTGAGGGTGAGAGGGTGCGAGCACGGGGCTGTCTGCAGGGATGCTGCAAGGCAATGGGATGCTGGAGGGGTGAAGCAGCCCCAGGCAGGGCAGTGGGAGCAAGGTGCTGTGCTGCCCTGGCTCCTTGCCCTGAAACCGTGGGATGAGCGGCAGCAATTGCCCTGCCTGGATGTAGGCAGAGGTCATCTGCCCAAGGTGACTCCTTCCATCCCCCCAGAACAGGCTGTGTCTCTGCAGCGCTTTCCACCTGGCTGGATCTCGCTCGCAGGTGGGGCAGTGGGAAGCGACCGCAGACCCACCTGGTGGGTCTCGCCCAGGGAAAAGCATCCAGCCCCTCATGTGCCGCTGCTCCAGCTGGCCCCCAGCCCCGTGGGGAAACAGGAACTGGGCTTTGCGTCGGCACCTGAGCCTGCCAGGCAACAGTGACCCCAGGGATGGGGTCACGCCCTAGGTGCTGAGATCCCATACCTGCTTTCTGACATTCCAGCCTTAACTTTTCTGTCTCCTCCCACAAAATACGAGACTGAAAAACAACTCCAGCAAGGCTCTTGCTGCTTTTCTCAGTGTTTATCTGTTCCGCTTTTCCAGGCTGGGGCATGCAGGTTCATGGGAACCTTTGAAGATTATTTCTCTTCAGTTTTCTGAGGAGGCTTCAGCCTCCTCTTGGATCTTTTTATTTTACCTCCTCTCAATGCATTGGCCCGATTTCTCTGAGACTTAACAGCAACGAACAAGATTAAGATTGGAGCTTAGTGAGTCTTAGGAGAAGATCTTTCTTTCCTGACATGCTGGCAATTACCAGATCCTCGTGCCAGCGTCTTTCTTTTGGAGAGGAACTGTGTGTGCAGGCTTTTCTGCTCCAACGACTTTGGGAGCACAGAAGCTTGAGGGCACCAAGCGCGAATGCTGCAGCTCACAGTGTCGGCTTCTTTGCACTTCAGCTGCCACTGATTGCTTTCGGCAACCGGAGGGGCTGGGATGGAGGAGGAGAAAACTGAGAGTGAGGGGGATGGTGGATGCTGGGCACTGTGGCACCTGCTGTGTTGGCCGGACAGGGTCTGGATTTCCACCTGATGAGGTGTGAGCACTATTCAGTTGGAAAGTAAAATGCCAAAGGTACCCAAGTGTGGTATCTGAGTGGGGCTTGCCGAGCCTGGCAGCCACAGCAGCACAGCCTGAGCTTGTGTGCAGCGCAGGGTTGATCTAGGTCAGTGTTCCACAGGAGATCCTGGAGCTGAGGAAGAGAGCAGTGCTGGCACTTCTCCATGTACTCTTGTGAGCACGGGCTGAGGAGCATCACGAATGCTCACAAGGGTGGGGAGGTGGAAAGTGTGCAAATGGCAGTGCCAGCAGCAAAGAGCAGCTGGCCGCTGGATTGAGTCGGGACTAGGCGAGCAGCTCTGCTCTGCCATGGACTCAGGGGAACCCTGGTGGCATGACCATGGGGGGCTCTCAGGGTTGCCGTGCGGGCCAGCTGTCCTGCTGTGTCCCATCCGGGCCAAGAGGAGATGGAAAGAGAGGCAGCGCCATTGCTCCCCTGCACCTGGGAGTGGGTAACAGCAGCACAGAGGATGCTCTCTTCCCACTGAACGAATGATGCTTTGGGCCAGAGGTGCAAGAGGGGCTGCTGAGCTGCTCCAGGCAAGGAGTGGGCGCTGCCCCTGCCCTGAGCAGGCATGTGCTGGGGAGACCACACACTGGGTGGGCAAAGTGCACCCAGGTGTGCCAAGCCCGTTCTCAGCCGGTCACTTCCCTGGTGAGCTCTTGCTAATGCAGCCCTGTTGGATGACAGCACCACAGTCCCAAGCACTGTCTCCCTAAAACACAACAAAAAACAGCCCCTCCATAATTTTCTCCTTGAGTTCAGGCACTTGAGAAAGAAGCGCATTTCCCTCTTGTTGGGGAAGACACCAGAGCTTCACAAGGGAGGAAAATAAAGAGGCCCTGAAAATGCCTAGTAGCTCCCGAGAAGGAAAGAGGTGTGAGAGTACGGGCTCGCTGCAGGCATCTGTCCCAGGGCTGCAGAGTCAGTCCCATAACAGACAGCAAAGAAACACAGCTGGTGTGACCTCACATCACCTGGTACCTGCCACAGGAGGGACTGCCTTCTGCCTCGGCTCTGGGAAGAAACCTTCTTTCACTGGTTTCTCCACCCGCCAGCCGCCCTGCGTTCTCCTCAGGCTGACAAAATGTCAAACTGCCAGGCAAACCGCAGAGCAGGGGCAAGAGGGAAAGCAGAGAGCAGGACCCAGACCAGCTGTTGGAAACGGTTGTAATTGCAACAGCTAAACTCGGCCACAGATGAGCAGTTACAATTATTTACTGGTGTATAAACATTCCCAGTCAGCGCAGAGAGGAGTCACTGAAATCCCCGCATATCTGGACAGAAATGTCTAAGGGTATTAAGAACAAAAGGCAACTGTGCCTCCCTCCCTCACGCTCTTAAACCCTGCCAGGGAGGCCAGTGGATGACGATGTGCCCTCAGCTGTGCCTTCAGAGCTGCAGCACGGAAGGGGAAGGGGTCAGGCAGGGTTACTGCTGGCCAGGTCCATCCGTGGAGTTTTGGTCACCAGCATGATCTCTGCAGGCGTAGGCTCTGCTCTGAATGCCGGCGTGTCCTCTGCAGAGCCCCCAGCCCAGCTTTTTCCCAGCTACTGAGCAACCCTGGGAGGAATCACTGTGTGAAATACTTTTTGCATCCCAGTAACAGTTGTTGTTGCCTCCATGACCTTCCTGGCTCCTTTTCTCCTACCCTGAACTATTGTGACACGGGTTGATAAGGAGCAAGTGTGTCTTCATCCATAGGCAGCCGCATTTCTACAGTGAAGAGAAGCAGCTGCTCCTGTTCCTGCAGCTGCATGTCCCCAAAGTTTGTGTCAGCAGTTGCACAGTCTTTAAAATATGGATGTACTGCCTGGGAGTTACTCTGGTGGTGACACGTCAAACTACTAGCTCATGGTCCTGTACTGGACATATGACACCAGACGTATGGATGGCATAGCTGAGAATTCCATTTGAAAAAGTATTGAAATAGCTTGTGCTCAATTCACTGAGATTTTTCCCTTTTTTGTTGAAAGCTGCCAATTGTCCTCCCCATCCCACCTTCTCCCATGTACGGTTTCTCCTCTCACGTACTGATCCTTAGGAAGAACATAACGTGTTAAGCCCTGAGCTGGGGAGAGCGCCAGAAGAGCAGCACCATAAAAGCACAGGAAATGGCATCTTTGCCATCCCCAGGATGACAGCAAGCACCGTTCTGACACCCAGGATCCAGTCACCTGTCAGTTTGGTGATCTCTTCTCAATGAGCAACTGTTGTGAAGAGGGACTGTCCACAGTGGAAGGGATGTGGAGACTCCTTCAGGCCTGGCCTGACGTAGCAGCAGAGGATGAAAGTAAAGTTCTTGCTCCCGTCAACGCTCTTGTCACCCTCTGGGACAGCTTGCACCAGCTCTTGGTATGGCCTGTGCTGTCCTCCTACACCCTTCACTCTCCTTGGAAAACATTCACGTCACATTTGTTCAGGCTCCAAGCACGTTTTTTTAATCTGTCAGCACTGCAAGTTGACTCCAGCACCTAAAAACCGAACTGTGTCCTGTCTGCTTCATATATCATCGCTGTCCATAATGGTACGAAGCCAGAGCCCAGCTGGAGTGGTTATTGATGTCGTGTGAGCCCAGACGCAGCATCTGCTGCTGTGCCCAGTCTGCCTGGTGAGCCTGAAAAAGACAAAACCTTGGCTATGTTGAACAAATGCCCTCACAGAGTAAACAAATGTTTCTGCCGTGCAGGACATGCCCCAACTTGGAGAAAAGAGTTGAGGCTTACACAGGGTTTTTCATCCTCGGGGTTTTCCAAAGGGATCCTGTAACCAGCTTCTCCTGGGATGTCCTTCACCACGCTCGTCCCAGGCGCATCAGCACGCTCAGCCTCACGGATGCTGCTGCACGAGACTCGCAGCCTGACTGGCCTCTGCCTTCTGCCGGAGCCCACAGCTCCGGGCACGGGGAGGACATCCATGGGAAACATCAGCGTGGGAACCTGTGTTGCTCCCGGAGCATGCACTGGCTAGGTACCAGCATGAGCCCCTGTTCATTACCAAGAGGAGAGTGAGCATCAAGGACAGTGGCTCTAACCGTGCTCTGTCCTCAGACAGATGACGTGGAGCTGTGACGGGAGGAGGGGAAGGCAAATTCACCTCTTTGCAGCCCTGCAGAGCTGTCTGCTGCATGGCCCAGGCAGCGGCTGCTTGCAAATACCCTGGCAGCTCCTTGTCCTGACATCCCCAGCTCTGTCAGCAGTGCTCTCAAGCCTGACCTGTTCCTGCAGAGCCCTGTGGGATCTGTCTCTGCCCAGGGTCCTCCGGTCCCGCTGTGGGTCACCTTGCTCCTCCACCCTTGAAAGGTATCTGTCTGAGGAGGAGTTTGCAAATGCCAAGAGCCTGTTTCTCAGAAACAAGCTCCTAAACACCTTGGGTTAATACTTTTCTCCACTTGTATCTATTTTCCCTCAGTACAGCACTCCTGACATCGCCCAGAAGAAGAGCAGTCTCCTTGGAGAGAGACACTCCTTGTCTTTGGCACTGCCCCAGGCAAGGAGTGATCAGCCCCTTGCGCAAGGAAGAGGAGGGCAGAGCGTTGCCTCCTGCCTTCACCTGCTGCTCCAGCCTGCAGTCGCAACCACCACCCACCGACGCAGGAGCAGGCAGCACGGATTTCACGACTGACACCTGCAAAGGAGCATTTGAGAGAGCACAGCTGGATTCAGAAAGGGTTGCAGATGTGCGCAGACTCATACAGGACTCTCTGGTTATGGGCTGGCTCCCTCTGAAAGCACGGCCAGCCTTGCAAGGTTTGGGATCCTGGGCCAGGGCTGGAATTGTCTCCTCGTCTCCCAGGGCTAAATCCTGCAGTGAGGACTGCACAACCAAACTGTCATTTGCTGTAGCAGCATGGCCCCCCCAGGCTCCGTGCTTGTGAGGACTCTGTAAATAATAGGTTTTATTAGTTTGCCAGTTAAACTGAAATACCAGAAGGGACAAAAAGCATCTTGAATAAAACATTTAATTTCCTGTTTAAGTTTGGAGAACCCCGTGACAGTAGACCTCAAAAGGAATGCCTCTTCAAAGTGGAAAACAGGGGCTGTTTCCACCCAAAACACTGGTGCAGGACATTTTGTCCTACTCAGCATTTCGACTGAGGGTGGTTTTTCCTGGTCAGAATCGTTCACCGTGAATTTGCAAGCTGAGCCTGTGCTGTTGGTAAGATGTTTTCTTGAAAAGCAGCGCTCTCCCCTCGCCCTCCTACACCATCAACATGCTTTGTTCTCACCCTTGGTCCAAGTAAAAGACTCAGTACCGGTTACAACAAGAAACCACTGTAGATGAAGGAGAAGACTGGGGAGGGCAGCTGCTCGGATGTTCCCGGTGCATACAACTGCCTGGAAGGTGTCCCCAGGACAGCATCATAATGGACGTTGTGACTCCCTAACACTGCTCAGACCATCTCCAGCTCTGCAAGCACCAGTCCTCCCCAAACCTCTCAGTTCTCAGGTAGCAGAAGGGTTGGTCAAAAGAAATCAGTCCCGTGAATTTCCCCACATGCCACTTCACACCCTGCGTCTTGAGGGGGAGCTGAGAGCACATATAGGAACCCCTGGATTTTCTATGACCTGTTCATGAGCAGAATCCTCGACAGCTACGTTCTCCCTGCGGCTGCTCTTCCACCTTTTCCAAATTCAGCTTCATCTGGATCCCTGAAGAACTTCTGGGGCGATCCAGTGGCTTGCTTTGAAGCTTAAAGGGCACTTTTCACTTTCACTGCTGCTTTGATATTCATTATTTGCTCTTGACATCGGCTTCCTGTAAACTCTGCCATCCCAGAGCTATCTTCCTTGCGTGCAGTAGAGGAAACATCATCTGCAGCTGCTTCGTTACAGGGAAATGCCATCTCAGAGCCGCGATGCCTGCAGCTGGCTCCTACGGCTTTGAGGCTGCTCAGATCTCATGCTTGAGGGCTTAAGGTGATCATTGCAACAATCAGCAAGGGAGAGCCTGCATAGGAAGAGCCTTGAAAAATCACCCAGGTGTGCTGCTGTTATTTACCGCTTGTACTCCTGTGGCACTCCTAGTCCCCACTGAGACTGGTCCTGGCTGTCAGGTGCTGGACATGCCTGGGGAATAGGCATCTTTTATCCTGCCGGGCTGAGCAGATGAGACAGCGGTTACCAGCACGCTGCAGACAGAGAGCAGAGAAGTGATTTGCCCTTGCTCATGTAGGGAAGGCTGTGAGAGGGCCAGGAGTGAAAGTGTCAGTTGTCCGCGGTCCAACTCCAGTACCAGGGACTGTCTGGCTCCAGTCTGGAGGGGTGGCACAAAATCCCCCTCTGTCGTCAGTGTTACCGGAACCTCTGGGAGATGCAGGACCAGACACCTCTAGGGACGGGCTCCTGCAACTCACAGCTGTAACCAGATGACGAAGGACAGATATTGGTACCTTGTGTAGCTGTAACAAAGTTCATTTTGAGCAATTCTCACCCAAAATGAGGGAATTTGTTATTCCTGTTTACAAGTTGGACGCCAGCAGCAAACAGAAATGTCCAAGTGCAGGCTGGCAAATGGGGAGAGCAGAGAGCAACAGGCTGACAACCCACAGCCCACCCGCGACCCCCGGCTGTCCCGCAGCTCCTACCCACGCACCCTCCCGGCTTTTTTTTGCGGGGTAGCAGCCCCAGCGGGTGGGAAAGGACCCTCTCCCGCCCGCCTCTCCCTTGCGGCTCAGCCCAGCGGGGGCTGACGCCTTGCACGTTTTAATAATAATTCAAAATTTAGAAAAAAAAAACCCCAACTGTTGTGCATTTAAAAAAGCGCCTATTCAGAGAAACCAAGCGCCCGGCTCCGCGAAGGGGGAGCGAGGGATGCTCAGAAAGGGGGAGCGAGGGATGCTCACGCAGCTGACGGTGCTCGCTCCCCGGCACCGCGGATGCGCGGGTTCGGCTCCGCCG
>Ga0065711_1009518_pt1 | contig 14773 bp, 7 predicted proteins | sample Hoacrofraction12_FD_59098 | JGI IMG/M metagenome (GOLD analysis project Ga0065711, IMG submission 59098) | Hoatzin crop microbial communities from Cojedes, Venezuela - Epithelial fraction 12 v2 (version 2) | ecosystem: Host-associated > Birds > Digestive system > Esophagus > Crop | place... | reverse complement strand
CATTGGCTTTCTTGGCAGCCAGGGCACACTGCTGGCTCATGGTTAACCTGTCATCCACCAGGACACCCAGGTCCCTCTCCGCAGAGCTGCTCTCCAGCAGGTCCACCCCAAGCCTGTACTGATGCATGGGCTTGTTCCTCCCCAGGTGCAGGACCCTGCATTTGCCTTTGTTGAACCTCATCAGGTTCCTCTCTGCCCAACTTTCCGGCCTATACAGGTCATGCTTAATGGCAGCACAGCCATTCAACGAATCCAGATAGATTACTTTTACAAAGTTTGGTTCAACTCCCTAAGCAGAAGCAGCTAATCATAGTTGTGATACCATGTTGCATCCAGGAAGTCAATATAGGAAATGTAATGTAGAATCTATGGCAGACCAGTAAAACCAAGGTCAGACAGCATAAGTTAGGTCACTTTAAATATTACTAAAAGCCTATGTTTTGGGGGTCAAACTGAGCATCATGTAACTGTTTTAGTGTTATCTGACAGCTCTCTAGGTTATATTATCTGTTCTAGATACAACTTCATTGATACAAAGCTTAGACACTTGACTCATCTGTTGATACCTTCCTACACAACCTATATTAGGACATCTGTTCTTGAAGTTTAATTCCATCATTATGATGAAGACATCTGAAGAAATGATTCTGTAGTGTAAGACGGTGTACTTAGTGTTGGCACAAAAGATTTCAGGACAGGACTGAAATGTATAAAACAGAGTTTGCACAGTCAGAAGATGAGGCAGAATATGCTAATGAGTCAAGCATTATGCTAGATAATAGCATATGCATAATTGTGTCTTTGTCCTCCCTGAACTCAGATGAGATGGAACACATGCAAAGATTCATAGTAACATTATTATTTTAACTACTTGAGGCTATCTTTTTCTATAGTATGAAAAATAAGTATTAACTTAGTTTTGGTATAAACACAATGTGCAAGAGAATGCTCTCTCACTGAAATAGACATGGTTTCATATATTTTGCATTACTTTCATCCAAATGCAACACAATTTTTTTTCTTTTTCTATGAAACAGTTTTCCCAGAACTTGAATATGAGCTTAGACTCCTTTGCTCTTGAGCTGGTGTTTGTTTCAAACACGGAGTGATTCATCCTGAGTGATCCAGGACCCGGCACTTGGCCTTGTTGAACCTCATAAAACTGGTCTCAGCCCATTGATCCAGTCTGTCCAGATCCCTCTGCAGAGCCTGATCTGGCAGATCAACATTCCCACACAATTTGGTGTCGTCTGCAAACTTACTGAGGGAGCACTCAGTCCGCTCATTCAGATCATTGATAAAGATGTTAAGCCAGAGTGGCCCCAAAACTGAGCCCTGGAGAACACTGTTCATGACCGGCCGCCAGCTGGATTGAACTCCATTCACCACAGCTCTCTGGGCTTGGCCATGCAGCCAGTTTTTTATCCAATGAAGTGTACACCCATCCAAACCGTGAGCAGCTGTTTTCTTCAGGAGGATGCTGTGGGGAACAGTGTCAAAGGCTTTACTGAAGTCCAGGTAGATAACACCCATAGACTTTCCCTCACCCACTAGGTGGGTCACCTGGTCATAGAAGGAGATCAGGTTGGTCAAGCAGAACCTGCCTCTCATGAACCCATGTTGGCTGGGCCCAATCCCCTGGTGTCTCTCACATGCCTGGTGATGGCACTCAGAATGAATTGCTCTGTAATCTTCCCTTGCACCATGATCAGGATGACAGGCCTGTAGTTTTCTGGAACCTCCTTCTGTCCCTTCTTGTAGGTGGGCGTCACATATTCTAGCCTGCATCACATTGGCAAGCCTATAGAATCTTTGAATCATAGAAGCATAGAATGGTAAGGGTTGGAAGTGATTTTAAAGATCATGTAATTCCAACCCCCCTGCCATAAGCAGGGACATCTTCCACTAGACCAGATTGCTCAGAACTCCATCCAGCCTGGCCTTGAACACTGCCAGGGAGGGGGCAGCCGCAGCTTCTCTTGCCAACCTGTTCCAGTGTTTCACCACTCTCATGGTGAAGAATTTCTTCCTAATATCTAATCTAAATCTGCCCTCTTTGAGTTTACAGCCATTCCCCCTTGTCCTATCACTACACACCCTTGTGAAAAGTCCCTCTCCATCCTTCCTGTAAGCCTCCTTCATGTACTGGAAGGCTGCTATAAGGTCACCCCTGAGCCTTCTCTTCTCCAGGCTGAACAGTCCCCACTCCCTCAGCCTGTCCTCGTAGGAGAGGTACTCCAGCCCTCTGATCATCTTTGTGGCCCTCCTCTGGACCTGCTCCAACACATCCGTGTCCTTCCTATGTTGGGGGCTCCAGACCTGGATGCAGTACTCCAGGTGGGGTCTCACGAGAGTGGAGTAAAGGGGTAGAATCACCTCCCTCGACCTGCTGGCCACTTAATATTTTTGAACAATTTCTTGCTGAACAGGGATTACACACATATGAATATGTTATGTTATATTTACAGTACAGTAGATCTAGTGGACTGTGCAGTAATTTCGAGCAACTGGATTCTTTGCGTACTCAGAGTTCCAAAATCCTGAAAATAGAGTGTAATATTAAAACCCTAAATAGCGAGGAAAAAATGATACTTTGTGCTGTTTAGTAAATTTAAATGATCATCCATGCAAAGACTCAGTTATTTGATGACATTTTGTAAATATCACAATAGTAAGCCACACTGTACAAAGAACTCAAAAAGAAGTTTTTAAAATCCATTCCACTAAGTCATGGCATTTGTCACTGTCGTTGTGACAGCTGCGGATTCAGATCCCATAAGAAAGTCAGGGCTATTTCTCGATATTCTGTGTCAGAACTGCACTATGTCAGAACTGTTTGCCAGCTAGTCTTAGTAAGTCTACATGTGTTGGCTGCAGTATGTATGCATTGTCACAGCAACTTGAGAAGGAAGAAGGACAGGGTATTTGTAATCAAAATACTTTCTAGCTGAATAAACCTTGCTGCTTGAAGTGAGCACAAATGCCTGTTCCACTAGTATTGTAATTGCATTTTAAACAATATGTGCTCATTCTTCATCTTTCATACAAACTTACAAGAATGAAGTCTATTATAGCTTAAAAATGAATGTGTCCCCTCTGCTGTGAGTTAATTTTAAACTGCAACAAGATGAAGGCAGTAGTGCATGAAACAGACAAGTAGCAGAGCTTAGGAGAGCGTGGATACACAAGTGCAATCCTCAGTAATATCATCTGTAGTCTGAAATGAGACTAGGACTGGAGTGGCCTGGAGGTACCTTAAGAGCATGTCGTATTGCAGTAGAAAGTGCATTGCAGTGTGACATGTTCTCACTGGTGATTGTTGTTTCTACCCTTTTTCTTCTTGTCCTATTCATGCATTTTTTGAATGAAGCAAATAACCTCTTTTCAAGTATCACAAATTAAAAGACAATAATGAAGACATGCATGGAAATTAATATAGAAAAAAGAGGTAGTTAATATAGTTATTGTATGGCACTCAACAACAGAAGAGAATGATCTGTTCTTTCATTCACATACAAGGCATTTCAATGTGTTATGGGGGATTATCAGGCTCTAGTTATATTATTTCTATGATGTCGTTCATTGATACCTCAATGCTCTTAGATATGTGTGATCTGTCTCCTTTTCCCACACTGAGCATTAGATACACCTTATAAAGAACTAACAAGCTTATATAACTTCAGTCCTAATTGATTAAATAGTTCTGAATTTGAGGTGAAAAAACACAAACTATTATGATTTTACCAGTGTGATCCTAATAGGAAAAAAAATAATTTCTTAACTCAAATAGATAGTCAGTCACATGACCAGTATCTTCAGGTTATGGCCCTATAACATGATGGGGGATCACAAACTAGCAAGAAGCTGTGCCGCTCCTCATCCTACAGCCCTGAGTAATGAAATGACTATGAAACAGAAGTGAAAAGTGCACAACTACTGTATTGCTTTGACTGGTCAGTGTGAATCAGACATCTTGAGGATGGTCTATACTGAAATTTTTCTCTTTTTCCTAGCTCCTTCCTAGTCCATCCTTTGTAACCTACACCACTGGTCAAAATGGTTTTCCTTGTAATGAAGCACTGTTTCTATTTTGCAGAAAGAAAAAAAAAAATCATCTGGTTGCATGTGTAGTCACACCTTCAATAGACCAGTTACTTCAGCCCGTGTCTGCACTCCTGTAGTTGTGATGAAGTCAGTGGAATTTTTACCTGCACAGAGAGAAGCAACACAGTTATAAAACACGCTAAGATATTTATTCAGAATATTTGCACCTCTTTCATAGCTGTCAGACTTTCATTGCTCAATTAAGCCAAAATACTAGTAACAGTCAAATATATTTTAGTGCTATTTTTGTCTTTTTGTTTCATGTAAGTAAAATGGGAAGTAAGGATGAAACTAAACTTGTGAAAGATTTGATGAATCTATAATTTTCATCTTCATTAAAGTTCAATTTATTTCCAGATTGTGCAGGGAAAATATCTTTTTGCGTGTTTTTTCTGAACAGGACTCTGTATAGGACTCTGTGCAGGACTGAGACAAATCATTCGAGGGAGTTTACCATTAACTAAGCTTTCCTTAATCAGAAATTAGTTCAAAAGTGATGAAATTAGAAAACCAGATTTCTCCAACTGTGTCCATAGCTCCTATTGTTCAATATGTAATTTTAAATTCTGAGATTTTTCTAGAGTCACAGAATATTCAGGCAAAAAGGATTTATAGTGGGTTGTTTTTTAGTGAATTCTTCCAAATTGCTGGAGAATTGATTTCTCTGACGGGGTGTCTTGTCTTGCCATAAGCAACTCCAATGACAGTGATTTCAGAGCCTTTCTATTTCCTGTTTTGTTGTTGAAGTACCTTATACTTATGAAATTTTTCCTTGACATACTGAGAAACAAGTTATCTTTGCTTCTGACTCATCTCTACCTGATTACTTCTCATATTCTGTTAAAAAGAGAGTTATAATAGAGATCTGTATATTTAATTCTCAACTAAGTCATTTGTGTTCATATGCCACACGTATTTTCTGCAGCATTGTCTTTTTCTGTCCTTTAGAAAACAGTCTGCTAGCCACTGTAAACCTCTGACAATTTTTGACTTGTTTTCTAGTAAGATACAAATGATATGCAGCAGCTACTAAAAATTACTGAAAAAGGAAGATACTGGTTTATAGAAATGCATTTTGCTCCTTTCGAGTGCCACCACCTTAGTGAAAAGGCCTGACAGAAAATCAAGAGCTCTGTATTTTCTCTTTATTGTTCTGACATTATATTTTTCTATAGCCAGAATTTTGGCCATGTAAACTTCCCTTCTATATGTAAATCTTATACTGAATATGCTAAGATATCTTAACTCTCTGGAGCCTTTCATTTGGATAAACATCAATTGAGTATTCTCCTATTTACTGAAAGGTCTTTTATTTCTAAACATAAACATATTAACTTTACTTGTGCTTGAAATGAAAGTTGCACAGTGTGCCATTGAAGACCTACACCTGTTGACCAATATTTAATAATTAGGAAATGTGATAAGTAGCAATTTCGTTTAGAGGCCAAACAAATTTTGTTCCCTTGCACAAAATACATTTTTCTAGCTAGCAGAGATAGAAAAATGGTAAAAGATGAACCATGGTTGTATCATGTGTCATTCCTCTTTAGTTGTTAGTCATTAATTATCTGAAAGGCATGAGTTTTAAGGATCTTCTTATCTGGACACATAGTGCAATAAATTATATAATAAAAATATATTATTCGTTTTATCATTACCTATCAAAAAGGAAGCCCTTCCATTAAGGAAGTTCTGAAGGCTGTTGAGCATTTTTTTAAGAGGGGGGAGGTTGATTTATGACCAGGATGAAAAGAAGCTCCAGAACTGGAGCAGAGTTCCCTGCAGTCCATGGAGAAGACCATAGTGGAGCAGATATTCACACTACAGACTGCAGAGGACACCAGAGCAGGTGGAAGAGTTGTGCAGCACATAGAGAGTCCATGCTGGAGCAGGCTCCTGGCAGGAACTGTGGCCTGTGGAGAGGAGTACATGCAGGAGGTTTTATGGCAGGACCTGTAACCCTGTAGAGGACCCACACTGGAGAAGACCTCTCCTGAAGGACTGTACCAAGAAGAAAGGACCCATGCTGGAACAGTCCTTGAATAACTGCAGCCCATGGGAAGGACTTATGTTGGAGCAGTTCATGAATGACTGTCTCTCATGGGAGGGACCACACGCTGGAGTAGGGGAAGAGTGTGAACAGGAAGGAATGTCAGAGACAAAGTGTGATGAACTGACAGCAACCCCCATTCCCTGTCACCTGTGTGTCACTTTGCAGGGAGGAGGTAGAAGAGTCACAAATGAAGTTGAGCCTGGAAGAATGTGGGGGGAGGAAGAGGTATTTTCTTTTCATTTTTGCTTTTCACTATCCTGCTCTATTTTTAATTGCCAATAAATTAATTATTTTCCCTGAAGTTGATTGTGTTTTGCTGGAGATCGTAACTGGTGAGAGAGCTCCCTGTCCTTATCTCAACCTATGAGCTTTTCCTCTTATTTTTTCCCTCTGTCCTGCTGAGGAGGGGGAGTGAGAGAGCTGCTTGGTGAATACCTGATGGCCAGCCAAAGTCAGCTCACCACATTCTAGCATGGTATATATAGCATGTATAGTATGGCATTACAGGAAACATAGTTCGACGTTTTAGATATGACTGGAGTGAAGAGGTTCGGATTGCTTTTTATTATGAATATTTCTTTGTTCTAAGCAATAGTGAGATCAGGGAGATTCAAAATTTTTATATGAATGAATTACCCTCTACTTTCATTAGCTTTTCAAGCTGCCTTTAGATAGGTGAAGATCAGTATCTTTCCTAGTCTTTCTGTAAGTAGTGAGTTCATTATGTGCTAACTTGGAAAGCATGACAGCTTTATGAAACCTGTCTCTCCTCTTGCTCTGTGCTCCTTCTTTCTTTCTCCCTTAAGTTCATAAGCTACAAATTGTTTCACTTGATCCCATTCTGATAGGGTCATTTTGCAGACCCCGGGTGCCTGTTCAAGGGCACTTCACCTGGAGCTCCATGGTGGGTTTCTGTGATAAGGGCAAATGAGCTCAGAGTGAATGAAGACTGACAGGGCTTTTCTTGGGCACTTCGGAGGCTCTGGAGTAGCTGGTGGGACCAGATACACACTGTTATGTGCAGCAAGGAAGCCTCTGGGGATCTTTGGAGCTTCCTTTCATGCCTGCAGTGTTAAGGCAATCCAGCCTAAAGTAGTTCAAGTGGGCAGCTTGCAGGAACATCTCCATAGCAGTGAAGTTGCTCGTGAATATATCCAACACATTTCACTGCTTTCTAAGTGCCAAAGAGGGGGAAGCTTTACCATGGATATGATAGATTGTGATGGTTTTCTAATTATTACAAATGGAAATTTTTACAATAAATGAGTGGTTTGTGGTATGCAGATTTCAGGACAAATCACTAAGTGTAACCTATAGGAAGGCTCAAATTACAAAGTTTATGAATCAGTGACTGCATTTTCAGTGGGCAGCAAGGCAAAAGCTTAAGATCCTGAAAACATAACTCCATACTCCTAACAGCATTTAGAGCTGTTAAATGTTTAAAGCAGCAAATGGCTAACTAAAATAAGAACAGAAATGTGACATCATCCAGCCAAGACTTACAGAGAGAAGACACTAGAATTAAGTGTTGGGGAAGATAGACCCTAAATTCTGTGAAGTTAATACAATTCTATTTCATGTGTAAGTAGTAAAATACTCAGAGCAAATACTACTTGCACTCTGTGAGACATAGTCTTACCATCCCTCTTTGAGGGATTAGAGTCTTTAAAGCCTACTCTGAATTTCACAGTTTACATTCATTTTTAAATTAGAAACATGTAAGTGCAATCTCTTTTGAGTCAGGGACAAGATGATACTCAGTATGTTAACGTATTAATATAACATTCAGTGCCAGCAGTACTTCAGAAGTAGAAAATAATATAATGCAGAACTTCATATGCTTATGCAATCCAGGTAACTTTAACAATGCACGAAACACTCCTTAGAAACATAATCCGGAAAATTAGTGTGTACTTGAGTGGATGTCAAGAAGTTAAGTTATAGCTGCACATTGGTTTTTCCAAGGTCAGTTATTAAAAAGTACACATAGTCTTGAATATTATATGTGTTTTATAATAAATAGTTGTCAGAGTATCACAAGAATCATGTAACTTTAATATGCAAATTTGAAATGGAAACTTGTGTCTCCAAGACACGGGGGAAGGGACAATGTATTTCAAAAAATTCTCAAAAAATGGTTACTATTTATAATCTGAAGAAGCATTCAAAATTTCATATACCTTCAGCTAATGGAAAAGTTTGAGCTCCACAGAGCTTGTGAGTTGCTATTCCCTGTGACATGTATATTCCTGATGTTCCATAGGACATATCCTTCCACCAAAGAGCTTGGCCTCTGTCCATGGGAGATGTAAAGACTAGCATTCTTCCTTAGTGATAGCAAGCAGAAATAAAAGCTGACTGACTGAAGCTGATGTGTTTACTAATTCAGACTTAAAATGCAGGCTTTTATGAAGACATGGTTTCTTGAAAAACACATAAAATCTCTTCAGTGAAGGGTAATGATTATTTCTCTTTCACTTCAGAGAAAGACTTTAGTAACTCAAAAGCTCACAGAAAGCAGTAATAATCACCCTTCACAGATGAGATATCCTGTAGATATATAATGCACATTTGTCACCTCTCTGAGTCTTCACTTCTGGATCTGACAAACAAAGAGAAAGTCTAAGATTCCCTTTCCATGTAGACACATCCTAATTCTTCAAAATCTTTTATTTTCTTTTTTTTTTTTTCCATCTTTTCTCTTGTAGCTTTTGAAGTACAGATCTACATGCAGCTGCAGGAGGACAGGTCTCAGTTGTAGGAAAAGGTGAGAGACTGTCTCTGCAGAATGTCCTGTGGACCAGCGGAGCTTCCTAAAAGATCTGGCTGAAGGTCCTTTTTTTACTGTGTGAGGTCTACTTTGTCTCATTTTGATTTCAGTGGCAAGCAGCCATGACATGGGTGACGGAGTGTCTCTGTGTTAAGGACTCCTCCTCCCTTTATCGGGATGAAATAATTTCCATAACAAATGGGCAGCCTGACAGCAACATTCAATTTCTTTGGACAACCAGTATAGACAGTACGTGTAGATAAAATGGCGGTGACACCCATAGGGTTTTAAAGCAACTTCACGGTTTCTTTAAATTGTACCCAACAATCAATTTCCTAATCTGGTGGCTTGCATGCAGTAACTCACTGACATTCTCACGAGGAAAGGGAGGTAACATATTAACCAGATACATGAACTTTCTAGCTGCTGGAAATGTCTCTTCTGCTGTGCATGGAGGGGAGCTGGAGCCTTACCTTTCCTGAACAATAATAAACAAATGGATAAATATATTTCTTATAAATTTATCATACGGAAGTTTTCAAACTGTAGAATTGTAAGTTTCTGTGACAATATAATTTATCAACAATGTAATTAGTTTTCTCTTTTTCTGTTAATTACAAGATACTTTCAATCCTGAACTTAGATAAGTGTAGGATGTTGATAAAGATCTATGAATCTTTAACCTCTGAATTCTCTCACTATATTTTTCTTTCACCTTGACTCAAGACATTTAACATTGGAGGCTATTTTTTGACTGTTTTACTAGCATAGAAACACTCATCTCTCTTTCAAAAATGATCTTGTGATGATTAGTTAATGTTTGTAGGGCATTTTTGACATTTTAAACACAAAGTGCTATTATTTCTTTGTCTATTCTTACAAGAGTTTTCTCCCCTTTCTCAGCCTTTGAGTGAAGTAAATAAGATCAAAGTCTTTTTTAAGGAAATTCTTTAGGAAAGACTTTAGCGAAGTTCTGAGAACTGCATTTTTTTAACAGCTAGATAGCTTATCCCATTAATTCTCTTTCTTCATGGCCACTGCCATCCCACTCCTTTCTCCAGTATGGTATGAGACTGATGTAACTAAGATGCAAGAGGTGACACAATATCATGAGCTGTTGTGCATGTTATTAGGTTTGCTTCACTTTCCAACAACTTTTGTAGGTTGATGCCATGCTTCTTGATAGAACTTTGAGAATTAAATTAAAAACTTGTCAAAACTCAGAATTCCGTGAGAATAATTCAGCATTCTCATTTCAAAAGATAATCTTTGCAGTAATTCCTTTAAGAAATTCGTAACATGAAGAAACATCTTCTGTTATGAAAAATTCTGAACTGAATAAAAGTTAAGTTTTTTTTTTTAAGTTATATGACTGATTATGTTTTCACTATTTTTTAACTAGTCTGTGACAGCATTACATAAGACATAAAAATGTAAATGACTACTAATATGCCATAGTATGATTAATAATTTAAATAATTTTTTACATTAATAACAAAAAAATAAACATACCTTCAGTCTTCATAAAACTGATTTCTATTTGAGCTGAAAAAGTTTGACAGAAATGAAAAGGAAATAACCAGGAAAAAATATAAATGTCTTTTGTTTTCTTATTTTATCTTCCGATCATTTTTCTATGTCAATGAAAAGAACCTAAATGAATTACCCACACCAAAGCCAAGAGTTTTGGTGGCTATAATAATTTTGATCGTTCCAGTAATGAACTATTCTGGGAAAGAAAGAAGCCTCTGGTTACATTATTGCAAAGCTAAACAAGCTGTCATCTATGGAAAATGTAAAGTTTTCAGGAGTATAGCTCCATCTTTTACAGGATGTATAAAATTAGACCTGAGGAGGTTTTTGTAAAATAAGAAGTATGACAGTGGCTCTTGAGGAAGGATTGTTACTAGAGCAAATTGTTAAACATTGTTTTGTACTATCAACTAAGCATATAACTGGCACTGGTGTTGGTAATGGCTTTTACTTATAATCCAGAGGNCATCTTNTATGGACATCTTGTAGCATGTTCTGGAATCTTGAAGAATGTGTAACTTCACAACAGCTACCAACAGCTAAGGAAGGGCATGGCTGTGATCCTGGAACCTGAACTAAGAAATCTTGGCTCAGTAGGACTTCAAGATTTTAGGCTTTTTAAGTCATGAAAAGATCAGAAAATGAAGGTAGAGAATGTACACCTTGAAATAAAAATAATTTCTATTGATTAGTTTGGACGTTAGGTTCCTCAATGCTTGCAAGATACTTGAATAGACTGGAACTTTATGTTTTAAAATGCTTCCTCATTCTCAGCTGAAATACAGTCTTTAAAAGTGTTTAATGTATTGACATCTTGTCCAGCTTCTGGACGGAGAAGAACTGACAAGACCCTGAGCACTGAGGGTACTATGAACTCTGCTCTGTGGGTCTTCCTCACTGAAACAGGACTGTTATCTAATTTGTGAAATAATTAGGTCTAACTGTACTATGTTGTCATGAGTCTCATCTTCCCAGCACCACACACACCAATATAGTTCAAGAGCTCTAATAACCCAAGTTTATAGTTGTGTTTGTTCTAATATAATATAGTCATCATCTAACTGGTGAAGAAAAATGTGTCTCAAATCTCAGTCTCCAGTAAGCCATACTTTAGGTAGGAAATGTAGATAATACAATAGTCAGACAGGACAGGAAGAAGAAACCGACACTTCTGATAGAGCCATCATAATAGATCCCATTGTTATATTGCACTAATTGTTCTAGCCCCTGTTTTTCTCATATCTGACCTGTTTGTTTTCCTTTTGGAGAGAGATCTTGTTGTGCTTGTCCTGCATCTGCTTGTGTATTCAGTGTGGACAATTCCTCTCTTTGTTTAGCCAGTTGTTTTTTGCCTCAGCCAGAGACAGCTTTTAAGTTAAATGGCCATCTGGCAACTTCTCTCCTCTTCAAACTTCTCTGAAAGGAAACTCATTTAGCAGGTGCATACTAAGCCATTGGCAAGTTATTGACATATGAANAAAAGAGGTCAGCCTAGACTGACATGAGCACCCTTCTGAGCAAGAACATTACGTGCCTTATAAAACAGAAAATTGACAGTCAGAGGACACAGTCTAAGAAGCCAGACATGTATATCTAGATGTGCTATTTCTTTTTTTTTTTTTTTAACTACGAAGATTAGTATGTCAGAAATAGAAACCAAAGACAAAGATGTACGAGTACTGGTGTTTCCATTTATACTTTTGTACTCTGCTACATAGAGCACTTGTCTGAAAAAAAAAAAAGACTAGGCAATAATCTAAATGAGGCATCTTCAGATACACTGCATTTCTAAATTAATCACTTCCACTATGTAAACTACCTATAAGACAGAGTGTGTCCAGTTATTTATGAACAATAAGTAGGAACAGGCCATGTGAGTTTGGTAGGAAGAAACTGTTTCTTAGAATGGTTAAGGTAAGGAGAAGACAAAATTTAGAATAATCGGGTTTTTTTGGATAACAAGTAGTATAAGAAAGAATACCTTTAATGATGCAGATAGTAGGCTCTGTCCATAAATGATTTTAGGTGAAATGATTATGTAATTATGCACACTGTTTTCAGTGAGTGAGTCAAACTTTAACAATAATTAGGCAGGGCTTCAGGCTCTGACTTTTAGAGCACGTTGCATCAGATCCTATGGTCTGTTTCTAAATTCTTAAGCACTAGGACTTCAATTCAGACACTCAGCTATTTGCTCCACCTAATCAAGAAAATCAGATCCTCTTTTAACAGGCATGTGTTGACACTGAGGAAATAAAGCAACTGTTGTCATACTTTTCTAGGATGTTTGTCAGAGACTGAAAGGGCTAATATGTGTTAATGCCTCAAACATTGTGCTAAAATAGCTGCCTCAGCCTGGGGGCAGTCCTTCAAATGGCTGTCCTGAGCAGACAGGACGGGCCCCACCCACAGTAGGGGATCTGCCCAGCAACAGCAGACTGCAAAGAAGGAACCAAGGTAACACAAGACAGGGAGGGAGGATTGGAGGGTGCACAGTTCCAGGTTTCTGATCTGCCTTACCCAAATATGGGCAGAGGTCATTTAAAGTTCATTTCAGGAAGGGGCTTGAGACCCCCTAACAGACCCATCGCGATGTCTTCCCCCCACTGGCACCTGCGCAGAAGCTCACAAACTTTCTAGAAGAACTACCATACAAGTCACCAAGAGGTGTGACTGAGGGAGGAGACTGAGTGATAAAAGACACACGTGCAAAAAGCCTCACACGTGCCCGCCAGTAGAGGATGCCATGCCTGTCTTCATTGCAGGATCCTAGGGTGGACGTATACTGTTTCTGTTGTCCCTCTTTCTTTTCTTCTCTTTTCTTTACTTTCCCTCTTATAGACATTTTTGATAAGAACCCACATTGAAAATGCTTTCCATGTTCTGCAAGTTTTCTCTGTTATAAAGAAGATAATGAAACTGATTGTTTGGTGTAGTTTCACCTTAGTTTATCCTGAGGGGCTTCACTGAACCTGAGTCACTTTTGCCCCCCCCCATAGACAGGGTGTGACAATGATACAGAGACATCTAATATCAAATTCCTGCCTAATATTGCTCTCAAGTCTGTGTCCAGAACAAGTATTATAAAATTTATGAGTTGAATGAGAACATCTGGAGCTGCAATTCATTCCCAAACACTGAGTGCTTAGAATTATGCACAAAGGTCTCCAGATGAGCTACAGAGGGTAGTATGTTGCATAAAACTTCATTTAGAATATAATTTCAAAATATTTACACTGCACAGATACAGTCTGAGACCTTACACTGGCAGGAGTAGGATCAGTCATATTATTATGTGTGTCCTGGACTCTGAAGGATCAAAGCATACAAGCATTTTAAAGGATTTGAATATTTTTCTCTTTGGAGATAAATGTCATAGGCCCAGGAATAACTTCTAGATGTAAGCAGACACAATTTTTGAATACAAAAAGGATTTTATCATGAAGATAACGTTTACATCTTTCAGACATCAGCTCAAAATGAGGCCAGGAAGAGCAGTGGATAGGGGTAAGTAAAGGTGATAAGAAAGTCCTGGTGGATGTTGCTTCCACAGAGGGAGACTGAAGGACATTGTCTCTGAAGGACAGCGCACATCTAAACAAGTCAGGACTAGTTTTTAATCAAAGTAGTCCCTAGGTGAAAATTCTGTATTTCTATCTCTACACACCAAAGTCTCTATTAGTAATATATTGACACTTTCACCATTAAATTGAAAGGAGGAAGAGAGCACCGAGGCATGGTAGCATGTAAACATATCAGGTGTTCATAAGGTGACCAAGTGCTATGCATGTGGCTCTCAATAGGCTGCACAAACAGTAATTATCCCTAAGAAGTTTTTGGGCCTGGAGAAATCCATATTTGAAAATTCCTCAGAAAGTCTCTGCAAATACATGTAACAGTTAAGATTGTTAAAGTCTGAAAAGTTCAGAATGGCCATGAGTCACTGAAGACTACCTTAATCTCTATCCATAATGGTATTTTAGATATAACTAGAACTACTATATGGAGAAAACACAGTTATGGACTCCCTGGGACTGAATTATTATGTTACCACGTTGCTTTTTCCAGTGCCTGAGAGATTCTTCTCAGATCGTAGAATCGTTTAGGCTGTAGAAGACCGTCAAGATCATCACAAGGATGATGAAGGGCTACAAGGATGGTGAAGGGCTACGAGGATGATGAGGGGACTGGAGCATCTCTCCTACGAGGAGAGGCTGAGGGAGCTGGGCTTGTTCAGCCTGAAGAAGAGAAGGCTGCGAGGGGACCTAATATATGCTTATAAATATCTCAAGGGTGGGTGTCAGGAGGATGGG
>Ga0065711_1043364_pt1 | contig 14774 bp, 11 predicted proteins | sample Hoacrofraction12_FD_59098 | JGI IMG/M metagenome (GOLD analysis project Ga0065711, IMG submission 59098) | Hoatzin crop microbial communities from Cojedes, Venezuela - Epithelial fraction 12 v2 (version 2) | ecosystem: Host-associated > Birds > Digestive system > Esophagus > Crop | place... | reverse complement strand
CCCCCCCCTCGGATCTTTATTTTAATTGACCGGAGCCGCGGCTCGCAGAGCCGGGAGCCAGCAGGGATGCTGGCGCTGGGCTTGGCGTAGCAGTTGGGAAAGGGTAGTTCTGAAGAGACGTGGGAGGAATTTGCAACAGAAATAATAAGTTTCTCCGCGGTCGCCTGATTAATTAAAAATGAAGCACACGCTGTGCATTGGCACACGCTCCTAAGCAATGATCTGGAGCGATCCGAAGCCGTAATAGTTAATAATTTGATTTTTTTCCTTTCCTTTCCTAGAAAATTCTAAACGCCTAGGTATTGCCTTTGTAAATCCTCACAGAGCCCTCAGCGTTGCAGCGTGTTCGCTGCTTAATGAACGCTCGCAAAGGGATTTTCGTTCCCGCTGAATGTCAGTGGGAGCAGCCGGAGCTCGGGGAGTCAGGTCACCCGCTCCTCGCCTTGTGCAAAGAAAGAAGGAGCAGAATTACTTCGGCAGCGCTGCTGGCTCGGTGTGGTGCACGGGGTGGCAGTCCCTGCCGATGGAGCTGCTCCGGCGAAGCGCGCTGCTGGAGTTGACGATTTGGGGCATGAAACTCAAGAAACAGATAAGAAAAAAACATGCAGCGGTCTCTCCGTGAGCAATAGAAATGGCCCTAGCGGGACTTTTTAATGCCCCATAATGGGTTTCATTTTTGCAATTTGTTTTCAGTCTAGTATATCAATGCGTTTATTTCAGTTAGATATGGTATTTATAGAGCGCGTCTTTGAACCAGGGCGTTTTCATTAACTGATTCCCTTCTCACCCTGTGTGTTGGCAATGGGTCGCACGCCGGGATGTTTCGGTGGTGCTGCTGTTGTTTGACCTGTGGAGATGGGCATTTGGGGCGAAGTAGGTACCTGTAGGTAACTGGGGCTGTGCATTTTGATAGCCCCTCAACGGCAGAAAATATTTTCAGACATGTATCTAATGCTAAACTGACCTTGGTGGGAAGAGAGAATACAAGGAACTCTTCATCATTTTCTGCATTTCCTGAGGTAAAACAATCATAAATCCACAACTGAAGTTATAATTCAAAGTTTTATATAATTCAATTTTTATAATTCAAAGTTTTATGTAATTCCATATGATTCAAATTCAGAGTCTGAAATCAGCCCTGCATCAAGGGGTAAACACTACCCGTGCAAACACTGAGATTTACAGGTATCCTGCCATCCATTCTGGATGGAGGAATCGGAATATGGGATGGTACAAGAAGCATAAGGCTCTGTCCTGAAAAAAATTATGTGCAGATTCTTGCCTGGAGTTATTATTAGTAGGCTACCTGAGGTCAGGAGGATGATTCACAGTGCATAAAGTTAAGCATTGTCCAAGTCTTTGCAGTACCAGGATCAACATGGGCAAGTTTATAGGTAATAACAGATACAGAATAATCTGCACGTCTCATTTATAAAGATTAAAGAGATTGAAACGATATTTCAGACTTTTATATGCTTATGAAGTAATTCTAAAATAATTTTAAAATTTAAAACAAAGTTCTTTTGTTTAAAAGTGCCTAACAATAAAGACCCTGCTTCTTCCAAAGTTATGTAGGTACTTTCATAAATGGAGACAGAAATGTCGACTGCATTACTGGGAGAAAAAAGTCTTAACTATTGAAAAATAAAATAATATTAGTGTCACAGCCAGGCTTTATGTAAGTGACTAAAACTCATGTGACACAGAGTCCTGCCTGACTGTTTTTTTTTTCCTCGGAGAAGTTTAAACATAACACAGTTGGACCAAAGGCACTGTATATTTTGGTTTGTGATTTGCTGTTGAAAAATACTCCATTTTGAAGAAAACTTTACAATCAGATCTACATGTAAGCATTTCAGAAAAAAGAATTACTTGTGGACCAAAGTTCTTCTAAGAAAGTATTTCTATTGATGCACCAGACACTGATTTTTGTAGGTACCAACTCTTGTTCCCCATCATACAATAATTTCCTGGAAAATACTGTTTTTAAGAAAAAAACCCACCATCTAAAAAGGCCATGGCATTAAACTGTTTTCCAAATAGAGAACTTCAGTGGTGTTTATATGAAATTTCAGCTCCCTCTGGGAGCTTTTCCTTTCCATGCTGAATAGGAAAAATTGCTTTGTGTAAAGACCTTTCTTTGCCTTAAAATAGAGGGCTTAGATATAAAGGTATCACTCCTGCTATAAAGCATTTAAAATGAAGCAGTCTTTCAGTGAAACTCTGGCGCTTTATGGACGTGAAGGATTTTGACTGCAGGGACGCTCGGCCTTCACGCTGCTCAGGCTGCTACAGCTACGACACTGGAAGGACCTGCGCCTGTGGCAGTGGCCAGATGCTTCGTGGAGGGTCACGCCTCCACCTTTTAGTGACAACAGAATGCACTTTTTCAGTGTCTTAAGTCTGACTCTGAATCCTGATGGGATTACTGTTGTGCCTTCAGATGCCTTTGTCAGCTGCCGAAGCACCCAATTAGTGTTGGAGGTACCTCAGATAACCTTTTGTCCCTGAGCACTAGCCTCAAAGACCTATCAGTCACCTTTTCTTTCTCAGGAAAGCAAATAGAAATACATAGCTTCCTATGACTAATAATTATGAAAAAATAAAAGCTAACCAGTCAGATTTTGAGGTTTTGTAGGTTAATAAAAATATAATACTGTCTTTGCTCTAATTCTGATGGTCATATATTGAAGTTAACTTAATACCTAATACTGTCTGCCACGAAACCTGTTCTTTTGAAACTGTGTTCGGCGAGTATAATGAACACTGAGTATGTTTAGGTACTGAAAACAAATATGAATATTCTAAAATATCAAAGTATATGTTCAGTTATAATAAACATGTGATAGTCAAGAGTAATGTGTAAACGATATCAAGAGAATCCACTTAGTAGCCCTGTAATTACTGTAATTGATTGTGCAATATTTTATATGTAATCTTGGGATCTAAGGTAACCATTGACAGCCTTAATTGGGGATCCTATTTGCTAATGTGCCGCTTATCTTTCTGTCGCCAAGATATGAAGTTTCAGCAGACAATCTATTTTCAAGTAATTGAATGTCTTACTTAAGTCAGTGTGTAAATTGTTTTGATTGGAGAGGCTTTGTATGTAGCACCGAGTACAACGCAAGCACCAGCAGTGATGAGCTCTAGGGGCAGGAAATAAAAAGGAGACTAATATTGCAGAAATTAAAACTAATCCGTCTGGAAATAGTGCTCTAAATGTAAACGCAGAGCGTGAGGAAACAGAAGGAATTTAGAGAGCTCTAATTCCAGAGTTGTAGGATGACGTTAAGAAATCAAATATGCCTGTGAATATAGTTTGGCATGAAGAATGCAGACATATGGAGAGGATACAGAGCATGACAACAATACTTGTCAAAGACCACCTAGATTGATTCATCAGGGAGGATGAAGAGTACTAAATATTTGATGCCTGGTTAAACTGCTGGTAAATAAGGAGAGAAAACAAGATCACTGTTTGCAAGTGCTTGAGAGATACGGCGATTGAGGAGGGAAGACAGCTACATTTAAAGCTTATGAGCAGCGTAGCATAGCCAGGGGCTTAGAGATACTGGTGAAGGGCTCTTAGGAGACAAACCAACCTGCTGAAACTTGGGGGGAAATTAGTTTAATATCTGTGCTAATTTAGCTGTAGAAACAACCGCTGTGTGAAAGAGCAAGGAACACCGTGAAGCAGCCCCTTGGCCTTTCGCTTTTGTTTTTCTGCAGCAGGTCACTGAAATCTTGCTTATAACTTGAAAAATTGAAGTTTTATTCTTCATAGACACACCGAGTCGCAAGGCTAGATGCTGGGGCATCGTCTCGCTCCCCCGAAGCTGCATCAGTTACATCAGTGTGTTTCCCCACAGGTGCTTAACTAACTTCTGTTTTTAAGACCCTATTGACCGAGGCTCCGTGACCCACCCGCTGCAAAATTGTTCCCAGTGCTTTTCTGCCCTTGTTTTTAAAATGCCTCACCTGTATCTTCCTTGCTGTAGTTTAAGCCCACTTTTTTTTTTTGTCTGCGCTTCGTTTTGGAAAACAGATTATTCCCTCCCTCTTTGCAACAGCCCTTCTCGTGTGAGAAGATGGTCCTCTCTTGTCCGGAGGGGACAAGATCCATCCAAGAACCTGCCGTCTTTCCCAGAGGTTTACTTGATTTCTGATCCCTTAGAGATTCCTCTGATCATTGTTGTTCTCTTCTGTAATATTTCCAGTGGGTTTGCATGGTTCTTGCTTGAAATTAGACAAAATACTCAACTTCATATATCAGCAGTGCTGAATGTAGTAGAAGGACAGTTTTATGTAACTTCCAAGTATCTTCTCCAGCTCTGTGCGCTGGTATTCGTTTTTGTGACAGTATGTTGCAAAAAACATGTAATGTAAGGTTTTACACCTGTGAAATATTATAGCTCCTGGATCCACTCTGTAAAACTGCTGCCAGTCAGCCCGTCCTACCTCTCTCAGCCTTTATTTCTGCAGTTGGGTTTGCTTATCTAAATGAAATGCTCTGCTTTTGTCCTTTTCAATCTGTCAAAAGACTTGAAGTCGAACACCATCACCCAGTGTGTTTGAACCCTTGTCAGCCTGGTCCGTCTGCAGACATGTGGAGCAATCACTGAGGAGTATCCAGAACAGAGTCCCAAACAGATTTTCTCTGGCTGTCCTTCCAGTGTGATAGTGAATTGTTGGTAACTGCACTCTAAATATTCTCTTCCCAACGGTACCAGCTTCTGCTGCAGTTTTGTCTAAGCCAGCTGTCCCTAATTTGTTGATGAGAACAGCATGAGATTGGGCACTGTGCCTGTTGCCCACTGTTTCTCAAATTTTGTTTCGCTTTAGTTTCTCTTTAATTTCCGATGGCTTTTCTGAAACTGGCTGATCTGAGGCTGGCACTCTTAAGTATCGTTTATTAGTCTAGTTGTTTTGAAAACCCTGAACTTACTTAAAAAGCACCAACCTACTCTTTCCCATTCCATCCTGAATTCTTTTCTCTTTGTCACTGGTGTATTGGCTGCCTGGTGACAATGAACATGAAAAGTGAAGAAAAAAGAAAACTAGATGTTTTGGTCTTCTCAGAACCGCTTATTATTTGACTTTTCTTTCTGCTTTGTAGACCAGATTTTTCCTGGTTCCCCTTTCTCTTCTAACGTCTGTGCAGAGCGTTTCTGGGCAGGATCTGAAGACGCCCCTCAGTGCACATCTAGCACCAGGGCTTTATGACTGTGTGAGACCCTGGTGGGAAGGGAACCGCTTTGCTGGGAGCTGATCTATGAGTTTTGATGTGATAGCAAAGGTGAACAGACACTGAAAGGGACTGTGCAGCTTTGTCACAAGTATGCTCCTTTCAGTGTTCTTTAATGGCAAAGGGTTCGTGTTTGTGGGTTGTCATCTTAGCACAGCGTTACCTATCTACAAAATGAAGTTTATGGACTTAGTGAAATAAATCTGTTTACATTGCAACCTTTTAGCTATGTAGACCAGGACCCTAAATGCAAAATAGCAAGGGGAACATTAAATGATTAACTGGTCCAAGAATGTGCTGTGGTGAGTAGTACCAGGTTTTGTTTGGACTGGAAAATAAAGCTGACAAGATGAATGTGACAGTGAATGGTTGGCATTTTGACGAACTAGAGCTCGAACCATAAACTCATTTAGTTCAAGATCTTTAAAGAACAGCATGAGGGCTTTCAATCTTTCATTAGGGCAAGGTTATCTCTATTTTTCAGTAAGAAAAAGTACAATAATAGTGACTTTATTTCAGTCAATGAAGTTACTTTAAATTGCTAGGTTCACAGTGAGAGTTTCAAATAACAGTGTTTCTTGTCAAATGTGTCTCAGCTCTTTGTTTTCCCCTTCAGAATTTCCCAGATTTTACTGGAGGAAGGGTCCTGAATCAGGACTTCAGCTCAGTAAGGTTGTAGATGTACTGCACGGAGTTCCCCTTGCTCTGATTTCAGGCTGTGCATTTTCATGGGATTATAACAGTTCATGCGTGGGTGAGATTAATTACCAGAGTTGTTAGCCTTGTGTAAGCGAATCATCTCCTACTGTATCCTCTTGCTAAACCTTCGTTGCAGCAACCATTCGTGGCAGGAGTCCTATTATTTTGTTTCATTATCCTTTATTTACTAATAAAGCTGTTTTACGTAATGATTCATATCTGGAAGCAATTTAGTATGTCATCATACTCCTAATTTGTTACCTTCATTATTGAAATGAGAGAGCTCTGTCAGTCAGAGTGGAGGTTGTTACTATGATTTATAAATTCAGTCCTAAGGGCAAGCAAAGTTCTGATCAAGAAATCTTAGGTCTGTTTTTGAGAAGGGCTGCAGGGAGGTTTCGCAGTTGGAGATGAGCTGGATATTTGTATTTGCTTGGCAGAAAAGACTCCGGTTTATAGGTGACCGTTAGGGCTGTGCACTCGGCTTTCCATGGCTACTTCGATTCGAGTGAAAAGACTGGTGAGTCTGAAGCAAGCTGGAAAGTAACCTGAAAGCGTTGCTCACTGTGTAAATAGTTCTCCCTGTTCTGTAGGTGAAGGGGGAGAATGCAGATTGGACTGCCTCGCGTTTTACCTGGCTGTTGGCATCAGCTACAGCTGCCCGTGTTACTGCTGGAGAGCAGGGTATGGTGAGACACGGGCCTGGCCCTTGTGGTCTATACTCTGATTTAAGGCCCGTGGTTAATTAGGTTATTGCATCCATGGCTGGAGCTGCACATGTGACCAAGTTCTGTGTTGCTGTAGCAACATGCACAGACACAACTGTGCTGAATTTCATGGATCTCTGAAGTCAGAGTTCTCCTAATCTGAAATGGGATTGAGAATTCCCTTCAGTGCGTGAAGAGTGTAACTGAGAGGCCCTCATTAATAGACTGAAATCTTGAGCATCTGTCTCTCAAACTGAGCTAATTCCTCCTGCTCATCAAAGGAAATGAGCAGTTGCAAGAGAGAAGACAAAAGGAAAGCCTGTGGCTCAAATTTATCAAGAGGAATTGATATGAAGACAAATAGGAGCGAGGCAGGATTTGATGACTACCGTGAAAATCACCAGGTGCTTCCAAGAGGCCACTGACAAAAAGTTTGGAACATGTTTCAGGTATTGTGACTGGCCTGGAAATAGAATCATAGAATCATTAAGATTGGAAAAGACCTCTAAGATCGTCAAGTCCAACCATCAACCCATCACCCCCATGCCTGCTAAACCACGTCGTGAAGTGCCATGTCTACACGTTTCTTGAACCCCTCCAGGGATGGGGACTCCACCACTTCCCTGGGCAGCTTGTTCCAATGCCTGACCACTCTTTCAGTGAAGAAATTTTTACTAATATCCATTGTGTGACTTAATTATCTACAAAATTTAAACAATCAGCAGGAATGGAAATTTTAAATAATTTGAATTTTAATAGGCTACTGTTATTCTAGGATTATAACCAAATTAATACCTTGACAGTGTTTATAAGTGTATCTAAAAATAATAACCTCTAACGCAGTGTTGTAATACATGGAAGTCTCTAGCATGTTCCATATAGCAGAAGACTTGGTACCAGTCCCAGTGAATGAGAAAGGTTAAGGAAAAACTTCATGGTCTTGTTATTCAGTAGGAGATGAAGCCAAATTTCAGCCTACAATGGAATGCAGTAAAGACATTTTAGGAAAGTGTAACATAATACTGCATCAATGGGCAAATTCTTACCGTCTTCGAAGTCAAGTCCAGGTTGGCTTTTGTGTTTATTCAAAATGTCTAAATTAACCTTCAGTTCAGACTGCTACTGCTGTAGATGGCATAGACTGAAATTTCTGTAGCATTTGGAATTCACTATGAATGATTGGCAACTTTTTTGGTTTTTTAAAGAACTGCGAAGATTGAACAAAGAGCTTCAAGTAGAAAGATGAAAGCACTTGGAAACACATAGTAACCAAACATGACATATAAACTAGAGCACGGAGCATATCAGATGACAAAAGAAAATAAATGATTGTTAGTCTTTGGAGTTTCTACTTATAAATAGAGGATTTCTAGGCAGTTGAACAACAAAACAGAGTGTGTTTTGAGGCAGAGAAGAAAGATAGCTGGAGACATGAAACACCCAATTTGTTTTATTTAAGGGTCAAATAAGAAAAAAAGAATGGGCTTTTGACTCTTAAGGGGTAATCGTTTGAAATTACTGCAACTAACTCATCCTGTATGACAACAGCACTTCAAATGGCGTTCTGAGAAAAGTTCTGATTGAGTAACTTCGGGCACATGTAATATCATTTCAAGTCTATGTTTCAGTACTGTCTACTTCTGTTGTTCCGTCTGTTAGAGTTTTCCACTCCTCCAGATGACACTGAGTATGTGCTTATTATACTGTTACTGATTTTTATTTTTATATATGTATGCACGTGTGTATATATACATATTCACATAGCAAAATCTGAGCTAAAGCATCATAAAAGAAAATTGTGGATGATGCCAGAAGAGAAGAAAGTAAGGATTGTGAAGACATTGAACATGAATGTTTTGAAGAGAAATATTCATAGGTACAACGGTCAGAACAGACTGTGACAACTGTGGCAACTGGGCCTGACCTTTTATGTAGCAGAGTGCATCAAACCAGTGAAATGGATCAAGTCTTACATACTGTTCTTGTAGGCACTCACACACATTTAGCTTCCAGCACATTGATATTTTCTTTGCAGGCGCTGGGATTAACTCCCGTTTTATAAATTAAAAAGATTGTGTTTGTAGGACAGGTGTTTTGAAAGGCTCACGTTAGTTGTTATTATACATAACATTTTAATTTAAATATTTTCTCGTAATAACTTATTTCAACAGTAAGAGTGACAGAAGGAAATATTTTTTTCATGAGTCCAAAATGTGTATTTTTTGAAAATCAAGGAAAGCCAAAGAAGAACTTAAGTGTTTAAAGTCTTTGCTGCTGACATTTTCAAATGCACCCAAAGAAGCGCCTTTACAATTTCACCTTGATAATGTATTGCTTAGTTTCTTGGGAGAAGTTTGGAAACAGGTTTTAATCTCTGCCGAGTACTTGGGCAACTAAAGAAATTCTGTTTTAATAATGGGAAGGAGTATTTCCCGAATAATCAGGCAGCTTGAATTAGTTTGAAGGATGTGTGAAGAAACGCTGAAATGTAATCTCATCATATACGGTGCTTCAGGACACAGTTTAGCAGGCATGGTCGTGGTGGGTTGACGGTTGGACTTGATGATCTTAGAGGTCTTTTCCAACCTTAATGATTCTCTGATCAGCCTCCATCAGATATTGAAGCCTGGCCTGGTTGGTGCTTGGATGAGGGGAAAGCTTAAGGACAAGGTAAGATTTTCAATAAAGGGACTCAGTGTCTGCGTCCGTTTGGTGTTTTACATGAGCTTAGGAGTAATATTAAAAGTCTAGGAAGATGCCGCTTTTCAAATGATCATTGAACTAAAATAACTTTGCTAAGAAATGAAGATAGTGGAGCAGGGGTAGGGAAATCATGGTTTTGTTGCTAAAAATTTTCAACCAACTCATCACTTCTGGAGGGCAGATAAACCACAAATGATTTATGCATGACTTAGGGGCTTTGTTTTCAGGGTCCAGGCTGTATTTCAGATAACATACTCATAGTTTGCCTACCTACTCACCTTGGCTACAGCTGGAAAGTCTCTTCTTAACTTCCCGTTCTTGATCATTCTGCGCTGCTGCTGAATGCAGTCTCCGTTTGGCACCAGATAAGCTTTTGCTACATTAATGAACTTATTTAGGAACGTGCCTATTATTGAATAGGCACGTGCAGTTATATAATGCTCCTCAGGCAAGATGACACATTCAAAATTTTCTTGACTTTCATGAAATAAAATCAGATCCTTTGAGTAAGTTGCATTTTATAAACGTGATGGCTCTTGCATGGGTGTAATGAATTTATGAATGTAGACTTACGAGGTCCTGAATTATGCACATTTGCAAAATGGAAAGTCTACGCTACAACAGTTTGTCTTTTGTTGTACAAAATCTTCATTATGTTTTCAGGATGGAACATGAGGCTGCCCAGCTAGAAAAGCAACATGTGCATAGCGTCTATGAAAATACGGCTGCCTACTTTAACGATCTGCAGAGCAAAGCATGGCCTCGTGTTCGGAACTTTCTGCTGGAGCAAAAACCTGGCAGTCTCGTTGCTGACATAGGTAAGCCAGTCCCTGAGGTGGCATGAAAGATTGTCTGTAAGCTTTAGTAGTTTAATGGTATGCATATATAGATCCTTCTGAGCAACTCTTTTAAAAACTTGTTTAAATTTGTTTTGAACACTGTTTTTAAATTGTTTTTAAACCCATATTAGATGCTGTATACCAGTAGCTGGTAAATAAATTTTTTGCCTTATTTTTACTGAGCTGAGCCTTAATCTATCAGTTTCCCCACAGGCATAGTGGTCTGTCATTCCCCTGGAGCCCTTTTCAAAAAATGCTGTTAATAGCTCACTTATTTAATATTTCAATTTCTTTAGATCTCTTGGTTTATGTACTGCTGGTTTGCAATTTATTGCTTTTCGTCTGTTCTAAAACTCCTCCTATCAAGGCTTTAAGTTAAAAGAAATCTTCTGATGTGACTACTATTAAAAAAAAAAGAAGTTATGACCTGAGAGTCTCCCAAAGATCCTGAATATGGACACCAAAACCTCATTTTCCTGCTAGGGCGTTTTTTTCCCTACATGTTCAGTTTCTGCCTTGGTTTGCTGTTGCACCTACAGACTTTTTAGGGGTTTCCAGGTTCTGGTGTGTTTGCTTTGTTTGTGGTGTGACTTCAGTCCTCTACAGCACATCATGGCAAACCAGAGGCTCCTCCGCACCATTGGATTTTCCTCACTCTTTAGACTAATAAAATACTTTTACACAGCAAAGTGTAATGAATGTACACAATAAATTATGCATCTGCCTTATACTATAAGAGAAAAACATTATTTGAAGGTGTTGTAGGCCATAATCAAAAGATAATGTATAGTTCTGCTGCTCTTGATCCATCTGCAAAAATACTTGATTGCTGTTATTTTAAATATATATCTTCTTTTATATATCTGTGCCATTTTGACCATTTATCCTATGGTATACACTCCTTCAACAGTCAGCCTGACATGATATTTCTCAGATGAAATTTTCTGTCATCTCAACAGAAGTCATCTGAAGCTGAACTATGAAGTTATTTGAGGCTTTGTCAGCAGCCATCACAGTGGTTGCTGAGAGCTTAAGATCACCCTGTTACCGTGTCAGCTGAAATAATTTCAGTGCATGTGGTACATCTGGAGAGAAGGTAGATGCTTACAGTTGCCAATAACAGTATTCCCATCAAGGCACGTGAGGTACCTCCTTTTATGAGGTTTGATAAGTTCTACAGGAATCTGACTGAGTTTATTTTTAGTACATAATTTGCAAGGAGGGTTGCCTAGTGGCATCAAAATTTTTAAAATGAGGTGTTGAAAATTTCCATTTAATACAGCCTTTTGTTAAAATATTTTTGTTTTCTAGCTTTACATGAAGCATGGTAATGGTAGCAGAACAAAATACTATTTTGTCTAATTGCCTTGTTATTGTCCATTCATCAAAATAAATGACAATAGCATGGCCATTGTTAACAGCTTCATGAAGGAATCCACCTCCTGATGACTCATTTAAAAATTAATCTCCTGCAAATCTAGATTTTTAGATTACCGGGAGTGTTGTCACTATTTAGCTTCATGCCAAAAAGGACCCTTTACTTCCAAAACCTCACCGTGATTAAAAAGCACTCTGCCATGTATTAAGCAGCTGAGCCTTCTAAATTAATGTACGTTTCACTAAATATGTTCCTTCTGCAAACACAGTAGCCAATAATACTTTATACTAATTTTAAAACTTGGGCTTTCTAACTCGCATACAGAGCTTCGTGTTTTATCGCTTATGTTCCTTGAACTGCATTAACAACGTTAATCTTTTCCATTTCTCTCAAGTATCTACTTCAAAGAAGGGTGCTTTCTTTTTGCTTTGGAAATATGCTCTTTTTTGGCCGCTGAAGTGGTGTGCTGGTCTCCAGCAGTTCTGCGCTGTCTCTCTAGATAATGGCGCACATTAGCATCAACGAGAGCAGCAGCGCTGCAAGAAGCCGTGATGTTTCTAAAGATAACTCCAGGCCTTTAAATTGAATTACCAGCACTGAGATGGCTCTCTTTGCCGAGCTGCTACCCTGTCGCTTCGCTGTCAACTTCCAGAAATTATTCCTCACTGCTGACCCATAACTGCAGCGAATGTTTCCTAATCTAATTTTGAAAAGTGCCTGTTCTGCATACGGTGTTGAAGAACAGTCTGAAAGATTTCAGTTTAGTACAGCGCAGTCTTTGAGGAGACATACTTTCAGGTGGAAGACATTCTGGAACAGTTTGTTACATTTCCATGCGTTGCAGTGCATCGGCACGAAGACAGAAAGAGGACGCGTCGGCGCCGTGGCAGGAATTTTTATGATTCACGGTTATTTTCAAGTCTGTAACTGCAGTTAAGGTTTTCCTCTCTGACTTGGGGCGGTGACAGCTGTGCGTTAGGACTTCTCGGAGAGAAATGGAGTGCACTGGAGAGGTGCTGCGTGGGGTTTAGCAAAGACAAGACACACTGGCTTCAGGAAGTCCCCTGGAAGGAAGGTGCTTGGAAGCTGGAAGGATGTTGAGGAGAAGGCTCGTAACGCTTACCCTGTTCTTACTCTTCCCTGGACACCCATCTGTTGTTGGATACAGGATACCAGGCTGTAGAAAGGCTCAGTATGAAGCGCCATGGTTGGGTTTTTTCTGTAAGACAGGCAACAGTGGCTGCAGAGGACCGCTCCTTCCTCCTCCCACCTGCGCTTACCCTGGTTCCCCAAAGACGTACACGTAACCTGCTGTTGCACAGGGCTGCGTCAGGAGTATTTCTGTTGGTGATGTTGGTACTGTTACACTCCTAACGGTGTGAACATACAATTTCAAACCGTCCAAACCCTGCAGCAGTTCGGCTAGTAGGATCAAGCCCTCTTTTTTTTTTTTCTTTTCCAGGAAACCTTAGAAGTAGGAAAGCCCTCCTCTTGTTTTCTCTGCTTTGGGAAGGATAGCAACTGTTTGGAACATACGACTTCTAATCCAATGTTCTTTTCTTTAGGTTGTGGAACTGGAAAGTATCTCAGTGTCAACAGCCAGGTCTATACTCTCGGCTGTGATTACTGCGAACCGTTGGTAGAGATTGCAAGGAAGAAAGGTGATGAAGTGCTGGTATGTGACAACCTTAACCTTCCCTTTAGGGACCAGTGCTTCAACGCAGTCATCTCCATTGGAGGTAAGACAACTTACCTGCATTCTGGCCCACAGCAAATGAGAATTTTTTGGGGATCCTTTTCTTTCCACGTGTCTTTGTTCCACTTTAATTTGTTTGGAAACATTTCCCTTAGAATCACAGCAGATATTACTGAAATGAATGTAGTAAATGTGGAAAAAAAAAGTTAGTTCCACTGCACAGAGGCTCTGTCGATGAGGGAAGTATCTGGATCATTTGTTTGTTTATGTGTGGTCTTGTTCACCCTGTGGAGAAAAGATTTCCTTCCAGCGTGCATTTTAAACAAGAAAAAACTAATATACACATGGCTGCTTGCAGTTTAAACAGATTAGGTGGTCAAGATAAACTCTTGTTTCCTCCTTAGGATCTGTTTTGACCAGCAGATGCATTGAAATGGAAACTTGCTTTCTCTATAGCAGAACTTGAAACTCATGTTGACTATTATGTGTTGTGAATTCAAATTTCTCTTAGAATAGCCATGAAATAAGAACTTAGAGCCATACAAGTGCTTGTTGTCTAAAATGAGTGAAGCAACTCAGCATCTGCATCTTAATTCCTCTGACGTCTCTTTTTGAAAATATTACTCATAATCTGAGAAGTATAAACTGAAAAAGGGTAGATGAGGAGTAGTTAGGGTACCCAGTTACTGTCTGCATTTTTAGCTCTACCCTTGCTTGAACTCCTTTCAGGCTGCTTCACTGTATCAGCAAAAATATAAAGCATGATAATTATTATTGGTAGCAATTGACAAACTACTCAAAGTATGATAGAAATGTATTTTAAAATGTATTTTTTCACATTTGCAGGGTGAAAGAAAGGGTGATTAATACGCAAGCAGCATCTGTGTTACTTTGCTTTCCTGCTGGCTAGTTAGCCAGTGAGCCCTATCCATGTTTCACATCTTGTAGAATAATTTCAGTGCTATCAGATCAGTTGAGTTTGAAGGATAGCCTAACTGTCTAATGTTTATACCAGTTGTAGGCCTGACAAGCTTAAAAGTTCATGTGATATTTGTGAGCCTTTGACGGTAATGGATTTTAATCCCTCTTGAATAGGGATATGGTATGCCTGTGTCCATCTAATTCTAAATAATCATACAATCATAGAATCATAGAATCATGGAATCATAGAATGCTTTGGGCTGGAAGGGACCTTTAGAGGTCCTGTAGCCCAACTCTCCTGCAGTGGGCAGGGACATCTTCAACCAGACCAGGTTGCTCAGAGCCCCGTCCAACCTGGCCTTGAATGTTTCCAGGAATGGGGCCTCCACTGCCTCTCTGGGCAACCTGTGCCAGGGTTTCACCACCCTCATGGTAAAAAATTTCTTCCTTCTGTCCAGGCTAAATCTCCCCTCCCTTAGTCTAAAGCCGTTACACCTTGTCCTGTCACAACAAGCCTTGCTAAAAATATTTTCCCCATCTTTCCTATAGGCCCCTTTAAGTACTAAAACGCTGCAACAAGGTC
>Ga0065711_1043363_pt1 | contig 14775 bp, 7 predicted proteins | sample Hoacrofraction12_FD_59098 | JGI IMG/M metagenome (GOLD analysis project Ga0065711, IMG submission 59098) | Hoatzin crop microbial communities from Cojedes, Venezuela - Epithelial fraction 12 v2 (version 2) | ecosystem: Host-associated > Birds > Digestive system > Esophagus > Crop | place... | reverse complement strand
AGGTCCTGTGCAGCCTGCTGTAGGTGACCCTGCTTCGGCAGGAGGGTTGGACTAGATGACCCACAGAGGTCCCTTCCAACCCCTACTATTCTGTGATTCTGTGATTCTGTGATTCTGTGATTCTGTAACAGAACCAGTGCTAGACCAACAAACCAGGTAGGAGAGAGTTAGACGTCATCAAATAAACCTCAGAACATACATTGGGAAGGTCTGGTCAAGCAGACAGCTTCAGCAGAAGTGAAAATAGAGCACTTAGAGGCAGAAGGCAGGAAACCGTCTTTCCCTGGTTCCTCACTTATGCACTACGTGCTGCTTGGGTCTGAAGATAGTAGGGCCCCATGGATAGCTATACGACTGCAATATTGGTCATCCTCTTAAAAGTGAGCTTTTCATTTTCTCTTTTCCTGCTCTCTTTCTCTCTTTGCTCTTTCCCTAAGATAGGTTTGTGTTCGATGTCTGCCGTGCATGAGGGACTCTGCAAATAAAACTGTACAAAAAAAATCCTTTCTGCAGCACTCTGTCATCACACGATGCCCTAAGGAAACCTGGGCCCAGCTGCTGTGCAAAGAGGACACAACCAAAGAATAGCCTCAAGCATTTGTTTTCATTAGCTGTGTAGATGATTTCATCGTGTCGCAACATGAAATCCTCACTTCAGACTATATCTCCTGAGCTTAACACCAACCACTTACAGCTTTACTCCCAAATTTGATTCTGGTTATCGTTCTCAAACATTTTGACGCCTCCTGCCTTGTACTTATTTTTAAAGCCTTTTGCCACTGCAAGCAATCTTAATACATAAGCACAATCTTCAGTTGTTCTGTACCAATGGCCTGATATAGAAAATTTTGTGGGTATTGGTCCAGCAAGTTAGCAAACACATACTGTAGAAATGGGCATCTATAGTGGTATTTTAGCCTGTTAACACAGGATTCTACAGTCAGAACTATCAATTAGAAGTACTCTTATATTCGTGCAGTTTAGAAAAGGAACTAAAACCAAAAAACTAAGTAACCTTACCACTGCAAAAGTGATTTTCAGAACTTCAAGTACAACCAGCATACATCACGATTCTACATACAGAACATATGGAGCTAAAAAACAGCAAGTGTTGTTTTGACAGGAAAAATTTGCATTTCAAAAATTGTCGTATTAGACATTGGGGAAGAGCATCTTCTCCATTAAAAGAAAGTGTCATTGATGCTAACATATCTTTTTGACAACTTTCAAAGTGGGATTTATAACATATCTGGAGCTGCACAAATGCCATTATCATCAGGAAACATTTAGATGCTGCTGCAATAATCACTATGAACATATTTCAGATACAGGGAAATCTGTGCTTTCTGGACGTATTAGTTACAGATTCCAAGGTTGCAGTCTTTTGGAGCAATGCTAAAAAGACTAATTTTCTGCTTGAAAACAATTCCCAGAAACAGAGACTTTCTTTTAGAATATTTTTTCAATTTTTTCTTTTTTTAATGTCTAAAAACATCACTTCAAAACAGGTGTACTTTTGGCAAGTGCTGCACAAAGCTGCTCTTTTCTCTCACTTCTCAACAGATTCTGGTTATAGTCTCTTAGCCAAGACTACAGCTATGCCTATCCTTGAGATGGTAAAAGAAAAGGACAGAGCTCCTGCAAATGTTTCTTTAACTTGTGGTAAAACTCATCATAGGAGTTTGCACAAGGAATGAATTGCCCAGGTAACTTCCTGCTTCTCTTTTAGGCCCAAGGCCTTCCCAAGTGCTTTACATCTTGATTCCCCATATAAAAATTGTAAAAGAATTTCATTCTAAAGAGGATTATTTTAGACTGCAGAAACAACTGGAATAAAAAACAACAAAAATACTCCATCGGAACAAAATGTCCCCTTGGTCTGCATTCAAAGTGTTCTTGAGCCATCAATCACCGGTCTAGACAAAATAAAGCCATCACAGTTTCATAGCTATCTGCGACTGTCCTAATCCTGTTTTGCAAACAAGTATTCAAAAAAGTCTGGAATGATATAGAGTTCACTTCCATGTGGAATCCAAGATCCTGAGCATATCAGAGGATAAAAGACCACTTAAGTCACCCTACTGCAAACACGTTACCTGCCACACTTTGTTTTCTTAATAAGTTTTCATCACTAAGGAACATTAAAGTATTTTAGACTTGATTGGGAAGAACTGTATTTTTGCAGAAGAAAAAGGACCATGTACCTCACACTTTAAATAACTATGACATATGGTAAAGCACACTCTGTAAGAAAGGTAATTTTAAAAAAAAGCAGGGTACAAACAAATTTCATAGTATGTCTCTGTACTAAACCAGCTTTCTTTGCAACAGAAACAAGAAACAGGAAATAGTTACTATTCTTTCAGTCATTGCTAAGAAAAGACACCACCTACTATTTATGGGAGCTAGATGAAGGTTAGAAAAGGATTTGGTTGAATGTGGTTCCCTCCCTTTATCTGGATTTACCTTCTGAGGAGAAATTATCTTGAAGAGACATGTCCTGCTGTTGCATGCAGTAAACCTCAAGTATTTTGCAAAAATGGGAAGGCCATATCTCCTGTTACTTCCTATTCAACCATATACTGCTTTTCTGGGGGGAAACTGAGAACTGCACATCATCTGTAGAAGAGAAATATGTTAACCTGTTAACCTCTCGTTGTCACGGGAATAATCTTACATTGCCTTTTGGCCTGGTTTTGCTCATATCTGCCACTCTTAGCTGCCAAAGTCAACATGGTGCACATATTACTGCTGCAGTTTCTATCATCTATCCCCTACCAATTTGTGCAAAACCAGACAATGCTTTTGATTTTTAGTCTCAACCAGTTTGATTCTGACTAATATGCATGGCACCATTTCTATTCAGTGTCCGTTACCAACTTTATCACCGTATGCCCAAATTTGTTGTGGTAGGCGTATTAAGTAATGTGACTAATATCTGCCATATATAATTTGTTCTTTATCTGGTCCCCCAAGGGGAAAACTGGGTGCACAATGTAGCATTTTATTTTCAAAAGATTTTATATTTGGATGTGTTTGTTTTTGTCTTGTGCTATTTAGGTGTGACAGTTATTATGTCTTTATGTTAAAAACAGTATTGAAAAACAACCCCTAAGATCTATTGATTTTCAATTTTTTCTTGAATTTCCAATTTTTACATGATAGGCTTCAAGAAAAATCATTCTTCCTGTATGTTTTCAGACAATTTCAAAGATACTGAATGTCTTATCTAGCTATTTCTTTAAATTAAGTCTCTGTTTTGGTAGAACATCTGTTTTATAAAACTCCCAAACAAGTAACGTCTACATAAAATTTAAAACTATGGTGGACTTTTTTGAATCTCACTTGAATGAACTGGCCTCTAGATCTTTAAGCTCATAAAGGAAGAAAGATGGAAATTTCTAGAGATTGATTTAACTCACCTGATTACAGAGGAAGCTTGGATGCCTAACTCTTCATCAATTACGGTTAGAAGGATTTAGCTGACTCTAAGCATAAACATCTGCTGTACATTTGGACCCTAAAATCAGTGTTAATCTTGAGTATTAGAGGCTGAATTTGCACAACAGAGGAAATGTTCTCCCAGTTGCCACATGACCTGGCTGGAACGTAAGCAGAAATGAGGGAATCGCGAATGGTCTCACCAGGACACTTGGGATAACCAGAACGCTTGGTTGTAGAGGGAGGCCAGCATGAACTGTTTAACAATGCTAGATTCATTGCAGTTTTGTGAAGGAATTAAAAAGATGTTTTTAGTATTGCTTTGATCATAGTTACTAGGACTAATTGACCGCCTGGGAAAAGTACAAGGTGTATAGCACAGTACAGCTGTGAGGCTCACAAACAACTAAAGGAAAATATGCCATTCTCTTCACAGTAAACAGAACACCTTTTCTGAAGCTATGGGTAAATCCTGTTATTTACTCTTTGCTTTAAAGAAGTGGCAAAGCAGTAGGGAAAATAATTTTTCCAGTTTTCCCATTTTCTTTTATTGTATTGTACACCTTTGTATATAACATACAACGGTTATAATGAAGTATAAAAATACAGTTATAATATCTTGGGGGTAAAGATTGCTGAGTCAATTATACTTTGTGAGAAGCCGTGGTACATTTAGAAGCTGTGCAGTGCAGTGCAGTGAGCCACAGAAAGGAGCAGAAGCACTTTCCATGTCAGATTCTGAAAGCACCTCTTATCAAAAGGTGATTTCTTTCTCTTTCTTTACTGAAAGAGTGGTCAGGCATTGGAACAGGCTTCTCAGGGAGGTGGGTGAGTCCTCATCCCTGGAGGTGTCCAAAAAATGTGCAGATGTGGCACTTCAGGATATGGTTTAGTAGGAATGGTGGTGTTGGGTGGATGGTTGGACTCGATGATCTTAGAGGTCTTTTCCAACCTATGATTCTACAATTCTATGAAAAATTATCTTTTTAAATCAACACATTATTATGGTGTCTGTAGCGTTTACAGATGGGACTTGTCATTCCTCACAAATGAGTCATGGTTTCCAATATATTGCAATATACCTGAGCCACGTGACTGGTAAAACTGCACATATTACAAGTGGTACACCCATATCATTTTACAAAGAAAGAGCAATGAAGCTTTTTATAGTGGCAATTAGAAACTTTGTTTAAACTTATTTTCCTAGCATTTACAAAAATTACTCTGAAATAGAATTTACAGAATGCATAAATAATGAAGTTATAGCTAATTATTGTGGCTGACTTTATTTTAAAACTGAAAAGTATTTTTTATTTTATGCCCCACATCCCTAATTAATAACCCAGGTGAAAATGGTGTTCAGCGCAAACAGGGTTTTTAGTGCAAATGTGCTGGGTTCCAATTAAAAGAGGTTTTGAAGTACCTCCTGTTTATACGAAAACTCGTGAAATTTGCATTTGGATTGAAAGTCTTGTTGCTCAAACACATCTGTATCATAGAGGCAGATGCATTTCAACTGTTCGAATGCTGGCAATGCAATGCTAACCCACTGACTGGTGTGACTGCAGCAGATCTCATCCTGAGGCTGGTAGAAACAATGTGATGAGTGTTTAACAGGTCTCTACAAGCGGAAAACATTTGGTGTCTCTGTGATTACTTTGGTTTTTTTTTAGTTATTTCCATTTTTATGTTAGTTTTTTTTACAATATTATTTAACATTACCCTTGAGGCAGGCTAAGATTTACAGTTAGATACTGTACAGCTGGGAAATGGAGCAAAGGACTGATTACACAAACTTGCTAAAGGTCGCCAACCCACTGAAAGAGCAGGGAGTAACATTCCAGTTGCCACTAATTCTGTGTACTATTTCTTACATTAACAGTGTGACTACATTCATTTTATTTAGTAATGAATGAGTAAATACAGGAACTAATGGTGCAGACTGATGAGCACTCTCACCTCATAAAGGCAACTGAGCAACTTAGGCCAGAAAAATCAGCTTTGAGGGAAGGTATTTTGAAAAGAGTCACATTAGATCAGAAACACTGTAAAGATTTTATTTCCAAAAGGCACCTAGGTGACTTACAAGCACAGTTAGTCAATCAGCCCTGTGCTTGTTGACCATGTGGTTTTTCCTTATGGACCTGTATGTAAGTAAATTGAGCACAGACAAGTAACGTGTTGGTGAGAATATGAGAGGCTCTGTTTGTTGCTGAGGTGCAGAGGGAACAAAGACCCTGGTTGGTACAATGGCAATTCTTTAGCTAAAGCTGAGCACTACCACCCCAACTTCTCCCTCCCCATCTGGAAGCCACTGGAAGAATCCCTGGAGTATCAGTGTGCATCACAGGTTGACAGCAACAGGAACCGTGAGGAAATGTCTAAAGGAGAGGGCGAGCATTGCTGGCTCTGTGTATCAGCTGGCCTGTTCTGTGTTTAGTATTGACAAATTCACCTCACATGAAGCTAATTAGATTTCTGCAAAAATGTGAATGAGGCTAGAGATGAAAACTGCCTTCGCAGGACTTCCCTTCCAGGGGAAACATAGAAGGATTTATCCTAATCAAATGTCTGTTTCAGAATAATCAAACTTTGTAAAAAAAGCGCCAAACTGAAACCAAAGAAATTCCAATTTTGAAAAAAATCACCAATCAAAAACTCCTTAAGTTAAAAAATCTTTAAGTAAGACTAATCTTCCCATCTGGATGTGCAGTAATCCAAGAGAAGGATAACAAAGTTATTGTGTGGGTTTTCCAGTGTTTTTCTTGGTTCAGTGTGGTATTTCACAACTGACTGGGGCCTCATTCCTCCGTACATTGGGAAACATCCATTGCAGTATTAGATTCTATAAGTGAAAAAAAATAATAGTTTGCCAGAAATCTAACTCCTGTAACATAAGCAGTTGGCTCTTTGAGTAGCTGTTTCCAGCCACTGCTAAATTCATCTACAGATGACAGACAGCCCTCTTTGGGCACTGGAAATTATGCTCCAGCTGAACTAGAAGGCCTACTAATACTGGGCTAGTGCTGCTTAGAAATTCCAGCTTCCACACACAGTAATTGTGCCAGGGAGTGATGTGGACAACACTCAGCATCCCCCATGTGCATATAAATCAGGTGGCAACCATCAACCCAGATCACAAGCAAGAGGCAACCCTGCCTTTCTGAAGAGCAGAAAGGCAGCATTACTCTCTGTGCCTAACTCCTAAACCACCATCACTGAATAAAACTAGTCTTCCATTATTTTAGCCACATACAAGCTAAATTACAGGTCCTGTTCGTCAGTGAATGTCCAGCAAAAATCGAAGCCATAACACATCAGTGGCATTCTAGATATTACAGTGATGACATAACCCCTCGTTCAAGGCTGCCTATTCACCTCTATTAGACACTAGCTGTTTAGCTACTACTAAACTGCTCTGGTGGTGCTCACTAGCAACAGCATCTTTAAATATGACGTGGGCCAGCCTGGCTAGTATTTTGAAGTGTATTTGTTTTCCCACAGTTATATTGCTTTATGAGAGAAAGCTCTGTCCCAAGTCCACCTCCCTTCTCAACGTGGAGATTCGACATTTCTTGATCACACATTTATTTTTATCTGGAGACTATATAGAAGGGATTAAAAAAGCCTATTGTAATAACACAGAAGCCTGGAAAAAGATAAAAAATGTGTCCTTCCCATGGAAAGGATGTTAATCCAGTATCAAAAAGTGTTTAGGCTGTGATATCTTTGGAAGCTTACGGATGTCACCTTACAATGTTGTGATAACTATGAAGGTCTGAATGGAACCAAACAAAGCTGAAATTCAATGTCATCTTTCTTATCCTGTACATGTTATATCACACTAAAACAGGGAATTTCAAAACAGTAAATCACTATAATCCCAATGGGAAATCAAGGATGGAGAATTTCCTGTCCTTTGATATTTAAAATCAGAAATGCTGATGTTTTCTTTCAACTTACTTTTATTGGTTTTGCATAATACTTGAAACAATACATAAAATAAATATTTTATAATTTTGTTCCTGAACATTTTCACAAAACAAACACAAAGTATCACAACCTTGTCTACTGTGTTGACCTTCACCACAAGTGTTCAGGACATGAGTGTCTCCACCCACCAGCCAACTACATAAAGGATTAATACGGTATTTTTAAAGGGAAAATCAGGAATGTGCAATGACTGCTTGAGAACATAAGAAGAGATAATGGGGAAAGTATGCTGTTAGGAAGTTCTCCAACAATCTTTACAAAAAACCCCACAGGACACAGTGAAAACGCAAGGCTTCTTTTATAGAGAAGAGCAGTTATTAAAAAGTTCTCAGCCCTCTGTAGCTAGACCAGGTACAGTGCTGTAGTCACAAAAGTATATCTCTACAGTTTTTTCTAACCATCTTTGAAAATTTTGTCTAACCATAGTCTTGAATCCTGGCACCCTGTATCTTATATCTGACATCTGGGGGACCTGATATCTGTCACTCAGCAAAAAGAAAAGAACTATCTTACTTTGCCTCCTGCAGAGAAAACTAACAAAGAACACCCATAGAGTTCCTATCAAAACATTGATACTTTCAAAGTCTGCCAGAAACACTCTTTATCTCATGCAACATCATAACACAGCAGCTTTAATCCCAGAGAAGAAAGAGCATCAGCAAACCTTTGAAGAAACACTTCCCATTGACCAGTTGACATCAATGGACTGTGCTTCCAGAACACTTAAACTACCAGGTATGTTGACCTTCTTCCAAATCAGAAAGGGTTAACATATTTTCAAACCTTATTAAACCTCATTCAAAATGAAATGAAAATGTTTTGCCCAGTATACAAGTTGTACACCAACAAGCACAAATTTACACGCAAACAAGCTACAGCCTCAGTTCTTCAGTTCACGATGTGTAACCATCCTTCTGATGGGCAAAACAAGTGATTGATAGCACTAGCTCTGCAATACAGCAGAAGTGGAGAACAGCAGATCAGATCAATTTTTGGAGAGAATTTAGAATAAGTATAAAAACCTGAAACAGGAATTTAAATTCATGCTTTTGTGAAAAGTACTTTTAAATCTGTCACAGTCACAAATAATTAATACTTTGCTACACAGTCTTTTTTCATCAGTTTCTAGGAGCTTATCAGTGTGTTCATTAGAGACAAAGTGTTATCTGGAAAATTGTTCTTCGCACAGATTTTAGTAAAACATCATTATCTTCTGAACTTTCCAATTTGGACATAAACGTTTTGTCTATACTAGCAAATTAAAGACATTAGGGAAAGCTGTTTAAGGCCAGCTGGCACAAAACAGTTCACATCTATTGTATCAACTTCTGTTAGTCTCCATAACAGTGGCTGCAACCAAAATGCTACCAGGTCCCTGGCCGGTGCGGACTCCTCAAACCGTACCATGAATCCTTTGGAAAAGCCCTAGTCTGCCCTGGCCGAAACTGCACCCAGTTGTTGCTAATGATTTCAGGATATAGTTGACAAATGCCAGGACTTTTTCCAGCATGATTTTATTAGTACAGGCATAGCCAAAGAGTGGGGGTTGTCTCCCCCAACTGTAGGTGCCTGCAGCTGAGCAGTCACTGCAGTCTTGCTTTATGAGAGTCAGAGGCAGTTTTGTTTGTAGTGCATACTTCAGGGGTCCATTTCAGGACGAAATGGAGCACCCTGCAAGTGTCTGTTTTTTTCTGAGAACTAAAAGCAGCCCACAGTGACAAACTGAGTGAGACCAAGCCCACCTGAAGATCACGCTACTGTGAGTAGAATCCAACCCCACAGATCAGCACAGTCCTCACAACTGCTGAAAGAAAGAACTAGTAAGAACTGCTCCAAACTGTCCGAAATACTGTGAGACTGCTTCTCCCTGTAAGCCTGGCAAGAATGCCAAGTTCGGAGCCTCCCTATCCCTGTTTGCAGTGTGAAGTTAGTGTGTTTAATTACCCCGTAGAGATGTTGTGAGGCCCACCTACATAATGTTTGCAAAGCAATGTTTGTAGAGCACTGTATGGTACACGAAAAGCAGGAAGGCGAGCCAGGCACCGAGGTGGAGGCAGAACAGGCAATCGAGCTCTGGATTCCTGTATTTTTGTTTGCTCCTCGGCAGCTTTGCACCGCGGCTGCGGACATTTAGATAGCTCAGTCCTGCATTTAATTAATGATTTTCTCGGTACAAACTGTATTGAGGCCCTCTGTATGAGACTACTGTTTACAGCTAGCTTACAAGTTGTTGCTGTTTTCTCCTGCAGGTTACGCCCAGGCATAGCTACTGCATTTGCACACACAGAGTGCCATGGATTTTCCAGTCAGTGACAACTCTGGGCAGTTTTAACTCCCAAGGAAACTGCTTGGGAAATATGTGTGAAAACAGCACTATTAAGAGAAGTAATACCTATCTGAATTGTAACAATCCTTTCTGGTGACTACCATAGAGGTATTTATGCACATGTGCAGAGGAATTCATTGCGGGCTCACAGCAACCGGGGAAAGCCCGAGAATCTAGCATGAATGGTGGCTGTTTAAGCAGGGCACAATATTGCTACTGTTACAGACAGCTGGGAGGAAGTTTTAGAGGGGCATCATGGTCCACTGACTGCACACTTCTGTCTGACAGCTTTGAAAGAGGCCAGCAAGAAAAATCTACGCCTATTAAGCAACGGCAAACGCTGCTCCTCTCTGGGGAACAGTGAGAACTGGGAGACAAAGATTCAGTTGCCTTAACCATTCCCTCCAGAAAACAAAAATATACTACAATTTCAAGCTCCATTTTACCTTCTCTATGTTGAGTGAAATGCATTAAAAAAGCTGGAACTGCAGAAAGCTGGTCTCTGGCTTTTGAATCCCGAGAGTGTAAGCAGGCAGACATGTAGTTACAATTTCTGCGTATGTCCCATCTAGGCGATTTGGCTCAGTGAGTCTCAGAATAAGCTAGCCTGTTGCTGGCATTTGGGCACTTGCAAAACGCTGTCAGCACAGGAATGTAAGACTGGTCCAAATCCAATTTGAAAGCGTGCAGTCCAGAAGGTGTGAGCTCTCCTCCCTCTTTTCATTAATACTCATGCTAGGCAGCCTTCTCTGTTATTTCTTGTTACACATGCTGTTACGATACGACTTCCGTGCTTTAAAACCAGTAAACACAGCCATGTGACTCTCCAGGAGATGCTGGCTTGACCCCTGTTATTTAAATACACTGTACCACTTTCACTGGCAGAGACTCACGAAAGCCAAAATAGGTTCAGCTGGTGGGAGAGTAGCACCTCATAGCCAGGTTTCAAGGTGGAAATATAGAATTACACTCAGGGTTAAGGCAAGGGCCAAGAGGGAGAAGCCTCCCTGCATTGCCAAGTGCTTCAAAGGAGAAGGATTTATGACTCCTTTGAGATTTTAGAATGGTGCCAGCTGTTGATGGTAGCTAATATGGCACAAAAGAGAGGCTAAATTCACACTGGATTTAACACCTCTGAATCAACAGAATTGCACCAGTATGAAATTAGTTTGACCTTCTAGGAATAGTGTCTATGAAAGTTGATGCAAACTCTAGAAAGCATTTCATTTTCTCAGCTCAATTTCTCCTTATCTGTTCTTAGGTCATAGTGTTAACCAACTCACCTATCGTGTACACCCTGCTTCTACGCTGAAAAACCACAAGGCTGCTTGAATACTCATTGTTTTTACTGGCTATAGATATCACGGTTTTTAAGTTAGGATGGTGGACTGTTCATAAAATCTCTTGTGTAATTACTGAAATCTGCAAAGATGTCTATGTTACTATTTCATGTTTACAGTTAGAATGAACTTTGCATAATGAAGGCGTAGATATTAAGGTGATAGAATGAATATGATGTGAGAGGAGACATAAAGAATATAAATAAACATAAAACATTTGTGAAAAGTTTGAAAGCATGAAAAAATAGCTGGTTCCTCGAAAACATAAATTCTTAAAAATTAGAAGATACACAGAATTTTTATCTTCAAAACTGAATTGTGTTTGAGAGAATAAGAGAAGTATTATGAAAAATACATTTAGCATAGAGGAAGCATTGCTGTATAAACCATTGAAAAATGGTTAAATTAGTAAAATCTTTACTTTTGAGTAACAAAATATGTAATTTCAGAAACAGATCTGCATTTGAATAGATATTTACTTGTTGATTTCTTTTTAGTTTGGAGAAATTTAAACTATTGAAAATAGAAATCTCACTATTCTTAGCTTGTATGCAATGAAGGAAAGTTGTATCTGCAGGGATCAGAAATAGTATATCATGACATTATTTCACTTTTACTGAAAAAAAAATAGCAGAGAAAAGTTACTTGCTCACAGCTGCTTTCCTTCCAGGTATGTCCTCTATGAACATATTCTTGTAATAGTTGCTCACAAATACCAAAAAACCCACTATATCCATAGCGAAGGATGCAGCTACTTGCAGATAATGCAGCACACAAGTCTTTGCCCCTACTTCTTGCTTTCTTTGAACTCTAATAGTTCCAGAAAATAGTATGGATTGGTGAGAGAGGGGGATAAGTGAATGGATTGTGAATGCACATACTAACAACACACTGCTAAAAAGATGAGGAAGTTCGTCTTGAATTTTTACTTTATAGGTACAATTTTCACTGTTGGAGAGTGCAGCCAAGGTTCTCTGTGAATCACGATTCAGTGGCAGGAAGTGCTTGGCATCTCAGGCTGAATAAAGACCCAAGCTTTGCTCTTCCAAGGTGGCAGGGTGTCTGGAGATTTCAGCAGTGGCATGAAAGCTGATGAAGTTGCAACCAGCGCTCCAGGCAGCAGCCTTGCACATCTCAGAGTTGAGGATGTTGCACAAGCAACGTCACCGTTTAAGCTCTGGCATTTCACCAGTGGAGTGTAAGAGCAGACTTTGTGCAGCATTAGCCAGGAAGACACTTTCTACTAACAGCTTACAGCTTCCAGCTGGAGGCAAATCCAAGCTGTTTCCCCGAAAGCTTCTCCTTTTAAAAAGGGAAGACTGACTTAACATGCAGCATGTGTTTGGCAGCCAACCTATAAACATTAGGGTAGTGTCAAGATGAAATTCTTAATAAGATGAAATTTTGACACTATTTTAAGGAGGAAAAGGTGATAATACAACAGAATAGCATAATTCCTACAAAACATGGCATATAGAGTCTGTCAAACAGGCCTGAACCTCCCCAAAGTCCACCTTCACTAAGAAGAGGTAGGAGAAAGACTGGATATTGTATAGATGGGGACACAGCCTGAGTTCTGTAGAGGAGTAATTGTGTGGCAGGAGGAACAGGCATGAAATCCTAGACAAACCTTATGGTATCAGTAAGGAAGAACACAGAAAAATTCTTCCTGCAGTTCACAGCCAGGTACTCTGCAAGTGGAGTAAGAGAGAGCCCTCTGCTCTCAAAGGAAGGGAAACTCAGGTAGTGAATCCTGGTTTTTGGTTCCATTATTGATCAGATGGAAGAGTTCTTGGAAGTGTGTGTCAGCCTCTGGACAGGACCAGAAATGTATGAGATGGGAACTGAGGTAGTGGTCTAAGAGTCACAGCTCTTCAAACTCTGTCCAAGGAAATATGTTTTTATGAACCAAATATGCTGACAGGACTAAATCATCATTCTTATCTTTGGGCAGGCAGAAGCTGGGTCCAAAACTTTGGGAAATATCATGAATGATAAAGAAGGAGAATAGCAGAAGCTGATACTGGAAGTGGTCCTAATTCCCACACAGATCCTTCCATTACAAAAACTTGATTTAGACGTGGAGGTTCATGACGTGGAGACTGAGATGTGCAAATTATTTGAGAGTGAATCGTGATGGCATCGTAACTTGGGACTTATGAAAAAAATACATGTACCTGTCCAAGATCATCATAAAGCTCTGATTTTCATTTTTATTTGTGAAGTGTTAGGGGCTAAGGCCTAAAGCAAAACCAAAACCCTGTCAACTCACTCCTTTTTCTGCCAAGTAATTCCAGGATGGAACACGAGACCAAAACCGGAGGAATACCCTGTTAACATTTTACAGAGAGATGGGGAGTGCCCTGGTATGAGAGGTCACCCTAACCCAAGGTAATAACCCTCGGCATTAGGAAGCAAAATTTGTGGCACAGAAAATAAAGAACAATAGAACTTAAGAATTTAAGAGTAAGAAGAATTTAATAAAAATTATCCTATCCCAGTGTGCCAGATGACATGCAGCTGATGTTGGAAGAAGGTGATAATCCCAGTTAAGTGTTGCTGCACTAGTCAGTACTTTTAGAATGAACAGAAAAGCTAAGGTGAAGGTTTGAAGGCTTGTCTTCATGCGTTATCTCCTTCTTGGGGGATGTTGCAGTGGTATTGATACTGCTGTCTCGCTACTCTGCTTCTTGTCAAAAAACTATTAGGTTTTGTTTTGCCTGGAAAAAGAGGTGTTGAATGATTCACAAGATGCACCAACAGAACAAAACCCGCCTTTTTCATTCTGTCAGAGCCTGAGAAGCTCATAGACTTTTTCAATATGAAGTTCCAGGCATAACACTGCCATGCAGGAGCAATATAGTACTTGAAGCCTTTGTAAACACATCAGTTCCGAGGACATGCTCCTCTTCCTGCATAGACAGTGAGTGTGGAAATCACTGGTGGTGAAAAAATTACATGTCGTGTATCATTTGAAATCTATCAAAGAGGCAGAAACAGCAAAGAATTCTGTGAAAGAAGGATCACTCAGAACCTGTAAGGTGATAAATTTGGTAAAAGGCTTTGAAAGTAGGTAGGGGATTCTGAGATGCTCAGTGAAGCTCCAACTTGAAGAGATTAATGATGCAGATCAGGATTCACGAAAGTATCAGGCATTCTGATTTCTCTACTGCTGGACATCTTTTATGGCTGCATCTAAAGCACCAGAGCTTGATGAGTTGGATAAGACAATAATGAGGTGAAAAATCTCTGGCTAACAGTATTTTGTTGGGTGTACTCGGACATAAACAAGCACTTGAAGAAAGACTGGGGAAAGCTGAGAAAAATAAGTTTGAAAATCCTGTAGGAAGTCCTTAGGATAGAATTAAGTTTGAATAAGGAATCACAGTAAATTTAGCTGATAATACGTGGAAAATATTTTATCCAATACTACAAGTAACTGAATTTGAAGCACTTATTCGCACTTTATGGAAACCATTTTGTAGGGTTTAAGTATAAAAGAAATATTTTAAACTTTGCTCCATAATGCTTTCACAATCACTGAGATAAAATATTTGGGCACAAACTGAAGCATAGGAAGTTCCGTCTGAACATGAGGAAGAATTTCTTCCCTCTGAGGGTGACGGAGCACTGGAACAGGCTGCCCAGGGAGGTTGTGGAGTCTCCTTCTCTGGA
>Ga0065711_1043361_pt1 | contig 14776 bp, 4 predicted proteins | sample Hoacrofraction12_FD_59098 | JGI IMG/M metagenome (GOLD analysis project Ga0065711, IMG submission 59098) | Hoatzin crop microbial communities from Cojedes, Venezuela - Epithelial fraction 12 v2 (version 2) | ecosystem: Host-associated > Birds > Digestive system > Esophagus > Crop | place... | reverse complement strand
CTCTAGAGATATTCAAGATCCGCCTGGACAAGGTCCTGTGCAGCTTGCTGTAGGTGACCCTGCTTCGGCAGGAGGGTTGGACTAGATGACCCACAGAGGTCCCTTCCAACCCCTGCCATTCTGTGATTCTGTGATGTGTAAAGAGCTGGTATTAGATGGGGAATGCAAACTATTTCATTCACACAGCTTGACAGGAGATTCTGTCCATGTAGAAATCTCACAATATAAACAAATAAAATAAAATTAAATAAACCCCAGTTTATAGTCAATCCAGGAAAGTTGCAATCTGCATATTTCCGAAGAACTAGTGATGGGAGGAAAATAACCCCACTGGGAAAACATCTTTCACACTCTCGGGGTGGGCTTACATTTTCCCTGAGCATGCCAATTATACATTGCTCTGGCTTTTCATTTTATATAGCAGACTATTGCTATTAGAGAAGTACATTGAATAATAACAGCAAACCCTAACACTGTTTTCGTATATTTCTCTTTTCCTGTGATTTGTCTCAGTTAGGCTACAATCTCAAGACACTGTTCAGCTTTTATGGTAACAGCAATGCCCAGCATAGGTCATGGGAATATATTTCTGCAGTTTCTCACTGCAAAGAAGGGTCTGCTATGGTGTAGTTGGCTATGTTCTATTCTTAAAATCTCATGTGGGATCATCAGTGTTACTAAAATGTCAAGAGTTAAGTGAAGTTAAAAATACTCTGGATTTTAAGAGAAAAATAAACAAATACAAGAAAATCCGAAACAAAATGGAGCAACTAAAGGTCTATTAGAAAACGTCAATTTTTTAGTCATGCGCAGGTGTGTGAAAGGAAAATTAAATTAGACAGCCAAGTACAAAGCTTATGTTAAGAAAAAAGAGAGCTTACGACTTACAGAGCATATATATACAGACACAGTTGAAACCGAGTCGAGTGTCCCTCTAGGCTTTAGAGCAAATTGAATAGACATTGATGGATTTGTTTTCCTTTCAGATTAAATTGAACTTTTGATTTGAAAGTAGTTTACCTGCTCCTGCACTTGAAAGGTACATTTTTCCTTAACTAATTTTCTCTTGTTGAGGCACTTAAGTTTCATAGTGGTTTATAGTAGTTTACAAATTGGCACTGTAATCCTCTGGAAGGAGCAGGGAAAGAAAATCGTATAAATAATACTGAGCGGTACTTTCCCGGATTGCTTTACCCCCGCAGTGGCCTGTTCTTTTTTAAAAAGTTCATTGTGTGCTGTTATGCTTTTAAATACACTTGAACTGATTTCTGGAGTCAGATATTGCAGCTTCCATGGAGCACAAGCCTTTCTGAGCATTTTTAAGGTGTTGCTGGAGTAGAAGTAATAAATAATTGTACTACTCTCCAAAGGGGTACGCATTCACTGTCAGCCTAGACCCTGTGGCTGTGCAGACTATAGCGCACGGCCTTTGTGTTTGTGGAGTACCCCACTTTGTGGAGTATGGCTCCTGCAGAGGTCCCAGACCTGATCTCACATCGGCTCTGCCTACACTGGTGCTTGAGCACCTCTCCATACCATCTCTGGAGCAGCTCACTCAGAACCATTCAGGGAAATGTTTTGCTCTGCCCTGAATCTTCAGTCGGACTCCAGATCACGCTGCGTACTGTGGGTATGGGCTATTGTGCCCTGTGGTTGGGCTGACTGTCTAACATGTCCCACCTACTCTGTGGCAGCATGCCTCTGCTAACACTGGACAGACACAAGTGAATTCTTCCTGCAATGGCTTTGATGTCAGTTACCTAAAGGACAGAGGAGTTTCAAAAGCAGTGTGAGCTCAGGCTGGATTGATGATGCTTGCAGTGTGACATAGGTGTCCAGAGAGCTCTCTCTGGAGATGGATGGTCTTCTGGCTGGTCTGATACCGCCCAGCTTTAGCTGGACAGTAGATAACCACTAGATAACCATAGATAACCTGCTAGATAGCCAAACTGAAACTGTAACACATACTGCATCCCAGGGAACACTTGCTTTGAAAGAGAAATCTTTATATTTGTTTTGTTATTATTCTTTTGAATAGAGTGACATCAAGGAATTCCAGCCAGGACTCAGTTGTTACTTAGACACCTAGTAAGCTACATTCCTTTCTAGAAAAATAAACTAAACCAAGCAGTCTTATGACTGACTATGCTAAGAATATGATCCTAACATACAGGTGATTCTTTGTATGTGGACTGGTTGCACCAACCATTCAGGAACACTATGAATTGTATCTTAATCCTTCAGGAAGGGTACCAGATTGCCTTTGTTTCGCACAGCGCTTCTCTTTGGTACTTTGCATTTAGAGCATCTGTTCCAGGGAAATATCAGTCAGTGGGTTTGCTGTTTTATGCCCAGATTAATCTCGCAACATCAAAGATTAATGACATACGTTCAATGAAAAGGGAAAAAATTCTTTGTTTGTCTCGGCATCCTGCCCTAATCCCTGCCATGTCTCTTTCCAGATCTTTTCATTATGATATAGAGAAGTGAGGTGGAGAAAGAAACCTGAGATAACCCACCAATAACTTCTGAAGTATTAAAAACAAGCTTAGGGGATGGAGAGAGAGATGTGGGGGGTTAAGAATTGGTGCTGTTTTGCATCTGTGTGCTAAGAAGTGTCACAAAAAAACACAGGCAGAAGCTTTTCATTCCTCTTGTCATGTTACTAAGTGCCTTAGCAGGTTACAGATTGTGCCCAGAAGATACTGGCTTCAGCTAGAAATCTCTCTCTGCTTATTTCACGTACTAATACACAGAAATAATGAACACAGGAGCACAATCTGTTTTCTAAAATGTGGTTTACAAAGGAAATTATTTCCTACAGCACTAGACGCCCAGGACCCAGACGTTGAGCCGAGGTGAAGTAGATACCTGTACTAGCTGCACTTGAGCTTTGATGGTTAATATAAACCAAGCATCTTCCAATGTGCATTATATTCTCTCACAGAAAAGATGTCTTCTTGTATAGCTGTAGAGGCAACAAGTGCTCAAGAGATACGTGAAACAGAGTCCTTAAGGATGATTGGATTATCATGGTCCTTTAAGTCTGGGAGTCGCTGCAGAAGCTTCTATCTCTAGTGGCAGGGTTTAGGCAGATATTTATCCCCAAATCCAGCCTTGCTACTCAAGCCATCAAACCCCTTTCAACTGGTAGCAACTTTTTGTTTTAATTAAAGATCAGAAGGTCGCTACGAGATTCTGAGCTAGCCTTTACAAATAATTCAGCATCTAGACTGGCATGAAGAAATTAGCAGACAAAGCCCCACCATGAAGAGATGTGGACCCTTACTGGTATTTTGCTGCATTTGCAGGACAACTGTTATAGCTGCATCGGTTTCCTTATTAGACAGAAAAACCTCACAGAAGAAGTTTAGTTTTGTATCTAAAGCATTAGACTGAAAGGTATGTCTCAGTTCTTGGTTTTCTATGACATACCCGGAAACTCTTGTTTTCCTCTGTTCAAAGGAAACACGTGCATGTGAGGTAGGGAACAGCGGTGGGCTTAAAGTCTCTTTCTGACGTCTTCACCTTAAATTTTACCTTACACCTTGAATAGTCCAGATAAAGAGAAATATTCTGGGAGATACCTCTTGTAGAATACCAGCAGTATGTAGTTTACCCCATTCTCAGAACTATGGGACCCCACTCTGGGCTCCTCACTTTTGGGGTGCAAACAAATACTCAGAAAGGCTGCTGTTTCCTGCCTAAAAAGAACAGGTGGGAAAACTGAGATCAAAATTTTCTAGAAGAAAATTCAGCACATCTTCTTCCAAGCTGTATAGGAGCTAAACAGTGGAGAAAGCGAAAATTCAGTTTTAGTTTGATTAGAATTTTGTTTGAGACATGATTATATGGTTTCAATAGCAATAGATTCTTTCTTCTTTTTTCTCAGACAGCTAACTCATCTCTAGTTGTTTCCCTGTTCTAATACGAAAGAAATTCATTAAGCGGAGGAATCAGAGAGTACCAGGCTGTGTTTCCCATGACAACCCCCTGAGCTGTTTTTGCAGCACTCAAGTCACGCTGTGAGTTTTCCACAGTGCCCCTTCTTTCCTTGCAGCTTCTCCCTCCAACAGCTCAGGGGAGGGATGCACAAGCAGTGAGGATAGCAGCACCAGCAGTACCTCAGATTCACCCCTGAGGGGACTGAAATGCTGTACAAATCATCAAAGTTGTATCAGGATTGAATGTGGCCATTTACATGAGCAAGGGAATTGGGAAGTGTTGACTGCACATGCATACACTTTAAAGTGCCTGTGTGATCCAAATTCAGGAGAAGTACGTCAGGTAAACTTTTTTAATTTCTGTTTGAGAGGTCGTCATCTAGGATCATGAAGTTGTATAATATAATGCATCGTATCCCATAATATAAGTGCAGAAGATAAGCCTTTTTATTTAAAGCCTGTGACAATGCCCTGTGTTGTTGTTGACTGAATTCCAATTACCTGGGAAACATTCAGCACATCACATTTCAACATGTCATCTCTCCTAAGTGGAACCAATTGCATTAAAACAGTCATGAAACTTCAGGCCCCCACACTTCAGTAAAAATGTAATCATAAAAATTTAAAATGCATATATTCATTTTCCCCTTTCAACAATGTCAGGCAAATACGCCTCATCGGGATTCACCACAGGCACAATTATCAATGCTCTGTCTGCAGAATTGTTAATGAAAAAATTACATACACAGACTCTTAATAAACTGTGCATCTGATTTCATTGTTTGTGAAGCACAGAGATATTAATTATTACTGCTGTCACTCTTCTGGTTACTGCAAAGAAATGGCGGGTTTCCATTAAGTGTGCCTCAGTCTTTCTTAAGCACACTTGCAGCTTGATCTAAGAGGAAGTCACCAAAATAGCTGTGGCATGATTGCATCAAATGCTGATTAAGTGTAGGACTCACAGCAAATTTCAGTGCTACGTTTTTTGTTTTTATTTAGGACTCAGAGTGACCCAGAATGTCTCAGTCTATACCTCTCTGGATTGTATTGTTCTCTGACATTTTGATAGTTTATGTTGTATATAAATAGGAACCTAAGATAAGCCAGCAAAAGTCAATGCCATGATTAAAAAAAAAGTTTTTCCTTAACATTTTGTTTTGTCTAAATAAAATACCTTATACAAAGCACATTTCCTGTGTCAACTAAAGACAATTGCAGAACATTAATTAGAGAGTGTCATTTCACTAAAATGTGTGAGGTCATGCTTCAGGTAATGCGGATGTGTTAAGCAATTACCAGCCATCCCATTATCTGAACTATTGCTCATACATCAAACTATATTGAACTCCAACTATTTCAGGCTCTGGAAGGTTTGGATGAATTTTATTTCCCGTTCTCTTAGAGTAAGATCTATTTTATTCCTCTCTGAGATTGTGGGCTGAAGCATTTTGGGCTTTTTATTTATCTTTTTTAGATTCAGCATGTCTTTGGCTGCATTTCTCTAGGTTTGCATGAATTAAAACTGTTATGGGCAGAGTGTGATCCTGCTCTCTTCCAGGGAAGCTGACCCCAATTTCAGGTTGGATGAGATCCTCAGTATAGGATGTCACCTGCTATTAAATAGTAGAAACTACTTCACTTTTATAATTGGCTCTTCCAGCTGCATACAGGTATACAAGGTCTCCCTGGTGAATATGCAGTCTCTATTCTTCTCTGAACACGACATTCAGATAGACTGGTCACGGATCAGGTGCTGGTCCAGGCTAGTGTAAGTAGAGTCATCTCTGAAGCCTTCCCCTGCAAATCTGTTGTAGCAGTTTTGCTCATCCTCCACCTTTGCCCATCCTCCACCTTTCTGTATTTTTATCAGCAGAAGCAAACCCTAATATACTGCTGGCATACGCTTTTATGTTACAGTTGCTAGTTTAAATTTAGAAAGCAGCATCTTAATTCACATCACATTTTAACTCTTACACAGGAAGCCTTAAAGTACTATGTGAATGTTCTGAATACTTGTAACTTAAGCTGTATGACATCATCTCTTGTTGTTGTATATTACTTACTAAATAATTCAGGGGGATATATTATTTTAACACTGAGGGTTTTTTCCTGCTTGTTTTTTTCTTAAAATAAAAATTATGTAAGTTCCAAATAAATAATTCTGTTACTTGCTCCTTTTGCAATTATTTCACTTCTTTCTTTCTCACTTGAACAACAAACAATAAAGATATTATTATCCTGACATGCCCACAAATATACTGTATCACTGGGAAACAGATACAGAAGGTCTACCAAAATATCTTGAGATGAAAACTGAATGAAGTGAGTGCTAAAGCTCAACAAAATAATGCAAAACTTCTGAACCACTTTTGGACATGCTTGCAGGAAGAATACTGAAAGTTGATTGGAAGGTGATTGCAGCTTGCGAGAGTACTGGATTATGATTAACCTCAGGTGATGATGGTAACTGAAATCTTACTGCGAACTTTGAAGTGGGGCACTTCACTGCAGGATGGTCGTATTGCAAGAGTCAGAAGGGTTAAGTGATACTTGGAATTTAGGAAGTGGATTCCTCAATTTTTTTCTTTTTTCCTGTGTGTAAATTGCTTTTTTTCTCTCCCAAATCTTCCTGAAAACACTCTAAAAGCTGATGTAGAAGAATCAGTGATAAAAAGCAAATGAAGATTGTCTATTCTTCCAAGATTTTTCTTCCTTTAAGTTCTGTTTTCTCTGAGCAACAAAATAAAAAGATTTTCTTTCATCTGACATTTTCTGTGATGGCAGTGGTTTGGAGCAGAAGTGTGATAAGAATACCTGCAACATAAAGATAGCTGGGAATTTTGAATAAGTCCCTTGGCTGACAAGGGGCGGCCCTGTGTGTTGCAAAGGAGGGTGTGAGAAATCTTATGCTTGGCAGATGTGGAATGGTTCGCAGCCATCCTAATTAGTATTGCCCTGGAATTGATTTAACCCTGAAACATGAGTTGAGGCTTTTTTTTTTTTTGATTAGCTCTAGATATTTTTATTGGAGTAAATGCCCATTTGTTCCTCAGAGCTATACTTGGTACCAGTGAAAACCTGTAGCAATGGGTTTCACTGTTCAACTATTCAGCAAGTAAGGGTGCAGAACTTTTCTTCTGACACAACTGTCTTTCTTTAACAAAATACTTCCTCCTTTTGCAATTGTTTCCTTTGAATTTAAATGACTGACCCTTTTGTCATATACTTAAGGACAGAAGATCCCAGTGCATCATTTGTAAGTGCATATACTTTTTTTGTAACCTGCCTTAATCTCCTTAAGATAAATAAGCTCAGTGTTTTGCATTCTTCTTTGTAGGTGAGTTTTAATGATAATTCTAATCAACTTTCCCCGGACCTACTTTAACTTCATAGTGTTTCTTTTGATCTGGAATGCTACACATATTAGTACTTTTGATTTATACCATTGCATTATATTTTTCATATTATATTTAATATGCTGAAGCACAGAGAAGGTAGATCTTCCCTACAATGCCACTACTGGACCATCCGCAACACCACAGATTGACTCTTAGCAACAGCGATGATTAATGAAAAAATGTTTTACAGACCCAACAAAAAAACCCCACAACAAAACCCCTGAAAAATGTCTTGTTTATTAAACAGAAAGTGTTGTAAGCCACAGTATTGTGAGGATATGATGTTAAAAAAAACCCTATAAGAGACAAATTTTCAATTACAATAACACTCTGTGTAGATCAGGGTCCCACTGGTCTGCTGACATATGTTTTTCTCTATGTGTACTTATTTCCTGACCTAATAGTTCAGACAAATGTAGTAGTTGTGATGCTCAACAACTGTATTATTTCCACTACTTTTACAGGTGGAGGGAAGGGTTTACATGCAAAGACCCATATCTTGCAATCACTTACGTAGTTAATTAAAAGTGCATGAATAATCAGACTGATTACAATAGGGCTGCTGGAATGCCTAAGATTAATTAAGCTTGAATGGACGTGGTGATGGGGTTGGGACTTATCTGCATAATCTGAAAGGTATTAGGTGTAGGAAAAAAACATGTGACTGGCATTACTTATTGCTTAAGTTACTGTCTGCAGGGTATGGATGCATAATTATGTGTACAACAGCCACTGTGAGAAAAGGCATAGGATGAATGAGAAGAAACCAGGAGAAATACAACTAGCAGAGTGATGTAAAGGTACTGCATTTTACAGCACCGCGTGTTCGTAGAGATGCCTCTGCAGGTGGTCGTTAAGGAAAGCCAAACACACCACTAGATGTTGTTCTTTCAAATAACTATTGGCAGGGTCACACAAGTCTTTGGAAAACCCAGGGAGATCTTCAATCAGATCCCAACTCGAGAACTAAGCAAAAGATAATAAGATCTACATATGTGCCCTAAGCAACAGACTGATGTGAGGTTTTTGCTGCAGAATGAGATGATGTTCTTGAAAACACTCCTTATGCTACCTTGGAAATATGGTTTGTGGATAGGAAATCTGCTTGCAGTTTATTTGCTGTTTGGAAGAAGTGACAAAGCAGAACAGATGCTTTTACTTTTGCTGCTTGAATGGAATAATTCCAGAGAAATTTGGAAAGCAGTGATGGAATTTTAAGAGATTTCAGAGAAATGTTACAAAAGTTTATCTTCTCTGATGCAGAAGACTTGGAAAGAAAGAAGTTTCCAGGTGAATTAAATAAAGCAAAGAAATATTCACAGGTTCCAGAGGAGAAAGAGGTGAACGGTTTGAATCTCAAACAGGTATTGGTAACTATCAGGGAAGAGGTAAGGCCTGTGTTGAAGACACCACCGCCTCTTGAGAATGGGTAGATGTGGTGCTTACACACAGGAGTAAGAAGGCCTAGAGCAAGTTTTCTGTTTACTGTGAGAGTAGTGAGAGGTTAGGAAATGTGTGTGCACCCACAAAGTAAAATTTCCCACTAATGTGGGTGGGGTCATCTTTTGACACCACTATCAGTGTGAGACGGTGGAAGGGGTTTATTTTAACCACGTAAGTCCCCTTAGGTCAATTTCTTGTCTCTACACACAGCTGGTGCTTGGCTCACAAAGAATTCTTTACTGAGCAGAGCATTGGCTGTGACATTTGCTCGGCAAGCTCAAAAATCTAATGCCATACATTATTAACAATGATAAGTGTTCTGCAAAGGAAAGACATCAGAAGTGGAATTGTGTTCAGGCATTATATACCAAGTGATCTTGTTCCATCATTCTATGACAAATACAATTATGCATTATCGACAATAAAGATGCCCATGTCGTGGATAATGTGAACACATATTGCAAAGTGGTAATGAAATTTGGAGTACCTGATTAGTCATGGGAAAACTACTGAAAAAAGAGAGTATTTTATCTACGTTTCTTAACACCATTTTTTACACTGAATGACCAATTACACTGCTATTATATGCCATTTATTTTGCATATTTTAATTTCTAATTACTGATAAATTGGTGATTAAGATGACATTGATCCATTAATGCCTACTGAATGTTTAATTCATGGATCCCTTAAAATGCTTGCTGTTACACAAGCATCTGACAGGTTTTGGCTAGAACTCCAAAGGAGTGACGTATTTCTAGCCCCTGAGTCCAGTATATCTACCAGCAAATTGAAGCATCAATGCCACTTGATTGAAGCATCAATGTCATGGCATCATCCACAAAATTGTTTCTTTAAATTATTAAGATCTTAAGTTGAAATTGAGCCCAGAAGGGAGCCAACCTAATGCTACAAATGCTTGACTTAAGTCTGTAAATGATTGCTGGCTCCTTTCACAGAAAGTGTGTTTCAGTTCTAATGTATTCTGTGCCCCTAAACAGCTAATCAGCAAATGAGAGGCACTATTTTCATCTGCTTGACGTAAGCCTGTGCTTCCAGCTGAAAAGTTCTACCCGAATGGAGGAAAGGCAAAGGATCACCAAGAAACATGTATGCTTCTGCGCTTCAGGAACCAAAATGGGTGCAGTCGAAAAAGTAAGTCAGTGCTTGCCAAATCTTTTTGGACTACCCCACTACTGAATACTTTGTGGCTGTTGTGTTGTTTTCATCAAAAAAACCTCTATTGGAAAATATGGTTAAGTTTCTAGAGTAATATGACTCTAATTTTTGCCTCGTGGCTTGCACCTTTGCCAAGACACAGTTGAATCTGTGCTTTGGGATGGATGAACAACTTGATGGCTCCCCAGTCCTGACTCCAGTTGCATGCACTAGATACATATATGACCTTTAAAAAGTAACCTGGGTAACTGTGCAAGGAAGGAGTTGTGCTGTGCTGTGAAACCTCCTTGGGTCAGTGTGGTGGCAGATCTTACCAGGGAGCAGCAAGGGTTGCAAAGGATGGGGAGCTAGGAGCTGCGTTGGGGTGGTGAGGCCAGCAGGAGCAGTGACCTCTCTGACAAGGAGTCAGGGTGCTTAGCAGCCAGCCAGGTTTGGGGCTGAAGATGCTGCCCAGGGTTGCACACAGCCCAGGGTTGCACACAGCCCAGAGAGCACCCAGCAAGTCTGCAGGGAGAAGGCAGGTCCATGGGCAGCCTGGGAAGACCAGCCAGCATCTTGGAGAGACTGGGTGCAGACAAAGCGGCTACAGAGCTGTGATGTAGCACAGATCAGAGTTCACCACAAAGCCTCAGCTTACAAGAAGCTCCCAAGGGAAACAGGGCAGGTCCTCGCCTCTAGCCTACTTCACGACAGCTTTTACCAGTGGCAAAACTGATCCTTACCTCTGTCCATTTTACTCTTAGAAAGGAGCAAATGCACCTGGGGCCCTGACAGACCTGCACTGCAGAGCGCACCGGGAACGTGGATCCTTTTTACCCTGGCATCAGAAAACATGCTTTTAAGGCATGTAGCACTATTCGCCCTGAGCAAGCTGTGAAAAACACCTTTACAGGCTTCTATAGCATATTGTGCTCACAAAGACAGATATGGGAGGCTCTGTGAATACCAGGCTTTGTAGGAATGTAAATGCAAAAACCACATGGCAAACACCTATGGCTGTAAGCCCTTTTCATATGAGCCGAGGTGCTGACAACCAGCATTTTTGAAAATCCTAGTTATATTTTCTCTGGCCCCCTCTCATCCCAGCCTCGCTGGAGGAGGAGGAGGAGGAGGTGTGCTGTGTTGAGTGCTGTTAAACACCGGTTATTTTCTACACAGAGACAGGAACATTGCCAGGGAGGGGAGAGCGATCCCTATATCTTGTTTCTATGTAGTGATACTAAGAGGCTTAATTAATTAGCATTCATGCTGAATAGCTATCTGAGATTCTCCCATGAAAAGGCACGCAGAGTGTTGCCTTTTCAGAGAGGCATGTGGCTGAACGTTTTCAGAAGCCATCGTGTTCATCTGCTGTTAACAGTGAAAACAAACTTTGGGTGGTCATGAGGTGGTGTTGGAGGAGAAAAAAAGAGATGCTCTTGCATGCAAATGGAAAGTATTTTTTGGTGCCAGGGTTCTACAGAATTGGATTTTTTTTTTTTTTTTAAATTGAGAGCCTGCTTGTAGGTATGTTAAGCTTTGTTCTCAATTGTAACCGACGTCCTTGCCAAATCACTACCACAGTACACACCCAGAGATCAGGGAGTCCATTTTCCTAGGAGAAAATGAGTTTGGGAGACCTTTCTTTTCACACCATTTTTCTGCACATTATCTAATGGCCACAGTGGTTGCTCAGGCTCAGGGCCAAGGTCAGAGTGGCCTAAGCCTTCAGGATGGGAGGGAGACTGCTTTATTTAGCAGAAATGCCAGCACAAACGAGGCAGCTTTCCGGAATCCCTCCGATCCCTGCTTGGAGCAGATGACATGCACCACTTCCCTGAGAGGTGCACAGCTTCTCCCTCCCACGAGTCAACTTGGAAGAAATCAGACTGTGAGTCAGGAAGAAAATGATGAACGAAAGGCCTTTTGGAGATCTGAAGCCATGAGCGCAGCTCTTCCCAGCACATGGATATGACATCCACCGCATCGCAATCAGCCATTTGTCTGCATCTGGAAAGTGTAGGTACAGTCTTGCCAGTGGTAAGCCACATGGAGCTCATAAAACAAAACCTAGAAGTTAATTATTAATCAAAGCCAGCAAAAATGTGTTCTGCTTTAATATGACAATGCCAGTACATAAAATCTTGAGCTAACAGACACTTTAAAAAATGAATGGCGATTACTGTTATAGCAGCAGTTTCATCAGCCGCTTTAGAACTGGCAATATGTTAGTCAGCCATACGTTAGCAGGCAACATAAGGACAGTTCAGAGTTGAGACTTTCCAATACTGCAACCTCCACTCAGATAATTAACATCTACAGAAATGTCCTGGAGAAAACCCTGACAGAGAAGCTGGGGACAGGGAACTGGAAAAGGAGATCGCAACACTGGAGGGTGAGGAGCTGGAGACTGTGTATTTGAATTCCATAGGGGACTGCAAGTAAGAATAATTGAAAGTGGCTTCAGAGATAAACCAAACAAGCAAACAGAAACCTTGATATCTCTGCCCATGAAAAATAGCCTAGTGGACAAATCAAACCCACAGATACACAACTGTGTTAATTCCATATTCTTTCTGCCATCCAGTGTTATTTGTCACCGAAGTCTTGTTTGAGGGACACTGCTACAGGAATGCTCAGTTTAATGGAAACTGACTGAAAAACAGCCTGCAATGAAACCACAAATGCCTGTTGGAAAGTATCATTATGACTCTCTCTTTCCTCTTTTTTTTCCCTGCATTCAATAGCCTAGTAAATAAAATCCCAAACAAATACCCAAACCCTCAAACCATCCCCCTAAGCCTCCAAAGACTTTTACAGCATTGCTAGTACATCAGAGAGCAGGACTGACCAGAAAATCTACATTGATTTCTAGCAAATGTTGCTGACTTGAGCAGCTTAGAGAGGGATCTCAGGTTGCATTTGTTGGGTTTTGTCCAGCACCATGTGATGAGAAGAGAGATTAAAAGACCCAGATAACTCTAAATGTTTTACTATAAAATGTGTTCTGTACTTCAACGTGTGTAACTGCTGTGTGTGCTCGATAGCTGAGTATCTATGGTATTAGATTGTGCCAGTTACTTCACAAATTTCAAGGTAAAAAGCCCATAGAAAATGAGCAAATAAAAAACCAAACCCTGTAAGATTTTTGTGCTTCATTCAATTTTTCTTTCCACTATAGTGTCTCAGACAGAACGGGGTGAATATGTTGCCTTTGTAGTTGATCTGTTCAACAACCAAACATCCGAGCAACCTCTAGCTTCATAGTCTTTCAAGTTTCCTAGAAGGCCCAGGTGAGTTTAGCACTCTGCTGTGGTGTCTTCCAAAGCACCATCAGCAAAACCTGAGAGGACCAGAGAGAATCAGGACTTTGATGCGAAAGCAGTGCCATGGGAAACGGCACTGAGCAGAGAGATGCTTGCTGGGCTGTAGCCAGAAATAGAACCCAGAGTGGCCCGTCCTAAGCGTTGTTTAAAAGCCTGTTTTTCCTTCCTGCTCCACCTGTTGCTGTACACAGCTGCTGAGAGGCATCAAACGCTTATTCTGCCGACTTCAGTTGTTAATTAGGGAACGTTGCCAAAGCCTCTGCTACCGATCAGTCCTGTACTGTACACTGGCTTTTAAAATTCATTGCATGCCCTCTGTTTTTTTTTTTATATCACAACTAAAATTCCTGCTGGTTTATGATGCCAAGCTCAGTGATCTAATAAAGACAGGCTTCACGTTATGTACTTATAATGCTGAATTAGTCATAGTGGCAGTTTTGAGGGTACATTTATTTCTAGAATCTCTTGTTTAATTTATGATTCTATCTTGTCTTTCACAGCTCACATTTTTCTCAGTAACACTTCCAATTCCACAGGTTTACCCATCCAAGGAATTGCCCTGACAACAAAAATATGATCCTGTGTTCTCTCATAAGGATGCGCGTTGATATTGATTCACCCTTGTTTTTTGAGTACCAGTTTCTCTGGATGGTATACAGCAGGTGGTTCTCAAATCCTTCTCTTCCCGCCTCTGGCACAGATGAACAGTGCCAGCATTGATTCAGGGCAGGATTTATCTTAGTGTACTTTTTGTCCTCTCGATCATTATTGCACAGGCACTCTTTCCTCCAGCTTATGTTTTGCCAGCTGCAGCGATTGTTTATAGACTGACTAACAAGGCAAAGAACGGACCTCATTTCCACTGCTGAGCAGGGAGCCAGCAGACCTGCTTTCTAATCTTTGCCTTTGAGCTGCTACATGATGACTACTTCAGCTGTCTTGCCTATTAGGGTGCATTACATTCTTCGCATGAAAAGCTGTGCTGGAAACTGCCTGGAATATCTAAAAGTGGATTATACAGAACTTTTCACGTTCCTCTGATGTGGAGAAAGACGCTGGGAATCTACAGGGGGGATTTCACCAAGTGGTTCTGTTGCTGGCATTTCGGTGGTGCAGGGTGACTATGCCTGTAGATGGGCTTCTAGACACTGGGGCCAGCATGCCATTTCCTGGCAACAGAAGTGTAAGTGTTGCTTGGTTTCAGAAGTACTGTGAGAAACTTATTTAAAGCATTCCACATTATTTGTTCCATACCTCTTTTCCCACTGGTAAACTCTAAGTTCTCCTGCAACTTCTTTTGAAGTCTCTGATGCTGTACCCTTCCAGTCAGTACTGCTCATTGCCAGCTCTCCCATGGTGTACTGTAAGGTTTCAAGTGCTAAAGTTAAATGTACACATTTTCTTAGTTACCCTACTCTATATATACTCCAAGCATGAGTTTAGATTACTTTACCTAATGGAAGGATCCCACAAAGTTGGGGGGGGAGGGGGGAGGGGGGGGGAAG
>Ga0065711_1043359_pt1 | contig 14776 bp, 8 predicted proteins | sample Hoacrofraction12_FD_59098 | JGI IMG/M metagenome (GOLD analysis project Ga0065711, IMG submission 59098) | Hoatzin crop microbial communities from Cojedes, Venezuela - Epithelial fraction 12 v2 (version 2) | ecosystem: Host-associated > Birds > Digestive system > Esophagus > Crop | place... | reverse complement strand
AAAAAAAAAAAAAAAAAAAAAAAAAAAAAAATTCTTTGAAGGATCCTAACGCAACAACTACATGTACCTAAAACCACATTTTTTTGCTGGCATCACTTATATTTCAGATAAGCTTAATAGGATCTTGCCAGCAGCAATTTCACTTTGGAGCACTGTGGAAAAGGTGTAAGAAATTCCCATAAATAGCCAGTATTTGTTTCATGCAGAACTCAACAATTAGTGGTGACTAAAAATGCTGTAAGGTTAAGAAGTTGTCTTCGTAATGCCTTTTTGTAAACATTAAACAGCTTTTCCAAGGAATTAACTTTTTGTGACAAAACTGATTAGTGCAGCATTATTTGATTAAGTAGGAACACAGTTGTGGATTTTCAGTTCAGGTTACTATTATTTTGTTATAGAATCTACCTACAAATTAGAAGTACAATAGTAAATCTTTTGAGCCACAGCTTATTTTAATACTAATTATTGTGTTAGTGCCTAAGAGTCACAATTACCCTTCACAGCCACCATCATAATTTATAACTGGCTTTATTAATATATTATTCAAAATGATATGCAACCGTCTTGTTATGAGTAGTCTGCCTGGACTATTTACTAGATATAAGTGAATGACAATATTTTTACCTTAAAGTATTTCTGCAGGTTTGAACTTCACCTTGTAAAGAACATGAAAGTGACTGTTTTTACTCTGATTTGCTGAGCGTTTGGCCTGAGCTGCTTTTTATCTTAAAGAGGTATGAAATGTATTTGACAGTGATAAAAGATATTTTCCATCCTCATGCAAGTAAATAACTAAAAAAATAAATAGCTTTGATTTGAAAATAGGAATTTGGCAAATGATTAATACATTATCTCTTGTGGCACTTCGAGGGGTAAAATTGCAGAGCTGAAATTCTGTGTGCTGGACACCTTCTGAATTTCACGGTGCGTTTTTTGTTGGTAATGTTTTAGAAAGGCTTTCAAATTCACCGAATGTATATACAGAGAGGAAGCAGCTGGATTAACCTGATACCAAATTAATGATCCGCTTTCAAAGGGTGCTTTTAGGAAGAAAGAAGGCCTGGTTTCGTATCATGAAAGGCCATTCAAGGTCTCAAAACTTGGTTTTGGTGTCTTTTGAGTGGCACTGCATTAAGATGGCAAACCACAAAATCTTAGTCCAGTTCCTGAAACTGTATTTTCTTTATGGACTATTACACTGTCAAAACTCTATTTTTATAAGGTGCCCAAGTATGAATTTATACAACAATAAAATTTCTAAAGAAGCCATAAATGTCTAAGGGATAAGTAATGATTGTTATCACGAAAGTATGCATACCAGAGTACGTATTTAACCAATATGCCAACTTTCCTTTACCAAATCAATAGTCATATATTTTCACAGTCCTTTTTTTCACGCTGCACTATTTTGCAGTAGCATGAACTCTGCTATCCAAACAATCAGATGCCAAATTCAGACCATTGCAGGGTGTGTGCAGGCTGCCAAAAAGCTTGCTGAGCTCCAGTTCTCACCCAGTCCCAGGCTCCCCCAGCGTACCCACAGAGAGCAACCAGCAACCCCAGCAAAGCGGGAGGATGGAGGGACTGGTTCAGACTGAGCTTCCCATTACCACCGTCTCAAGCCTTAGTAATTCACGTCCCCCTTCAACTCGAGTCACAAAGATGGTACAAGATGATAGCATCGGATGCCCTGAGTTATTTGTGTAGGCTGGAGTACACGTGTGTGGAGGAGTCGCATTAGCTTGCTAGCAGTAATGCTCATCTGGGGTTGTAACACCTTTACTCCATTTGATGGAGAGGGAGTTTCAACCCTTACTGTGAATTTCCTTGCCTTATTTTCCTTAGTTTATCTCCTATTCATGTGTTGAGTACATAGGAGCATACACTACTTTTGGCTGGGTTTTTTTAGGAATTTGCTTTTGCAAAGCACACAGAAAACTGTGAACTAGTGGGAATGCCATCCGGCCTACAATTGCTTCTGTAGCTGCTGGACCATAGGGTTTCCGTTAGCTCTGATGCTCGGAAAACAGCCTTATTTCTTAAAAGATTATTTCTGAGACTGTCACAGAAATCACAGGTTTTCTAAATTAGATGGAAAATATTTCTCTGGTTAGTTGAGACCACTGAGAACAACTGTTTGAGCATTAAAACTGTGAACTGACAACTTTGGTACAAAATTGCTTATCATTGGACCAAATACTCTTCTCTTACAAACTGTTTTCTTAAAAGAAGAACAGCACATACAGGAGCAGGAATAAATATTGTATAGGATCTGTACCTCTGCTTATGAAATTGAGAAGCCATCATAACCCCCGCTGAAAAAAATGCTGCCGTTCATTATCAGGTCCCCTAAATTTTTCATCTTTATTGCATAAAAACAGACACGTATTTGTAGAGGTATCTTGAGTCTGAGCCTTACCCTAGCAGGAAGAGGAAGAAGGCAGAACTGTTTAACAGAATAACTAATGTAGTCTGAATACAGAGATGTGAGCTGTGGCTCTGTCTGTGTAGCTGTATTAATATCTGTGGAACAATTCCTAATTTAAACCATTTTTTTTTCAGGAAAATAAAATGCTTTGAGTGTTTTGAGTTTTTTTCTGTGTTATCTAGGAAAGCATATGCTCAAAACAGGGATAGACCCTGCTAGAGGTATAGGAAAGTAACTGTCTTTTCAAAAGTGTTTTAAAACTCTGAAAGCTAAGCATGAAAAGTAGAATTGAAGCAATATTATTTCCTGAACCAAAAATTGGATAAATGTTAGCTTTTGAGGAATTTGTGATTCAGCCACGAAACATTCCCCTTATCTGCAATTTTTCAGCATTTGCTAACTTTTTTCTTGCTTATATAGCATTCCTGATTGAACTGCATACCGTTCCGACTCTCCAGGATGGTCGACTGATCATTTTTTATACTCCTTGACTGCATGACTAAAGCTGCAGTTGGGCATTTGTGGGTAAGGGACACAGATTTTTATTTTTTTTTTGGTGAAGCAACTTTTCATTGTTTAATAGACTGTAAGAGAAATTGTTTCATTTCCCATTTTTCTCCCCCTCACACGATGATCATTCATTCTGCTGCTCCCAGCACCAGTGCAGGATATGGAGTCAGTGTGTGAAAAGCAAGGGACTGTTTACATCAACACCTCTACAAGCAGCAATTTAAATCCGTGTGCAGAGCTAAGTGTGCCTCTCTCTTTTGACCTTCTGCACCCTGCGCTGGCTCACTCAGCCTTATCTGCAATCAGAGTGCCTGACCCTCCACATCCTGATGGGTCACAGGTATTTCCTTCCACAGGGGACCTGAAGGGCACTTCTAATTCTAGCAGCTAAGCCACATTTTTTTCCCCGGTGGATTTCAACAATGAAGTTGTCTTGGTATAGTTTTTTTTTTTCCCCCCAAATCAGTCAGCTCTACTCTTTTTTTTCCAATGGCTTTGTTGTTATTTGACAGTCTAAAAAGAATTATTAAGCTTATTCTATTTTCTTAGCTTTTACTGCAACTGTTTTCCTGTTTTGCTTACTATTTATTAAAAGGTTGCATGAAGCCAAATATATTTTACACTAAATAAGAGTTCTGAATAATTGATATGTTAAAACATCTCACCTAAAATGCTCACAAAATACGAAACATCATATTTTTTCTGAAGCAATCCAATTTCAATGTAACTTGTCTGAATTCCTCTGTTGGTTTTAGAAATTATTCTTATTCCTGGCTACAGTTGCTGATATTCTCATCCTGAAGGTCAGGTCGATCAGACTACAGATCTTGCACTTTTTACATTCCAGTGTCAAGACAAATCATAAATAGAGAAAAATCTCATTGCATTTGGGAAGTGAACATTGCAGGAGATCTGTTTGTCTTTCGCCCCATGTTATTATAAAATCCATTGCATCCTTTGTTGCACCGAGTACAACCAAAATGCCATTAAATGACCTTTTAATATGCCCCTTTTCCCCATTTTTTTTAAATTGAATTTACTGAGCAGGGTGCAGACGGGAGGCGGAGAGGGCAGTCGTAAGAGAGGATGAAATGCTATTCCCTGTGAAATCAGTGGCAAAGATTCAGTTACACAAACAGGAGATCAGGCAGGAACAGGAGAAGAGAAAACATGAGCATGGTAGCTACCATCTCCTGAGATCTCCACGGATGCGTGCTGCTCTCATGAGATCTTACTGCAATCCACACAATGACAAAGGGCTTCATGGTCAGTGATTTGAGCAGATGTTGAACGCCCTGTTCCTCCACCACCTGCCGAAGGTGTTGCTACCCCTGTGCTGTGATGTTGAAGGGTTCATCCCGGCCACTGTCTGGGCTGCTCAGCTTGCTGCACAGTCAGTGGAGAGACAGCACGGCCATGTCCCTCAAGGTAGATGTTCTGACTGATTTAGAAAAAGAGATAAAGATACACAAATCCAGAGATTCAAATATGTCCTTTCCTTTTAAAAATGTTGGTCTGGTTTGAATTTTCGTACCTTTTCTGTAGCAACAAATCTCTAAGTCTAGAGAATAATTGCTCTCCTGAGCCTCTCTTGCAAGGAGGATAACACCCAGTTACACGCTATGCCAGCGCATTTCCAACATTAATGTAGAAACAGAGTGGACAGGCTCATTTTCCCTTGCGACCTGCAAGGCAAGTACTAAGGAGTTCCAGGTTTTCAGGTGTGAGCAAATGTTTTATTTTTTAAAATATGACACCATGACTTAATTTGTAAACAAGACAAATCTCCAGTACTGAATTTTCCTATTAAAAACAATTCACGTGCCTTGTCTCCGATTTTAAAAAGAGTTTCCGAAGGCAGAAGACCTATGTTTTTGATAGATAGAAAACTATGGATTTACAAATAGAGACTTTGTACATATATCTAAGTGTGTACTCAGTAAAGGCATTTATATCCAAATGTAGTATTTTTCTGAATGTCAGCTGAGAGGGATTTTTTTTTACATTTAGGTTATAAATATCTGAAATTAAGGGTTCATAATATGGAATTGTTTAGAAACCTGTATTTACAGCAGTACTAACAGATGCTGCAATAATGAACACTAGCTTGTAAGCTGCTCTCATTCTGGTATTCCAATCATTCATGCCCATTTTTATTATGAGCCCACTAATGCAACGTAACGTACAGTGTCTCCGCCACACAATCTGCACACACGTTTTTCATGTGTCTGTGTCTTTTTTTGTGAGTAGAGCTCTGTAATTGAAAGCATTTTATCAGCTCTGGAGTAAAAGACATCGGGGTGGGAGGGACGGGATTTAGGTATACAGCTCTTGTTGATAATGAGCGCTTCACTGCTACTAAATATTTACTAAAGATAAGAACAAAATATATTTGTGGCATGAACTTCAGATAATAATTTACCTGCTCTTTGAGCACGTAAGCAAAATAAACACTTTGCTCTATCATTTTCAGTAGTGAACTCATGTGTAATTTACAGAGAGAGAGAAAGAAAGAAAAAAAAGAGCAACCTTGACTCTGCTTATACTACACTAAATGGTGCTATTTAGACAGGGACTGAAGCAGGGGCAGGGCAGAGCCAGACTTCCTCTGGGAGCATTTGGAAAAAGACTGCACAAAGTGTCTGCAATGATAGAGACTGCTCCTTTGTGTGTTCTTGACATGCTTTGGGGTGGGTGGGGAAGGAGTCTCACTACACCCTTTTTCTTGCCCATCTTGCTCTTTCTGAGCGTGTTTCCTTGGAGGTGCCAAACCCCGACTCCTCTCTTTGCTCAGCTGGGCTCTGAAGTACTTTCTTTATTCTGTGCACCCATGACAAACATTCATAATCTAAACAGAAGCATTATTTAACCCCTTAGTTCTGACACTACCTGAGACAGTCCTTCAAAAATACTGCAGTCTCCGGTCACAATGTTTCCCTGACAGCTGTAAAGCTCCTGTGTTTCAGGTACCCTCACAGGTAGGTGGACATAAGACAAGAGAGCCTTTTTCCCCGTGGAGGTAGAAGGGCTAATTTGTCCTTGCCCTAACACCATGTGTGCCGGTGCAGAGTACTCGTAGACCAGCCTTGGAGGTACCCCAGCTTGCTCTGAATCCAGCTTTGCTGTTCACAGCCTGCCCCAGCTCGTTAGGGACTGCATTGCTGGGGTGTCCATGAATATGGGGTGGAAGGGAACGTTTCCCTGTGCCATGCCAACATCTGAATTAGAGATAACTGTGATCCATAAAGCATAGTTTCTAAAATTAGTTTAGTCCTTACAGTAGCCCTTTGGAAATGTAAAATCACCAGTGATGGACTTCTTGGCCACTTTAAGTTTCTGGGGTGCCTTACCTCCGTGTCAGCTGTAGAGGGTCTTCATCTGCATCCGGCCGAGATAGCTGCCAGAGCCTCACGCTGGGCAGACTTGTTTACTCAAGCATTTACCTGATTACTCACATGACAGTGATAAGGAGCGTATTTGTTGGCAAACAGGTGTAACTCATCAATAATGGTAGCAGGAGGTCATTTGATGACATACTTGGACACACTGCGTGTTTGTTTAGTGTTAGAAGTACTCATCTGTCAAGGGAAGGACAGCTAAAGAAGCGTGCATCATAAATCAGAGGAAAGCCCCTTCAGCACATCCCAAACTCTGAAGGATGCCTTTTGGTTCTCGTACCGGCCGTAATAGTCACCTTCCCAATTACCAACTCTGTCGGTTTTGCCTGGAAACGCTTTTCTCTGCGGTTGGGAGCTTAGTGGAGGTGTGCTCCTTGCCCTGGGCACAGGGGGGACATCCAGCTGCTGCTGTGGGCAGCATGGGCTGCACCCGGAGCCGGCAAAGCCAGGAGGTGCAGGGGCAAACTCAATGGCCCGTTGGAGGTGGCCAACGCCTCGGAGCTGGCCTGGGTGCAAACCTGTGTTTTCTTGGAGTCATTTTTGTGGGCAGATAGGTTACACTGTGTTTCTCTATAGGGTTTTAAAATAAAAAAAATTCATTATGGACGGTGGTGTCCTATCAGCTAATCCAGAATTATGGCTCTGTAATGGCATAAATTGGATCTATGATGCAAACAAACTCTCTAGACATTTACAGCCTTTCCAGTTAAATTGTATTTGGTCTGTTCACAAAATTCCTGTGTGATTGTGATGAACTGGGCAACTTGTACTCCATAGGGCTGGTAGAAGGTACCAGATTTTTCCTTGCTGTAGTATAAAATCCCACTCATTTTCATTCTATGGCCAAAAAGCATAATGAGTTTGCCCATGTATGACATTTTTCTCATATATACTGACAGTTGAGTCCCACCCTGATTCTGTAGGCAGCTGCGTATTTAGGATGCTCTTTCTGTTATATGCCATTGCACACCCCCTCTTCCACATCAGTTTTCTACAAAACCTGTAAGATCCTGAAATATCCTTTGGAGACCAAGCCCAGTGTTGGCATTTGCAGATATAAAGAGGCTATCACAGTGGTAATATTTGTTTTAACCTTGGCTTTCTTTACATTAAGCAACTGAGCCCTTCAGACTGAATACTAGAAAATCTTCTGGTTTTGTTTTTGTCAATATGTTATTCTCCTTCTGTATGAATAAGTGTGATTATAGGGCTGCGACGAGGATAATGAGATACTATCACTGATTTATATACAATTTATACATATGTGTGTGTTTGTACATGCGCATATGTAAAGGAATTCCATGGAAACATTTCTATATTGGTGCTATTTAAAAACAACAATGCAAAAACAATCAAGCAAAAAGTAACAAGCACAAATATTGAAGCAACTGCAAAGGGCATGTACATGCAAGACGAGAGAAGAAAAAAAAAGCACCAAGTTACATTTTTGGTCAGTGTCTATTTTTAGCATTTCCCGCTATGGTTTGTTAAATCAGTTGTTCTGTAGTGGGGACAAAAATAAATTATCTTACTGTGTGATTGTCTTGGAAGGATGGCTGTACATGAAATCTAAGAGTGGGGAGTCTGTATCAAGATACAGTATGTTTAGTATTTGATTCTAAAGGTCTTATTTTAGTATTTCTTCCTTCCAAAATTTCCCTCGCCTTTCTTCCTGCCCTGCTGCTGTTTTAGATAAATGTAACCCTACTTCATCGAAGTATATTAAATGTGCATAGAGGAAGAGTATTTGGCAGAGTTTGAGACATTTTTCAGTAGACATAAATTGAAATAGGTTGTAATTAAAATGTGCAATAACAGAACCTTGAAGGAATTACCTATATGTTTGTGCTGCCTTCCCTATAAGAAATAAACTTTTTTGCTTAAATAATAATTTTTTAAAATTCACTTTTTAATAGTAGCTGTCAAACTTCCCATCAAAGTTAAAATTTCTGCAAAAAAGTTTTGACTGATTTTATTTATATCTTTCAAACATTTAACTGTGTATTTAAGAAGCCCTCTTCAGGGCATGCAAGTATATAAACCTGCATACATATATACATAAAGAGAGAGTGAGAAAGAAAGAGGGAGAACATCAGTAACTGATCCCATTCAGATTTGTCAAGAAATTACATTATTTTCTTATTCGTGAAGTCCGTAAATTTGTGCAGAGTAATTAACAGAGCTACAATAGGCAGTTCACCATTGATTCACAAAATGGTGAGCCAGCATCTCCTTTTTCCCACTGGGGAAGGGTCACAAACCTTTTACCATTCGCTCACTCACTCAGCTGTGGGAGGGAAACCCAACCTCCGAACTACCAGCACTGAGCTATATGTTTGACACAGTTGTTTTAGCTGAGTGAGACCTGCAGCCAAGAAAAGGAAAATGCTGGGAGCCTGGAACAAAGTTAGTGTATTTAAGTGTTTAATATTTTCTTCTAGTGGATTTTGTCTACAGATTTTATAAACTCTTCCTAAGCTTGTGACCTCAAAGGGACTCCCCTCCTTCAACTTCTTGTTTTGGAAAAAAATAAAAAAAAAAAATATTTTAAAAAATTGATGGACTACCTTGCCAGGTGTTTACTTTATTTTTTGCTCACAATCCTACTGATTACCTGAATTTAAATGATTGGCACTATGCTTTTAATGTGAAAGCAGATAGTGCATACATTAGTAGAGCAATTAGCATACTTCTGACAACCACTTGCCTCTTCCTTGCTCAATCCTTGCATATGCATGGTAGTGCACCTTGCAGCAACAGAAGGTTTGTCAGAAAGAGTCATGATGAAGCCAGGAAATCACAAGCAATGACGAAAATTTGAAGGGAAAAAAGATGAACAGGAAGCCACAAGCAACAAGAAACCCAAAAAGGATTAGAATGTAGATAGGCATGGATGTTGTAATGTGAACAACATCAAATAACGTGCTTAGATTTGTTGTAATTTTCTCATCCTTTTGCTTGGAGAAAATTTACAGAGTAAAATCAGCAGCTTTCATACCACTTTTCTCTGAAGTGCAGTTCAAATTCTCTTGAATTCTCTTGTCTTGAGTTGTAATTAGAAAATGAACCAGAATACTGCAGACATCCTGGTTGCTAACTGCACAGTCAATACAAAATTCGTTTCATAAGGGATGGGGGGCACACGTAATTGCCTCCAGCCCTAAACAAACCTCAGTGATACTATTGCCATGTTCATTCAAGTTCAGGAAACTCAGCTGTAGCACAGCTAAGGACAAAACCTTATCACTCTCAAACGTCTGTGCACAGACCCAAAGCGTTTGCTCGGAAGAGTCAGTTGTGATGTCTCTCAGTTGGTTGTGTATGAGGTGTGTATTTTTTCTTTGTTTAGCAAACATAATGGCTGGAATAGACTGCTGTACTTACAATGTGCAGGGATTAAATTTTTCTTCCTCTTGAGACCTAATTTAAAGGTCTGTTTTTCCCTCAGTTCTCCATTTACTTGTGTTTTGAACAGCAAATCGAAGAACCATTATGTTAATGCATGAAATTCCTAATCTTGAATTAAAATCTTCTCCTCATTGCTAGTTTGCTCAGATAGTAACCAAAGGGAACCTGAAGTGTGGGAATGAATTCAGCATCTGTGTCCTGCTGTTGTTGGAACAGAAAACACCACAGAGGTAATTCGCTTGGTCCCACCTTGCTAATGCAAGGCTCTCTAGCAGCTGATCATTCTCCGAGGAGACTGTTTACTTGCCCTTGTATGGCGTAGACATGAGATAAAAACAAGAGAAAACACAAGTTACAATTCCCTTGACTCCTTCACCCTTCCATTGCTGGCTGAAACTTATTTTCTTTAATGGAGTTTGTGTTTGAGGAAGATGTCATCTTGACAGGTTTGGTGAATGACATCTGTGCAGAACAGATACAGTGGTGGTCACCAGAGTGCACGTTTCCTCCCTTTCTGGCTAACGCATCAACTATGCTCTGCAAAGGCTCGCTAAGGAGCCATTTAGTCTCTGTCTTGTTTAAAGGTAAAATTCACTGTTGTGCAAAGAAGGCCCATGCACCAAAACCAGAATTAAATGACATCTAAATATCTAGTCGTTTATAAGAGACATATTTCATCTTTGGTTCTTATATTCTGTTGAGGTAACCAACAAGGATGACATATTGTGCCACTGCTAGTTTTTTTCAGATGTAGTTTTAAACCCAGAAACCCAGTTGCAAAATTCTTTTGCTGCTACTGCATTGATCGACACAATAATTTGTCATGGAAAGGAAGATGAAATAAGTTTGAAAGAGTAAACTGAAATTATCTATTTATAAAATGTTGGTCCAACTCTGCAGGACAACACTGTTATTTACAAAGGCTCAAGCCAGTTCATATATCTCATTTTATAATGAAAGAAATCTAACTTTCCAGTTGAGAATGTTCCTAGTATTCATGGGGAAGATTCTCTTTTCTTGTAGGTATTTATCCAGAAATTTATAGAGAGCAACAAAAAGAGTCAACTACAGTACAATCTGTAATCATCAGCGCGACTTAGAGCAGCTCTGATTCTACATTTAAAATGTTTCTGCAAGAAAAGGTGTTACGTTCTGATAGGTATTGGCCCTTTTGTCTCCACACCTTATTCCTGTAACATTTTTGGGAATGTTTTGGGCAGAAAAGCATTTTCTTAGGAAAGAGGTAAACTTTTATGGCCTGTGCTTAAGTAGAAACGGTATGATGGAGAACAGATTATTCTTTGTACTATGATTGCATCTTTCATCTGACAACTTCAAAGTGGCTAAACTGCCACTCTTAATGTCTACATTGCTCTTTTAAGACAGGTTGTATTTATTAAAATCACCTCACTCACTACTAGAATCCAGGACAGGTAACTTCAGCTGTGTAACAGTACATAGACACAAAGCCAAAGTTTTAAAGTGATGAAGAAAAATGATTGACATAAAATTGAAACTTCGGGAGGAATTTACAAAAGTAGGATATAATTACATGAATCGGAATCTGGCTGAAACATTGGCATTAACAACAACTCTTGTGAAATGTCATGAATATTTAATAATAAGTTACTAGCCCCAGGGAAGTGATCCTAGGACAAGTACCTAGTCTTATGTTTCATTTTTAAAAAAATGTAAAAATGTGAAGACAGAAAGGAGACTTTGATTAAAGCTGTAAAATATACTCATCAGATTTGGGTACAATATTGGGGAACGCGTTCATGCTGTCTCTGAATTTGTCTATGCAAGGAAATGGACTGGGATAGCTCCAGTGGAATAAATTAGTCAGCAGTAGTTACTTTGAAATACCTCCTTTCATGCGCAGTGTATTTTAGAATAGATATTATTTTATTCTGGAATAATTATGACATTCACAACATTCATCAAGTGATAAAGAAAAAGAAAAAAAAAAGAACCTGTAGCCCAAAATAGATTGTCTGCAGAGGAAATTACAACAAACTATTCCAAATAGATATTATAGCATAAAGTATTGCACAACAGTTATTCTGGCCAATGCCATTATTGAAAAGAAGTCCTCAAAATATGCTGTAGAACAGGCAATGCAGATGCTGCAGCCAGTGTAGCTGTGCAAATTATATTGAGTCTCAGGACTGAACTAAATGTTCACATCATCTTTGCTTCTCAGAGACTGTGTGCCAGAAAGCTTGTTTCAGTATTATCTGTTCTAAGGCAAGATATCACATGTGTATACAACACTTTTATTGCCACTGGTTGTACACCATTACAGCTACAGCAAATTACTACTAAAGGGTTAAATATAGAAAGATTTAACTCACCACAAATATTGTCATGTGCTTGACAGTCCTTCAGAGTATGCTGTAATCCAGAATAATGGTTCACTGTAAAAACTATAATTGCTAGTCTGCGAATCTTTTTCTCAAATAGTTAGTGATGATTGAAATAAATAAAAAGAAGTGAGGTTCATAAATATCTAAACTCCACTAATTAGGTACAAACCAATTTTTTCATTTCTCAGCCAGAGATCTTACTTTCTAAAAGTGTAACTCCAAGGTAACTGATTGAAATTGATCTTAATTAAATTTTCTTCTATGGAGTCTCTCACCTGGTGCCTGTGAGCAGTTTTAAATACATACATACCTTAAAAAAATCTACTGCAAAATCATGCCTCGCCACTGAAGAGTCACCCCTTCTTGTGCAGCTCAGACTGCCCTACACACAAGAGTAGAAGGTGACAGAAGCTTGTGTGAGCGCTGGGCGTGCATTGACTGCAGAATGGTAGATGTACATGTAACTGTCAACATTCAGAGAAATCGCTTAGCTACGTACACCCCGCTTTAATCTTCCCGCTGCTGTTAAGACACAAATTTTCCGCCATCCTATTTTTGATACAGAATCATGATTTTGCTTGCCCCGATAGTCATTTTAGATGCTTCAGAACTATGTTATACCAGAACACTATTGCTTTACTTGGGCATTATAGAAAACTGACATTAACATTTTCCCTTTTGGAGAAAAGGCCCTGGAGTCTTCAATAGCCACAAGAAATCGGGATCTTAGTTTCACATCTCATGAAGGTGATAGCTCCAGCAGCACATTGACTTTTGCTATAGTGCTCCAAATGGACTCAAAGAAACTTGTTTTCCTGAAGTCCTGACCCATCATTCTCACATTCTGAAGAAGTTTTAAATAGTCAACTTAGTGCAATTTCGAATTACACCAAAACAGAAGAGCTGACTGACTACTTTCCTATTAGTTCTCTGTGTCTCTTGGTCCACAAATACCTGAAAGCCCTCAGCAGCATGAAGACGGGAACTATGCAAACTATGTAAAGAAAATCCTCACAGCAGTGTGGAAAAGAAAAGGTGAATATTTAGCTCAGATCTTACAAGGCAAATCTTAACATGATACCAATCTGAGTGTGAAATAGTCTCTTAATGGAATTGGTTAAACTTCTATCCTCTCATTTATAATTCAGCATCACAAAGCAACTAGGAGTGTACTATAAAGTGTAGTGCTTCATTCGAAAGGGATGAAGTAGCTAAGGCAAGAAGACAGTGTTTCAGTAGAAAGTGCTTGACTTCTGAAAATATCTTTCAATTATTTCAGAGACTTACGGTGTAAATGTCTCCATCTGAAGAGTTAGTGACGTTTTTTTAATAGTTGCTAGAAAGAAGTAGATGCTTCTGGGATATTCGTCAAACACTGAAGTTTTTTGTGCTAAAATAAATATCTAAAATACATCGGATGATTTGTATCCAGTAAGTGACTCTCTTTCTTAAGTAGTGCATTGAATTTGTTTGGCAAGGTTGTGGTAGCAGGAGGGCATCATTGTCACTGAAGTTCAGCAAAAGGTAAAATTCACTTGAAATGGTGAGGTTTAGTAAGACGAATCTTACCTGCTATGCCTACCAACTTTGTAGCTATATGGGAGGTGGGAAAGTCTACCCGTTCTCTGTTACCTGCAAATGAGACAGGCACAACTGGAATTCAGATATTATAGGAACATTGCCCACCTGAATGAGAACAAGTTTGGCCCCATCTTGTTGTCTGAGGAACCTACCAGAGATTTTAGCTGCTGCATTCTGCAGAAGGAACGGAGCCATTGATTTGTTCAACCTACGCACAGATGAGTTTCAGGATGAGATTTTTCCTCGTGCTGTCCCAAAAAAGAGAATACTTTTAAAATACATCTTCATGTATGCTATATGTTGTTATGGGCTTGCGTAGCAAGGTTTTGGTAGCACGGGGGCTATAGGGGTGGCTTCTGTGAGAAGCTGCAAGAAGCTTCCCCCCATGTCGGATAAAGCCAGTGCCAGCTGGCTCTAAGATGGACCCACCTCTGGCCGAGGCCAAGCCCATCAATGACAGTGATAGCACCTCTGTGATAACATATTTAAGAAGGGGAGAAAAAAAAATTGCAGTGAAAGGGCAGTGAAGAGAGGAATGAGACGATGTGAGAGAAACAAATCTACACACTCCAAGGTCAGTGAAGAAGGAGGGGGAGAAGGTGCTTGAAATGCCAGAGCAGCGAGTCTTCCCTTGCATCTCATGATGAAGACCATGGTGAGGCAGGCTGTTCACTTGCAGTCTATGGAGGTCCATGGTGGAGCAGATCTCCACCTGTAGCCCATGGAAGGGACCCCACGCTGGAGCAGGTGGATGCCTGAAGGAGGCTGTGACCCCGTGGGGAGCCTGTGCTGGAGCAGGCTCCTGCCAGCACCTGTGGACCCGTGGAGAGAGGAGCCCACGCTGCAGCAGGTTTGCTGGCAGGGCTTGTGACCCCATGGGGGACCCATGCTGGAGCAGCCTGTTCCTGAAGGATTGCATCCCATGGGAAGGACCCACGCTGGGGCAGTTTGTGAAGAGCTGCAGCCCATGGGAAGGAGTCACATTGGAGAAGTTTGTGGACAACTGTCTCCTGTGAGAGGGACCTCACGCTGGAGCAGGGGCAGAGTGTGAGGAGTCCTCCCCCTGAGGAGGAAGGAGCAGCAGA
>Ga0065711_1043358_pt1 | contig 14777 bp, 6 predicted proteins | sample Hoacrofraction12_FD_59098 | JGI IMG/M metagenome (GOLD analysis project Ga0065711, IMG submission 59098) | Hoatzin crop microbial communities from Cojedes, Venezuela - Epithelial fraction 12 v2 (version 2) | ecosystem: Host-associated > Birds > Digestive system > Esophagus > Crop | place... | reverse complement strand
GGCGGGCGGGAGCGCGGGCTCGACGGCAGGCCGCGCGGTGGGGGCTTCTTCATTGACTTGAATGCAGCAGTACGGTGCCATTTTCCCCCTCTGTCTTTATCACGTCCCAGTTTATTTTTGCACATTCCGGTCACTGGGCGAGTTTGGCATCTCCACTGGGGCAGTGCTGCACCAGCCTCACCCCACGGCCCCGGCCTGAAGAAATCCCGTCCCAAATAGTTCACAAAAACCTGGGAACACGTTAACGGTTTGAAAGACCCACTCATATGTTTCTCTGCTGTGATCAACACTCCACGGCACCCAAATGTTTGTCGCTATACAGAAAAAAGAAAAAAAAGAAGATTAATCTATCTCACTCCCATCAAACACTGAGAGCCTTACGATACCACTGCGCTATATTATTCATGAATGGAGATGAACTGCTTGGTGTTGCAATTAAATTGGGGACAGTGTTCCATTGATCTGTGGAAAGCAAAACGCTTAAAATGGCAACCAACTGCATCTCCAAGAGATGAGAAACAACTCTGTTCCTCGGAAAGTTTGTCTCTGACCTCCTGGCTACACGGTAAAGGGTAAGCCTAAAACATCTGCTGCAAGCTAGGCTTCAGAGAAAGCTAATTAACACCGTGTCCAGGAATAATGAGAGCAGATGTATACTGGATAAAGTCACTGACAGGAGATCACTTTGTTATGCCAACACCATTTTAGCTTGGAAAGAAAAAGGTTTGGAAAAGTCTTCATTGAAAAATCACAGAAGATTTGAATGACAAATTATGGCAAAGGAAAAGAGAATCACATCTCATATTTGAAAAATAAAAAACCAAAAACATGAGAGAGAAAGAAGCGGAGAGTAGGGATCCCATCCTTACTTACACTGGACCTTGCAACTGTGAAGGTCAATATAGTAAAAAACGGCTGGAGACATCCTAGTGAGCAGACAACGGCATTGAGCTGATACAAATATTTTACAACCTCCTGATGGTGTTGGCCGTGATTAAAACCCAAATGACAGTCTCAAAGTACTGAGAACAGATATTGGTGTTTTTTCTGCTTGCATTCAGTGACAAACCAAGCTGAAAACTAACTTAGAATCTGCACAACTTCATTGCCAACGTTGTTCAGGACAAGATCACTGCAATCTACAATAAACTACTCTGTCACCTCAACAAGAAGGAAGCCAGAAGGATTTTTTGGTTTTTTTTAAATACTGCCATTTTACAGCTTTGCAGCCCCCTTAAAAACCAACTCAGACTCGCTTTTGAGTGCAAGAGATTAATCTCTTATTGTGGCATTTATAGAATACCCTTTAAGGTGATCTTCACTTTATTAATTGGCATTGCCCAAATCTATTCCATTGCCTCGCCAAAGGACTGAGCTTACAGAGGGAGAGAAACAAAAAATATCAAGTTCATCATGCTTAGAACTGCCTTTCAGCATCTATGCCACCTCTCGTCCCAACCACCTTTTGCTGATAGGTTTTGCAGAGTCATTTTCAGAATGACTCAGAAGATGCAACGGCAGCCAGGTTTGCTCTAAGTTCTGTGATATGTGTCTGAAAGATTCATGTTTTGATTAAAAGAACCTTGATTGAATTTTCTGATAGAAAATTGTTCATAAGCACGTGTACCCCTTATGTTTTGATCCTAGGTTGTTTTTCTTCCTTACAGTGAGACGCTGTTTGTAGAGGAGGAAAAGAAGAGAATGGAGATGCCAAACCCAGGCAGCGCTCGGATGTGTCATGGTTAAATGGTAGGTGGCACCACAAAACAAGCTGGCAGGCTCGGGCTTCGTGTTCATTTTAGTGCCAGCTTAGACAACAGTTCTCCTACTTGATCAGAGTTCATAGGTTCCCATAAATAACAAGTGATTTCATTGCACTGTCCACTAAATATTTTACTTGTGACAGGTCACGTTTCAGAAACAAAAACAGATATGACACAGATCACAAGTAACATGCTCATTCATTTTGACTTACAATTAAAAAATTGTCACCTCAGTGTTATTAAGTGGTTCCGAGGAGACTGATTATTTCAGGGTTTTTTTCAAGTAGAGGCATGCACTAGAACAATCTTTTGATCACATATTTATGGAGTAACTAGTGTCTGGTGGGTAGAAAGGAAGCTAGCAATGAGGCTTCCCGAATTTTACTTTTAAGCTCAGCCATTGATCTCTGTGTTGCTTTTGGCAAGTCACTTTTTGTGTCAGAGTTGATCTAAGCATAAAATACTGTAAATAATGCAGGTGTGCTGAGGTCTATTTAATCTCTGTAAATCATTTTGCAGCATTTAAGCTAAAAAGATGCCCAAACATCACTGTGATGGAAAACAGATAAAATCCCAATTGGACTAGAAAAGCCAGTACTGTGTTTATTGAAGTTTCAAGGGTCAGTCTCAAAACAAGCTATTTTCAATTATCATTCCCATACTACTTGCATCTCCCTGATTTTTTTCATTAAAATGTTTCCTTCAGTCACTGACAAAATGACAGAGTCTGTTAAGTGCTAAGGGTAAGGGCAACTGATTTTTTTCTTTTTTAGTTTCATGCCTGATTTTCCATCAATTTCAATCCTGAATAGTCCTTTTACATTATGATTTTGCATTCACTTTGAACAGACATAAATGAGAATACGCAGTTTAAGGTAGTGAAGAAGTAAGCTTCTGATGCAGAAATTTGAATAGTACTGCAACTGTTATTTAGCTTCCATTTTAGTATCCTCAGATGGGATGGAAGGAGACATGCCATATCCCGCATCCCATAATTGCTACAAATATGAGGGCAGAAGACTACTTTCAGTTGGTAATTTCTGTGCTGATTATACATAATAGCAGTAGAAAAAGAAGAGATCAAGTTGTACATCAGCCTTAGAAGGATGCTCCATGGTCAAGAGACAGAAAGAAAGAAGTCTTAAAGATGTTTCATGAAATACAGACATTGCCGAAGAGGAAGGAAGCAAAATATCAGTAAAATACACAAATAGCCAAAGGAAGCCAGTATGCTGAAGAGCCCCGAAACGAGTAAAATAAACTCTGTCCCACATTCTTTCAAATGTTTCCTCCACAAACACAACTCAGGCTCCATCTATGACGTCTTGTCATTCTTCTCTATACTCCAGACCTATTTTTGTTTAGACTAAAACAGTGAGCTGTATCTGTGACATCTCCTCACACATCTACACGATGCTACTTTCATAGAACTACCTATATGAGAGAGCTCAAACCCTCGTCCCTGACATCTTGCCTTATCTCCCCCATAAAACAAACTAACAAAGTGCCTACAATCTTCTCAGCATCCCTATCCCGTCCTCTCCTTGGGGCCCAGGGCATTCTTTCTAAATCCGACCTCTCTCTAGGACCCCGTACCCAGAGTATGCCAAACCCTTACAGAACTTTTCTGCATCATATGCAGAAAATATATGTAATTATGCAACCCTTCCTACTAGTCTCTGAAAACATCATTTTCCTGACTTAACTGGTTTTCCTACATGCCCTTTCTTCAGGCACTTCCTCCTCCTGTTACCTCAAACATGAGCTGCTTATCTTCATGTTCAAAGCCCTTCTTGCCTGTGTCTATCTTACTCCGCTCTTGCTGAGTATTAGGAGGTCAATCCCCGCCTCAGGTTAGCCCGTGACCCCAGCATCTTTCATCTGCTTGTTACATTTTAAATAAGCACTTTCTCCCCTACTGCTCTCATACTGGGAAGAAGTCCCATAAATATCCACCAAATTATTCCATTATACATCTTCAAATGCCTCTTTAAACCACACTGTGATGCCCACAAAAGTTTTAACAAAGCACAAGCCACTTGTTTTATAAGGCCATAGCCAGCTAATATGGCTTCATATGTTCCTGTGCATCTAAATCTGTTGTACCCTGTCAAATACTTAAATGAGATGCCTGCATAGTCTCTTTTTGATCTGTGTTCATACTGTATCTGGCATATATATGTGAATTGCCAGATGCTACCACCTAGGGCTATAGCTCCTATGTGCTTTATTGTTAAATATATAAAAATATATATAAATATGTACTAAATCATGCAGACCTAAAGCCCTATAATAGGTAGAACGAGGTCCTTGTCAGTGAAGTCAGAGTTTAAATCACCAACTTCAAAATCTGGACTTTTACAACTGCTCTATTTTTGTCATAGGACAAGTATTAAAAAAGGAGCTAAGCCTCAGTTTATGGGGAAGCACTAATGAACTGAAACAGAAAACAACAGATACTGATTTACAGACTGAAACGAAAAAAGCTCGTTGATATTATCCATATATGATTAGAGTAACATCCACAGTTGTAAGAAATGAGCAATTTCTTCCATTTTCTGTCTATTGAATGTTTATAATCCCCTTTCTTCCTAAAACAGGAAATATGAAGCAACCTGAATTCTAATTTGGAGCAGAAAGTTTATGTCAGCAATAGGCAGGGGTTTTTATTAAAATCAAAATTTAGCGTAAATTAATTAACAAAACATTAAAGCTTCCAGTGCTTCAGGAGCCCTCAGCAGAGTGGAGATTCACTTATTCACCAGACTTTGACACATGTTTGATTCCTCAAAGTCGTATTTTAAAATAAGCAGTAAGTCTGAAGAACCTCAGTGTTCTAAATGAAATCATTATTCTGCAGACTGAATCTAATGCTGAGGTAATGTAGAGTCTGACCTTTCCAAATAAATCTCTTTTAATAAATGTTCCTCTCGTCTCTGGAACAACAGAAGCCTCTAAGGCAGCAACAAACCAGGAACAAGGGCAAGATGCAATAGTGAAGCAAGAGGCAATGTGATTTAAAGGTGAAAGGATCTGGACATGACCCTACTGGGCAAAAAGAGGCAGAGAGGCTACATTTTTCATGAGTGCCTAGGGCATCTTGTTTGCAGAGCCTGAACCTCTGGTGAACAGCTCACTGCAAGTCCTGTCTTCTATTTCTGAATTTTATCAGCGTGATTTTTATGTCAGAGAGATGAGAGGTACACCGGTTGCTGTACATCAGTTCACATCAGGGAATTACCACTACGTATACGAGCCATTCGTAATACCACTAGAGGTGCTATTATTTTTACCAGCATCAGTAAGTTTTAATTCCCAGGTATAAAGAAGACTTCTTTTAAAAAGTTCCTTATAACTATAAAATGAAATAATCCCACATAGACCCATCCTTGGTAGGACGACGCTTCACTTTTCCAGTAAAGCAGGGATGAAGGATTGCAACAGAGGTGAGACAGAAACGATGCTAATAACCTCACTGAAATGAATATTTGAGAAGAGATTTCCTGAAAGAGGATTAAACAAAGGGGCATAGCAGGGGAGCCATCCAGAGTCTACAGGGCAGCACTAAGAACCCACTTCGGGCACTTTGGTGGAGTTCTTAAACAAATTGCGCCACTTACTGAGTCCAGGGAAAGTTCCTTTCACGTGTAATCGGCTGTAATGGCTTCTCCTCTGTTAGCCTGAGTACTTCAGACAACGCAGCCCCAGTTCGGCACCGGTTCTGACTGGGCATCTCTAGAGGCAATGGCATTCAATGACACATCTTCTGAGCGACGGGCCAAACACAACAGGGCTTTTCGATTGCACCTAGGATGAGGTGAAGCCACACACAGCATCTCGGGCAGCAGAAAGGCGGACAGAGCAGCACAGCAGAAAAGCAGCTTGCTCCCACAGCTTCAGCCCAGAGCTGCGTGGCTCTCCCGAGACTGGAAAGCGAAGCTGCCTGCTCAGAGCCGCGCTGCTGCTGCTGCCGGCAGCCCTCCGCGGCCCGGCAGCCACGCACCAGGGAGGCCCCGCGCCGACGGGCCAGCCAGCTTCACTCCAGGGTTTGCTCAGCCAGTTCGTGCTGAAGAAAGAAAATTACAGATGGGTTTTCCTTCTCTCCTTCAAACACTGAAAAGATTCTTTGCGTGCAAGTACACTGCAATGTGCGTGCGTGCAGTTTGCGTGCAAGTACACTGCAATGTCCTCTAAAAATCCTTCTAAGGAAAATCTATGAATAAAAATTCCTTCTACGTTAGGTAACTTCACTCCTGTAGAGGACACAGAGAGACCTATGCTGAGGTAATACTCCAGTTATGCATTCCTAGGTAATGAGCTTTATCTCTTAGGATCAATTTTCCATTAACGGCATTCAGTGCTCCATCCAACTTTCAAATTAATTTGACCTGTGAACCTGGGGTGTTCTGATACTGCTTTGTAAACGACTGGAATGTAATGTCAACATAACACAGAAAAATTATAGCGGCAAGACTTTAATGGCCAAACTGATGCTTACTGGAGAATTTTAGGGCAGTTTAATGGCAAGTAGACAGTGCAAATTCATAAAACACTAAAAAAAGAAGGAGGAAATTTTTAAATACAGAAGTTTCTGCTGTTTCTAACTAGGCTGTTGAGTCAGTAAATCAGGCAATCTAAAACTGCATTTATTAGGATTGTCCGAGGCAAAAAAAGAAAAAAGAGTGCTATGCTATTGATCTGCAAGAAGTTTATTTCTTCCACTCTGCAATGTTAAAGGAATCAATCTCTTAACTAAAGAAAAAAATAATGGTATTGATAATCCAAATGATGGCTTAGTTTTTGTAGGACAATGAGTGGCTGGTATTGGTATCCTAATAGCATAACTGCCAGGTTTGATTGTGCCTTTGACATGCCAGCTGGTAGGTTGTGATTACTGGAATCAATTCTTGACTGTGAAAGAGACATCTCCAAAACGTTCAGTGGGACAAGCAGATTACGAGGAGACTAGCCGCATTAATCTCTCAGTGCTGTGCACGGCACAGGTACATTTTACTACACATAGTCCAAAGAGATGAGAACGTATTCAAGTGAATGCAAATGAAACCGAAATAAGCATAGTCAATGTCAGCTTGAAGTACATTTCTAGCCCTGTATCTGTGGCTGTATACATGAGCTTGCATTCCTACCTGCTCTATTTAATTTTTTGTTTGGTTTTTTGAGGAAGGTTTCTTAGCAGGCATTGTTTTGGTTTAAAAAACAAAATCTGCTGTAACAATAAAAGAGTTTAATGGAAAAAGATGCTTAAACTTCTAGAATTATTAGCTTTTCCAGAATCCAATATCTTGTTACAAGAAACAAATACTGAACTGTTTCCACTTATCTAGAAATGTACAGAAAAAATACAAGAAATTTCAAATTTTTTTTCTGGAATTACTAGTAAGGAAGTAAATATCACCAAATATCAACCAACTTTTAGAATATCGAGGTTTTAGCTGTGATATACAAGTTATAACTGTTTTTAGGAGTCATAGTTAAAGATGTACACCGATGAGTTTCTTGAAGGTACTAAAAATACACTGTTGTGTTCCAGCAAAAATATTGTCTCAAGGAAATAGTCTACCTTGTCATTGAAAAGAAACAGGACATCCAAGTTCATCAGTGAAATGAGGAAGTACAGCCACACTGAGAGCAAGTACTGCATATCTCTGGGTACAGGGGGCTATCTGGAAGTGATAAAAATAGGGGGTATACTGTAAAAAAGTGCACAGACCTTTAGAGTAACAATCAAGAAAGCTTGTCTTCTACGCAAGTCATCAATGAACTGAGGCACAGACAACAGCAAGTGAAATTACACGCACCAATCCCTGACCTTTTCACTTTGCTCTGACCCCCAGGAGTAATCTTTCTGTAGGTATATATGCATAAGAATTACAGTCTTTTTTGTGCGTTTTTTTGGTGGGTTTTTCCCCCCCTTTTTGTCTCCTTAGCGTTTTAGAAGATCATGCCACATGCTATTTTAATTTGGGGGATGGTATGTCTTCACATCCACAGCACAAGAGAGGAAACAGTAGGTACTACACAGCTGAGCCTTACAAAGCAACATACTTGGGAGCTCCAGCGAGCCACATCACAGCTACAGAAAGGCGCAGACACTCAGATTTCCAGAACTGGCACCAGCCACAATAGCAATGTAATCAGCTATTGGAGAATTCAGTTCATAGCTTTAAGAAAGCTCATGGAATCCTTACTTTCCCTAGGATCTCCACAAAAATCCATCTCATCGCCCATCAGGCTAAAAGACTCCCACCTTGGAAACAGGCGCGCACGCTCCCTCCCTTCAATTGCAGCAGTGCACTATGCCAGGAAACGCACCGGCAAGGCTTGTGAAAGTCACAGCTACCACAGGATGCTGCGATGCATCTCTTGCAACAAGGACTACCAGCTGCACTTCTAAATTGTCCTCTTTTGGTTCCCAAAGAACCTCCAACCTATTACATGTGCTTACTCTCCTCAGGGAAAGGCAAATAAGTATAACCACGACAGATATTAGTCGGATCACATGGCAGGGTGCTTCAACACTAATGGGATACCTGACCTTCTATCACACCAACGCAGAGCATGGCGAAGCATGCTTTACAGAACAGATGATACATTTAGCTTGTAAGGAGGGAAAATACATTAAGAAAGCCCACAACAACCCTAAAGAACTGCCAAAATGTGCAAAAGTGGCTTTATTTTTGTCTCTCTCACGTGCCAGGAGAAGTTTCTATTTTCCCAAGTAAATCAGATTTTTCTCCTAATATATCTCTACAGTGCTATAAATCCTGAAGGGTAGCCTATGTCACAACAAGGTTCACCTGCTTCTAAGAGTAATTTAGGTCTGCAGTATTAAAGCACACCCTCATACAGGTATTCCAGAATTTCACATAGCCCATTTTATTACATGCAGGATGATCAAAAAGAACGTTAGCTCTGGTAAGGACATTAGGCTAATTCTTACAGCAAAGTAGACAAAGATTATATTTCAGATAACTTAATTAGTTATTGGGATGATTATTAAAAACAGATCAGGAAAATCTGACAAACATGGGTAGTAAACCTTTAAATATGAAGATCAGAAAATATAAAAAAGGAGAGATCCATTTAGAAGTAGAGCTTTAGACTGTCTCATTATGACAGGGATTCCTATAAAAAATGCTAAATGCAGCAGCAGCACTACAGTAATTTAGCAGATTTTGTGTCTCCATGGCACAGCACGCCTCCATTGAAATGGGGGAGGATTCAGCTAGCATCACTTTTAACCTTTTCCGAGTGGTTAACCTTAAAAAGTTTTGCTTTTAAGCCACTGTGGAAGGACTCTCAGTTTGCATGAAGATTTGGATGTCAAGTCCTCTCTTCATCCACTGAGAGGAAGAAACAGAGCACAGATTTTAAGGTTTTTACATAAAATTTGTAATAGTCACTGAGTCAAGCTCTTCAATAACATAATTTTATCATAGCTGATAATCTTCGTGGATTTCACTGGTTGTAAGGCAGTGCACTATAAATATGTTTTGCTCCAACATTCAATACAATTTTAGTATTACTCTGACTAGTGTATGACTTAGAAGTAATTCAAGTTAAATTTTGCCTTATAAACATAGTCAATTGAAAGAAGCAACACAAAACTGAAAACATCAGAAAATGCTTTAATGAAACCCTGTCTCACATGGGGTTTATTTATTATAGCTCGTGAAGATAATCTGTATTCAGCAATACTGAGCCATAGCAACAGATGAATTCAGACCACTACTTAGAAAGACCTAAAAAACCCACCAGCATAGACAAAACCTATGCATTTACTTAAATAGACGTAATTACTCTGTCGAGTGCATAAACTGCTGTTCCACCCCACTTTTTTAATAAAACTAACCACTATGGTGATTCATTCACATTCTTCTGAGGTATCTGTTCACTTACTGAATTACATTCAGTGTGTTTAAAGAAGATGGCTTATTTTGCCATTAAAACAAGGTAAAGATGTTTTAATAGGTCTTTCCCTTTCAGTGTCTCTCACTACGACAGTTGATGGAAAATACAGAGGTCTTATAAAATAACGTATGCACTGGGTCAGCATTTTTGTTACAGAAAGCCCTTCTTAATTTCTTCCAACAGGAGCAAAAATTGGTCTTGGAGACACTTCAGTGTATGCCTAAACAAAGGCATACACTGCCTTTGCTGTTAGGATTGACTGAACTGACTAGTGCCTGCTACGCAAAAGTAGGGCATTGCTCATCAGTGTCGTATCAAGTAGGCCAAGCTTCCAATAATGACATTCAAATCTAAACTTATTAAAAGAGCTCAGATTCACTCTGTTCTAGACGCTGTCCCTTCATCACGTACTCTTTTTTTCTGATCCTTGATTTAGTGAATTTACTGAGCATTGAATTTACTTAGTAGTCCCCTTTTCTGAGCCAAAAAGTAAAATGGCATCATGAAGACAAAGTCAGCAAAAAGCCCAATAATGTTACAACTGCTCAAACACCAGGAGCCATTGAAGTGGTTAAACACTTCGTCACCAAGTGTTTATCAGCTAATGCCATGTCCCAGAACGTTAACTCTACCAGAGGAAGAGGAAAGAGTCTGACTCACACTTCTTTCAAGTACTGCCTTTGCCTCTTATTCTCAGGAAAAGCAGCTAAAAAATATAGATAATATCTGTATTTTTCCATTGCCTAGTGCCATGGGGCTAGGGCCTCCAAGAAGCTTGCAGTATAAATAACACAGAGTAAATAACAATGACACATACTTTGTAACTGCAGAAACTCATCAACCATGCTAAAACGTACATCACAACGCCGCTACTGTCTCTCACTGTTCATTAAAAGAGAATGAATCCTGAGGGAGGAATCATTGAATACAGATATGTCTCCAACACACCAAATCATATCCTGAGCCTGCAGTAAAGCTAATAAAACCGTATTAAATACATTCCAAAAGTTCCCTTGGCTTAGTCCATGCCACTTGGGCAATTTATAATTTAAAGGAGAATATGAGATTAGAGAGAGATGAAAATAGTGTGATCTAGAATTTGAAACAACAGTTTAACTGCTCTGTCATACTCAGAGGAGGTATTGGTTTACAGTACATAGTACTGAAATTTGCTCACAGAGCACTGAAGTTCTCTGTAGTTTTACTTTCATAAATTGTATGTCCAGTAATGTTGGACTTCCAAATAAATGACAAAAATATACTACTTGTAAAATCAGTATAGTTAAACCCACTGTATTTTAAAGATGCCTGTGTGTCACAGTGATCACATTTATATGTACATCTTATATCCACCCTAACGACCAATAGCATCCTACTCTCTGGGCTGCTGTGGCCTTCGAGTGGCAATGCCTGAGATGCACACTCTGCCCTCGTCTGAGCTTTGAGCTTTAAATGGTCTAACATTATAACTTTATTATTTTAATCAAAAAGCTCACCATATGATCAGTCAAGAGGCTCTTACCGTAAACATTGATTCTTTATGAATAAGTGCACCGAAATTCAGCTTCTGCAAACGAGTGAACTGTACAAAAAATCCTTACCACGTTTTTCAAGTGATTAAGATTACATTAACTCCTGTTTCCACTCAAGAGTGACAGCGGTACTGATTCTACCCTGAAGCTATAATAGATATGCTCCCTTTGCGAGCAGAGCTGTTCTGCCATTGGAGTTCTACTATAGGCCCACAAAACAATATAACAGCATACACACCAGTAAAACCTACAGCGATAATAAATTTTTTTTTTTTTTTAATATTTATAGAAAAGACTGTCTGTATCGCCCTTTGAGAGAAATATAATCTCTGGATATCTTCTTCTCAGCAAAGAGTCTGTGTGAAGTGCTGGTGAGATAAATAAGCTACGTATGATGACTAAACGAGGGCGGATTTAGATTAGATATTAGGAAGAAATTCTTCCCCATGAGGGTGGTGAGGGATTGGCACAGGTTGCCCAGAGAAGCTGTGGCTGCCCCCTCCCTGGCAGTGTTCAAGGTCAGGTTGGATGGAGCTCTGAGCAACCTGGGCTGGTGGAAGATGTCCCTGCTCACGGCAGGGGGGCTGGAACCAGATGGTCTTTAAGGTCCCTTCCAACCCAAACCATTCTATGATTCTATGACAAATGACAACTTCATATTTATATTTTTTTCCTATATTCTGTTGCAAATACAAAATATCATTTGAATTGTCTCTGGCTCAACAAGAAGCTGATAATACTTAGTACTGACTAGAACTAGAATTATTCAAATGGAGTTGACTGGTAAATCCCAAAGCTTACTGTTTTAAAAGGAAGACCTTCTTTGTCAAAGGGAGGTATATTTGGGGTAATCATAGCTTTTCAAAACCTTGCTCATTTTTATAGGCTAAACCACCATGGAATATTAATCTAAAAACTATGCAAAAACCTAGGTGCCATTTTCATCCAGAAAGAAGTAGTTCCAGCATTTTTATCTTGAGGCATTCAGATTTCCTGTTTCAGAGCAACACCTTCTATCAGGGTAAAGTGAAAGGAAAAATAAACCTGCCCATACTGTAGCACCAAAATCTCTTCCAGTTCATCTTAAGTGTTAAAAATTCTGGGAACTCTTAAAATAAAACTGTTATTATTATTATGTCTGAATATGCTAAGAAACAAATTCTACCAAAGCCACCTTAATTTGACATTAGCCGAATTTCTTTCAAGACTAAGCAATACCCTGTTCATAGCTTTCTCTGGAGCAACTAGAGAACTTCTCAACCAGAAGAAAAGAACACTCCTGCTTATTCAAATAAACAGACAGAAGGGGTGCGGGCTGTATTTTCCTTTATGAAGATTTCAGAAGCAAATCTTCACTGCAGTTTTGAGAGACAGTCTTATCCTAGTCTTAGAATAATCTGCTTTTCACGCATACACTAACACAAAACGAAACAACGGAGCGGGACATTCCTTGGTGCTTTTCATTTGTTCAAGGATGAGATGTGAGAAGTAGCTATACGCTGTAGACAGCTACTGCATTGTCAGCTAACGTCTGAAAGCTGGCAGGAAATTCTACATCTTTGAGTGCTATGGAGGCTGTATAGAAGAAAATTAATTTCTGACTGGGCTTACAATGTTGACATACACTCCTGGAAAAACAAACAAACAAACAAACAAACAAAACCCCAGATTTACTGTTCTTTGACTCTTTCTGTAACAGGTTCCACATCAGAATACAGTGGCCATGGAAGGCTTAATTCCCCACTGCCTGCCACCAGCCCACCCAGCACCACTGCAAAGCAAGCCGAAACATCACATCTCGGCCTAACATTCTGACATCCTAAAACTCCCTCAAGTGATCTGACTCATGAAAAACCAGACTCACCCATTTTGTGAGCATTTGCAAGTATGAGTATGAGCAAATTCTTGGCTTCTATGTTATGTAGGGTCTAGTTCTACCTTCACGTGCTCCCAACCCACAAGAGAGACCCAAAAATTGAAGGGAAATAATTCCTAACCACACAACCAATTCCCTTAGTTCCCTACGTTCTCAGAACCTGTAATATCAGCAGTACAATTCCTCATGGTGCTACAGCTTCTTTACACATCATCATCAGGACCCAGCCAGTTGCTAACACCCAGCTGCACCACGCCAGGGTAGCGTCTCCTCAGAACCACTACTGCTTTTCTGGCCCTGAGCTGCACTTTGCTGCTTTCTTTTATCCTGAGCATTTCATTAACATGACACATTTGGATACCTGTATCATCCTCATTTCTCTTTCCTCACAGGTGAGTCTTGGCTTTGCTGTAGGCTACAAAAGCTTTGCCACATACTTGAGAGCCAGTATTTCATTCCAATCTCTACATGTCATTTCTAATAACTTCTGACACTGAAAATGGCCTGTTAGCTTTCACTGACAGGATCCTAGAAAACCTGCTTAATCTTATGAAGAAACCTTTATCTGAAAGTCCTAATTAAAAAATACAAAAATTGCCTGCCTGTGCCTACCAGCACAGCTCTATTTTCTATCACTTCAATACATTATTCTGTATAATGTACACAAGCGTTCAAGAAATAATAGATGAACAGCAACCAAAGAAATTTAGCTTTGACCTTTCTAAAACTTGCATTAAAATCTCTTTTCCTCTGTCAACCTCGTTTGCAGCAAGCTCTCCTCATGGCCCAGCTGATGTTCTTTCACGTAGCAGGGAGCAGCACATGAGACTGAGCACAGGGGTCTTACCTTCGCATCACCCTCCCCCAGTGCTAACTGCCCTGTTTTCCGCTGCCGTGCAGGCCTACCCTGCTGCAGTCCTACCAGACACGGAAAGCGTTACTTCTGCAGCTGCAGTGACACATTTATTTCTAGCAGGTCAGTTCCATAGTGCTCCTAACTTCAGCGGAAGTTACAGCTCAGAAATGCCCAAGAGCAATACAAGGAATATTCACTGGCCTCAACTCTCCTTCTCCCTTCATTCTTGCTATTCAAGATATTTAGCTCAAGTCAATCTCTTAAAGAACTGAGGGATTCCTAGGAGAAAACTAAACCAAACTAAGAACGACTGTAACAAATAGTTGATTAGTTTAAATGAACTGGTGAACAATTACTGAGACAATGAAGTGATAAAGTAAAATGAGCGAAATAATGAAAACAAGCTTCTTCGTTAATTCTATCACAGTTCTTATGAGATTCGGTTGAACGTGTAAGGTTTTCTGAAAGAGAACTGCAGTAAGCTGCATGAGAAATTTAATATGGAATTCAGTATATTTTCTTATAAAATGTTCAGCATCTAAAATCCCTTTCCTGATATTTCTGTCTCACAACACCATAACATTTCACTAGAAAATCTAAGCTTCCAGGCTAGGGTTGGCCTGGAAGAGGTCACACAGAATCACAGAATGTCAGGGGCTGGAAGGGACCTCTGTGGGTCACCCAGTCCAACCGCCTGCCAAAGCAGCGTCACCCAGAGCAGGCTGCACAGGACCTTGTCCAGGCGGGTCTGGAATATCTCCAGAGAAGGAGACTCCACAGCCTCCCTGGGCAGCCTGGGCCAGGGCTCCGTCACCCTC
>Ga0065711_1043357_pt1 | contig 14779 bp, 9 predicted proteins | sample Hoacrofraction12_FD_59098 | JGI IMG/M metagenome (GOLD analysis project Ga0065711, IMG submission 59098) | Hoatzin crop microbial communities from Cojedes, Venezuela - Epithelial fraction 12 v2 (version 2) | ecosystem: Host-associated > Birds > Digestive system > Esophagus > Crop | place... | reverse complement strand
GAGGTTCTCCTTCCCCTCTGCACTGCCCTGGTGAGGCCCCATCTGGAGTACTGTGTCCAGTTCTGGGCTCCCCAGTTCAAGAAAGATGAAGAGCTACTGGAGAGAGTCCAGTGGAGGGCTACAAGGATGATGAGGGGACTGGAACATCTCTGCTACGAGGAGAGGCTGAGGGAGCTGGGCTTGTTCAGCCTGAAGAAGAGAAGGCTGCCAGGGGACCTTATAAATGCTTACAAATATCTGAAGGGTGGGTGTCAGGAGGATGGGGCCAAGCTCTTTTCAGTGATGCCCAGTGACAGGACAAGGGGCAATGGGCACAAAATGAGGCACAGGAAGTTCCGTCTGAACATGAGGAAGGACTTCTTCCCTCTGAGGGTGACGGAGCACTGGAACGGGCTGCCCAGGGAGGTTGTGGAGTCTCCTTCTCTGGAGATATTCAAGACCTGCCTGGGCAAGGTCCTGTGCAGCCTGCTGTAAGTGACCCTGCTTCAGCAGGAGGGTTGGACTAGATGACCCACAGAGGTCCCTTCCAACCCCTACTATTCTGTGATTCTGTGATTCTGAGCAAACTAGGAACCAGTTGCACAGAGAGGGAGTAGATGTCCCATCCCTGGAAACGTTCCAGGTCAGGTTGGACAGGGCTCTAAGTAACCTGATCTAGTTGAAGATGTCACTGTTGACTGCAGGGTTGTTGGACTAGATGACCTTTAAAGGTCCCTTCCAACACAAACCATTCTATGATTCTACGAATATGTGGTATGATGATCACAGACTTAGGGCCTAGGAGAGAGGTAGGAAACTAACCTATCTGTCAGTATAGACACACTTATTTACATTTCAAGCTAGAATTGTATTGGTGGGTTTCCAGCAAAAGGGGGGAAAAATTGTATTAGTCTTCTGGATTCAGTGGCCATGCTGGAAGAATTCAGCAAGAGGAAAGGAGGAGGAGGAGGAAGTGACTTATTCCTCCTGAAAAGGTAGTGTGGTAAAATACAGCATGAAGTTCAGCAGTGGTAAATGTAGCTAAATCAGTTGAGTTTAGTTCATATCCTGAGAGCCATAAATGTACACAGGTGAAATTTTATGAGCTTTTAAAAAGAACTTTATGAGCTTAGAGGGAGAAGCAGTATAATTTGAAACTAGCAATGGAAAAATAATGTAATATGGATTGTGGCATACCTAGAAAAACCTGTTAACATACAGAAGGACCATAAAGCATAAGCAAGGAGAAGAGACCTAGAGATCTCTTTTATTCTTCTCAAGGACCTCGATCCAATTCTCTTTCAAAGCTGTAGTACCCATTGAAATTACTCTCTGGGCAGTCCAGGAGTCTAAAGGACTCATGCACCAGTGTCTTAAAGGGAAAAACTGAAAAAGAGGGAAATGTGCAAGTCTTTGGTAGGCTCTGCTAGTTCTTCATCACTGCACCCTCTGATTTTCCTCCTGGGGACTAGAGGTTGCCCCTCTGCACACTTGATGAGGAACAATGTTCCAAGACATGTAAAGATGCCTGGTCTTTTCTACTTGGTATGAGAAGGGTAGCCTGTAGCCTCACCTGAGACATTTGAATACCAAAATATGCTGTGTCCAGAAGCTGCTCTTTTATGAGTAAATCAAGTGCCTTTAAGAGCAGAGGACTGATAGCAGCAGAGGGAGGCTCAGAGCTGTGCAGGCTCCCTCGTGTAACTCTGGCATTTAAGAGACCAGGACAGATGTTCCCCTGACCACTGACCCCTCCTGGGTTCCTGCTGAGCTCTGCTAATGCCTGGAGCTGCCAGTGATATCTCCTGCTCTATGTTGTGTTTCGCCAGAAGTTGTCAGTTACTCAGGATCGCAAATCAAGCTGGGGAAGTTTTGGGGGACGGGAGCTCACTTGTAGCTTAACTCAGTGAGAGGCTGGTCAGCTGTGCCATCAGCTTCTGTTCAGCCACACGCCATGGTGAGATAGGGCTGAGAGCCCACCTTGATAATTGCTGAGATAACTGATCTGTTTTAAGTAGCAGCATTTCCACAGGTTCGATTAACTCAATGGGATGGGTAAGTTGGATGCTATGTGAGTGGGTTGCTTTGATTTAATGATGTCCTGCTTGGTCCTGACAGTGCTTCCTTAGACGTCTTATTCTTTTAGTGTGGTAAGGCAGGCTGTGCCCTAGAGAGCTGCACATCAAAGGAAAGGTCTTTGTGACTAACCAACCCAGTCTGGTTCAAAATCAGATGCTTAGGAGTGAATTTTCAGCAGACAGCTAGATCTAGAGCAGTAGTTAGGGCAAGAGCCTATTGTCGACCTCTCCTCACAGGCAAGAATTTATACTAGAACAGGAGTAGCCATCCAGCACTGCATTTGAGACACAGTCTTCCGAAGCAAAGGCTTTATTCCAAATAAAACATTTTCCCCCTGTCACTGATCAGATCTGGCTTTGATAGAAAAATCATCAACAGAATCCTCGTATGGTGCTAACATCTGAGTTTTGCCTTCCTCAGTTATGTTTGATTATACATATATATATATATTTAAAGCTCCTCTTGTTAATGCACCAAGTATGTGTAAGCAATTAACAGAAGATTGTGTTTGATTATGGCTTATAAGAAAGTCTCCAGAGAAGTTAGCGTTCATTACTAAGTGAGCAGCCCTTTCAGCCATGGATGATGACCTTGGCAGAAGGTCCTGGAGACCACAGAATTAATTGAGAAAGTTTTAATAAAGGCTAGTGTGTGGAAAAAAATCCATATGACTAGTGCATTGTTTGCTGGTGACGATACATTTGGCAGATACCTATCCCGTTACAAATTCAGATACTGAGTTCATCGCCGAGCTGTGCTTTCAGGGTAGATTTGATGACACGCTAGAGAAAGGCAGCTTTGGAAAATGTTCTTTGAAATATTCTGAAAGATGTTTTGCAGTTTAACAAAAGTGTAGGATCGCTTAATAGGAGTCTGTTGTATTTAGCCAGACACTTTCTTGGAATAGCGTTTTTCCATGGCATCATAATTACAGAAGTGGTTGTGAGCACATTCACTAACTCATGTGGCTTGAACGAGTTTTCTTAATGAAAAAAATAGCCTTATGCGTTGACTCCGCTTCCTGCTGTTCCTTCAGTCACAGTTTGCTGTTTGTGAATGCTCTGATAACTCTCCACATCCTTTAGGCTCATCCACGGAGCCTAAAAAAGGTGGCAAAGGAGAGATGTTAGCATGGTCGTAACTTCCTACACAGGCATGGCTAAGCTTCAGGAAGGGCTTGGAGCTCCTTAGATAACACTATGGAAATACAAATGGCTAGCATACACAAATAGTGTAAGTGGGGTGTCTTTCCACAGGGATTGCATCACATGCCAGCAAATGAAATGACGTGTATTATCAGGTGCTTATTTTCCCCAAAGTGACAGTACACTCACTGAAAATAAAGACTGAAAGGAGCTTTCAAGCCATAATTTCTCTTAATCAGAGTATATTGAAGAGACTGCAGTATTATCTCTCCTTATGAAGCTGTAATTAAGCAGTTACATCAATATCTGTTCAGAAATCCTGGTCTATGTAATGAGAGGACTGTGTCTTCTTGAAGCACATGGACCATGTCTGTGGGGAACCCTGAGCAGTCCTAGATGGCTTGAGGTTTTAATCAAAGCCCATTGAAGTCTTTGCGATTCTTTGTACCGACTTTGATGGGTTTTAGAGTGAGTTCTTGAAATCCAGCAAGTTTAGCAAATAGGCACGAGTAACAAGTTGTTTCTCAAAAACTCATTTTGCCATCAACCGAAAAAAACGCACTGTAGCTGCTCAAGATGCACAATTCAAGCAGGTTTGGGGCTTTTTTGAACAGAGAAAAACTTTTTCTCAAGAATACTGCAACTTCGAGGGTTGTGTCAACTTCAAGCAAAGCTGTCCTCACTTCCCCATCTCTCTTCTGACTGGAAACTACTTTTTTCTTACTATTTAAGGAAAAATGAGATGTACTGTTAGCACAGTGCCGGAAGATTTACTCCAAAGGGTATAAAAACCCAAAAATGTGGAGTAGACTGGAAGCCAGCATGTAACTGGCAAGTAGGCAGCCTGTTCCTATAGTGTGGGTTCAAAGTTACCCTCTGGTCAGGCTTTTATGCTTATTGTTGTTACCGTTCTCCTCAAACAACACCAATGGGCTAGAGAGGAGCCAAAATATCCTGCCTGAACACCTGCGAACTTTGGATCTGGAAGCAAATCGTGGCGTTGGCACCGGCTCTCTGTTGGCACGATGGATGGGACCGCAGTCTGGTCTGTGTGGTTTTCAGGGGCTTGGGTCTGAGCCTGGCTCTGAACTTTGCCTTTTAGGAAAGGCCAGCTCCTCCCTGCCGTCCCACCATACGTCGGGCGGTGGGACGAGCCAGGCGACAGGGACAAAGCATCACACAGCACAATGAAGAGTGTTAATATGAGTAATTATTGCAGTATGTCACTGTGCTATTTTAAGGCTGCTCACTGCATGCCAAAGAGTGCTCTGGGCAGGGATTTCATTACAAAATCCTGCCAAAGCACTTCCTGAGGGGATCGCGATAAATATAGATAGCAGAGAGCCGGTCTGAATCCATTGCAGCGAATAGCAGCAGTGCACATGCCTTAGGGTCCTAAAGGCTCATAAAGCAGAAGATACTTGAGTTGGCTGAGGTCCCTGAATAATTTGGCAGACTCCAGTGAGGGATTTTCAGGTAACCTTTTGATATGGTATATAAGACACACAGGGGAATCGGCTCCCAGCTCTCCCTCCCAGTGCTGTGAGGGTCACTTTTATTTCTGGCTCTTGATTAGTCATGATGCATCCCTTGTCAGATGTTTTAGGCCAACCGCTCTTCTCTTTTGTTACACAGCTTCATTGTTGACCATCTGTACAACATTGCTCTTTGCATCGTGTCATGGCAGAAAAATAACGAACAAAGGAAAAATGTCTGGCTGGCTTTAAACTCTCCCTTTATAGAGCAATGATTCCCAATTGCACATGTACATGAGCAGCACTTCTGCTAGTTTTGCAAGCAGCTTTATGTTCTCCTCACTGTTCCCGGGGCTACCAGAGGTGCCTAACCCAGATGTTGTTCCTGCAGAGTTGTCTGAGTACTAAGTGACCCTGACTGTTCATCTCCCAAGGCTGCCAGACCTTGACTTTCTATTCAGCTAGTGCAAAGCAATGACTGCATTGAAGCACCTGTACATGGGGGTCTGAGCAGGGTCACCTCACCTGGACCAGTCATTCTGGTAGCCCTGATGTTGCTGCAGTGGGGACCACTGTGAGCCAGTGACCCAATGCAGAGAGCAAAGGCTGTGACGGCTTTGGCCTCTCTGAGTGGCAGCACTTCTGAAGCAAAATGGCACGCCTCATGGAACAGCCATTCATTTCATAAAGGCTGATTTTCACCACCAGTCCTGCTGGGAAACACTCAAAGGTGCCAGGAAGTATTTCGTGTCTCAGTGGGGAAGCGGACTTGGGGACAGAGTGTCCTCATGGTGATGTGGGAGCGGAGGCATGGTGGACTGTACTACTTCAGCTTGGAAATCTGTAGTCCCTCCTTCAGGCTCTGTCTCTGGGGGCTGGTGTAACTTGTTTCTGCATATCGTTGTTGCTTGTGGGCTGTTGCCAGAGTGTGAGATCGGTGTTCTATGTGGTTGTCCTGGGTTTCTGCTCCTGCTTAGCACCGGCATACCCTTTTTTGAGCCCTCTCCTGGTCCAGACCTGGTGACCAAGGCTGTTGCAGAGTCTAACTTCAGAAGTTCTTATGCATTTCGTAAGTTGAATATTGATTTACTTTGAAACTTTCTTATCTCTGTGTTTGTTGGACTCTTGCATGGAATGTTCCTCCAAGAGAGGCCTTTGAGTCCTCTCCCCATCCTGGCCTCATAAGCGACTTCATCTCCTCTCCCAGCAGAAACCAAGGAGCTTGCTCAACAGATGAAGTCACGAGGAGCAGTGGGGAAAGCTAACAAAGGGGGCCCATTCCTCCTGCAAACCCAAAGCCCTGTCCATTCAGGGAAAGCAAGATGCCCCTTCTGTAATAATTCCCTGCTGTATTTTCCCTTCTCTCCTCATTTCCCCTAATGTCCTGGCTCCTGAAACCACCTGAGAGAGCTCCAGGACAGGCCCTGAGACCTCCTTTCTGCTATCTGCCCTATCCTGTTCCTCCATCCTTACCAGGTGCATGTTTTATCACCTCCACACCACACAGGGCTCTCCCTGGAGCGTGCATGGGGAATGGAAACGTAGCAGTAAGTCAAAACTTCCCATAGCTTCCAACGAGTGTGTTGTGTGTTTCACACACTTTTCCAGAAAGATACCTGTGTGTTTTGAAAATAATACTGCTGTGATGGCTCTAAATGCTCGAGTAGAAGTAAAATACTGGTCAGCTCACTAAGAGGGATGATTGTGCATCAGCGGTAAATGAACTTTAATGTCTGTATCTAATAGACCTCATTGCTCTGTGGGCTGCATGAGGAAAGACATAAACTTCGTAGTTAGTTTCAGTTCTTTTTCTTTAAGGGATAAGGCTATCATAAATTTAAAATTGCCTGTACTAGATAAGTGATGTGTTTGTGTATGTTGTTATTGATGTTTATTATTTATGTATTACTCATGACAAGAAACCCGGGTCAAAGCCAAAGCCTGTTCTCTTATCTCCTGTATAATTACATGGGCAAAACAAACAACCACACTGTCTTGTTAAAGTATCAAATATGCTAATTTGCTCATAGGTTTGTTACAGGGCAATGCAGACAAGGTACCTAGTAATAAGTCCGAAAAAAAACGCAGGAAGGGTTGTTCTAGTAAGCTGACGCCTCTTTGCAGCATCTGCATTGCTTTGGTCGTAAAGAATAACAAGCGTCTTTGCAATTGGGAAAATGTCTACTCCAGCAGTTTTGCACCTCTGCAGAGAACTCCCTGTACCTGCCGGGAGAGCTGGATCAGTTGACTGCTACCTACTCTATTTAATCATCTGTTTTTGTGAGTGCTGAGAGCTGGAAAACAGGAATAACAACATGTTTAGAGGTCTGATCCTTTCTCATGACCCACAAGGACTGTTTCCACCGCTCATTCCAAAGGGAGAGTTGCAGGTAGTGGAAGTGGAAAAAATTATGAGGAAAGATAGCTATGAAGGTTTGGTTTGGACATGTTCATCCGAACTAAAAACAACTGTTTTTTCCACTTCCCATCCTCATTGTCCCAGACAGCAAACTGACCTGCAGTTGCATGTGAAGACATGCTTTTGACATCTATGTAACGCACATAAGATAAGTCGGATGGGAAGTGAAGACATGGGGTCCCTACCTTTTCTCCACCCTAACCCTCTCCTGTTCTCTTAGCTGCCTTCTCCTCTCCAATGCGTGCCTTGGCTCATCTGCACCGTGCTTCAAAGGAGCTGTTTGAAAAATGAGGAGTTACTCCAAGCCCCAGAAGTTACCAGCTCTTAGCCACAACTATAAAAACCGAGACCAACTGTGGCAGAGAGCATGCACCGAATAAAATGTTGCCAGAGTAGCTCCTAGGACCTGTTACACCAGTGTCATTCCTGTTTTGCTTCCATTTTATCCTTTGGTTGTATGCAACCAAACTGATGTGGGGGTAGACCAGCTCTCAGGTGCAGAGAACTTGTTCTGGTGAGAAACCCTGCCTGATGCCACAGGATGCTGGTGACCTTCAGACTTGCATAGTTGCTAGGCCTGTGGCCATCTGTGACTGTGAAGAAATGCTATTTGAATAGAAAATTCCAATCATTGACCTCATCAGGACAAAATTCATATTTTGTGGGGGGAAAAAACCAACAGTAAAGAGCTGCAATTGGGAAGCACAATCTTGAACTGTGTCCAAATGGGAATTGGAAAAACCTGGAAGATACGAATGAATGTCACATTTTTCCCTTATACAAAATTTAGTATTGTCCCTAGAGACTGGTGATTTGTCTTTACTTCACAAAGCTTACAGAAGCAGACCTCAGAGCTGCATTTTTTAACATTTTGATTTGTAGAGCCTACAAATTTCCCAGCAACACTGCTCTCTTAGTGAATTCAAGCCTCCTGCCAGCATACCTACTTCTCTTACTGTCCTGTGCTGGACCCCCTGGAGCTCCTCCAAGACCCTTGTGGACCTGCAAGCAACAGGGTGAACACCTCTGTCCTCCAGCTCTGAAGCAGCATCCCAGTTTGAGGTTTCTTTTGTAACCTGAATAGACTGCATGGAACTTTGGATTATATTGGAGAAGGTAGTGCTCTGCCTCCATTGTCACCTGCATAGGAGAGCAACATATTGCTTAAGACTGGGAAGCAACAGCAGCTGTCACGGCTCGGCACCCTGAAAACTCCCCTGGGGCAGAGAGCTCCTCCCCAAGCAGAGTACAAACTATGCTTGAAATGCCTTTTTAATTTCTTTTAATTAAAAAATACCATTCTGATCCCCCTTTGCCACACCACAGATTCCCTACAGGCTGAGTGGTTTCTATCCAACTGAAACACATGTGCAACAGCGAGAACATCCCCTCTCAGTTATTAAAGCAAAATGTCTAGTGAATCTGTTGGTGTGGGAGCTTACTTGGTGCAGACGAGCCTGGAGCTTGTCTGAGAGATCGGGGTCCATTTGCCAAGTCACTGTGACCTCCAGACAGCGACACTGGCTTGGTCACAGCCACTCATTTCTCTCCACCATAGTGATGCAGAGCCAAGCACAGCACAGGAGAGTTTCCCCGAAGCCATGTAGCTCATGCTGCTGGCAACAACTAGTCTGAAACCCTATGCATGTCCAGTTTAACAAAGACCCTTCTTCTCTGAGAGTGCTGATGACTGAGGACAAGGCTGAGCCCCCCTGGAAATCACACCAGTGACTTGCTGTGGGCCCATGGCTGAGCAATGTAACTTCTCGGTTCTTTGGTCTCCCCAGTTGTAAAACTTAAACAAAAACTTCGATGTCTTGTCTGACAAAAAGCTATAAAAGTCTGGGGAACTTTGACTGCCTCTGCTCCAACAATACAGAACAACCCACTTCAATTAACTATACTGCATGTCAAGGCTTAGTTAATATTTGTATACCTACAGCAACATATTACTTATTAAACACTGTATACGTGCTATGGAGTATTACCTCCATTTTTTCTCACTTGCAATTCTTCAGACTTATTTTTTTTCCCTTCCCTATTTTATTTTATTCTTCTTTCACCTTTTGGCTAGTAGTATACACAGAGAAGACAGAGGAAGGAAAGAGGAGCAGCAGCAGAGCATGTGAATAATTTTAGCTCTTCATGTGCTGGGGTGATCTGTGTGAAGTTCACATACAATCACTGGTTCCCTAAACCTTGGAGAAATATAAAGTTCAGTTACTGCTTGACGTTTAGGACTGCAGAATCACCTAATAAGGAGACTGATTCAGGACTTACTGCTCCTAGAAACATCCTCTTTGCAATTGACTTTCAGACCAAAATCTGAAAGTGGTGGGTAACTTTTATCCCTTCCTCATCTCACTTCAGAAAATTGTTGTCAAAAGTCATACCAAGACCCAAATCCCAGTTCTAAAGATCCTGCCATGTTCTGTTTGAAGCCTTCACTTCTTTTGATCCCCCTGGGGCAACACCCTGGCTACAGCCCATGTGGGTTTTTCTACAGCAACAGAAACCAGTGAGTGCTTTGTTCAGCACAGTGGTGGTGAAGGTCAAAGTCGAAGCAAATCTGGCTTTCTCTGTTGTAGAAGCACTAGCTGGGGTGAGGTTCCGCATAGGGGAGGGAGGGAGTAGCTGCACAAAGCAGTGCGAGATCCTGGATGGCTCTGGCCAGCACAGAGTTCAGCTCTGTGGGTACCACTGCTGTGTGGCAACTACAAAGGCCACACTTCCAGACAGATGGGCATCTTTCCAGTTTTTAGGTAACTAACCTTGCTAGCACCCTTTAGCGACTGGGAGAAGAACACGGCCCCAAACACACATACCCCGACATACACAACATGCAACGGAGGAGAGATTCTGCCAGAAAATTCCAGCTTGCACACCTGAAGCTAAGTGCCTGCACCTGTATTGAAGGACTCTGTAGTCAACCGCCAGTTTATCAGAAGCCCTGAGTACCCCTTATCTTTGTTTTCAGTAAGAGCTAAATGTTCCTAAAATGAATCACAGGAAGTCAGATTAGGTGGAATGTGCACATGCAGTGGCCAGCATGCAGGGATGCCACACAGCCTGCTCATCCTACAGGCCGGTGTACAAGCCTTGAGAGACTCTGCAGCTCATGCAGTTGGAGTGGGGCCGAAGCTCACTGCCTGTGGATGAAGACGGCTGGGGTCTCAACTCAGCAAGCTGTCACTGCACCCTGGCAGCCTGCTCCAGCTGTAGGCATGCATTGATTGTGGGGTTTTGGTAGAAAAATTCTGTGATTTTTTTCCAGTCACAATAGGTTTTCCTGGTAGAGTCAACCTGCTTCATTCCTGTCTTGCATAGTCACGTGCATTAGAGTGAACTTGGCATTAGGTGCATTTTTAGATTTTTTTTTTTCTACAGCTGTGTTTTTCCCTCACATTGCTAGGATATCACAGCCCTTCACCCCTCTGCCATGAGCTCTGCCTTCTGCAGTCTGGTCCTTGCCTAATCAAGGGAGACAGCTTTCCTGTTGCTACTGTTGAAGCTGCAATAAATAGCATATCCATTTCTCCATTTATCTGCTTTTTGAAATCCAGCCTGTAATGCCAGCAATAATTACTCTGTTTCTATATTTAGAGATCATCAGCACCTCATGAATATCAAATTGTACTGTTATTATCTCTGTACAATATGGGCCAGTCTCCTATCAGTGTAAACATTTATAACAGTGATTAGCAGTAGGACTGCTAGAGATCCGAAAATAGACAAGGCTGAACAGGAGTCTGCCATTGTTTGTTTACTGGGGAAGTCAGGGAGAGAGGTAGAAGAGCCAGCTGAAGGTCTGATAGCACAGAACCTATTTACCACCAATATGGGAAGGCTGGTGCACAGGGAACTACCTGGTGAGACCAGTCACAGCAAGTGTGGAGTGTCCGCCAAGCCCAAGCACCATCTTAAATGCTCACCGTTGGGCTGCCATCTGCACAGACATCCTGCCCCACCAGCAAATTTCTTTGAATGCTTCCTTAGGGTTTGATTTTATTCTCTTCCCTTGGCCGGGAGAAGGTGGTGTTTAAAGCTCCAGTCTGACTGGTTTGGTAAATCATAGAAACTTCCTTTCCAAATTATGGATTCAACTAGTTTTACTGTCAGTATTAGCTGGCCTAGGGGAAATGGTTGGTCTTTTCTTCTGTGCCAGGGAATAGCTGCATCTGAAGGCATTTTCCCCTCCCCGGGCAGTGCTTGCTGTTGGCTTGAAACTGTGCTCTGAGCTCAGGCAAATGGCAGGATGCACAGACAGGAGGGTGGTGAGAGAGTGCTGGTAAATGTTAAGGGCATGGGTGAATGCCAATGCGTTTTTGCACTCGCTTGTTTTTTTTTTGTTTTGATGGACGTGCCACATTGCATGGAGAAGGGCTGATCTAAACCTCTGTCAATCAGCTGAAGCTCAGTGGATCTGGCTGCTTCCTAAGAGACCTTTTCCTCCCTCTGAATCTCCAGCTGAGGGGGCTCCCAGGGGACAGTCACTCCCCATCATCATCTTTCAGAGCTGTCAGGATGCTTCAGCAGCTCAGCTCTTGGCATGGTTTTCCAACCCTTGCTTGCCCTGATGTGGCCCCTGTCATGTATACTGTTTTCCCTCCAGATTCATACCTCCCCACCACAAAGAATTTTACTGTCGTTAATAACTGCAATGCTTAATTTAATTACCTTTTTCTTTCCCTCACTTTTCCCTAGAATTATGGCTCTTGAGGCCTTTCCTTTGCAGCTCTGTTGCCACCTGGGCATGGCTAGGCAGAGCCATCTCCTGGCAGGACGGTAAGCAAAGCTCCTGAGCTGCTGGCCCAGCACCTGCCTCTGCACAGACATCTGCCCACTGTCAGTGATGTGTCCCCAGCCTACAGATTGAGAGAGCAGCGTTACATCTCGGTATCTAACCCTTTCCACCCAAAAAGGGTATAGCTATGCTTCATAATAACTCTTTTGTATATAAAAGTGAAGGGGTGCTAAAGTGCAGGTAAGAGATAAATATGGCTGGTTCATTACTAGTAATTGGAAGGAGCATGGCAGGAGAGTGACCATACTATTCAAGGGTGAGCAGATGAGCTGCTTGAAGAAAGGGCTGGTGGGACTGAGGGACACCAGGAAAAACTTGTGTGCACAGTTGATGCTGTGAAATTGCAGGTCCTGTTATCCCACAGTATTTTACCCCAGACATTGGTATATACACACCCAAGCACATCCTTTAATTTCTAGCTCAGAACACTTTAGTAACACCAAAACCAGGCCCCAGTATCATATTTTATGCTCCAGATATGGAAAAAAAAAGTAAATAAAGCTGGCTTCTTATAAATTCCTCGTCCCTGAAAATGCTGCAATACACCCACCCGTCAGTTTTTGCCCTAGCTGATTTCTAGAACTGTCTCTCTTTTCAAAGAAACCTCTGCAAGAAGGGGACATGACCAAGCAATAGAGGAAGCTCATCTGCAGCAAAATATGAGCTAAACAGAAAATAATCACAGAGTAAACTAGTACCTGTCTGTTCAGTAGGGGAAACATATCTAGATCATTCTCTGCAGCTTTGGAGAGACCTCGCGGGCTTTAGCACAGCTGCCCTGAGAGGCAAACAACGTCCAAAACAGGAGTTACGGGCTCCAGGGCTGCCCATGGCACCTAGCGCTTTCATCTCTTGCGCAAGGGGATGTGTCCTTCCAACAAGAGAACTCTTGTAATGTGTGTTTATGCTGCGAGAAAGCTGTCTATGTTTGGTTTGGAAAAGCTACGCTTGCTTAACAAAACCTGAACTTATCCCTGTAATCCTTCTCTGCATCTCCACGGCCAGATTGGAGCAGCCTGTGGAAAAAATTCCTGTCTATTTTCAGAAATAGATAAAAGCATTCAGATTACAGAGTGCAAATCTCAGCTCGAAATGGCTGGAAAAATCCATTCAGCGCCACTGTCGCTGACCCCTGCGACCTCTCCAAGTAATGAATTTCAGTCGCCTGTGCCTCTCCTCTGCGCTGCCTCCTTCTCCTCCCGCCGCCGCTGCTGGAACGGCCTGCGCTGCCAGCATCTGCAAAATGTCAGCCTTGCATCCCACTGTTTATCCCACAGGGAGCGGGGAGGGAGGCGTTATGTAAAAGAGTGGAGTTTGTGGAAATTATTATTGATCTTGCTGCTCGAGACCATTAGCGAGATCTTTTTAGTCCGGCGTTCATGTGGCTCTCAAATTTCGTCAGAGCACTGGCGAGCCAAGGAAGAAGTGCTCTTTGCTGCAAAAATAAAAATTTCAGGAATCTGCCTCTTTGCCCGCACTCATCTCAGGGCTCTGCTCGCTGCTACGCCGGCAGCTGGGTGCAGCGTCGTCCCCTTCACCGCTGGGAGCTCCCAAAGCAAATGAGCCCTTAGCATCACTTACTAGTTCATGAGATTGAAGATTCAATGGAGGAGATTACAGCTCATTTAGAGGGATTGTGTGCTTTAGGTAGCCCTTGAGGCTTGATGAATTCTTGCTCGTTGTGGATTAGATGCCCTGTTAGCAAGCAAAATATTAAATGCAACAGCAGCAAGCTTACATTCACTTATATTTCACTTATGGATTACAGGGCAAGTCTTCATAATTAATACCAAGGAAGAAGGCATCCAGATGGACTGCGGCTTTTGAAAGATTAACCTTGATGGGATTTCTTTTTTTGAATTTAGAACTTTGTTTCTCTTTCTGCGATGTTCAGAGCAGACCTGGGATGCTGATACCTTTGTGCCTGGCTCATCAAAGTGTCTAACAGCAATCCTGCGGTCCCCCCTGGGAAATCACCCAGCTGACGATCACCGCACTTGTGTCTCCTCTGGCAAAACTGGGCCAAATCCTGGGAGGCTCTGAACAACCCTTTTTGGAGCTGAGGGTGCTTCAGACATCTCTCCTTCTGTTTCAGGATGATGAGCAGGATATGAGAATCTAAAGGAGCAGTGTGTGGCAAAATGCAAAATTGGAGAGATTACCTGCTCTGACAATGGGTACGTGGCTCGGGACAATAGCACTCCTGGTTGTTGCTCCTAGGCCTGCTAATGAGCAAGGCTTGGGGGAGACAGCCCACTTCACTATGAAACTTTTAAATATATCCAGTCTGCAATAGTGATGAGAAAGTTAATTTTAATCTAGTGTGGCTACAACAAGTCATAGAACCAAACACACTGCTAGTGAAATATGTGAACGGGGACAAAGTATAATAGTAGTTAATGAATACACCCATGGGATGTTTGGTTCTTAAATGACTTTAAAATACTTTGAGATCTTTGATTGAAAGACTTCAGCAAGGCATCGTGTTGATGCGTGAAAAGCCGGAATTGAAGACTCAATAGTCGGCAGACTATTAAGCAGGTATTCTTTATTGCGGCGCCGGGCACACGGGGGATCTCTCCTCCAAATGTGTGCACCGAAGAGACACATTTACTAGGTATTTATGCTATGTTAACATACATATTAATTACATTTCCAAGAAATGTTTATCATAGTAGTGCCTTTTCCGAGAATTCATTAATATATGGTAATGTCCGTCGAACATGTTTGTTTGGCTCTCTCGGCAGGGGTCTTCAGTTCATCCTGCAGCCTCCTTATCTCTGTAGTTTGCATACCTGTTCTCCCAAGGCCCAGGCGCCTAAAGGGATTATTCAGGAGTCCCTTGTCTTGCAACCGTCCCAATTATTCACAAAGAACC
>Ga0065711_1043356_pt1 | contig 14779 bp, 8 predicted proteins | sample Hoacrofraction12_FD_59098 | JGI IMG/M metagenome (GOLD analysis project Ga0065711, IMG submission 59098) | Hoatzin crop microbial communities from Cojedes, Venezuela - Epithelial fraction 12 v2 (version 2) | ecosystem: Host-associated > Birds > Digestive system > Esophagus > Crop | place... | reverse complement strand
AGAGTGATTAATTAGCTACTACATATTGCAAAGTTAGAGCTCATTATTGGCTAGCCAGCTAAATGTCAACTCCGCCCATACTCCCTCATTCTTCTCCAGCTGCAACCTGTTTTTCACATTCTTGCTAACCCCAGAGTTGATTTGTTAAATTCCTTGTTCTGTCAAGGACACCGTGTGCTAAGCTTAAAATGGATTTTCTACAACAAGCAATTCGGTCGAGCCTTGCCATCCCCCCACACATGTGGGCACGGGGAGTGAGCTCTCATGCTTGTGCTTGTGTGCATATATGTGCTTACTTTTCTTCCTGTTTGCTTTGTCATCTTAATTTACCTGAAATTCACCTAGTTTGTTTTTGATTTAATTCAGTGAGTACATCACTTCAAAGGTGTCACAAAGATTTTTCTAGAAAGAGGTAATCTCTCTTGTAAAAAGCACAGCAGGGGAAGCGGCCATAAAAATTTCACAGACCTGAGTGTATGAAAAGATTCCCTGTGGGTAGGATTGCCTTTTATTGTGGCTGTTTATCACTGCTGAGACGGCCAACAGTGTGCCTGAGTGGTCTTAAAATAGGATGGAGGATTTGCCACAGCAAGATGTGAGAAATATATTTTTCTGGATCAATGCTGCTGTATCGTATTCTAGAACTAGGAAATCCAAAATTTCCAGATCCAGAGTCTTCTTCATACTAGCAAATAAAATCACAGTGTGACAAGCCAGTATGGAACCTTGAAAATGCACTCGCAGTAATGTCACAACGTGGGCACAAGCCTGCAGACATCTGGAAACCACAGTTTTACAAGACTTAACCACAACGTCATCTATGTGAAACTCAACACAGATTAGGTGATAGCAGCACAAAATGTGTTTTTGCTGTAAGGTCTAACATGACACATAAGCAAAGTAAAATCCTGGCTCCCGATTCCTAACTTCTGGTGTGCTGCCCACGTCCTTCCGCACAGACATGGCTACAGAAAGAGACACCCTCCTGGAGAAAGCATACCCCGAAGCGCTGGCCTTCTGTCAGAAGCACGGCCTAATGTTTGAGGTAAATCACTTCTCTCTATCCTGTCCAAAGGCCATCAAAATATGTGGGATGGAGGTAAAAAAACCCAAAATGCTCACAGGTTTTCCATCTCCCTAGAAGCCTCCTAAGAGTCAAATACTGCTGTACCAATGTCCTTGAACTTTTGGATAAAGTGTATTTGTATGCTTGAGTTGTATGGACTTCAGTGGTGGCTAATCATCTGCAAGCACCTGGACACGAGGGTCTACATCATCCTTTTGTTTCTATAATCAACTGGAAAAAAGTTCCATGCATAAATTCCACTGGATATACTTCAGGGGTAGTTGAACTAGTCCACACTATACTAATTTGCACTGAGCTTCTAGCATAAAAGGGGTTACTGAAATGTGGGGGATCCTTATCTTCTATGATAGAAGATAGGCTGGAAGTGTTGCAGCAAATAACCTACAGTCATGAGGCTCCTTGTCCTGAAAGACTTAAGTTGCTTACTCGGTCATCCATGGTCCAAATCCGTAAGTCTTTCACAGGAGAAATCCCTACTGAGAAATTTTGAGTATCTCAGTGTCTTTTGTAGAGTTCCAGTAATTACAGTTGCATACCACTAGTGTTCATACTGATGTAAAAATTAAACGTGATAGAATGACTTTATTTTCCCATGTCACTGTTTTTATGATAGCATTGACTAGTCTAAGAATCTTAAAAAAAAATTTTTTGTGCAGGTAATTGACCTGAGATGGGGCATTTCTGAGCTTGCAGACCCTGACCACAGAAACACAGAACTCTCTCTGGAGGAAACTGCAGCCTGTCAGAAGCTGTCAGCTGGTCCCACCTTCATCGTAAGTGGTGCACACTCCATCCCTATGGCTGAAGTGGGACATACAGGGCAGGCCACACGCACTCAGGTCTACTGGACAAGGAAGGTGGTTTCCAAAAGTAATTAGCCTGCCCGAGCAGCTTCACAAATCAGCTAGCTGGTGGGGCTGGGATGTCAATAACTGCCAGTAGTCCCTCAAAGACAAAAGAAGCCCTGACAGGCGCACACACATAGCCCAGCCCTGAACGCGGAGTCTCTTCAGAGCAGACGATAACAGGGGTTGTGTGTATTAACGAGCAGATAGAAGAGGCAGATGGAGAAACACATAAGGAAAAGAAGCTTTTGCTCCAAGCTTGCTTCCTGCCCAGTAACTCAATATTGAGGAGATTTTCTCAGTAACTAATAAAAACAAATTCCCCATGCAAAGAACCAGAAATGAAAATGCCATAGCACCCGCCAGGGGCAGAATGGGTGTCACTCTGCAAGCTGATACCTGTTCCATGCTTCTGCCCTGCTCTAATTCCTCCAATCACCCCTTCCAACCACCAAAAGCTCCCCACGGCAGCAGCCCACCTCAGCTGCCTTGAAGCACTTTGGTGACAGCCCTGAACAGAAACCCACGCGCAGAACTTTAAGCGTTGCAGAAGGGGGGAAGAGGCTGAGACACCTGCAGAAGTGCCAGGTTGCTTCCTCAGGTTGTTTTGGTTTTAGAAAGGGAGAAAGTTTTGCTGAACAAAGAGAATAAATATACAGTCCCAGGGGGCACAACTGAAGCCACAGGTAAATAAATAAGCAATTAAGTATTTGTGCAAGCTGTGCCTGATTTCCCCTGAGACACTTCCACCAGAGGCCAGCAACAAGAGGCAGAGACCATGAGAGCCTCACCACGGCGTTACTGCACCCACGAGCTCACCGCCGCTGAGCTCCCTGCAGCTCACGCCTCTGCCAGCAGCACCATCCCACAAATGCAGATGGCACCAGTAGGCACCCAGGCAGTGTCTTCCTCAGACCGGTTCTCAGTGCGTACCTAGAAATCTCGGCAGAGCCAGCCACAAAGGTTTGACTGCTCCGTGTTCCCTTTACACACACCAGAAGGGCACTGCTCAAGGATTACACTGTGGGTTTGCGGTCTGAGCTCATCCTGGCTGTTTCCAGGCTGTATGGATACTGGACGCTGACCCTTTTCAGGATCCCTCTCTTTCCCAGCCCAGCCTTTAGTCCTAAAAAGAAGTCCCCAGGCTCAGTCCTGTTCCCTTAGTTCTTCTCCACCCCAGAGCCAAGCTTACGGCACCACTGGCCAAAGTCCCCAAACCCATTCTGCTCTGTGCTTCCACCACCTCACCTCCATCATTCTCCGCTCCCTCCAGACACACCGTCAAGGCCTGAGGAGCAGCTGCTGTAAAGCCACTTCTCCCCGACCATGGGGCAGGCTGGGACTCTGCTTGGCTGTCCCCATCCAACACGGAAGCCACAAAGGCGCTGTGGGTACCAGCAGGGTTCCCGGGCAGCCCTCCCTGGCAATCCTAGGCGCTGGGGCAAGCAGCCAGCCCACAGCCCAGCTGTTGCTGCAGATGCAGCGCCTGAATGCCAGACCTTTTTTGCCTGTTGCAGGGCCTCCTGGGAGACCACTACGGGCACCAGACCGTGCCCCGGCTCATTGAGGAGGAGGAATTTGAGGCCCTAGCTCTGCAGCTGTCAGGGGACTCCGCGCAGCTCCTGACGGAGCGGTACCGGCGGGATGAGAACGCGCTGCCCACCGGCTACGTGCTGCAGCCGGCTGACGGGCAGGCCTGGCAGCGCCTGGAGAGACGCCTGGCCCCGGCGCTGCGCCTGGCAGCCCAGAAGGCAGAGAGGCGCGGGCTGCTCAGCCCAGAGCAGAGGCACTGCTACCACAAATCAGATGTGTTCCGACAGGGCCCTGATGTCCTTCTAACCTTTGTTTCAAGACAACGTCCGATCGTATACAACAGAAAAGACGCTGGGAAGGAAAAGACTTGCTAACTATCTGCCATATCCCGAACCCTGAGGAGGGAGGTTGCTGCTGACTAGCAAACAGTAATACCCGAGACGGAAACTTTTCTCCTTTTCCCCCCCAATCTCCCTGACCACATCCAGGAGTATGCCTAGCTCAGAAGGCATGGGGAATGCTGACCTGCTCGCATCACGTGAAACACATAAGGACCAGGGGATGTCACATGCATGTTGCTGGATGGCTTTGCCTGTGTTCTGTTCTGAAACTGAATGCTCACATCTCCCTCTAATTTTTTTTTTCCTTTGTAGCGATTGAATGGGAGATTGAACAGGGCCTCCTCAATACCCAGGAGAGCAGCCCGGCAGCTTTCATATTCCTCAGAGAAGTTGAGGATTCTTTCAAACAAATTGGGCAAGCGACAAACAGTGAGCTGTTAGAAAAAGAGGAGTCTGGACAGTGAAGCGAAACAGCTGCTCAGCAACCTTAAAGCAAAAATTGCAAGCCATTATCCCAAACACCTCAAAGTACACACGTTGGCATACAGTAAAGACTCTGGGAACCCTCAGGGCAAGGAGAATCATAAATACCTGAAACAACTTTGTGAGCAGTTCACTGCTGTCACTAATCACCAGGTTTCAGAGAATCTTCAATATCAAGGACAGGTCGGCGAGGAGCCAGGGCAACTTCTGCAGGAGCTGGGCCACCACACCGCTCTGTGCCTGAAGAACTGCAGATTTTTCTGTGGGAGACAGAATTTATTGGATAACCTTTTTGATTGTATTAGGCAGAACAATGATAAAACCCACACAACCCTCATCCTCTATGGGCCACCAGGCTGTGGAAAAACATCTGTGATGTGCAAACTATCTGAGCGGGTGCAAGCTGTTCTAGGGCAGGACAGTGTAGTCATGCTTCGTTTGCTGGGGACATCCCAGCTCAGTTCTGCCATTCACAGCCTGCTGAGGGACATCTGTCTCCAAGTGTGTTTAGCATTTGATTTGCCACCACCTCCAACCCAGACCAAGCAGGCTTGCACTGACTTAGTCTTGTTCCTCAGTAAACTCCTCCTCACTGTCTCCCGTTGTGGCACACACACACTGCTGGTGTTCCTTGACTCTGTGAAGAAATTAATTCCTGGTGATGGTGCTCACCGATTCCACTGGCTCCCTACAGATTGCCCTCCAAAGGTCCACATCATCATTTCCATTTCCACAGCAGACCCTGATACTCTGAAAGCTCTCCAATATGCTGTGCCTGAGGCTGAAGCGTACTTTGAAGTGGGACCCTTGTCCAGTGAGGAAGGTGAGGAGATGCTAGAGACGCTCTTAGCATCAGACAGATGACGGCTAAGCCCAGCTCAACAGGCCTATGTCCGTCAGAGCTTCCCTGGTGGTGGGCAAGCCCTGCTCTTCAAGCTGGCCTTCCATGAGGCCAGAAAATGGGCATCTTACACTTCACCTTCAGAATTAGTGATTGCTAGCACAGCCCAGGACGCCATGCATCGTCTGTGTGAGAGACTGGAAAAGTCACACAGCAAAGTCCTTGTGGCTCATGTGCTTGGCTACATCGCTTCCTCACGGTGAGTACTGCTGTATCCCTGATGGAACAGCCCATATTTCCCACTGTTCATAGGACATCTGTCTAAATACAGCCAAAACCAGTCAAAGCTCTCAGTGCTTTGAGCCTGTGAATGTGTTCATACATACATATAGCAAGCAGAACATTTCTCTCATACCTGGCAGCCTGTCTAAACTCTTGTCTTGAAGGGAGATGTTCTGGGATTACTTGGAAAAGGAAATTATCTCCATGGCTTATCCAGGGTCTAAGCTCTCCGCTGAGACTGCCATGTGTGCATGTGAGCTGATGAGATTTTTGGTGACTAGTACTTTTGAACTGCCAGAAAAACCACTCACCCTCCCACTACAGGTATCAGTGTAAACAGTAAGGAGGAGGATAAATGATTTCATCTGTCACACTTCACTTGCAGAAATGGGCTGTCAGACACGGAGCTGAAGGACATTTTATCCCTTCACGATGAAGTTCTCTCTAAGATTCACCACTGCCACCTTCCTCCAAGTAAAACTATCCTGCGCCTTCCTCCCCTCCACTGGGCATGGTTACGCAGTGACATGGGAGCGTGCCTGGCAGAACGGAAGGCAGATGGCTTCACTCTGCTTTGCTTTGCACACAGGTACTCTCACAGGGCAGAGAGTGAGAAGCCAAGCCTCTGAGCATAGGATGTTCCCATCCTGGGCTTTCAGGCACCCTGCCAAGGCTCCTCTCCGTTCTTAAGCTCTGTCAGTGCTCAGACTCTAGCAAAAACCCAGCACTAGCTCCCTCTTCCAGGACATCTATTACTTTTTCTCTTCCCAGGCAATTTGTTGAAATGGTGCAGAATTGTTATCTATCAAAACAAGACCAAATCAAGAGGCATTTGCTCCTGGCAGATTTCTTCAAGGGGACTTGGAGCTGGGGAATGAAGAAACCTCTTACGCTGCGACACTTTAGCAGGACCTTGAATGCCGACAGGAAGGTGAGGAATATCGGCAGGCATTTCCATACCTGTAAGCTCTGGACCAGGGCTCTGTGTGTCCAGACTGCTGGACAGGGTCTGAAATCAGGAGACAATGGAAATAATAGTAAATAACACTGTTTAGTGCTTTCATTAATGATTTCAACACTTCAACAATGACAAAGATACATATTTTTAAAAGAAGTATCTCTAACCAAGGAGATTTAAAGTCATTTTACAAACTTTGTCATGCAGTCTTCATATACATAAAAGGCTACTGCAACAAGGAAGGAAGGAATTTATTATTCACATCTGCCTTAGACTGTAGCAAGAGAAATGTAGAGTCATGAAAAACATTTCCTACTAACAGGAAAACAATGAAAGCCTTGGAAGTGCTGTCTGGCACACCATGAGACAGCAGCTAGCGCTGAAGTTGTGAAAGGAAACAGATCAATCCACAAGCCACGTCTCAATCCACTGTTTGGTTACTCCTAGGTAGCCCCGCAGCCACTCTGGTTCTCTGATACTGTCGCAAATCTGAGGAAGTTGAGCGAACTGCCATTTCATTTACTTAATGCTGGACAAATTGAGGACCTAAAACGGGATGTGCTGGGTAAGGACTGGGCAAAAGGGGGTAAACAGTGCTCTGCAGAGGCATGCTTCAAGCCTACAGCCACAGATAAGAATCACAGCCTTTCTGCACAGCATCAGTAACCACTGTGAGAAGGAAGCTCGAGAAAGAGAAATAAGCTAACTTTTATGAACTGTTATTCTAGAATTATCACCACACTGCTTTAGTAGCTGAAAGAAATGATCTAGATCCTCCAAACGCTGAGAAGAAAATATATTTTAAAACCTAACAAATTTGAAAAGAAAATACATAGAGCATTTAAGAGGCTACAGAAGGAACTGTGACAATGGGAGCCCTCCACTTCCTCAGCAAATGAGCCCTGGTTCCACTGCTAGTGACTGTTAATCCTTCTGTCCCCTCCTTCCCCCAAAAAGCATTTTTTTATCTCAGTCTTTTCAGAATAACTATGCATTCGCAGGGCTGATGTTCTCTGCTGTAATAGCATTTATTTTATGCAGGGAATATGAACTGGATCAGCTGTAAAATAATTGCCTGTGGAATAGAGAGCGTTGTTGATGACTTTGCCATGCATACTGAATGCATCAGCTGTCCAGAACTACGCCTTGTGCAGGACACACTCCTCCTCTTGAAGCCTGCAGTCAGCAGCATACGCAGCCCTGAAGGTAACAGCTATGTCAGAGTGACAGAGCGTGACGCAAATGTTTACCAGAGGAAAGAATAGGAATTTTCCTTTCCAAGTAAAAGTACTTTTCTGGGAATTACAACCAGTGACAAAGTTCTCTGTCCTGGAATCCATCAAGATTTCTGTATGGGAAGCTGAGGTTTCTCCTCTGGCAACAGACATTTTGTCTCTGATTCGAGCAGTTTATCACAACCAAAGTGTCCATTGCCCCACGTCTAGCAGAAGCACCTGGTAGCTCTCCAGATTCCCTCACAGCTTTAAAGCTAACTAGAGGTGAGGGTACACAGCGCTGCTCCTCCGTCTCCTCCTCAGCATAACCACTCCTCCCCCAGAGGAAAAGTCCTGCTACACCGTCACATTTGCCTGTGTTTTACACTGTAGCCTTCCTTACATTATCCAAGTGCCTGGCCAGCAAAGGCCAGCTCAGTTCATCACATATTGTACATCACATAAAATATAACTATGGCAGCTCTCAGAGGCCCACCACAGTCATGATCTAAAACGTTTTTTTGTCTCTGCCCTCTTAGGAGGGAGTGTAATATACACAGAAGTGCTGGCCAGGCTTCTTCATTTCATGCCTTCTTACCCGGAGGTCATCGGGAAGCTGTGCCAGCAGCGTCTAAGCTGGTGCAGGGCCTGTCCCCATCCTGTTCTCATCCCACTGTGCGGATTTCTCCAGCCGCCTGCTGCACCCCTACACACAACACTCACCGGATTCCTCAAAGGTAGGGTTAGTCCTGGGGACAGATACAGCCCACGAATATATCTAATCATCCATCTGGTATAAATGAGATCCAAGAAACGTAATAAATAAACAGAGCAGGAAGGAGAGAACATCTATTTCTGTAGAAACCGAGTTTTGCCTGTGAGCTCACACAAAGGCAGGACAAAGGTCCACTTGCCTTTGTGCTCAGTCATGCACCAGTCCCATTCACAACTGCTTCAACAAATGAGGATAAAGTGGGTCATTTTGTCGTCAGGACAACAGAAGCACACACTGACCTAGATATGTCTGAGGGAACCTAATCTTGCTCTTGGCACAGGCTACGGGCTTCAGAGAGCACAGGGGCTTCCAGCTGGAGAAACACAGCATATTAACAACCTCAAAATGTCTTTTTTCTGTCTGTGGTATCATGAACAGCCTTCCCTCTTCATGTCTCATGGCAGGTGTCACAGTGATGGCACTTAGTTCTGATTACCGGCTGCTGGTGGCAGGTTCCCAGGATGGCTCAATGCTTGTCTGGAATACGGAAGTTTTTGAGATGCTGCATGCCCTTCCTGGGCACTTCGGTGAGCCTTCTACACTTTTTATGGTTGGAAAGGTCTTTTCATGTCTGAAAAAAGCTCTGACAGCTTGGCAATCCTGGAGCTGTAGGCACACAGACACCTCCCAGCTGCCAGCATTCTCTCAGCTGCTGAAAGCACTGAGAATCCCTCAATTTGTGAACTCTTGTCTTATCTTATAGCCGAGGTGAGGTGTGTGAAAGTGTTTGGAAAAGGAACCTGTGCTGTCTCAGCTGCTATGGATCACAGTCTGCGCATCTGGAATTTGATCTCTGGGAGAGCAAGGTTTATCATCCAGGATACACATATCAAAGAACAGCCCTCACATCACCTTCACGTGGATGAGGGGCACATGATTGTATATTCTTCCTCAGATACAAAGGTATGGACAGTCTTTAACGTAAGGCATGCTGAAAGAACAACTTTAGAAGTTACAGCCACAATCACAAAGGTTGTAGATGAAAAAGCTACCTCAGTCCTCGCTAGTCCTGTCTCTTTTGCCACCTCTTTACTAGGTCAATGCTTGGCATCTGGAGACAGCAGAACTCATCTTCCAGATTTCTGGAGAGGCATCAGATGCGTGCATGTGTTCCGAGGTATTCAGTCCAAGGCTGGTGATTATGACTGTGTCTGAAGGAGGAACGCTGAGTCTGTGGAACAGCAACACCGGTGAGCTGAGATCCAAATATCAGCTCTCAGGGCTACAGGAAGAAACACCAACGTCCAATGTTCCGATCCAGAAGCAAGGGAAGATGATAGTGGGATTTAGCGAGGGATCTCTATGCATGGTACACATCTATCTGTGAAATCTTCTTAAAATATCTCTTGTATTTTCTTACATTATCCAGAGGTTTACTGAGCCAGACAACAGTTCTGGTAACAAAAGAACCTTCCTTCTCCATTCTGAATAGAGCATCCTCCTCCGACTTCCATATCCTAGCTCCCAAATGGACAAGCATACCACTTTCTATCCTGCCACACTTTACAGCTTTGCCCAATACTATGCAGCCAAATCAAATTTCGCTGATAATTTATCCTCTTTCCTTCATGAAAGAGGCAGCTCAGCTATCCTAGCTTCATGTCTCACTCTTGCCTTATTTTTGTGCAGATCTCTTCTGATGGAAACAGTCTGCTAGAGAAGCTTCCTGGAAGGGTTTGCTTTGTGGTGGTGTCAGAAGATCAGGTTCAATAGCATCCATTCCTTAGGACAGTCTTGGTAACAGCTGCTCTCCCATGCCAAGCGTCCTTTAAAAGGGGCCACCAGGTGGAATTCCCCATTAGCCTGGCCTTACTCAACTATTGTCCTTAAGGGGGTAACAAAGACTGGGTGAAATTCTCTTTGTAAAGAAGCAGAACGTTGCCTGTGTACCAGGAGCCCTTTCTCAAGGGAGTGAGATCTAACCAGGGAAAAGGACTTAAGCTGACATTGTTATTTTTTACGGTTTCTAAGCTACCCTTTGGGCTTACCTTTAAAGAAATAAGGAATTAAATCACGTGTGTAAGGACATGGTGTTGAAGGGGATTAGAGACTTCCTCAGCTTGATAAATCAGTAACTAACATTTTATTGTTTTAGGCTTTGAGGAGTATGTGCAAGTGTACCTGGCAGACTCAAAGGGATTCCACAGGTTCCCAGCGGCAGATCTGGAACACGAAGGAGTGGTTCATACGGCTGTTATCTCTGCATTATTGTTACTGGTTCTCAGGCTGCATCTATCCAGGTAGGAAGGAAGGAAGGCAGGCTGGGCAACTTCCCAAGCAGAAGCATCTCTTACAAATCCAGCTTACAGAATACACCCTGATCCAGTAAAGCGGTCGTCTTGATCCCCAGCAACCAGTCTGGGGGTTGGATTTGCTGTTCTGAAGATGTTTCTAGTACTGCCACCCTTCTAAAAAGATGACAACTGTTGACCCTTCTCTTTATTGCTTCAAGCCTTCCTGTTCTCCTTTTATTTTTGACACTCAGTGGAGAGCACTTCATCAGTTCAGAGGGCCAGCCTCAAGCCAGTGTATGCCTGAGGCCTGAAATACAATTTCATTTCTGAAATGCTTTAAATTTGAACTCCTAAAAGCTGCCTTGCTACCCGTCTGTGAGCAGGAGCCAGACGGAATACGCAACATCTCTTGCCAAAGAAAGAGCTAAACAGCCAGTACAGTCCAAAACGTGCAGGACCTAATTAAGCATCCTTCAGAGCAAAGGAAGCAAGTGGGCTGGATGGCTCCAGGTGCTTCAAACATTTGTTTTAGAGTCAGAAGGCAACGCTTTGCCTTCTAGTAACAGGATGTTATTCTTTGACTACTTATGTTTCTGTACAAGTCAGTTAAGGTATATTGTTCTACCTCTTAAACAGGACTAAGGAAAAATTAGTTCAGGCACTGACTTCTCCCCCTGACTTTTCCCAGGTGTGGAGTTTATCAGAGCAGGGGTATCTGTCCGACACACTGGATGCCATGGGAGCACCAGTCACACTCTTAGCCCTGTGCGACTGCACTTTGGTTTCTGCCTCCCACAGCGCACCGTATCTGAGAGTGTAGAACCTCATCTGTGATCATCAGCAGAAAACATTGGCATCTGTCCCCAAGGCAGCCTGCGCCGCACTGTCCCACGGAGGGAACTATGTTTATTTCACCCAGCCTGAAGACACACATAAAGCCGTCATCTGGAACGCCACAGAAGGTGAACTGCATCACAGAAACACTGCATTAAATTAAGCATGCATGTGGGGTAGGACAGAAACAAAACAACTCACAGAGGCAGCAAAGGTAGGGTTAGTTTTGTGAGCATATGACAAGCACAGTCTGCTCCTTTCTGGTTTTTCTAAGCATGAGATTCAGGAAAATTTGTTTCAGGCTTGGAGAGCTTTTTAATCTCCTCTCCAAAGTTTTTGTACAGAATAGCTTATTATTATGATATAGGAAAACTGGAAATATGAGTAATATGTAAATTATTTCACAAATAAAGTAGCCAATTGTGGCCCCCATCTGAGGGAAGACATTCACCTGCAGCTGGAGTAAGAACAGTCTTGCCGATTTCCTTCTTTTTACAGGTGAAGTGTGCAACACACTGGACACCTCTGCCCGAGTGAGATGCCTGGAAATAGCTGAGCAAAACCAGCTCCTTTTCACTGGGCTTGCATCTGGAACAGTGCTTGTCTTTCCTCTGAACTCCAGGCAGGACGTAGCATGCATCCCACCTCCAGAGTCACGGAAACCAGTCAACGACATGGCAATCAACAAGCAGGAAAAGCAGCTTGCCATAGCATACGATGAGTTAGTCCTTGTGCTGGATATTATCCCCGCAGATCCATGCCCAGTGATCAACAGGCCCACCTACACCTTTAAAACTCAGATCCCTGGCTCTCTGATTTCCAGAGTGGCTGTCCTTGCAGATTACGTCTATGGCACGACTAGCGGGGACCTGTTCCTTTATGACTGTCCTTGGGCCCAAGCGTTTCCTTTGGAAGGTCACCAAAGCCAGATCTCCTGTTTGGAAAGCAGCCACGGAGAACAGCGGGCACTCAGTGGATCGGAAGATTCCCTGCAGTGCCTCTGGGACTTGGAGTTCGGTCAGCAGGAACACGAGATGTGCTATTATAAGGTACTACAGTGGTAAGACAGTGTCAAGAGTCGACTACTGCCCTGAGGTGTCGGGGAGGATCTGACTGACAGAATGCCCAGCTCTCAAAGAGAACACCCAAATCCCGCACGTAGCTGTTCAAACTATTCTCAGCACCTAGGTCTCATTTTAAAGCATCCTTACACCTAGATACACTACCGAGGTGTCAATGCTGCCTAAGTGAGTGAGTACTGTTAACACCACTCTGACACTAAACATAAGTCACAGGACTTATTTATCTACAGCTTATTACTGCTCATTTACCCGGTGTAAGCCAGACGACACAAACCAGTGAAGAGAATGAGACTTCACAAGTTGCCAAGAGCAACAGAAAATTGGGTAAAGTGGGGCAGCTCAGGAGCATCAAGTAAGTGGAAAAAAAAGTGATGGAGGAGGTTGGATCAACGCTGTTACCCTTTCACCTGACAATACCCCACAGACACGTCTAAGCTACTCCTTTCCATAGGCGGAATAACGGGCTTTAGTGCGGTCACACTAGGCTCTTTGCCGCACAGCCAGAGTGCTTCACAAGCCAGGGGCTTTATTTTGTGATACCTCCCATCCTCCTTCCAGGATGGAAAAAATCTGTCTTTATTACCTCTATTCTTAAGCACAAATCTGTCTTTATTACCTCTGTTCTTAAGCACTGAATAACCACTGTATACTCTAAGGCATCTTCACCTCAACCTGTATTTACCAGCACAACAATCTAATCCTAACCATCCATTTTCAGCCCACGTCTCTCCTGAAAGGCATTTGCTGTGCTTGCTTCTCAAAGGACGATAAGTACTTGTACACTGGATCGCTGGATCAGTCCATTACAGTCTGGGATGTTGCAAGCGGTGAGTAATTGTGACATGCTAGCAACTACGAGAAACTCTGTGCTCCTTCCTGTATCAAACAGGCTTGTAGCATCCTTCATGTTGTAAGAAGGGAAACATACCATACAGCAACAGTTTGGGAAAGTTTCAGAAGAGAGGCTAGAACACCGAACGCAGGGGCAGCGCGCTAGCACTGTGACTGGAAGCTGCAATTGCAAGCCGACAGCTGGAATATCCCAGCACGCAGTAGGGAAAAAAATATTCTGGGTTCAAATGTCAGCAGTGGGTTTACAGGCAAAGCAAGAAAGGTTTCTGTAAGCTTCTATCACACAAATCATCTGTAACACGCTAAGGAGAAACAAGCAGCGTGCCTTATTTTCCTCCCCTCTCCTCCTTGCTCTTCATGTCACCCAGTTTTACTGAGTTCAAACTGTCTGGTGACAAGGGACCATTTGAGGCAAGTGGCACATTTTAAGCCCAGTTCTACCACACAGTAAATTCTTCATTCTGAGCTTGGTTTCCGCAGGTGCCTTGCTGGCCGTTCAGTGCGTGTACACCGCTGCAAACAGGATTGTACCAACCGCAGATGGATTTGTTGCAATAACAAAAGTCGGTTACAGAATCCGAGAGAAGTTTCACTGTCCTAAGACCACCCCTTCCCGGCACAACCCACTCCAGAACACCGCGGCAATGTGTACGGTAAAATCCAGAAAGAAAGAGGGGGAAAACTCAAGGAAGCAACAGTACAACCAAGGAAATCCTTCCGGGAGCCTGACTCACACCAGCAAGCCCTCTCCAACCTGCTCCGTGGTGTAAAGCGCGGAGCTGAGCGGGATAAACCCGCGCCAGCAGCCAGCACCGAGCCTGCGGGCTCCTCCGGCCATCGCTCGGCCTTGGCGCCGCAGAATTGCCATATTAAACACGGCTGAAAACCCCCTGGCTGCAGGTGTTGGGTCTGTCGGTACCTCGGCACCATCCTGCTGCTGCCGCGTACCACAGCAGCGACCGCCTCAGGAGAAAAATAAGGGAAAACACCCCAAACCCACCCCGAACCGCCCCCAAACCCACCCCAAACCCCCATTCTGCCCGGCTGCGCCAGAGCGGGCACTGCAGCTCGGTGCGGACCGCTGACCGCAGCCCGGCCGGAGACGAGCAGCCGCCGGCGGGCACTCGGCAGCGCGGCCTTCCCGCACGCCCCCTCAGCTCTCCCCACCAAGGCCACCGGTTCCCGGCACAGAGACACCGGGGCTTGGGCCGCCGCTGGCCCCTTCGGGTCTCGGCTCCCGCCGGCCGCCACCCCCTCACCCCGCCGGCGCGGACCCCCGGTGATCCCCTCCCCTTCCTCCTCTCCCCTCACCGGGCCCGGGGCCGCGCCGCTCCCGCCATGGAGGTTGAACGACCGGAAGCAGCGCCGCGCGCTCCCGGGCGGCGCCGACGGCGGCCGCGAAGGTTCCGCTCCGGGCC
>Ga0065711_1007489_pt1 | contig 14779 bp, 5 predicted proteins | sample Hoacrofraction12_FD_59098 | JGI IMG/M metagenome (GOLD analysis project Ga0065711, IMG submission 59098) | Hoatzin crop microbial communities from Cojedes, Venezuela - Epithelial fraction 12 v2 (version 2) | ecosystem: Host-associated > Birds > Digestive system > Esophagus > Crop | place... | reverse complement strand
GAGTCTCCTTCTCTGGAGATATTCAAGACCCGCCTGGACAAGGTCCTGTGCAGCCTGCTGTAGGTGACCCTGCTTCGGCAGGGGGGTTGGACTAGATGACCCACAGAGGTTTCTTCCAGCCCCTATTATTCTGTGATTCTGTGATTCTGATTCTGTGATCTGCTTTGGGTGTGGGTGCTACATGGGCAGCCTCTGGATGCAACTGGCCATCATGCCCTAGTATACTTCCTAATCAGAAATAAAAGTGCAAACGCTAATCTGACTCTAGATTGGTCCTACCAGTCTGTTTTAATCCAAATAAAATGATGTGCTGTCCTATCCTCTCTCATCAAAGGACCGTAACAATAGCAGATGTCAACAGCCTTGCTTTGTGTCAACAAATTATGTTGCTACGCTTTAAAAAATAAAATGGTAACACGTACTGAAAAAATACACTTATCTGATCAGTGCTGTTCAGGTGGAAACAATGACAGGCAAGAGCTTACATGGATTGCTTGAGGACAGGCTTGTAAGGAAATAGCGCACAGTTCACACATTTGAAAGAAGCAAGAATGTAGCATAGGAGAAAGTCATTTAGTGAAAATGTTAGCGGTAATTTTAAAAAAAAATTTCACTGTCTGGAAATCAAGGAGGAAGTTGAGGAACTTTTGGAAACACCTGTACAGCCCACGTCTTGTGTACCTAAATTCTTTTTGAGTCACAATGTAAACGAGAGATTTTTGTATTTGGCTTTGGTTTTTGGTGTTTGGTTGGTTTTTTTTCTTTTTTTTTTTTTTTTTATATGAGAATGCAGGATATTGTTTAGCAGGAGTATTGTTTAATATCCATTAAGATCCTCAAAGACTGTTGTTTTCTTTTAGTTAGGATTTGGATGCTTTGTTTTTTTTTTCCTTAGAGATTTACATCTTTAAATGTAAAGCCCTTTTTTCAAGTTGTTTCCAAAAAAGTTTGAAGGCCTCATACAAATTGTGTAATACACTGTGACATATATTACATTGTTTACTTTGTCCTTCAAAACTATTCTACCAAGGACAGTAAAAGTACTAAAACAAATGCAAAGCCCTTCTGCATCACTGCGATAATTTAGCCCAGCAAGGTGACTCCTAAGAATGCCTTACTTATGCCAGGGGCTAGTTTGATTCCCAGCAGCCTTAAAAAATTAAGATGCGAAGGTGAAACAAAGGTGGAGGAAAGCATGCGTGACTTACAATGATTGGTCTGTTTCAACAGTCTGCTTCTGGCATTGTATAGTGTATATTGCACAAGCTGACCTATTTTCAAAGGGATTCACACCTCTGGAGAGGGCATGCCAGAGGGGGAACTCCATCATTTTTTAGAAGGGTTATTGAAGGCCACTGGCTGAGTAGATGGAAAAATGAATGAAAATTTCAGAACCTGGCCTAATGGAATGGTGTGTGTAACAATTACTGTTAGGACAAAGTTTTTGGGAACAAGAACTCCAGAAGGAGTCTAACATAATAGGGTTCCATCATAAAACCCTACCTTGAAACATACTTCTTCTCATGAGTAATACAGGATTTCTCACTTTAGAGATAAGTATTGACAGGACCTATTGTATGTAAGAATAATTCTTTCTTCTTTTTTGTGTACAAATTTTCACTTAGCCCAGTTGTTCCTTTAACCAACATAGCTATATCTTCATTTTTCAGTTTTTGGAAAAGACCCCAGAATTCGTAGAGTTTTGTAACAGAACCTATACTGTAGTTACAAGAGAGTTTCATGTTATGATTTTAATGTAAAATCTGTCTTTGGACTCAAAGTGCCAATGGCAACACAAATATTATTCAATGCCTTATGCATGCAATAAAAACAACCAGCTTTTCTGCATTTATTCCAGAAAAAAATCTAAATTTACTGACTTCAGTTCTGTCCTGTCTTTGCAGAAAGCTGCTATTACACAAACTCTTAAAACTGCTGAAAGGGTGATAGAAGAAGTAGTTTGTATGAAGCAGACTTTAAAATCAAGCATAACGTATGTAGTGTCTGTGAAAAAACTCAAGGCAGATTAAAGGTAGTGAGTTTGAGTGGATATATGAATAGTCAATATTTACCATTTTGGATTTATAAAATACTCCGGAAATACCTTTAAAATACTGTGAATAACAGTAAAATTTTTTGAGACACTGGATAAGCTAGCTGAAGACTAAAATAAGACAGCAAATAAAGAACATGCTTTAGTGAGAGGGAAGGTTGCCACTTGGAGGAGAATTTGCATTTTGGAAACGAGGGATCAAAGAAGAGCTAAGCATCATCACAACCATGTTTAGTTGAGATTTAGCATCCATATTCTCTTGAGACGAGAAAGCATAAGGCATTAATAGTGAATTTTTGTGAAGCAAGCAAACATGTTCGTCTTAAAGAAAACATTATATTCTTCAGTTTGTGACTGGCCACATATGTGGCGAAAGGTGTGTCTGTTTCTCCCAGACATTACATGGTGGAATAGAGGGATGAATTGCTCTTTGCATCAGTTTCACTCTTCCAATTGACTGTAGGGATGACTTACAGGACTGGATTAATTGGCTTCTTGATGGCTATAATGAGTTGAGGTATTAATCTTGTGAAGTCTAACAACTGCAAATGCAGGGTTTTGCAGCCGAGGAAGAATAGCCTCATACACCAATACAGGCTGGGGGCTGACTGGCTGGAAAACAGCTTTGTGGAATAAGGCTTGGGAGTCTTGTGGTGAATTCCAACAGCCTCCTGGGCTGTATTAGACAGAGCATCACCAGCAGGTAAGAGAGAGGTGCCTTCCTCTCTGCTAAGCACTGGTGGGACACATCAGGAGTGCTGTGTCTAGTGCTGGTCTCCCCAGCATGGGAGAAACATGGACTTAATAGGGCAAGGCCAGCAGAAGACCACAAAGATTATTAAGGACTTGGAGCATCTGCAATACAAGGAGAGGCTGAGAGAGCTTGGGATTATTTAGCCTGGAGAGGAGAAAGCTCAGGTGGATCTTATCCATGTCAGTAAGAACTTGATAGAAGGGGTATGTAGAACAGGGAGTCAGACTGTCCTTAATGTTGTCCAGTGAAAGGAGAAGAGACAATAGACACAAAGGGAAATACAGGAAATTTCACTTATACATAAGAAAAAAATATTTTACTTTGAGAATGGTCAAACACAGTGGGATTGTGGAGTTTCCATCCTTCAAGATATTCACAATCCAACTGAACACAGCCCTGGGCAACCTGCTTTGGCTGACCCTGTTCCGAGCAGAGGTGTTGGATTAAAGGATTTCCAGATGTCGACACCAACCTCAACCACTCTGAGATTCTGTGATTCCGTGATGAAATCTGTGTAAAAAGGGAGGAGGACTAGGATAAGCACAGGGGTACATTGGACATTTGGGTTTGTGCTGATTTCTCTAACCATGGACATATAAAATGTAGATTCACAAGTCCAAGATATCCACCCTAGCCTCTAACTGTAATTTATACAGAGAAATGAGCACTTAGCAATATACTGACCTATCTCAGATGCTTATCTGAAAATAAGATAGATTGTTCTCTGGAGGAGGTGGAAGTTTTTTTTTCCTTCAATGATTGCAATGCAAGCTCAGTGTCCAGTTTGTTTCAAGGTATTTAAAAGTCAGATATCAAGAAAACTGTGTTCAGTCAAGAAAAACATTCAGATCTTCACTGTGTTTTATCAACTCTCATATACCTACTACAATACTTTTTTCATACTAACAAATATGTAAGATATGCCCTGCTCCCATATGTAGAGTATGAAAAAAGCCCTAAACTACAAAAAATCCCAACTTGGAACAACTGAAAGACGCTTGTATTTTAACAGTTAAAATACATAGACTGTTGATCTGAGAATCGTTCCATGAAGTTTATATAAAGTCATAATGCACATCCTCCTAATTTAATCAGACATTAAAGGCTAAAGTCATTGTGAGCATACCCTAAAAAATTGAGGTGTATTCATTATGCAGATGCAAACACCTGTATTTGTGTGCAAATCTGGGGTTTGAAAATTTGAACTTGGTAACTGCATGCACTGTGTTACACTGGAGGGAACAAGAGACAAAGAGGAGCCGTGCAACAGTGGAATTCCCTGAAGGAATACTCTCTGATTCATCCGTCACATACTGAAGCCTTTTCAGAGGGTGCCAGACCTCTAGAGAAGGGATGCTGGAGGAGGAGCTCAGCCACAGTTTGAAACGGTTCAGAGCTTGTTTATTGCTGCTCAGCTCAATTCTGCTAACCTCGGCTGCCCTCCCCGGTACTCCTGCGGCTCCCACCTGCAAGGGTAGTTTTTTTTCTGCCATCTGCACACCCATGTGTGGCCAGCCACAGCATGGGGAGTATTTAATGTTTTCTTTATGCTAAACATACCTGATTAAATGAATCGTCAGTATAATCCCACTGAATTCAATAACCGCTTGTGTTTAGCCCATTCTACCTTGTAGTCATCAACAGAGATATAACATCTAAAAACAGCTAAACAATAGCTACTGCTTTTGGAGGATTCAGAGATCATCTCCGTTTTATGCTCTGTTGCTACACAGCGAACAGAGGGAACTATTTTTAACTAACCACATCCAGCATCAGTGTTTTGCTGACATCAAGGTCGATATGAAAACAGAGTAAATGGAGAAGTGACGTTAGTGTTGAGCATCATTAGAAATGAAAGCATATAGAAAAAAAAAACACCACATGTTTTCCAAGTGCAAAATAACATGCATTTTAAAGCATTCAGCAGGTGATTGTAAGCAAATTAGAGAGAAACCCTTTGAAAATGTAATTGAGAGAGTCATTCAAAAGTTGTGTTGTGTTCTACAGGGAATATATTAAGTACCTTAAAAACAGATGCAAGCATTACATGATTTTTGTTGTAGTTTGTTCCTACTTTCAGTTATAATGAAGTCAAAGCCTTTATTTTGGTATAATCAGTCTAAGACAGCAAACTCAGGCCCACAGCAGGGTCTCTGTTTCTAAGCTGTATTTTTAGTTGCATTTTAGTTTTCTGTAGAAGAGTTTCTTTAAATCCTCACAATAGCTCTTTGAGTTAATCACAAGGGTTAATGCAAGTCTATGTGTATATATACACATATAAGCCAGCCTATGTGTATAATGCTGATAGATGTGTGTAGATATCACGCTACTGTTTTTTTTTTCATATGTGCCAGGAGCAGAGATTAGTGGAGAACAGAGAAGGAGGAATGTGGAATGGTGGAAGGTGTTTCCTGCAAAACTTCACACATAATCAGTTGCTGTGATTTACCTGACCCGCCTGTACAAAAGTCACTCTAGCTACGTTATGTATATGATTGCAAAAGTGAAAGAATGTTGAGAGTAAAGCAAACAGTGTCTTGTTATTACACATTTTTAATGTAGCCTCTCAGCCAAAATCCTTTATTTAAGAAAGACAGTAAAAGATATCTTAATACAAATTTCATTCCATTAAAAAAAGTACATTATATGCAATAGTAGGAAAAGTTGTCATTCCCCTCCCCCCAGGGGTCCTTCTTGGGTAAGACCTATTTTTGAACCGTACTCATTCAGAGAATGAGTTGCTACTTTTGGCTTTGTTCCCGGAGTACTGCGTACTTGGTGGTGTGTGAGGCATTGCCTCTTGGGGAAAAGGAAGGAGGGGGACTGAATCACAGCATTTAATTCTTAATGATTGTTCTGCATGGTCAAGAGGACACAGAGCAGGCAATGCTCTTTATTCATTACTTACTGTTACAGCAATTGGCAGCCAGCCTTTTTAATTTAGTTATTAATACTCAGTGCCTCTAATCTTTTACTTTAAAGTGAGTCCAAAATAAGTACTGGCCAATGAGCATCTGCTAAACAGAAATATTGGTGGATATATATGATTTAAGGAAGTGCTCCTAAGGGCCTACCAGTGTGAGTTCTGAGTAAGAGTTATTTGGTATTCTCTTGACAAATCTTGTTGCTTTATCAGGATAGTTGCTTTTCTGACAAAATATCTGACAACTAATAGTGTGTGGAAGAATTCATAGGTGTTGCTAATAGATGAGCTTTTCAGATTATCCCATCCGTCTCCTTGTTGATAAAGGACACTCTTCTAAGGTACATTTTCTATTACTAAATCAAACTTGGATTTCAGTATCCCATGGAGTGGGATTTCTACATTTCAGAGGTTACTGAATAACTAGAAAAGTGTCAGTGACTGGGAAGTTTCTCTTTATATTTCTTGTCTTTGTTTTCACACTCTGGATTCTAATTAGATCCTAATGTATACTATAATTCCCTTCTTTTCTTGAGAGTTCTACTATTGCAAGCTGATAATATTCCTCCTTTTCGTCAGTTGTCCATGGCAGTTAGAGCATTGAGTTCTTTGGAAAATTTAAGTGGTTTAAGAAGTAAAGATCTAAGCATTTATTCCTAATCTCTGTTGTTCTCTGAAGAACTCCTTCCATTTTGCCAATCTATTTCTGAGAATTAAGTTCCTTTATTTGAACACAGTATTCCAAATAAAGGGGCTTCATAAGACAGGACGATAATCCTCTTTCTCTCCAATGGTTTACCTGATAGACTGTAAAATTTACTGCTGTGGAAGTTCACTTGGTTAACAGTGAATCAAAGGCTTGGCTCATTTGTAGAATATGTGCACTGCTGAAGAACCTTTAACCAACTGCTTAATATGTATGTATAGAAGCACAAAGATGTAAACCATTGAATTCATAAAGCTGATTTCATCCTGGTCCTCTACAAGGGCGTCAGTTGCTTTGCTGTAGATGTCCTCTTTCGAGTGGGTTGAATAGCTCTCTGGATCTATTGATCGAATGGATTTAGGATTTGCTTCAGTTGTCCATACATAGATGTCTAATGCTATTAGAGATACCTCAGGTATACCTTCCTAGCCTCCAGCTTCCTCTTCAGGAGAGTGTCCCTGACATCCTCTGTCATATCCGCCAGTCCCATGAGGTTGTCTCAGATACCCTAAGAAGGCATTTTAAATGGAAAGTCAAAAGGCATCTGTGTTTAGACAGCTGACTGAAACTCCAGTATTTTACTGGCTAGACTGGGGTCTTGGATATCTAATTCACATGTAGATACCTAAATTTGGTGTCTCAGTCTGTGAGTCAAACCTCATTGACCTCAATGTTTACAGCTGAATGAGAGGAATCTCATCACCAGTTGAGGTGGTATTTTGTTATCTGAACTAAAACACCCACTAGATACTGAGTAGAACAAGGGACATTTAGAGGACAAGGGCTTACAACCTGGCTTGCTTTTTGTTGTCTTTCTTTTTTGTGATCACAATTTGCAATTAAATAGTCTTTTGCTACATTGTGTTTATTAGAGGTACTACATTGTGTTCTCTTTGTTGCTTATTTTGTATAAAAACTATTCTACAGGTGAGGTCAAACATGACAGATGTACCAGTGTAATAGTAATAGTAATATAGTAATAATCTGGTACATAATTGCTCTCACATTGTTCCCTCTTTGTTCTTGTCGAAGTCTTGCCTTCTCTTTGAATGAGTTTCTCTAAGGGATTAAAGACATTCTTTCACTTCAATTTCAATAACACTACTGCAAAATAATTTTCTTTGACTTCCACCAGTATATTTATTTATTTGTCCAGGTATTTTCTAACAGCTGATTTCTTTTTCCCATAGTGATTTCAGTACTGTCAGTTTAGAGCCCTAAAGAACTTAATAGCAGCTTTATTCAACATTTTCTGTAATCAGAAAAGCAGTATCAGCCACACCAAAGGGAAATTTAGGGATTCTCATTAAAATTCGTGTGTTTTTTAAAAGCTCTGAAACATATCTTCACATTCCTCCTGGACTGCTCTGACTGCAAACTGAAGAAGAAAACACAACACTAGTTTGCTACTAGATCACATTTGAAAAGTTGTCCCCAAATCACAACGATTAGAAAAAAATGCAGTGAATATGTGGTGCTACAGAACCTGATTGTTCTTACATGAGAACATTTTCTAATTTCCATGGTTCAGTTGAATTTTTAAGGTACCTTGTCTGCTTTTTTTGCCTTTGGTCTACCTGGAGAATCCAGGCTATTAACAGTGACTCCAGCATCTTTGGGAGTACTTTAGCCATGAGTTGAATCTTACGCCCTGTTTCACATGCTTCTGCACTCCCATAGTGTAGCTGTTCTGTCCCAGCGGATTAACTGATGATCAAGGACTCAGTCCAAGGAAGAACTTGATTAAAATCTTGTATAAAATGTCATTTAAACACATGCTTACAGATATATTTTTCAATTCACTTAAAATATATCTTTATATTTAGCATGTTTAAACAGACTTCCTGTGGCTTAGAGCAAGGTGCGTAGCTACTTCATAGGGTAAAGAAAATACTGGTGATTGTAGGTAGAGATGGAGATTAACAAATACATTCTAGTGAAGTTTGCGTGGTTTCCCACTTCATTCATTCTTTTCCCAGTATTTACCCTTTTTTCCTGCATTCCTGTTTTAAATGCCACAAGTATCAAATTGACCTCCAACAGAACTTGTTTGACAGACTGTCATTAGCCGTTAGTCCCTTTTAGAAAGCAGGCAGCTAACTAGGCCTGTGAGTGTCACCAGACAGTCCTTTGTCAAGAAACAGTCTTTGTTTGAACAACGTGCTGCTCAGATAGTTGTTTGCTGTGATTTTTTCCATTCGCTATTTATCGAAGTTGGAATAACCATGGATGGCTTTTTTAAGGGCCATACTGACAGCAGCAGTTTTAAACTGAGGGTCTGCACTGATTTTTTCCTTTAAAGAATTTTTCAGATATTGCCTGTTACCCCTTTAGAGAATGAAAATGTACAATCAGGCTAAAACTTTCTCACACAGTCAGCTCTTTTGTCATTCCTGCTTCTACACATCTGTGAATCTTCTGTGGAAGAAAAGAAAAAAAAAAGAATGATAGCACACCTCAGAGAACTTGAGAGAAGCTATTTTTTTTATAGATACACAAACATTTTCTTAGGAAAATTAAACTGGTTTAGATTTTTTAAACTTATCCATTAAACAAAAAGAATGTCAGTCGCTATAAAGTGTAATGGGGTTGTGACCTGTCAGCTTCAATCTCTGTCACCTTGATTGCTTTGATTGAAAGAACTTGTGCATAATGCTGCAACCAACAATGCTTTGGGAATCTCAGGGCTACCAGAGAGAGAGCTTGTAAATAACAGCTTCAGAGGCTGACATTTATTACAAGCAGAAATCAGTGGGCATTCTGCTGCTAGGCATGCAGTGCAGCATGGCTTGACCGCCCTCTAGTCAGGGCTCGACTTCTTCTCATTTAGAGAAAGGAGGATCCATTGACCTCCCAGGATTCCCAGGAACTCCAATAAATACATCATCATCAAACCATCATAATTTCTCCTCCCCAAATGACTGCTTTCTGTCTGTGACAGACTCCTTCATCACAGTGTTCTGTTCCAAAACTGTCGGCTTTAAACAGCTGCCAATAAACATCTCCTTTTTTAATGCGCTTCAAAAAATAGTGTTTGTAAAGGTAAGTATTTGTAAGAGAAGTACTCTTTAAAGTCTGAGAAATATTTTAAATTAGATACTGCCTTCTTTAGCAGCAGCAAGAATCAGTATGTTTTGAAGTAGTTAGTATTTAATGTGCTTGTCAACTGTGTTAATTTTCCCCAAGTCAATTTCTAAAGCTAAAATAATCTCCCTGTGGCTTTATATAGCCAGCATTATAACTGTAACCATTTTTAAATTAAGCTGTCTTATTGTCTATGTGTATGTGAAGTAGGTGATACTACACAAAAAGCATGGGCTTATATTAGCTTGGTACTAATACATATTTAAGAGCTTAACAAGCCTGCAAGAGAAATCATGGTCTCGATAAACATGAGAATGGCTCACTTGCAAGCCTTCTTGTTTAGTTGTGGTTTCCTACTTGCACTTTCAAAGGAATGATGAAATGCCCAGGGTAAAGAAATAAAGACTATTATAATATCCCAGTAGAAGGGAAAAGTTTATTTTAGTTCCACTAACAGATTTAAAAACTCTTGAATTATTAGATTTGCTGTGAATTAAAACATGCGATACATACTGAAAAAAATGGGAGATTCTGTTAAACATGTTAAGATCTGTTATGCTACATAAATACATCTAAATCTATATAAGAAACATTTCTACAAATATACTAGCTATATAGCTGATTATGAAATGTAAACTTCTATTGTCTGGACTTCTGTTATAGCCAGTAATTAAACAGTATAGTAATGGGTTTATTGCATTAGAAAGTGCTAAGCAAAACAGAAATTATAATGAAATTTGAGATGTCAGTGACAATTAGCTGTTATGAATACTCATTTTATATTCATTCTGGATTGTGCCATTTTTCACTATCTTTAATGACTGAACAGTGTTTCAAGAAACAGAGATATAAATAACAGTCATGTGATAATTAACATGGTTTTTCCTGAGTGTTGTAGCACTTGTCAAGTGCCACGTGGGCTGGAGCAATGACTAGAAAGTTAATTTCAGACATGGCCAACTCAATGTGTTTAGCAGGACCATTTGACATTCTTGCAGAATTACTAATTTGCAGGAAGATAAAAATCTGCTTGCAAGTGTTTTTACTCATGCTGCAGTCTCGTTAGAGGCTGAGTGCTACACTGGAATTACACAAGTGTAAATCAGGACCCCACATGAGTTGTGAAAAGAAATGGAGTAATGTTGAAGCAATGCTGCCAAAGAACAGTCACCTCTAATTAATTTTGGGAAATGTGATTCACTGTCCTGCTTTCAGACTAGCACGTGCATATTGACAGTAAACTAAGTATGTGCCTAAATGTTTGGATTGTTTCAATCAGGATGGAGGCATCTGAGATAGGGAAAGGGGTAGCACTCTCTGTGCAGAAGGTAGTCTTTGGCTTAATCTATTTTGAATACTTAAAATTAATAGTGTTCTGCTGGTATCCCCTGAAGAAGTTGTGTTATAACCTCCCAATGTTGTGCTAAAAAGTACTGGTGTGCACTCATACTGATGAAGTGCATCGAGTCTTTCATTCAGTACCAATATGTGGAACCACACAGTCCATGGAACAATAATGGGATCTTTCCTGAGTCTGACTGAATGTTTTGAAAAGAAAGTAAAAGTTTCAAAAGAAAAATTACGTAGCTGAATAGCCAAAGCCCTCAGAGAAAGAGCATCACACAGAAATTTTCCTTTTACATAACAGAGTGATGCAGACGAGCATAAATTTTGTTAGATTAATTCTAGAGGACCCCCTTTGTGTAAGCCTAGTATGAAAATAAGTAAGACAAACGTATTACAGCCACTCCTTCTGCATCTCACAGATACCTGTCTATTATTCAGTACCTTGCTTCATCCTGCATGTGAAGGAATTAGAAACAGCTTTGAAATTACTTTGTTACAGCACGGCTAGTAAAAGATGATAAACCATGTATGTTAGTTGATTATGTCTGTAGTTTCTATTATTTAAAACTCAAGCTTATATATTATAATTTATTCCAGAATATGGGTTTTCGTTGTCTGAGAGAGAAAAAGAAAAAAGAAAAGAAGAAAAAAATAAAAAAAATAAAAAAAAAAAAGAAGAAAAAAGAAAAAAAAAAAGATAAAAGTAATGGGGAGAATGTTCTTGTTTTGCAGTGTGGAAAACTAAGAAAGCAAAGTATAGCAGAAATGAACCTGCACCTGGTCGTGAGGGAAGACTGTAGGTAAAGCCCCACTAATGCTACTCTGAACATCCCAGGAAGCTCCAGGGCAATTACTCTGGAGCATTCAAGAACCTCCACTCTTAGTCAGTGAAGTGGATGCCTCAGAGAAGCTTACCTGTCATGAAAGAGTTTTATGCCACCACACTCCTAAGAATGAATATACAAAATCTTGTCAGTGTGTACCCTGGGAAAATCATGTGCAGCAGAGTTGTTTAATTTCCTGACTAGAGCTTCTGACCAAAAGCTACTCATAAAGAATGAGTTCCCTCAGAATATGATTAGGTTCCTTCACCATGAACCAACAAAGCTGATTTGCTTTTAAACTTGGCTTTTTTAAGTAGTGAGGACATTATACAAAATGTCAGTTGTAAAATGTAGACTTGGATTGCATGATCTTAAGGTAATTGAGTTTTAATTATGGGTCATAGTTGTAGGAGACTCCCTTCTGAGGGGAACAGAGGGTCCAATATGCTGGTCAGACTCTCCTCATATGGAAGTCTGCTGCCTCCCAGGAGCCCAGGTTAGAGATATCACTAGGAAACTTCTTAGCCTGATGCGGTCCTTGGACTACTACCTGTTACTACTCTTCCATGTGGATGGGGAAGAAGTTGCAGTACATAGCCCAAGGGTGATTAAAAGAGACTTCAGGGCCTTGGGATAGCTAGTGAGGGAATCTGGGGCACAGGTTATTTTTTCCTTCCTCCTTCCAGTTGTGGGCAGTGACATTGGAAGGAAAAGGTGGACCCAATCTATTAATACACGGCTCTGTGTCTGGTGTGACTGACACAACTTTGGGTTTTTTGACAACAGGATGGCCTACACAGCACCAGGCTTGCTGACATCAGACAGGATTCACCATTCTTAATGGGGAAAGAATCTTTGCTCAGGAGCTTTCGGGGCCCATTGGCAGGGCTTTAAACTAAATGTGAAGAGGGAGGGAGAACATATCAGGTTTGCCAGTGACAACCTGTGGGATGATACACATTGGTTAGAGAGACGGGGTGCTAGTACTGTTCCTCAACCTGTAGCCCAGAGGTGTGCTGGGGACACTGCAGCACAGTCAAAGTCTTGCAGAGGTGAGCTGGAACCTCCTGAGGTAGTATAAGCCAACAAGGAAACTTCTGTGAAACACCCCAAGGGAAACAAGGGGTGTGCCACTAAGAAGGTGACACAGTCGATAGCCCGGAAGTGCCTCTACACAAATGCATGCACCATGGGCAACAGACAGAAGGAGTTGGAAGCTACTGTGCTGCTCATGACTGGACTGTGGCTATTGATGGCTACAGGCTGTTCAGAAGGGACAGGCGGGGAAAGAGGGGCAGAGATATTTCCCTCTACATCGAGAAATCAATACAGTGTGAAGAGCTGTCCCTGAAGAATAGCCGTGAGCAGGTCGAAAGCTTATGGGTAAGAATCAGAGACCGAAGCCACAAAGGGAACCTTATGGCTGGTGTCTACTACAGGCCACCTGATCAAGGGAAGCCTGCTGATGAAGCCTTCTTCCGCCAGCTCCAGGAGGCTTTGCGCTCTCAGTCTCTCATCCTAATGGTGGACTTCAACCACCCCAACATCTGCTAGAAAAGTAGCACGGTGAGTTGTAGGCAATCCAGGAGATTCCTACAAGGCAGTGAGGATAACTTTTCAAGCCAGGTAATAGGCACCCCTACCTGAGGGGATGCAATACTGGACCTGATGGTCCAATGCAAATGAGCTCATTAGTGACATCAAGATTGGAGGCAGCCTGGGTAGTAGGGAGCACGCATTGGTGGAGCTCACAGTCCTGAGGGATATGGGGAAGGCAAGGAGTATAGTCAGGACCCTGAATTTTAGGAAAGCCAACTTCCAGCTCTTCAAGGAGTTAGTCAGTAGGACCCCCTGTGAAATGGTCCTCAGGGACAGGGGAGCAGAAGAGAGCTGGCAGATCTTTAAGGATGCTTTCCATAGAGAGCAAGAGCTCTCAATCCCCAGGTGTAAGAAATCAGGCAAGGAATGGAAGAGACCAGCATGGCTGAGTTGAGTTGTGCTGGTCAAACTAAAGGGCAAGAGGGAACTGCACAGGCAGTGAAAGCAGGGACAGGTATCCTGGGAAGAGTATAGAGATGCTGCCGGTTGTGTAGGGATGAGGTCAGGAGGGCCAAGGTGCAGCTGGAGCTGAACATGGCAAGGAATTCTAAGAATAACAAGGCCTTCTACAGGTATGTCAACCAGAAAAGGAAGGTTAAAGAAAGTGTACCCCCCTGATGAAGAAGAATGTCAATTTTGTATCAACAAATGCAAAGAAGGCTGAGGTACTCAACAAATTTTTTGCCTCAGTCTTCACCAGCAACCTCTCTCCTCACCGCTCCTGAGTCGATGGACTGCAAGATGGGGAACAAGGGGGTAAAACCCCTCCCACTGTAAGTGAAGATGAGGTTCGTGATCACCTGAGGAACCCGAACATACAGAAGTCTATGGGATGTGATGAGATGCACCCCAGAGTCCTGAGGGAATTGGGTGATGTCAGTGACAAGCCACTGTCCATCATATCTGAAAGGTCATGGCGGTCAGGTGAAGTCCCTGGTGACTGGAAGAAGGGAAACATTGCACCCATTTTTAAAAAGGGTAGAAAGGAGGACCCTAGAAACTACTGGCCTTGTCAGCCTCACCTCTGTGCCCGAGAAGATCGTGGAACAGATCCTCCTAGAAGCTATGCTAAGGCACATGGAGGACAGGGAGGTAATTCAAGACAGCCAGCATGGCTTTACCAAGAGCAAGTCCTGCCTGACCAACTTAGTGGCCTTCTGTGGTGGAGTGACTACATCAGTGGACAAGGGAAAAGCAAGGGATGTCTTCTATCTGGACTTCTGTAATGTCTTCAACACAGTTCACCACAACATCCTTCTCTCTAAATTGGGGAGATACAGATTTGGTGGGTGGACTGTTTTGGTGGATAAGGAATTGCTTGGAAGGTTGCAGCCAGAGGGTAGTGGTCAATGGCTTGATGTCCAGATCACAGAATCACAGAATCACAGAATGGTAGGGGTTGGAAGGGACCTCTGTGGGTCATCTAGTCCAACCCTCCTGCCGAAGCAGGGTCACCTACAGTAGGTTGTAGAGGACCTTGTCCAGGCGA
>Ga0065711_1013585_pt1 | contig 14780 bp, 12 predicted proteins | sample Hoacrofraction12_FD_59098 | JGI IMG/M metagenome (GOLD analysis project Ga0065711, IMG submission 59098) | Hoatzin crop microbial communities from Cojedes, Venezuela - Epithelial fraction 12 v2 (version 2) | ecosystem: Host-associated > Birds > Digestive system > Esophagus > Crop | place... | reverse complement strand
AACATGCGCAAGGTCTACGAATAACCCACTTTTACGATTAAGGTCCAACTCATTGACCCACAACGACTTAATGTTCGGACGTCTCCCGCCAAACCAGGAGACGTCCGAACATTAAGCATCTGATAATCAGCGGAGTATGCCTTAATCGTAAATCCCAAAAAATCAGCAACTTACTGGACAGAGACTACAATGCGCCTTCCCTGAAGTTGTTGACGGCAACGGGCTGCAAGTCAACTTCAGAGAAGAGGCAACTGTGGCTATCCTTTGAAGGACTCTGCGTGCCGATGCCTAGGTGGAGTTTTGCAGGATAGTTGTTCTTGTAGAGTTTTACCATGTTCCAAGTTTTACCATCTTCAGAATAGTAGCAGCCAAACGCCTTGGTGTCAGATGAAAAGCGCAGATAGATGGCCTTGGAGTCCAGAGCCTGATGGTTGTTGTCATCCGAAGTCTCCATGGTGCGAACCGTCACGGCGCGATGCCTGCCGGCCTCGTCCTGCTCGTAGGCAAACTTCTGCCAGAAAGTCTCGTCAACGTAAGCGTAGATGGTGCCCGCGGAATAAGTTCCCTCGGGGGTATAGTCAGGCTGAACTTTTGCGGTGAAAGTGAAGGGCTTCGTGTTGTCAACCTCGGTGAAGATGATGGGAGAAGTGGCAATCACAGACCCGTCAGACGGGCTTCGGAAGTAGTCTGTGCCAGGTTGAGCGGTCATCCTAAGTGAATCTTGGCTGGCAGTAAGTTCGGCCTTGTCAAGGTTAATGGCCTTAGTGAAATTTACATTTCCAAGGGTGATGTCGCAATCATCTGCAACGAAATTGACGGTTTGAGCTTTGTTGCCGCAAGATACCAGAACCATAGCACCAGCAATCATCGAAATAATGGTGGTTAGTCGCATATTGTCTAGAGTTTTATTTCACTGCCGCAAATTTAGCAAATTTCATCAATGGCTGCAAAATATTGTGGTTCGAGTTTATTTTACTTGCAAATTTGTAAACAAAAATATTACAGATCTCCAGGTATTTTAAATGGCAAACAATTTTTTCGCAAAAAGTGCAAGTATTTCCTAAAAATGTGAAACATAAGCAAAGGCGGAATGTTGTATCTTTGCAGTGTATGAAAAGAATAATAGTAGCACTGCTTTTGATGGCGACGGCCGTCTTTAGCGCAAACGCACAGCAAAAAATGAAAAAGGAAATTGTACAGACTGCAGGGCATACCCAATTGGGAGAGTTCGCGCCCGAATTTGCCCATCTTAACGATGACATTCTCTTTGGAGAGGTCTGGAACAGGCAGGAAGAACTTTCTGCCAGGGATCGCTCGATTGTAACCGTAATATCGCTTCTGGCTCAGGGGCTGGTGGATTCTTCGTTTGAACATCATCTTCGCTTTGCCAAACAGAACGGGGTGACGCGCAAGGAAATTGCCGAAATCATCACCCACGCTGCATTCTATGCTGGTTGGCCTAAGGCATGGGCGGCATTCAGAATGGCCAAGGAAGTGTGGCCTGAGGAATCGGTCCAGACCAAGGAAGAGTTTGAGGCAATGAGTGCATGGCCCATCGGAGAGCCCAATTCTGCGTACGCCAAGTACTTCATTGGTAATAGTTATATCGCCCGCATGGATACAGAGAATGGTGGTCCCAGTAATGTCACCTTCGAGCCCGGTTGCCGCAACAACTGGCACATCCACCACGACGCGGTGCAGGTGCTCATCTGTGTAGAGGGTAGAGGTTGGTACCAGGAATGGGGAAAAGACCCCGTGGAGATGACTCCAGGCACAGTTATCGCCATTCCCGCCGAGGCAAAGCACTGGCACGGTGCGGCCAAGGATAGCTGGTTCCAGCATCTTACCTACCACACCAAACTGGGCGCAAATCCCAGCAACGAATGGCTGGAGCCCGTAACTGAAGAAGTATATAATAAACTCCCTTAATAATATGGTAAACTTTGACTATCAGACTCCCACCCGACTTGTGTTCGGAAAGGATGTCGTTAAACAGAAACTCGTAGAGGCGATGAAGCCTCTCGGAAAGAAGGTGCTGCTTGCATACGGCGGTGGCAGCATCAAGCGCCTTGGACTTTATGACCTCGTAAAGAATCTTCTGAAAGACTTTGAAATCTTTGAACTCTCGGGCATCGCACCCAACCCGAAGTACGACCCCAGCGTGCTGGACGGTGTTAAAATCTGCAAGGAAAACGGAGTTGAGGTGATTCTGGCTGTTGGTGGCGGGTCCGTTCTGGACTGCTGCAAGGCCATTGCCGCAGGCGCCTGCTATGACGGAGACCCTTGGGACCTCATTTCCTATAAGGTAAAGGCTCAGGCCGCTCTTCCCATTGTGGATATCATGACTCTTGCCGCAACTGGCAGCGAGTACGATAGCGGTGGAGTCATCTCTCGCACCGAGACCAACGATAAAATCGGGTATATGGATGAGCTTCTTTACCCCGTTTGCTCTTTCCTTGACCCCACCTATACTTTCACTGTTCCGGCAAAGCACACTGCCGCTGGAGTGGCAGATGCCATCAATCATGTATGCGAGCAGTACTTTTGCGCCAATCCAAATGATGTTGCAGACGGCTACTGCGAGACTCTTATTAAAGTGTTGATGAAGTATGCGCCCATTGCCCTGAAGGAGCCCGACAACTACGAGGCAAGAGCAGAGATTATGTATGCCTGCACATTCGGCTGCAATGGTCTTCTGGCCTTAGGCACGGGTGGCAGCAGCTGGCCCATGCACGGCATTGAGCATGCCCTTTCCGCCTACTACGACATTACCCACGGTGAGGGTCTTGCCATCATCACACCCCACTGGATGCGCCATATCCTTAACGGGAATACGATGGAGCGTTTCGTAAAGTTCGGTAAGAACATCTACGGCATTGATGCCAATCTTCCCGATGATCAGATAGCAGACCTCACCATCAGCAAGACCTACGACTTCTTCAAGTCCCTTGGCCTGCCGATGACCCTTGGCGAAGTTGGAATTGACGCCAGCAGGGTCGCCGAAATGGCCCACCACATCGCTGTCAACGAAGGTCTCGACCAAGATTCTTTCGCTCCTCTGACCGAAAAGGACATTGCGGAAATCATCACCGCTTCGCTATAGCGTTATTTGCCTTTGGCGGACTTGGTGCGGAACTGGGTGGGGGTCATGCCGAGGTGCTTGGTGCAGTAGCGGCTGAAGTAGGAAAGGGAGGCGAAGTTCATCGCGTCGGAAATCTGCGTGAAGGAGTAACTGTCGTCCTTCAGGTATGCCGTGAGGATCGGAATCGCGTATCTATTAATGAGATACACCACATTGTCGCCCGTAAGGCGTTTGACCGTTTCGGAAAGATAGCGGGGTGAGACATTCAGCTTCTCGGCGTACCACTGCACTTCGCGGTGGGTCTTGGCGGTGCCTGTGTCCAGCAGGGCAGTGAGGCGCTTGACCACATTGGCGGTACGCTCCGAGGTATCCATCGGGCCGCGCTCGCGAGCATGGCAGTTGAACAGGTCGAACACCATTGAAAGCGTGGCAAAATCCAAGGCCTCATTGTAGTAAAGATGGTCTTCATCTTCAATGCGGGCCTTGATATCCCTAAAGTCCTTCTGTAGCAGTTTGATGTCCTTGACAGTCCCGTGGATAACAGGGTCGTCATGGAGGTTGATGCCACCCCTGATGCCGTAGTGAAGTGCCGGCAACTGGGCGTTCAGGAACTTGAGCTCTCCCATTATGGCCTCTGCCTTAAAGTCCTTACCCTCAGATACTTCCGAAATCAGATGGGGCTGTGGGACAATCACCACATCGTTCTTCTGAATGGGGAAAAGCTGCCCGTTGAAAATCATGCCGCCTGTCCCTGCGGTGCAGATTAGATGCAGGCACCAGCCCTTGTACTTGGGGCCGATAATTTGCTGAAAATCCGTTGTATAGAAGATTTTGTCGCCCATATCTGCAAATATAGCACAATTCCGAAAAATTTGAAAACCTTGCAGGAAAAAGTTAAACAACCGGCCTGTCAAAACACCCTATCTTTGCATCGTAAAAAATAATTATGATTAAAATTCTTATGACATTGATTTTATTCTATTCCCGCCCTGGAAACAATTATGTTAGCGGGGACATCGTGTATCTAAAGAAAGGCAACTGCCTTGTTGTAGCCGAGAAGATTCAGGCAGAGACTGGCGCAGATATGTTCCAGATTGAGCCCGTCAAGGAGTACTCAGAGGACTACATGACCTGCACCGAAGAGGCCAAAAGGGAGCTCAATGCCAATGCCCGTCCCGCCTACAAGGGAGACATTGACATCAGCGGCTACGATACCATCATCCTGGGCTATCCCATCTGGTGGGGCACATTCCCTATGCCCGTCTTTACATTCCTGGAGAATCACGACTTTACAGGTAAGACAATCATTCCGTTTAGCACCCACGAGGGCAGCGGCCTTGGCAGCAGCGTAAGCGACATCAAGAAGCTTTGCCCCACCGCCAATGTCAAGCCCGGTATCGCCATCCGCGGCAGCAATGCCTCCAAGTGCGATAGCGAGGTGCAGCGTATCGTTGAGGCTGCCCATTAATATTACAAATAGGGATGAAGTAACTGATAATCAAGTAGTTAATATTCGGACGTCTCCCGGTTTGGCAGGAGACGTCCGAACTCTATGTCGTTGAGTTTGAGGCTTTTAGGCCCAAATCGTAAAATTGGTGAAATCAGCGGGCACACCGATGTGGCCAGTAGGGGGGGGCTGAAATGGAGTGTTCCTAGGGATGAGCCTATCGATCAACTTTGTGATGGGAGCCGGGGACGATGTTGTAGCCCCATTCGTCGATGGCGTAGTCCACGGCACGGTTTAGCAACTTCACCCACGAAACTGTAGGTGCGAACTCTTCCTTCAGGCGTTCCACTAGCCTTGATGAAAGCAGATACTTCTCATCAATATCCTTCACCAGAAGATAATGCTTCAATCTGAACAGGTCCGCACAAGGGGAGTCCGCAGGCGCATCCGCGGGCAGTTTCTTTAGCGCCCCGTCAAAGTCTACATACCAATCATCTGCCTTAGCCCCGTCAACGGCCTCAATAAAGTCCTGCCCAGAGTAAGACAGGTCCTCGCGAACACTCTTGGTCAGCGTCTTATCATCGCGGTAAAGTCCGGTACAAAGGAAGAACTTCCCAAAGTAAGGCTCAATATGCAGATAGTACCCCGCGTACGGCGACTTCTTGCCCCGTTTTGCCAGATAGATACCCACCCAGTTCTTGTACGGCTCCCTGTCATGAAAGCGCATGTCCTGATAGATGCGGTAAGTTATATCGTTGATTCCCAGCCCATTAAGGTCCGAATCCAACTCTTGCAAAGCATGCAAAAGGTCAATCGCCAGAGCATCCCGATACTGCTTAACGGCAAGATACTCGCCCTTATGCTCATCAAACCACGGCTTGTTATTATTCTCGGTCAGATTTCGCAAAAACCTCATCAATTCCGGCATCCCCGCAGGGATAGATAAGTCTTTCTTCATACGACATAAATTTTACCACCACAAAGTTAGCAAAACTCCCAGAACCCGCAACGCTTGAGCCCCCAAAAGTCGCCAGTCCCCATCAAATTGCAAGGAAGAACTTTCACCGATTTTACGATTTGGGCCTAATCACCTAAAATTCAACGACTTAATGTTCGGACATCTCTCGGTTTAGCAGGTGTAAGGGCGATGTCAAGAAATATCGGCATCCTCTAGTGCGAAAATGGCGTTTAGTGATCTAGACCCCTGGGTTTTGGCGGGGGTAGTGCGATAGTGGCGGAAAATGAACTAGACCCTTGGCGTTTTTCCGGCGGGGAATACGATGCGGGAACAAAAAGGGCGGTATTTGTGCCCGAGTGGCTTAAAAATGGAGTTCGGGGAACAAAAAGGGGCGATTTTGTGCCCGCAAGGCTGAAAAACGGGGTCTGTGGTTTCTCGTACCCCCTACAGGAATCGAACCTGTACCTGCGGAACCGGAATCCGCAATTCTATCCGTTAAACTAAAGGGGCGGAATGGACTGCAAATATACGAAATTTTACTTATCTTTGTAGGCTCTGGCGTTAGTTCGGAGTTTGGTGAATGAAATAACCGAATAACTAAATAAATATGAAAGCTTACATCTTCCCCGGACAGGGGGCACAGTTTCCCGGAATGGGGAAAAGCCTTTACGAGAGCAGTACTAAGGCAAAGGCCTTGATGGACAAGGCAAACGAGATTCTCGGATTCGAGATTACAGATATCATGTTTAACGGACCTGATGAGGCGCTCAAGCAGACTAAGGTGACACAGCCTGCCATCTTCATTCATTCCACGGCACTGGCACTTTGCAGCCCTGAACTGGATGCACCCGACATGGTCGGCGGACACTCCCTCGGGGAGTTCTCGGCCCTGGTTGCCGCAGGTGCGGTAAGTTTCGAGGATGGACTGCGTCTGGTATCTGCACGAGCACAGGCTATGCAGAAGTGCTGCGAGAAGGTTCCTGGAACCATGGCTGCAATCATTGCGCTGCCAAATGAGGTAATCGAGGAAGCATGCGCCAAAGCAAGCACCCCCGGACATATCGTAGTACCAGCAAACTATAACTGCGACGGACAGGTGGTAATCTCAGGCGAGAAGGAAGCCGTGCTCGCAGCGTGCGAGGCCCTGAAGGCTGCAGGCGCAAAGCGTGCCCTGCCGCTGGCAGTAAGCGGAGCGTTCCACTCCCCTCTCATGGAGCCCGCTCGCGAAGAGCTTGCAGCAGCCATCGAGGCAACCGACATCAAGGCACCCAAATGCCCTATCTATCAGAATGTTAGCGCAAAGGCAGAGACTGACCCCAAGGTGATTAGGGAGAACCTGCTCAAGCAGCTCACCAGCCCCGTAAAGTGGACCCAGAGCGTGAAGAACATGCTTGCAGATGGTGCCACCGAGTTTACCGAGATAGGACCTGGCGCAGTGCTCCAGGGACTGGTAAAGCGTATCAGCTCAGGCAGCGAAAATGAAATAATAATCAAAGGTCTGGCGTAAAAGCCAAAAATTTGTTATATTTGTAGACAGCATAGTCCATCTGATACGGACGCGCACTACTGCATATACGATACTAATACAACAAACCAAATAACTATTATGGCAAAAGAGAAGAAATTTATCACTTGTGACGGCAATACCGCCGTCGCATCCATCGCTTATCTGTTTAGCGAACATGCCGCCATCTACCCCATCACACCTTCATCGCCGATGGCCGAGAACATCGACGAGTGGGCTGCCCACGGCAAAAAGAACCTTTGGGGCGAAACCGTAAAGGTTACCGAGCTCCAGAGCGAGGGTGGTGCATCCGGCACCGTTCACGGTTCGCTTCAGGCAGGTGCACTTACTACAACCTACACCGCATCCCAGGGTCTGCTCCTCATGATCCCTAACATGTACAAGATTGCAGGCGAGATGCTTCCCGCAGTGTTCCATGTATCGGCACGCGCCCTTGCATCCCACGCCCTCTCAATCTTCGGTGACCACCAGGACGTTATGGCATGCCGCCAGACAGGTTTCGCAATGCTGGCATCAGGATCCGTTCAGGAGGCTTACGACCTTGCAGCTGTAGCACATCTTTCTGCAATCAAGAGCAGCATTCCTTTCCTGCACTTCTTCGACGGATTCCGCACATCTCACGAAATCCAGAAGATTGAGACCATCGACGAGGCCGACCTCAAGGCAATGGTCAGCGAGAAGGCTCTCCAGCAGTTCCGTGCAAGGGCACTCAAGCCCGATGCTCCCGTAACAAGGGGTACAGCGCAGAACGGTGACGTTTACTTCCAGGCTGTGGAGTCCCGCAACCAGGTATACGAGGCAGTTCCCGATATCGTAGCACGCTACATGGGCGAAATCAGCGAGCTTACAGGCCGCGTTTATCGTCCCTTCGCATACTACGGCAACCCCAAGGCAGAGAACATCATCGTTGCCATGGGTTCGGTTACCGAGACCATCAAGGAGACCATCGACTACCTCAACGGCCAGGGCCGCAAGTATGGTCTGCTTTCTGTACATCTGTACAGGCCTTTCTCCGAAAAATATCTTCTCAAAGCCATTCCTAAGACAGTCAAGAAGATTGCAGTCCTCGACCGCACCAAAGAGCCCGGTTCCCTCGGAGAGCCCCTCTATCTTGACATCAAGGCTGCCTTCCAGGGCAAGGAGAACGCTCCCCTCATCATTGGTGGACGCTATGGTCTGTCCAGCAAGGACACTACCCCTGCCCAGATTATCGCAGTATACGACAACCTCGAGCGCAAGGCTCCCAAGGCTGACTTCACCATCGGTATCGTTGATGATGTTACCTTCAAGAGTCTCCCCACCAAGGGCGAGGTATCTATCGTAAAGCCCGGCACCACCGAGTGCAAGTTCTTCGGTCTTGGTTCAGATGGTACCGTTGGTGCCAACAAGAACACCATCAAGATTATCGGTTCCCACACCGACCTCTACTGCCAGGCATACTTCGACTATGACTCCAAGAAGTCAGGCGGTTACACCTGCTCCCACCTCCGTTTCGGCGAGCAGCCCATCCACGCTCCCTACCTCGTTGGTACTCCCGACTTCGTAGCATGCCATGTTCCTTCCTATCTTCAGAAGTACGATGTTCTGAAGGGTATCAAGGAGGGCGGTAGCCTTCTGCTCAACTCCCTCTGGGATGAGAAGGAGACCCTCGAGCGCATCCCTGACAATGTGAAGTCCATCATCGGCAAGAAGCACATCAAGCTCTATATCATCAACGCCACCAAGATTGCCGGTGAAATCGGCCTCGGTGGACGCACCAACACCATTCTCCAGAGCGCCTTCTTCAAGATTACAGGCATCATCCCTTACGCAGATGCAGTGAAGTACATGAAGGACGCAGCCCTCAAGAGCTACGGCAAGAAGGGCGAGAATGTGGTTAACATGAACTACGCAGCCATCGACCGCGGTGGTGAGTATGTAGAGGTTAAGGTTCCTGCAGAGTGGGCTAAGATCTCCGCCAAGTTCGAGAACCCCAACAAGAACCGCATGGCTCCCGAGTTCGTTAAGAACATTGCCGATGTTGTCAACGCCCAGGAGGGTGACACCCTGCCCGTAAGCGCATTCATGCCCTACCAGGACGGCACAATGCCCGCTGGTACATCCGCATACGAGAAGCGCGGTGTTGCAGTTAAGGTTCCTGTATGGAATGCAGAGACCTGTATCCAGTGCAACAGCTGTGCATTCGTCTGCCCTCACGCTTGCCTCCGTCCATTCCTTCTCACCGAGGAAGAGGCCGCTGCAGTACCCGAGGGTCTCGTAGTAGCCGACGGCAAGGCAAACCTCAAGCAGTACAAGTTCGTGATGAGCGTATCCGTAGCCGACTGTACAGGTTGCGGCAACTGCGTCGATGTCTGCCCTACCAAGCCCGAGAAGTCCCTTGCAATGGAGACCTATGTGGACCACGCCGACAAGCAGGCCTACTTCGACTATCTTAACAAGAAGGTGGGCTACAAGACTCCTCTCGATCCTAAGTCAAATGTCAAGGCCGCACAGTTCAGCCAGCCTCTGTTCGAGTACAGTGGCGCCTGCGCAGGTTGCGGTGAGACCCCTTATATCAAGAACATCACCCAACTCTTTGGCGACCACATGATGATTGCCAATGCAACCGGTTGCTCTTCAATCTATGGCGCATCCTTCCCTGCATCTCCTTACTGCACCAACGCTCAAGGCCACGGTCCCGCTTGGCAAAACTCCCTCTTCGAGGACAATGCCGAGTTCGGTCTGGGTATGAGGATTGGTAGCGAGCGCATGCGCGACACCGTTGCCGCCCTCATGCAGCAGATCGCCGAGAAGAACGATGGCGAAATCAAGGAACTTGCCGAGAAGTGGCTCGCAAACCGCAGCGACTACGCTACCACCCGCGAGGTTGCCGACAAACTCATCCCGCTCCTCAAGGACAAGAGGGACAATGTCAGCAAGCAACTCAAAGAGTATCAGGGCTTTATCGCATCCCGCAGCCAGTGGATCTTCGGTGGTGACGGTTGGGCTTACGATATCGGTTACGGCGGACTCGACCATGTACTTGCCAGCGGCGAGAATGTAAATGTACTGGTACTTGACACCGAGGTTTACTCCAACACCGGCGGCCAGTCTTCCAAGAGTACCCCTGTAGGCGCTATCGCCAAGTTTGCCGCATCCGGTAAGAAGATTCGCAAGAAGGACCTTGGCATGATGGCCATCAGCTACGGCTATGTATATGTTGCACAGGTAGCTATGGGCGCAAACCCTGCACAGTACCTCAACGCAATCAAGGAAGCCGAGGCATACGATGGACCATCACTTATCATCGCGTACTCACCTTGTATCAACCACGGTCTTAAGGCCGGCATGGGTCTGAGCCAGAAGGAAGAGAAACTCGCAGTAGAGTGCGGCTACTGGCACCTCTATCGCTACAACCCTGCTCTCGAAGGAACTGACAAGAATCCGTTCAGCCTCGATAGCAAGGAGCCTGATTGGACCAAGTTCCAGGACTTCCTGAAGGGTGAGGTTCGCTTCGCTTCTCTGTACAAGCTCTTCCCTGAAAATGCTCAGGAACTGCTTGACAAGACCGAAGAGTTCGCTAAGGTTCGCCTTGGCACCTACAAGCGTCTCGCTGGCAAGGAATAAGCCAGAGGACAGCAATAAAAAAGGCGGCCGCTTGGTCGCCTTTTTTTATTTAAAGTCCTTCGATGTGGATGTCGTCGCCGGAAGTCCAGATTTGGATTTGGCGGCCATCGTCCAGAGTGAGACGGGCAGGCTCAACAACGCGCTTGGCGGGTTTGCCATCGGTGAAGAGCGATCCTTTGGACGAGTCAAGCGGGTCGTCCTTGGCAAAGGCCTGCTGGGCGACTCCGTACCAGTGCAGAATCTGCCTGGCGTAGCCGCGGAAACGGGCTCCTTCGGCGGTCAGTGCCACCTCACCGCGGGCGCGGACGAAGAGCTGGACGCCCAAATCCTTTTCCAACTCCGCAATGTTCTGACTAACAGCGGGTTGTGTAATGCAGAGTTCGCGAGCCGCAGCAGTGAAACTCTTCTGCTCGGCAACCGTCTCGAATATTCGTAGTCTTGTATCTTCCAACATAATAAAAAAATGCAGCGACCTTTAAGAGCCGCCGCATCTTGAATTTTGTTACACTTTATTCAGCCTCGATAGCTCCTGTGGGGCAAACGCTAGCGCAGGTGCCGCAATCAATGCATACATCGGGGTCAATTGTGTAAACATCGCCTTCGTGGATGGCCTGTACGGGGCATTCTCCCTGGCAGGTTCCGCAAGCGACACAAACATCAGCTGAAATTTTGTGTGCCATATTTTATTCCTTTTTAATTGTTGTTGGGTGCAAAGGTAAGATTTTTGTAATAACTTTGCAAGTATGAAAAGAATTTTAATCGCATTTGCAGCCTTAGNGCTTAGTATATCGGCCCTCGCCCAGACGACCGTGGGTGGCCGCGCCCAGTTCGACAAGACCGTTCACGACTTCGGTACGATTACCGAAAAGGACGGCCCCCAGAACTGCACATATACCGTAACCAATGTCGGCAAGACCCCGCTGACCATCCTCTCGGTGGTGGCTTCCTGCGGCTGCACGGATGTCAAGTGGACCCGTACCACCATCGCACCTGGTGCCAGCGGCAAGATTGATGTCAGCTACGAGAACAACTACGGTCCCTACCCCTTCGACAAGACCGTTACCGTATATCTTTCCGACATAAAAAAGCCAGTAATTCTCCATCTTAAAGGAATTGTAACGAAAAAATAGCAAAATTTTCGTTATCTTTGTAAGATGGCAGATTCTAACGCAAATTATAGTGACAGCAATATCATCACCCTAGAAGGTGTTGAGCATATCCGTAGGCGCCCAGGCATGTACATTGGGCGTCTTGGAAATGGCAGCAACCAGGGCGATGGCATCTATGTCCTGCTCAAGGAAATCATCGATAACTCCATCGACGAGTTCGCGATGGGCTTCGGCAAGCAGGTCCAGATAAACATTACCGACAACCATGTCTCCGTACGCGACTTTGGCCGCGGCATCCCTCTGGATTCCGTAGTAAAGGCTGTGTCCATCCTGAATACGGGTGGTAAGTTCGACGACAAGGCCTTCAAAAAGAGCGTAGGCCTTAATGGTGTGGGTACCAAGGCGGTAAACGCGCTTAGCGAGGAGTTCTATGTCTGCTCCCACCGTGGCGGAGAGTGCTCCTGGGCCCGTTTCGAGCGCGGTAAACTTCTGGAGAGTGGCAAGGGAGAGACCAAGGAGAAGGACGGCACGCTCGTAAAGTTCTTCCCCGATGTCATGACCTTCGGCAAGTTCGAGTACAACATGGACTTTGTCGAGACCATGGTCAAGAACTACTCCTTCCTTAAAAAGGGCCTCACGATGGTGCTGAACGGCACTTCGTACAAGAGCGAGAATGGTCTGCTGGACCTTGTAAATGAGAATCTGAGCAACGAGCCACTCTATCCGCCAATCCATCTGGAAGGCGAAGATATCGAGATTGTGCTTAGCCACAGCAACTCCTACGGCGAGAACATCTCGTCCTTCGTAAATGGCCAGAATACCCGAGATGGCGGTACGCATCTGGCTGCCTACCGCGAAGCAATCGCAAAGACCCTTCGCGAATTCTTCAAGAACTCCAAATACACTCCCGAAGACTGCCGTCAGGGCGTTGTGGGTGCCATCAGCATCCAGATTCAGGAGCCTACATTCGAGGCTCAGACCAAGACCAAACTCGGATCCACCTACATGTGGGAGAAGCAGGAAAGGGACGCCAATGGTGCGCTCAAACTTGATGTTGGCCCCACCATCCGCAGCTATGTCAACGACTTCGTAAGCAAGAATCTGGGCAATTACCTTGTGATTCACAAGGAGTTGCAGCCCATTATCGAGGACAAGATCAAGTCCAGCATGCAGGAGCGCGAGGAGATTGCAGGTGTGCAGAAGAAGACCCGCGAGCGCAACAAAAAGGCGAATGTCTATAACCGCAAACTGCGCGACTGCCGCTACCACTACAACGACAAAATCAACGATAAGAACCAAAATGATGTAGAGGCTTCCAGCATCTTCATAACCGAGGGCGATTCCGCGAGCGGAACCATCACCAAGGCACGCAACGCCAACTATCAGGCAGTGTTCAGCCTTCGTGGAAAGCCGATTAACTCTTACAAGGAAAGCCGCAAGAAAGTGGCTGAAAATGAGGAGCTCAACCTTCTGATATCTGCCCTTGGGGTGGAAGATGACCTGGAGAATCTCCGCTACAACAACATCATCGTTGCAACCGATGCCGATGATGACGGCATGCACATCCGCATGCTGGTGCTTACCTTCTTCATGAAGTACTACCCCGACCTTATCCGCCGTGGGCATGTATATATTCTTCAGACTCCCCTCTTCCGTGTGCGCAACAAGCAGGAGAACCGCTATTGCTACAGCCACGAGGAGAAGGAGCAGGCTATAAAGGATTTGAAAAACAAGGTTGAGATTACCCGCTTCAAGGGTCTTGGCGAGATTTCCTCTGACGAGTTTGCCGACTTCATTGGCGAAAACATGCATCTGGACGAGGTGAATCTGGCCGAAGAGGAAAAGATTTCGGAAATCATGGAGTTCTACATGGGCGACAACACCATTGAGCGACAGAACTTCATCCGCAAGAACCTTCGCAGCGAGGCTGAACTCGAAGACGTAGACATTTAATGAAAAAGAACAAGACCTCTTACAGCAAGGGCTGGGCAAACTTTTGCGGCTGGCTCTTGAAGCGTCTGGGCTGGACTTCCGACGGTGGTCCGATGCCCGAGGACAAGGCTATCGTGCTGGGTGTGCCCCACACATCTGCATGGGACTTTCTGGTATCTTACCTCTTTTACACCCAGTTCCGCAAGGTGGCGCATGTGATGGTCAAGAAGGAGTTCTTCTTCTGGCCAATGGGACCGCTCCTGAGGGCCTGCGGCTGCATTCCTGTAGACAGGAGCAACGCTACCGCCCTGGTGAAGAGCCTCATCGAGCAGATGGAAAATGACGGAGATTTCAAACTAGCCATCGCCCCCGAGGGCACGCGTAAGAGCGTCAACAAGTGGAAGGCCGGCTTCTGGCACATCGCCAAGGCAGCCAATGTGCCCGTGTACATCGGCTACTTCGACTGGGGCCGCAAGCACATCGGCTGTGGGGAGAAATTCGAGCTCACAGACGACTGCAAGGCCGATATGGAGCGTCTTTACAAGATATACGCAAGCATGGGATTGGAAGGGAAACACCGCGACGGTTACAACCTAAGTAAAACCAAATCCTAGACCTATATGAAACGACACAAGCATCCCTATCGCATTAGGAACATCTTTATCCGCTGGAACCCCAAGAGGATACTGCCTTCGCAGAAGGACCACTACCCCCAGACTCTCCGAGAACTCTTCGAGAACTCCACCGAGCGCTTTGCCAAGCGTAAGATGAATGCTTATGTAGACAGCGACCAGGGCTACACCTACGGGCGTTTCCGCGACGAGTGCGACCGCCAGTCTGCCCGTCTTTCCAGATTCGGTGTGAGTGCCGGTGACAAGGTGGCCATCCTGGCGCAGAACATGCCCAACTGGACTCTGGCCTTCTTCGCCGCCACCGCATTCGGGCGCGTTGCCATCCCGATTCTTCCCGATTCTTCCGAGAATGAGATTACCAACATCCTCATCCACTCCGAGAGCAAGGTACTTTTCGTCTCCAAAAGGCTTCTTCCCAAAGTCAGCCAGGAGTGCATCGACAAGTTGGTCTTAGTCATTGATATAGAGACACTTGAGTTTATCAAGAAG
>Ga0065711_1043355_pt1 | contig 14781 bp, 7 predicted proteins | sample Hoacrofraction12_FD_59098 | JGI IMG/M metagenome (GOLD analysis project Ga0065711, IMG submission 59098) | Hoatzin crop microbial communities from Cojedes, Venezuela - Epithelial fraction 12 v2 (version 2) | ecosystem: Host-associated > Birds > Digestive system > Esophagus > Crop | place... | reverse complement strand
GGGGGGGGGGGGAGTGCAAATAGTACATTTTAAATTCTGTATATTCAGAAAGAACTTAAAAGGATGTTATGCTGAGAATGTAGCAGATGATGTGTTTCAAGAAGGTATACAAGATGCATTTTGCCTAATTCTTGACATGATTTCAAAAGCGTGTATCCTGGGCGAAACTGCAAACCCCCGCCCTGTCTTAATAGAAATGGTTAGGGTAAGGGGGAGAGCAGTGTGACATCTGTTTATTAGAAATAACCTTTCTGTGGCTTTCATATGAAATAGCTATGCTCTGAAATAAGTCCTGGTTCAACTCTTCAAGTGGTATTTAGGCATTAAAAACCTCTAGAAATACATTCTTATAGAAGAAGTTTTCTGCTTGTGATGCTTACATTTCTGCTTCAGGGAATACCTTAGTGAGTTACTGTGATGTAGCTTTTGATCAATGTTCAGAATTTACTTTCCGAATTGCCAAAGCTGAATACAAGCGCATGTGTTGCAGTGATACTGATTTGTATCATGAATTCATCACTCAGGACACAGTGCCACTTGTTTGGTTTGTCTGCACCTATTAGTAATTTAGGAAATGCAACTGCATTTTTATTATAATTTTTATAAAATAATTTTGTATTGGACTTTTTATTTTAAAAAGGCAAACTGTTGTCTTTTGAAGAGAACATGGCTAATTACTGGTCTCTTCAACTACTACTGTAAGGGTTTAGTATGTTTAAGACTTTCAGTGAGCTTTGAAAGAATTTTATTAGGCAGAGGGTAAAGGCTTAAGGAAACTGAAGAAGCTATGGAGTTATTACTATCACTACTGTAGTTAAAATTCAAAGCCATTCTGTTCACATCTTAAGTAACAAATTTCAGTGTAGTTTCAAGCCCTTGAGAAACACATTGATACATTTAAACTAAGCAAGGTACGGTAAAGACAGCAGATATATTTTATTCTTTGCTGCACCATTTAACTGGTTTTATCAATGGGGATTTATGGAAGGCTCTAACAGGGTAATTACAGCATAGCCTTCTTAGGCTAGGCAGCAGACAAGCCAACACGGTGATTTTTGGCTCGAAACTATGCAGTGGAAAGAAGCTATTAACAGCAAATTTACAAGCAATGAGGCTTAGAATAACAGGATATATTAATACTGTGTATTAGAGAACAGGAAAATCAAGTGAATGCTCTACTATACATATAATATAAGACTGGACACAGGAGCTTTGATTTCAGGATGGGAGTTGTCTGGTTTAGGGCTATGTAAAGCAGAGAACAAGAAACTCCAAAAAGTCATAACCAAGCCAAAAAAATGTTTAAAAAAGCAAATACAAATGCAAAAATGCGTGTAACTTTCATAGTAATAGATTCTATACAAGAAATAGGACTTGGTTAGTTGTATGTGAAATTCCAGTTGTAAGTCCAGGTGTTTGGAGAGTCTTCTGTTTCTTGATATGAATTTAAATTTGAATGGGAAACAGTGGAGGAATGGGTAATTTGGTGGAAATATTGTGAGTTTTTTCTTTTCTTAATCCTCCCTCTCACTTTAATATGCTTGCAGTTTTTACAGAGTAGTCAGCACACTAAAAATGGCTGTGGCATACCAGTTAAGAATATAGAATTTGATCAGAAGAAAATGCTGACACCAGCTAAGAGGGAAATTAAGTTGAATAATACAGTTATTTCTGAGTAATAGGTGCATAATTCCTATGTATTTTTAGAGTCCGTTGAAGCTTTCACTATAAGCTTATGTAAATATTACTTAAATTGAAATTTGCAAATCTAATTTCATTTGCTAATCTGCTCAGTGCTGGGCCCTTAGACACTATGTTTGGTGTTATATAATTGATCTGATTTTAAGTGTTAGGCCCTGAGCCTTCAATAATTAAGTAGAGCTAAAGTAGAATATTGGTGAGGGTAAAAATAACGTATTATATAAAACTAATATCAAAAGACAGGTGATCTCTTGCTCACTGTTTTGCATTACAACAGTAAATTGATGTATTGATGCTTGTAGTGGAAATTATAAATCCTCAAGTAAATCTAATATTACCCACTTATCCTATGGGAACGTAGTCATGTAGAAGTGTAGCACAGCTTTCAGTGCTCTGCCTTTCCGTCCTTGCAGGCAGGTGGGGTAACTTGGAGAGGTGGGTGCGAGGTGAGGGAAAGCACTGGAAGGCCACAGGACTCAAAGGTGTGACTCTTTCTCCTCAGTGGTTCCGGAGTCTACCTGGCCAGCTGCTGGTGGCATGGTGCAGAGGCTGGTACTGAAGCCAATCCTGGTTCATGTCCTGGTGTGTGACCAGGACAATGGGATGTGCTGTGCTTCCCTCAGGTTTGCAGGTGATACCAAATTGGAGAGGAATAGTCGATACGCAGGGAAGGAGACAGGACTTCTTGTGAGCTGACTCTAAATGGTGGAATGGAATGACAGGAACTTCTTAATGTTCAGCCAAGACAAATGCAAAGTCTTGCACTTGGGCTGGAATAACCCACTGCTCGGGCTGGGGGGCCATCTGCTTGAGTCGCGAGCAGCCTCGTGGGAATGGGCTGGATGGGGGTTGGTGGACCACCCTTTCAGCAGTGAAGGTGAACTGCATGTTGAGCTCTGTTAGCATGATCATAGCCTGCAGATCAGCAGGAGCAATTATTCTCCTCTGGTGGGCGTAAGGGACTGCATCTGACAGCCTGTTTTCAGCCTCCTAGTGTAAGGCGTGTACTGTTAAATTCCAGTGTAGCACAAGTCAACCAAGATACTTAGGAAGCTGTAGCATATGAAAGGAGGAGAGACTGAGGAAACTGGTTTTATTTAGAAAATATCAAGAGAGAAGATAAGGCCAGGGGGAATCTAATTGCAGCCTTCCACTCACTAAATGTTTCATGGTTGCAGAGAAGGTAGAAGTAGATTCTTCTTAAATGTGTACAGAAGAAAAATATGAGGCAATGGTGACAAGTCATAATCAGGGAAATCCCAATCAGTTAAAAGGGAAAAGAAAATTAAAATCACTGTGGGAAAGTGAAGTTATGCACTTAGTTTTACTATATTTTGCCTTTAAGCAACTTCACTGAACGTTAATGTTTGCCCTGCTTTGTGCAGGGGTTTGACTAGGTGACCTCAAGAGGTCTGTTCCAATTATGTGACTCTAAATTGTACAAATGAGCAGCCAGCAGTAGAGGAACTCCAGTGTGTTTAGACAAAGTAGTCTGTCATGAAATCGCAAATGTTTCAGCAATGTGAGTGCTGTGTACAGCAGCAGCTTAGAATCGTAGAATGGTTTGGGTTGGAAGGGACCTTAAAGATCTTCTAGTTCCAACCCCCCTGCCCTGGACAGGGATGCCTTCCACTAGACCAGGTTGCTCAAAACCCCGTCCATCCTAGCCTTGAACACTGCCAGGGAGGGGGCATCCACAACTTCTCTGGGCAACCTGTTCCAGTGCCTCACCACCCTCATAGTAAAGAATTTCTTCCTTATATCCACTCTAAATCTACCCTCTTTCATCTTGAATCCCTTACCCCTTGTCCTGTCACTACACACCCTTGTAAGTAGTCCCTCTCCAGCTTTCTTGTAGGCCCCCTTCAGGTACTAGAAGGCTGTAATCAGGTCTCCCTGGAGCCTTCTCTGCTCCAGGCTGAACAAGCCCGACTCCCTCAGCCTTTCCTCCTAGGAGAGGTGTTCCAGCACTCGGATCATGTTTGCGACCCGCTCCAGCAGGCCATGTCTGGCTGCTTTAAAGCTGCGTAATGGAATTTGGAATTGGAACAAGCAAAAACAAGTTTCTGGAGGAAGAGGAAACTATTGAATCTAGGTTAAATCTCTTTATGAACATGCTGGGTGCTTCCCAAGGTTGTCACTGATACCAGTGCATCAGTGGACACTTTTTTTTTTTTTCTCTGAAGATTGGGTTTGGAGGTCTCACTTAGTCCTAAATTAACTTTGCTTTCAATGACAGGTACGTTACAAAGAACTAGGATGCTGGTAAATGCAAGGCATGTAGTGAGAGAGGGAAGCTTCTATCAAGAAGTAGTTTCTATCAACTGATTTTCTTTGGTCCTGATAAGTATTGCCAAAAGTATCACTGGTCAGTCATAAATTTGTTGCTTATATTTTCCAAAATTTAGCAGTGAAGTGTGGCAAGATTGTAACAATATTGTGCTGTGAGGGAAATTGCATTTGATTTTAACCTCCCATATTGAACTCCCTCATGAGGAATTTCCACAGTGAAGTCTTATTAAAGTTGGTATGTGAAGCTTACTTCATTTTTCAATGATGGCTGTTATGTATTCCTTCTGTAACTGTTGGTTGAATGTGGTTTTATTTGACATGTTTCTGAACCTTAGTCTAGAATGGGTGGACCTAATGTGTTTTGCTTTAGGTTGAGTTGCAATATATGTATGAAAGTGAACACAAATTACCCATTTTTTCGTTACTTCTGCAGCAAGCATGCTGAGCCTTCTTGCTAGATTACTGGAGACACAAAAAGTAAGTAGTCTAGTTTAGGGACTCCCAATTTACAGAATAATTATTTTCATCTGGTGTTTCTTCTGGTGTCTGGCTGGAAGAAACAAAATGTGTTTTCCATAGTTAGCATGTTTCCAGAGAGTTTCTTGTAAAACAGGTAGTGTGGTATAGGCTATCCACCCTGTTACCTCCAATGCACTGCAAAGGACTGAAAAAATTGGTCCTGAGACAATAAAAGTCATGAGGCAAGAAAGCTGTACTGTCAAATTTCAGTTTGCAGATTGTGCGTCTCTTTAAAGGTGGTTGAGTTTAGAGATCAAACACATGCTAGTAGAAAACCTGCTGAAATATGTTGCTTTTTTTCATATCTTAACCGTCTTGCCAGGTACCGAATTTGCCTGATCGTATGCTGGTCTGCACCTCAGTTCTTACCACAAAGAAGCTGTAAATCAGTCAGAAGAATTAAGTACAGGGAGACATAATGAACAGTTCATCCATTTTAAAATAAATCCCTCTCATTGCATTCTGCAATGAATACATAGTGACAACAGTAGGAACAATTCTACAAGGTGTGATAGTGGTGCTTGTACTATCAGTACTCTATGTTCAGACACTTTTCGTGTAATGAGACATTCAGTGAAATGAAGGTTGTTGGGGCTTTTTGCAGCATTTCTTCATACGCAGCTTTCCTCCTCACCCCTTCAGTTTAAAGTGGTACTACTGTATTTCTCCTGGTTTGGGGATTTACTTGTTCTACAGATACTACCATGGATTAGGGCTGCTTTTGCCCTATTGTAGCATTGTATTTTTCCTCTCCTGACATGTGACTGTGTGTGGAAATAATTCTTTTCTAATTTGATTGCAGTAATACTAATGTCCTCTCTGCGGCCACCCACCAAGACAGCAGGTAGCTCCACTGCATTATAGTTCACATACCAACAATCACAGCATGACTGTAAGTGAAGGGGGCACACCTGCTGGCACAAGTTTGAACTACTGAATGGCCTAGTTCTGTAACTTTTGCTAGACAGTGAAACTATTTTAAATATTTAAGATCCTTAGTTTCCATGATCTATGCTTTCTTCATGTTGCACACTTGTTTTAATTGGTTTTCGCGTCTTGAAGACTGATACTCGCATACTGTGTCCAGGAACACTATGGATATTGCTTTAAGGAAAACACACTTTCCTGTGTGTGTGAGTTTCCTTTACCTAATCTTTTGTGTACTGTCAATTCATTTATACTTTCACTGGCAGTTTTCTGGTAGGAAAGTGATCCAGTTCAGTCACGCAAAACACAAACTTCCAGCCACAGAATTCATACTTATTTACTATATAAAAATCCTCTTGTTCAGATTTTTTTTTTTAATAAAAAGCAAGTAGTAGTGCTTTTAACATACATGGTTTTATTTCTGGTTTGGGTTTTTTGTTTGTTTTTTTTTAGTTGGGTTTTTTGTTGTTTTGTTTTGCAGAGCAGATGTATGGGCTAGATGTGTAACAGTTTCAGCACATTTTATATTTTTCTGAGGAAGAGGTTTTGCCATGAAGCATGCCACAGCAGACCAAGCTTAGATAATAATACAGTAATCAAATGTGAATCTGCTGTCTGTTTCAAACCAGGTATTAGTATGCATCCCCCGTCCATAAAGCTTAATTGAGAGGACCTGAGACATTAGCTCAATTGGCCCTACGTAGGGATGGTTAATAACCCTTCAAAAGGCCAACTCAGTTCATAAAAAAATGATATTGATGTCTTCTTTTGCAGCTCTTCAGGTGTACGTTTCACTAATTATCTCTTGATACTATTGTTCAATCTCTAAAAAAACAGGGTCTTGCATTTTAGTCTATATATTGGAAGTATTAAAAACAGTGTGCAATTTCTTGCCCTGTGAAGGAGGAAAAGGACTTTTGTGGTTGCATCTTATTGGAGGTGGGAGAGAGTCACTTTTTTTAAGCTTTCAGGAAAAATAGCTATCAGTAAAATCTGCTAGACAGTATCAAAATTGTCTTTGGCAGTTGAAATAAGTGCATGGTATAGCACCTGGGTGCTGTACTACTGAATGCCTCCTATTTGTGTTAAATCGAATGGTGACCACTAATGTATAGTATAAAAATAACTTTTTTGAAAGTTCTGACTTCATTGTTTAATCAGTTCTTTGGGTTTCTCTTTAACTTATTAATGTTATCAAGGAGATTTTTGCTTTTGGGGTCCATGTATTTTAATGATTTTTTTTTTTTGTCCTTTTTTGTTTGGGGGCTTTGACGATGGTAATCGGTGCTTGGTACAGGGAGATTGGAACGTACATCTGTAGTAGCTTCTGTTGTTGGCATTTACAGTGGACAAAATTGGTCCAATCTGTACGGACTTGTTAAATAGCACTTCACTATTGACCTGGAATCCAAAATGAAACTTTAAAATGTTTCTGAACTCAAATTTCTTTTCTCTTCTGGCTTCACTTCATGTTTCAGCTATGACTTTAGGTCTGGCCACTTAACACATTACTTGATGTGTCAAAAATTATTGCATTACCTTTGGGTCTGTTAGTTCTCCTTCTCTGCTCTATATTCATTTTGGTAGAATCACAGTGCTTAGAAGGTTCTCATGAGTCTGTTAACCTGAAAAGTACTTTCTTACGAGCCAAGCTAAAGAGGAGAAAATAATTGTGGGTTGGTGTTTGTTTAAGATTTTTTGTTTGAGGTTTTTTGGTGGGTGGTTTTTTTTTTGAGGGGGAGGGGGTTGCATAAAGTACAAAGGGGAGAAACATAGTGACAGTAGTATGTAAAATAACAAAAGTATAAGAGACTTTTATCTGTTTACGTGTTTTTAGTACTTTTGCCAGTGGTCTGTTTCCTGTGTTCTGTTTTTCTTTGGAAACAGTTGTCTCCTCAGGCAGGTCAAACATAGCTACAGCCCAACTGACCTATTGACAAACTGTTAATCTGCTGAGGAGCAAACAGTGAATCCTGTCAGATGTAGAACGTGAAAATATTGCTGTGAAACATTCCTGCGTTACATGGGTTTTAAAAATCCTGATTGATAAAAATGAAAAGGAAATTATGATCTTATTAATGTTTAGTAAACACATTGCTAGTGATGATTGCAATTACTGGAAACAGGTTTTTTAATTATAACTAATAACGTGTCTCTAAGGTAGTAAGGAGTTTCTCTCTTTTTTGGGGGTTGGTGTGGAATATTAACAGTGGTTTTTCTTTGATTTAATGAAATGTAGTAAAAAGGATGTTGTCCCTCATAATAGTGCAGTACAATATGTACAGTACAGTAGAATAATAAGGTCAGTGAACAGCCGGTCAGCTGCAAAGGCCTCTTGCTGTCAGGATCTATAACATGCAAAGAAATAAGGTTGAGTAGCTCATTTTTTGTGTTCTAAAATAAATAAATAAAGAAAATTCCTTTTATGCCACTGGCAGTATAGACCATTCTTCTGAGTAATTTTCAGAGGAACAATTTTCCCAAAGGAAGAGATACTATAATCAGTAAAATGTTACTGCAAATTAAAAATTAATGTTACATTAGCATAGTAAATCTTTAAAAGGTTTTTAAGATACTTTTTTCTATTTAAAATTTGTAAGTTATTTCTAGATTTTTTTTTTAAACATTTCTGTGCCTGTAGGGTATATATTTTTCTCATATTTTATGAGTCAGCAGTTGTGTATTAAACCCGTTTCCAGGTTTTTCTGTGGTTTGAAATTTCATCTGTTAACTAATAGCCAGGGGCACATTCAGGTTAGGTTTTCATAGTTTCACAGTCATGCATCTGCCACAGCAGCTTTCAACTTTCCTGACAACATACTGGATGTCTTATGATTTTAGATGCTTAGCTTTTGTTCAGTTGAGCAGCCTGAGAATGTACCTTTTCAAAATACTCAATTGTTTAAGCATATCATCATAAATCACTTCTACTTGTGACTTTGGAAAGTTAGCCTTTTGTGTAAAGTTCTGAAGACATGGCTTAGGTAAACTTCCAATTTGCAGGGGTGATCTTCACCTTAAGTTTGCACTACTTGCATAGTCTATGTTCTGGGATATGGAAGCTGTTAGGGAAATCTTTCAGCTGTCCCTTTATTGCATATCAAAGTGAGACCTACCTGTGCACAACCCTGTCCTGCCTCAAAATGCTCCCCGACGGACCTTTCTTTGGTGAAATATCTTTTAAAATTACTGTTCAAAGAGGTGTATTTCACTCCTTGATGGCTGGGGACTTATGGAGCGTAAATTGGAGAAATAAAAACTGTTAAAATTATTTGCTGACAGTGTGCATGCTTTCCTTTGTCTTCTACTGTTAAACCTCTTTGATGTTTTACTCTATACAATAAATTTTTACGAGTTTCTGGGCTTTTTTTCCTTTAAAGGCTGGGAAACTCCATGGTTGGAAACGGTAGATTTAGCCTTGGTAAAGAGACAACTGATGCTTTGGAGAGTTTTCCCAAAGAATAGTAAATAGGAGAAAACTGTCATTTAAGTCAGATTTTCAGTTCTACCATTGCAAGATTGTACAATGGCAGGCAAGAATAGTTCTATGTTAATAAAACTATTTGAGTTCAAAGAAGCACATTTTACAGGGGTGCTCTGAGATTCAGTGCTTTGCAGAGGACCTTGGTAATAGTAATAGTATTCAGATGCTAAGTATTTCGGTTTTTGTTTCTGCTCTGGTCCCTTACAGGGAAATTTTTATGTTAATTAAAGGAACTGTGTGCAGTATTTCATATGTCAGGTAACTTAAGATACTACATACAGTAACTGAATGCTATCTGCACATAGCACCTTTGAATAAAATCCAGCCTGCTGTAGGTGTGAAATTTGTCATGTAGAATACAGAATGAAAGCTTTTCTCACAGTGCAAATATGTTTCTGCAGAGTCCAATGAAGGGTATATTCCTACTGGATATGTTTGATCTGTGAACATACGTAGGATCAAAGTATTAAGAAAAATGAGTAGCTGTTTGTAACATGGGAAATATCTGTGAAGCTAAGATACTCAGATTTGAGTGTCTGTTCAAAACTTGAGAAGTCATGTCTTTCTATACAATTGAAGTATGTTGCCAAAGGTCTTTCTGCATTAGTTTTGATTTTCAGAGGATACTGACCCAATTAATCAGCAATTGACATTCACTGTGTTAAAACAAAACAAACAAACAATCAAAGCCATTCAAATGGTACTACTGAAATGCATTCAGGTACAATGGTGGTGTGCTGTAATCCTGGAGTTCTAAAAATTATTTCTCATAACATGAAGTATACATTTGTTGTTAATTTCAGTAAATGCTATGAAGTAACCACTTTGAATTATTCTTGAATATATGTTTGATATAAATTTTCTGTGTATTAACAAGCACACAAGAGTTCCAGAGTTTGTGGTGGGGGCCGTTTTTGTTTGTTTCCATACCAGTAGTAGAAGGCTGCCTTTCCTCAGTTCGTGCCATGAATACTTTTATTTCACACTTTCTTTACAGCCTTTTTGTATGACTACAGAAGATACGCATATCATCAGATTCACTGACATACTCTTGTGGGTTTTGATGATTTATTTCCTGTAAAAATTACACTGCCTTAATGCATGTGCCATCATTGTGTTGATTATTTTGAAGTGTACAGCCAGGGAAGCAGGGAGAGGGGAAGATGACAGCAAGCTGAGTGGTGCAGTTAACATGCCAGAAGGTTGGGATACCATCCAAAAGGGCCTGGACAAGCTTTAGAAGTGGACCTGTGTGAACCTGTTGAGGTTCAACAAGGCCAAGTTCAGGGTCCTGCAGCTGGTTCGGGGAAACCCCAGATATCAATACAGGCTGGGGGATGAAAGGATTGAGAGCAGCACTGCTGAGAAGGACTTGGGGGTACTGGTGGATGAAAAGCTGGACATGACCTGGCAGTATGCGCTCACAGCCGAGAAGGCCAACCGTATCCTGGGCTCCATCAAAAGAAGCGTGGCCAGCAGGTTTGAGGGAGGTGATTCTGCCCCTCTAGTCTGCTCTGGTGAGATCCCAGCTGGAGTCCTGCGTCCAGCTCTGGAGCCCTCAGCACAGGAAAGACATGGAGCTGTTGGAGCAGGTCCAGAGGAGGCCACAAAAAAGATCCAAGGGCTGGAGCACCTCTCCTATAAGGAACAGGCTGAGAGAGTTGGGGTTATTCAGCCTGGAGAACAGAAGGCTCTCACTTCAACCTTTCTGCAGACTTTCAGTACTTAAAGGGGGCTGATAAGAAAGGTGGGACAAACTTCTTAGCAGGGCCTGTTGTGATAGGACAGGGGTAGTGGTTTTAAACTAGAAGAGGGTAGATTTAGACCAGATATAAGGAAGAAATTTTTTACAGTGAGGGTGGTGAAATTCTTTAACAGGCTGCCCAGATAGGTGATAGATGCACCCTCCCTGGAAACATTCAAGGCCAGGTTGGACAGGGCTCTGAGCAACCTGGTCTAGTTGAAGATGTCCCTGCTCATTGTGGAGGGATTTGGACTAGTTGACCTTTAAAGGTCCCTTCCAACCCAAACTATTCTGTGATTCTGGAATTGAATTAAGACTTTTTTCCCCTGTTTTTGCAGTCTAAAGAGAAAGGGAAATAATATACAACTATTTATTGCTTTAAATGGTCTACCATGTTTTTTCTTTGTTTATTTTTCCGTATTATTTGGATTTGTAGCCAGTTCAGTGCTTGTCACTCTTATTCTTCTGGTGTTGCCTGCAGCTGTTTGTTTGCTCTCAGTTTATTGTGGTAGGGCGTTTCGGTGTCAGTCTGTAAATAAGCGTTGCTATAGTAAAAGCAACAAAGTACACACATACTTTAGTTTCTAGACACTTTAATTACCTGCATCTTGTTCACAAAGTGAAGCAAGCTCAGGGGGTAGCTGCAATAAATCAATAGGTGAAAGAAAAAAAGGCAGTTCGAAAAATGCTGTCACTTTATGAATTCAAAATGGAGCAGGAGAATAAAGCATAGTGGAAAAGCATGGAGGGTAAATACACAACCTAAGTGTTGGGTCCTAGTTTGGTGTGACACTTTTTTCTGTAAAATGGAGTTTTTTAGTACTTTTTGAGCTAGCCTTATTAAGGTTTCAATTTCACTTGGTTTTCAAATCACTATTCGCATGCTTAAAGATTTCAGAATTTCAAATATTGGTCACTTATTACCTTCCATCTGATGATCTCAAAGTGCTTTGCAAACCAGATTGGCATAAAAATGAGCAGAGGTGAATTCTGACCCTGAAATACAGCATATGGAAACAGTAGTGAACGTCTTGGCAAGAGATGGTACTGTGTCTCTTTGGATGATTGAAGCTGTAAGGGATATTTGTGAAGGTTTAAGAAAGTCTCTGTTTATTTTCTGGGTTATGTCAAGAGTACTTGTTGGTTGATGCCATTGAAAAAGTGTACTTAGCCACTGAACTCCATGTGCAGGAGCAGCAAGTATTGAAAACCCTTCATTGCAGATGGACAGAAAACGGATTTCCAGAAGGACGATGGGTAATGGAAGTTTGCAAAGGGTGCGGTCTGCTCAGCTGTCCATAAAACACTGCACAGGATTCTGTGCCATGGAAGTGTTTGCCCTTAGCTCTAAACTGCCTTGATAGTGTTTAATATATAAATTTGTGAAGATTTGTGTATAAAGTTAATTTGTTTTATTTACGCTTTTTAAAACAGTTGAAAAATTGGAGGGGAAAGATAGAGGTAGGACCTGCTAATATGAATAATATCCTCTGGATTTGTGTAAGACATGCATAACATGAGCTGTCTCCCAGAACTAATGACAGCAGTACTGGTAGTCTTATTTTTATGAATTTGAATCAAGTTTAAAACACTCAGAATATACATCACAGGTTTTCCCTCCCCTCCCCGCCTGTTTTTACTTCTCAGGCTAAGGGCTACCTGAAATGTATATGTTGCTTGCTGTTTATCATTTTAGTTGTCTGCAGAAAATAATTAAGATAGCAGAAAAAAGTCAGCATGTAAAAATGGCCCTTCATAGTAATTATTGCACTTCTAGCGATAAGATGCAAGAAAGGCTTGGTATCTGGCTTCTGTTGAGTAAATGTGTTGTGGGTTATATACTGTGGGTAGAGTACGTGACAGGTTGAGGTACTGGGTTTTGTTGTTATTGAATGGGCAGGATTTAAATAAGTGGCTTCAGTTAAAATAATGTATGATGATAACTTGGGATTATAGCCATTGGCCCACTAATTTTTCTTCCTGTTTGGCCTCTCCTTTAGTCATCCCCCCGTACTTCACCACAGGTGTGTTTCTGGGGTTCTTGTTTTTGTTTGGTGTAGTGTGTGTTTCATTTTTAATTTCTTCATGATCTGAAGTGGTCAAAGCCTACCAGCCTTTTTTAGTTTCTTGTGTTGAGACTTGAATGTTATCACACCACACGTGAACGCGAAGGTGTTTGTATAGTTGTGTCCATCTGACAGTTTCAGTCATAAGAATATGGAATAATTTGCCCACTGTGGTTCTGACTTAGGCTGTTGTGGAAGCTAGGAATTTTGTAATGAACAGATGTAACAAAGTCCTTTCATGCATCTTCTGTGTACAAAGCATTTTCTTTAGTCGTAGTCTCATCTGCTATATTTTAGGTCATTGATTCAGTACAAAATCAAGAAAGGAGCATAGTTTTGTAAGTTACTTCTTTAAAAGTGCCAGTAAACACCCTACCCTGTTATAGCACGGTCCTCTCAGGATCTTAAAAGTCATTGGGCAATTCATTCGGAACCTGAAGCCCGTCAAGTTACCCCGAAAAACTTATAAATGGACAACTATTTCTTAATACCATATTTTTTGCAGGAGTTACTGAGTAACGAATTCAAACTTTAATTTTCCAGAGCCTCTTCCTGCCCCTTAGGACACTTGCTGTGAAGTTCAAACATTGTTTTCAGGCTGGTGAGGTAATTCCTAGTGTACTCTCTGCATGCGGATGCACATCTGTTAACTTGTATGGGAATTATGCCAAATTCCACTTACTAAAAGTGGAAGTATTTTTGTGGTATTGACTTTAACTGGTTCTCCATAGTTGCAGGTGCTGAAGTGACCAGAATGTGATAAAAGAAATATCTCAAGCCACCCACACAGATACTCACTGTGGTCTGTATCTTGAGCCTTGATTTCTAAACTAGATTGAAGCGGGATTTTCTCAAGTGTGTGTAAATGCTTACAAGGCTGCTTAAAGTATCCTGTTCAGCAAAGTCTGTGTAGGATGCTACCTTCCCTTCAAGGAAAATAGAGCTGAGATGATGGAAGCTGTAGATGACCCAGACAAATACAAAAGGACACATGCAATGGTGGGCTGAAATTCTCAGTCACCAAATACCTTCCAGTTAAGAGGCAAGGCTCTAGCATCCCAAGATAAGGTAAAATACTAATGTGAAATGCTCTAGACCAGGATCAGCAGGAGCTCTGCACTGGTTGAGAGGTCCCTGATGAAGACTTTGGTCCCTGTGTTGTCAGGAAGACATCCCTCTTCCCTGGGACCCAGCTGGAATACCTATTATCTTCCTCTGCAGCAACAGTGCTTTGGTAGATCTGTCAGAGCACCATCCTGTCCTCTCAACTAGGTTTTAACTAAAGGTGTATACACAGCTCAGATTTGCTGTGTTTGACTAGAAATATCTCAAGACTCTTCAAATGTGGGTGACTATCCATATGCAAGAAAAAGGAGGTGGGAAAAGTTGGCTGCTTTGCAATATGGAATAGCAAAAGGCAATTACAACAAAACCTGGAAGTTCAGTCATCACTCGGTAAGTGAATAGATGTTTAATAAGATTCCTTTCCAAATATCTGCAGTTAAGCAGAAGCTTTCTCTCTGGTTATAAGATGATGTCTGCCATACTTTCCATGGTTAACTACATCTCTCTGTGTAGCTGTGCCAATATGAAAAGCAGTTGCTTTGATATCAGTACCTTAAACTATATTGCTGTAGTACATGAAGAATAATTTAAGCAAGCTGTTAATTTATGACTGGAATACTTCTATCTTTCTACCTTCAAAAATTTGATAGAAATGAAAAATGCGTCTGTCAAGAAACTGTAAAGACTGTAATGCATATGATATGATGGGGACTTAAAGTGTTTGAATAAGTGTAAGAACTATTTTTAAGGACATGTTTTTACATGATTCTGTGAAAAGTAAATATAATGAAAACTAGGTGCAAAACCAAAAGACAAGGCACTCTTGTCTATAAGCAGCAGTTTTAGTAGTGCACTGGCTGATATGTTTGGAAGACGTACAGGCTCTCACTTCAGGCTTATAGCACTTTGTGTCTTACACGTGATAAAAAAAAAAATTCTCTGCAACCCGTAGCAATTTTTTTTTTTTTTTTTTTTTTTTTTTT
>Ga0065711_1043354_pt1 | contig 14782 bp, 10 predicted proteins | sample Hoacrofraction12_FD_59098 | JGI IMG/M metagenome (GOLD analysis project Ga0065711, IMG submission 59098) | Hoatzin crop microbial communities from Cojedes, Venezuela - Epithelial fraction 12 v2 (version 2) | ecosystem: Host-associated > Birds > Digestive system > Esophagus > Crop | place... | reverse complement strand
CAGACCCTTCAGCGGTGCCCAGTGACAGGACAAGGGGCAATGGGCACAAACTGAAGCAGAGGAAGTTCCAGCTGAACACGAGGAAGAACTTCTTCCCTCTGAGGGTGATGGAGCCCTGGAACAGGTTGCCCAGGGAGGCTGTGGAGTCTCCTTCTCTGGAGATATTCAAGACCTGCCTGGACAAGGTCCTGTACAGCCTGCTCTGAGTGACCCTGCTTAGGCAGGGGGCTTGGACTAGATGACCCACAGAGGTCCCTTCCAACCTCTACCAGTCTGTGATTCTTGTAAATGCTGTGTGTTGCTGAAAGGTTTGATCAGCACATCACTATGGCAATGGTGTATAAGGACCATTGTAAAGCTACAACCAAGGTATTTTCTTAATCATTTGATTTCACTTTTCCCTACAGGTCAGTGACTCAGTGGCAGCAGAGGTCAGTCTAAATACTCGGATGTTTCTGCTGTCCAAAAAGGAGCTTTGGATATCTGATGGATCAATGGGATTTGGAGAAGGAGCTGATATAGCCTTTACCAAAGGTAAGAAGTCAATTGTACATTCAGCATATTATGAAAGCTAAACGAGAATCACTTTTAGCAAGAGCTGAATACGTATTTTACTAGTTTTATAACCCCTTTCATGGCCTGTGTATTTCCACTGCAGAGAAGTAAAATACAGAAGCATTAAAATATGATGTAATTCAGTGTAATTGAAACAGGCTTTGGTTCTGTTTATGGGCTCTGAGAGGAAAAGCATTCCAAAGGTAGGTGCAGAGTTTAGGTGTGTATATCTGAAACTGCAGTTCTGAAAGCGCTTGCTCAGTTACCGCATAATCACATAAGACACTCACTCTGGTTGTTTTTCTTTGAAGCTGCCCTCACTAGCACTTTTTGCCCATTTTGAGGGGGCTAAGTAATTTAAGTGCTTAGGTTATTCTAGTCAGAAATGCAGCAATTGAATACCTGACCACCTGAGGCTCCTTGCCTTGGTCATGCAGCTGCTCTCAGTTGCGGACTGGATGCACAGTGACTGCAGCTGGCTTCAGCCAAGCTGCTCAGATCATTCTTGATTTTTTTTTGAGTTATGGCCCAGGGCAGGTTCTCTTACACACTGTACTCACTCACTGACTGGAGCTGTTATCAGGTTCCAGGGAAACTCCTGGTAATGGTGGTATTGGGCCAGAAATAATTTTGGTTTTAACTGGTCTGTTATTTGAGTTAGCAGTCTGAAACCCAGATGTCCTGTTAAGAACTTTATTTTGCTTGATATAATGCAATCAGGTTGGATAGTTTTTTATATATGAATATGGGTTGCCCTCTAGTGAAGGGAAAAGCTTGCTTTCAAAAGAGCTGCGCTGCAAGAGTTGCATGTCAGTACGAACTGTAACAGAAAACAAGACTAAAACCCATGTTAAATTAGTGGTAAGAGCCATGGAGCATCTGTCTTCATGTGCAAAGGGAAACACACTTAATTTTTAACAGCAATGGTTTGGTAATAACTTGATTTCATAATTTTAAATTGACCAGTGTAATGTAAAATGTATTGATCTTCTTTACTAGGATCTGAGATCTACGGCCGAGTGATGGTGGATCCAGTTCAGAATTTCGGGGACTTCTTCAGCCGCAACATCGAGAAGGTGTTCCTTTGCACCGGTGCCGATGGGTACGTGCCCTAGTACAGCCCAGACAGTCAGGAATACAGACGCCTGCCTGACTCACTCTCCCTCTTGTACAGAGTCAAGATCCTGGTATGTAAACAAAGACCAATGGTAGCATGCATTTTTAGATCCCCGAGTTCACTGTGAATCTGGAATTACTAAACTTACCTGCTTTAGGATAAAGCTCAACCAGAGACACAAGCAAGAGCCTTTGGAAACCTGGAATTTCATGCTACATTAGCAGCTGAGCGTGCAGATGCTTTCCGTCTAGTAAAGCAGCCTGGTTCTGATGGTTTCAGCCTGTTGTCTGCTCCACTCTTTCAGGTAAATTGTCTGATGAGTGTACCACAGAAGCTTTTTCATGCTAAAAGATGACTGAGGTAGAGAACAGAGCATGCAGGTAATCATGGGCACTATGTTAGTCAGTGACAGACTTCAGTAACACATTTACTTTGTTCCCTCTCGTTAGCAGTGTAGAAACAACAGCTTTGCTTTGTAACACTGAGCCACCCTTCTGCAGCCTTGCAGTTATTGCAGACATGTACACCTGTGGCTGGGAGCAGAAGTCACTGGTTTAGCTTACCATGGGGAGCTCTTTACATAGTGGAAAACTAAGAAATGAGACTTTATTTTCTTGCAATTGGAAAAAACAAAAAGGTAATTCATTTGTGTATGGTATGAAACAAAAAAAGAGAACTATGCATCCCACTTTGTCAGATTAATTCAAATTCCTGAAGCCTTATTTTGGTCTTGTTTTTTTGGTGGGGCTCTTCTTGCCTAAATGAAGATTAGTGTTTTGTTAGGTAAATGCAGTAGCCTTTCTGCATTAACGCTAGAAAGAAATAGGCTCTCTTAGAACATAGTTTGTTTGACCTACTTCAGCAGTCTGCATTAAGAAAAGATTAATCCTATATCCAAGTGCCTGTTTCTGCTGTTGACTTTAATTAGACGTATTTGGCAGCAAACTTGGGACATCTGTCTGGATGAATGGGATGCTTGGTGTTTTCCAGTTTCTAGTAAATGTGCATGGGAGGGTGTTCTGGTTTATGTGGTGGGTTTTTGGTTTTTTTTAAGGTGGCAGCTGGCCGAGAATGGTACATTCACACTATTTACATGGTCCAATGGAAGGAAAATGCACGCAGGCACAATGGCAAAAGAAGTCTTGACTACCATGTGTTATCCTCTGCTGAAGGAAGAGTTAGCACCACAGCCTCTAAACACAGCAGAAGAGCCAACACAGATGCCTTCATTTTCATGCAAGACGTCGGAGCAGATAAAAACAGGGGCACGAATATTCAGCATATTGGCCTTGACCGTTCTGACAAAGCTGTCAGCATCCAGAAAGACATGGTCCCAGCTGGCAAGCCGCATCACAGGCCCATTCTGGGAATCACATGCGCTGTGTGGTCCTAACTCTCTTCGTGTGGAAGCGGAGGGGACAGCCGTCTGCTGGGAAAAGCGAAGCGCCCGTCGGCTGCTCCAGCAGCAGTGAAGCTGTGCCCCCACGGCACAGCAGCAGTGGCAGCTCAGAAGTCTAGCCCATTTCTCGGGTGAGACACGTAATGTCACCAGGAAGCAGGCCCTGACAGTCAGCTCTCGGCTGGCTCCTTTGCACAGACCAGTGGCTGCTCTGCTTCTAATGCTGCTTCACTCCTTTGTGATGGGCCGCTGCTGCTGGCAGGGTTGCTGTACTGGGCTCAGGTGGGAGCGACTTATGGGATTCAAACTAGCACGCCATGAAGGGGAGTTCTGTTTTTTTCTTATTTAAACCTCATTTTTCTTTAATGTTTTGAATATATGTAGCTGTAAACGTGCCTTATATCCACCATGAAAGGCTGGGGTGTAGAAGAATGCTAGTTTTGATTACACGTACTGGTTTTGGTTTTTTGTTGTGCTTTTTTTTTTATATATTTTTTAAATAATTTTTGCTGGGGAAGGAATAAGGTAGCAGTACCAGAATGGAAGCTAAGTAGTAGATGCCAGTGTTTTTTCAAACGAGCGATACCAACAGTTCTATCTCAAATTTTAATGAGGACCTCAGAAATATGGACAGCGGTGGGAGACTCATACAGGTAAGGTATAATTGCAGATCTCTCTAAGGAGAGCATTATGTCATCAGTGAGAACTAGCACTATCTTGTAAAGCCACACTAGAAAAATAGTAGGTTAACGCTTACATGCTGCATTAAGTGCGTTCAACCATGCTCAGAGAGAGTCTAGTACTTCAGCGCAATATTAATGACCACGTCCCCCCAGTTGTACAGTAACTGCCTATCTTCCTTCACTTGATACAGACATCATAGCATCGAAATACAGGCAAATACTTCTGAAAGGTAGCCTGCTTCGCCAGCTGGCACTGGGGAAACACATGTGTATCATCTACAGCAAATGGTTTTTACTTCTGCTTCAAAGAAAATGGAATTGTTAACACAAAAGAAGCGCTGCTCAGCTATTTAATGAATCTGTCCCTTCCACCTCCTCTGAAGGTTTTTATTCAGGCTAATTGTAAACAAGTGATCAGGGCTTGTTGTGGTTTGGGTTTTTGATAGTGGCTGTTTTGCTTTTCTGAAAAGGGATGCTTTGCTAAGGGATGCTTTTAAAGGAAGGCTTCAGCATTGCAGCATTTTTGTTTAGGGTGTGCTAAGTGTAAGTAGTTAGACTGATGTCTTCTAGGGCTGCCACAATAATTCAACTTGTAAAGTGTTGTAGATTGGCTCTTAACTCTGCTGCACCTACAAAGTTCTTTTGACTTTTTGAAGAGCAAAGTATGGTTACTGAACCTGTTTTCGGCTGGTGTCTGCACATGTCACCTGCAAATAGAAACTAATTTTCTGTACTAGTAAGAACTGTACAGCTGTGCATGAAATCTACATCTCTCCATTCTCAGCTTTTTCTTAAGTCTCCTATTGCTTAAGTGCTTAAAATCCAAAAAGCTGACTTTTCTAGGGATGCACTTCTCCCTGTTCACACAACACTGATGCCCTTTGATACGTGTTCTGAAAAGGGCCAACACTGAGCAAAGATTAGTCAATGCAAACTGAGCATTTGTGCTTTGTCCCCCCACCCAAAAAAAAAATTATGCTACGTTAGATGATGGCATTGGGAAACACACGGTTTCATCTCAGCCATTACATGCCAGACACAGGAACAAGACAGGGGAGCATAGCGAGCACTGACACCCAGTACAGGCTGAGCAGCTCAGGGCACAGCATGGACTGCCAGTTACAGCTGCGCACACCTAGAGGCAGCACCACTGCTTTCCACAGTAACCGAGGCTGGCTGCATTCACCAAAGCTGTCTGCTTGAGAGAAGAGGGTTGGTCTACAGATTGTTACATTTTCTGTTTGCCAATAAAAACAATTCTACCATTCCCAGGCCATTCTAATTAAGTACAGACCTCAGCATGGCTGACTGGCTTACCTTTCTTCTGGCACAGATTTTAAGCAGAAAAATGTTATCATTTTGTTCCAATCTGCATGTGTGTTGACCATTAGTTCTTGTAAATACCTGGCCTTTCCACTAATATCACAGAAAAGAGTGTATCTGTGCAGTAAAATGAAGTTCAGTAAAGATATCATCAGAGCCACAGAATTTCCAGAAGCAGGGTTTGACCGGTGGTGTCTTCTAACAAGAAAACACAGCTATAGTTCTACTGATCATCATGGGAAAAGTGTTCACAACACCCTAACAGGAAAAAAAAAAATGGGGGATGACTAAGTAAGTAGGTATTCAAGTGGAAACATTAATGAGAAAAAGTCACGTGAAGTTTTATTAATAAATGAAGCCTATTTATTACTTCAAGTGTTAATGGTAAAAAAAATTCAGCACAGCTGTTGCATTTAAAAAAGTGAAACTACATTAAGTAATATGTTTCTAGTTCAGTAAACAGATGAACCCGATGTCCTTTAATGACATAATAGTTGAGCATTGTACAGTACATCTTATGAAGACCCGTAAATTAAAGAACTACTTTTTAAATTTATTGATTACAAAAATTCTGCGTTCACAGCTTTAGCTTCTTTTTTCTTCCACGACCATCAGGAGTACCATCTATCTTGCGCTTCTGTGCCTGTAAGGTAAGTTTTGTAATAAGTTATTGAGATACAAAAAGATTTCTAGGCAAGCAACGCATTTCAAGTCAAAGTAGATGGAGATTTACACCCCGGCAGCTTTAAAACGTGGTAAATTGCCAATGTAACATGGCAAATGTGCACATCCTCCTCAGGATAGCCGTTGTTTTGTATGCTTCCAATTCTGGAAGAGTACGATTTCACAGAGGCAAAAAGTGCACAGGAGCAAACAGGGATGTTACAAAGCTTCCTATTTATGAAATGGTATTTCTAAATACCTGTTTACATTTCTGTGAACAGTGCTAAGAAACTTACTAATCCACCACTCTTAACTTTACTGATTTCTGCGCATCTGCCAACTAAGTTGTGCTTCTCAGTTTTTGATACAATAGCTCTAGGCAACAACAACTTGGACAGATAATCTAGGCAAGTTTTTTCCTTTCCAAAACAGGAATACTGTTAGCAGTACTTTGAGTTTAGTCAGCAAAGAGAGTAGCGAAGCAGAGGGGGTGTTTTCCCCAATCTAGCTAAAGATTCTTCCCAAATCTAGCTCATGCCTCACCCCCATGCGAGGGGAGTGACGGCAGACAGCAGGGTCTGCAGAGGGGAACGCTGGTAAGCAGATCTGTGGCATTCTCAAAGTGGAATAAGTGGTCTGCATTACCTATGTATCCCTCAGTGGTAAAAAAATAACTTCTTTAGGGATAAACATTAATCAAAAGGCCAACTAAATACCTCATTAATGTTACCAGGGTAAATCTATGCACCGTACCAACCCAGTCATCCAAAACATAACAAGTTTATCTGCTCCAAAGCATGCCAGCTGCAATTTAGAACCTAAACTTATTTTCCTTTCTTTGACATCCACAACCGTACTTAGCTGAACAACAGCGTGAACTACTATAAGGTTTTCTGTTGTTGTTTTTAAATAACTTTAGATGTCACTCTTCCTATGCAACTGGAAAAGCACCCTGTCTTCAAATGAGCTTTTCCCCAGAAATGCCTCTTTAAATCTCACCGAAGATGGTTTTGGTCCACGTTTCTTCTTTTCTGCCTTTTCCTTTTCTTCCAGTTCCATGTTTTCTCTTTCAATCAGGGTGATTAAAGTATTGCATCTCCTCTGCAACTCCTAAATTGCACAACATATTCACTCACTACATTAGCCAGCCACTTCATGTAAGAATCGTAGTAGAATATTAGAAATGCCTCTAAGCAGGTAAAAGTTTTTTGCTCTATCTTGGCAGAGCAAAAAAGGAATGAAATATTTTTTGATAGTGGCTGGCTTCACAGGAATAGACTTCATTGCAGATGTCTGCTTTTTAAAACATGTTTGTATTTAACGCAAATGCATGCTGATTTTGAAAAAGGTTACCTTGGAATTTTGAATTTCTCCTCCCATAAGGCTTTTTTATTTACTGTGCCACCCACTACAGTTCTTGGAAAGTCTACAAAAATTTCATGTCTTGTACACATGCAGATACCTCAGTATACAGAAGCTATTCAATTAGCCTGGTGCATAACTGCGTTGTCATAGGCATTCATGAACAAAAAGCAAACCGGACTAATACATACCATTGCAGTTCTGGACTTCAGAAACCAGTCAAATCTGAACTGCGGGGAGTTTCGGATACACTGTCTTAATTCATCATAGACATTCTCTTTATCAAATCCTAGCTTGTGAAGCATACAAATCAGAAAGCGATCCTCCTCTTCAGTGTAATTCTTCCCTTTATTAGTACCATATGATATTCTCAGCTGGTGGAAGGGGGCTTTATATCTGCCAATCTAAACAAAACAAGATCATATATATAAAACTAACAAAAAGTTCAGAATTAGCATGGAACTGTTTTATATGAAAGCAGTACATCACATGAAGCCAGGCAGATGAACACCACTGAGTTAGCAAACTACATCTTTTATGATCTCTAGTGCTAGGTCACCACATGTAAGGAACTGTGGGTTCCAGGCAGTGCATTACCAACACCATCTAAACCGGTAAATGCTGGTTTAGACAACAGACAGCTTTGTCTGCGATCTTTTGATTAACGGCAGAGTGCAGAGTTGTCACTACGTCTGAAGATAGTCAAGATCTGCCAGGCGTCATCCTTTTTAACATACAAGTCCTCAGGAACAGTCACAATCACAGTAAAAAGAACATGAGACTGCAGCACACGGTTCAGTTGCATTCTGGTTAACCGAGTCAGACACCATTCTTCCCCCGACTTCCCTAGAAGAGATAACTAACTAGTCAAAATTGAAGGCGGGGGAAATGCTGATACACTGTCTTTGTTTACTACAAATCTATTCATTGGCAAATCCTGGCTGGTGAAACATAGATCCGAATGAAAGCCTCTGCTTGGTAAGTCTTCCCTTTTTAGTGCCCTAAAGATTGATATATAGATATACATACACACACACACCCCCCTATGTATGTCATTTTCAGTCACACAGATCCAAAAGAAGTCCTGCTTCCTCAAAAAGCATGTATTTGAGGAGTTTGTTATACAGCGCTATGGTCTGTTTGGGCTATGATAAAGATGTTTGTAACAAACAACAAGTTTGGCCATACCTAAAGGTACCACCACAGCTATCAGCCAGGACAGCACTTCTGTAGAATGGAAAAGTTATAGGAAGCAACTGCTGAGGCATACGCAAGAGAGGCAAATACCCCGCCCAGCAGGTTGTCTTCACACATTAGTGTCCCTGGCCAGACAGAGCCCTGCACCTCGCCTGGCTGGCACAGGGAAACAAAGGAAGCACGAAACACAGCAAAGATACCTTTGTATCAAGGGCTTTTTTTATGCTGATTCGTCTCTGAATTCTGGCTTCTCCTCTTTCTATCTGAGCCATGATCTTCTCTATGTCTTGGAGTTCATTGCATCTTTCCCAGAACACAGCTAAGAAAGGAACAATTGGTTAGTTTCTTATCGCACATCTTAAAAGTAAGGGGGTTTACCTTAAAAAAAGCTGTCAGATGTTACTTCCTTCTACCAGGACTTGCTGCTGTATAAAAATAGGCATGCCTTTACCCACTAAGGAACCTTCACTTCCTGATATCGTGTGCTGGAGCGTTACAAATGCTCCTTTGAAGCGGGGAGATAGAGGAGTCCTCAGTTTACATGAGGCGCGATACAGGCCAGAAAGGTTTTTGTTAGCCAATCGCCTCCTCAAAGAAAAAAGCTTCTTAAAATGGAAACTGATGCAACAGCAATACATTTTTACAGAGGGAAGCGGGAGGGCAACTGGGTGGCCAAAGACAAGAGCAAGTGTCTAAAAGACAATCAGGTGTTTAAATAAAAGGGGTCTTTCTAACAAATTTTTCAGAGCTGTAAGCTGCTATATATCTTTAGAAATTTAGCCGGGACCTTGCAGCTGCACTACAGCAGAAAACACTTCTGAGACGTCAAAGGTAAGCAGCCAAGTGGACTTAGGTTACAAAAAACAATGGTCATTATATATTCAGTCACAAAATGTTTACTGTATCCTACTCTTGGTGCGGATGAGGTAATAAAGGTGTGAAGAGTCAAGAAAACTACTGGTTAGTGGCTACAGGGAAATGTGCAATCTCTCCAGCTAAGCATTCTTTCTCAGCATTTCCTTTTGCAAAAATTAACAGGAATTGAAGACAGCACTGTGCAGTTAGAATAGATTTAGGATATATTCAGGTGGGTCGGTAACAGTTTATATGCACATTTCAGCACAGCTTTAATTATGCGGGGCCTAAGCAGGGTAAAATCTAGATCAGTAGATCTCAAACCTGTCAGTACAGTTCCACCCTGTAAGAAATTCTCGGAAGACATTCCCATGTCCGTAGGCAGTTCAAACTAGGAAAGCAGCATAAGGACTCACAGAGCTGACTACTTAAAAAGTACATTACCTGAATACTCAATGACTTCCTCTGGGGTTTTTCCTTCTACTTCTCGTGCTATGTTCTCAATGTCATCACGGCCCCACTTCTCATTAGCTTTAATGAACTGGTTAAAATCTCTCTTATTCCAGTTAGTGAATCCCTTTATAGCAATCAAAAGGAAACATTGCACAGAAGTTCAGTATTTGTCTCTCTCTCCAAATTTGTTTCAACAGATTTCTTTAAACCACCTGTAACACTCCCACCATTCTAACAGTATTAAACCTCTGCTTTCTCTGCAGTTTAACATTAGTAGAAAAACTCCCTTTTATACTGCAGCCACAGTAGTCTCTCCATGTAAATGCTGCATAATGATTAGCACTGGTTCTCTAACTACCTACTGGTTTGGGATAAAAGAGTCTTCAGCTCATAAATTAATCCCTCCTACCAACACTCTCTGAAAGAGAACATGGGATCACTTTTTAAGAAACAAATCCCTCAAGTGAAGCAGTAGTCTCTGTAATGGTTTTGCTTTGTCAAAAAGGCCCACCACGTGCCTCACAGATGCCACCAGCCATTTTCCCTCACAAGGTCTAAAGCTATCTTGCCATGACATTCTGTAGGGCCAGAAATAGTAATGGTGAGATTATCAGCTGCCAAAAAAACCCCAGGCTCCTTTCATCTTAGCAACAGCTTTTACAAAGAGTAAAACATTCTGCCAGCCATATTATGATTTAGGCACAGCTTACTTGACCGTACCGCTGTACTGGTTTTAATAGTGAACTGTTCCAGTGCATTACTACTCAAACAGATGATCTTGTCCTGTAATTCCACTCCCCTCCCCTACAACGTGAAAATATAATACCCAAATACGGTATTAACCTGTTTTAAATTATTTAAATGTACATGCTACCTAATTATATACCTATTTAGCTTATATCCTCTTAAAGAGAAGGACGCTATCCACTACCAGTCATAGCTTAGGAAAATGGACCATTTGCCCTGCAGGATTTGCTTCCACACAGGTGTGACACCTTGGCAGAAGATGTACCTTAAGTAATGTGGACAGTAGCATATTTGGCTCTGCAGCCAGCCTGCACAGTCCCACAGCCAAGGAAAGATGTCTGTCTACAATCAATGCAAACTCAGGCAGCCAGACTCTGACACTGGGCTTGCTCTCACTCTTCACGCCTCAAACACATAGGAATGTAGAACAAATTCAGTAGAATCTGAATACACTAATTTGGTGCATGTTCTTCAGAGGTGTCCAGGCCCACAACAAACCTACATCTTTTCAGTATGAACCAAAATTTGCAGCTGTGTTAACTATGGCATGTGTGAATCAATGACCAAGAGATGTTCGTGTAAAACGCAAGGCAAGCTTCAGCTGATATTAGTCTTGCGAAGAACCAGCTATACCTGGGTTAGAAGCTTCTCTTTTTCTTCTAGCTCTTCATCATTAAGAGGTTCAGCCTCATCAATCTTAAGCTGCTCTTCCTTTTGTGCTTGGGCTGCGTTTGGCAGATCGGGATTACGAGGTACCTGAAAGGTTTTGCAATTTGTAATATCTGGTTAAATTTTCACAGGTAATTGCTAATTGTCACTTTTCTGTAAATATAACCGAATCATTTGCTCAGCTCAGCATGATTTGCTTCAATGTGAAAGGCAGGACAGGTGTACACATTCTCCTAAAGTTGCAGTAAACTGTTGCAATGTGTGAATTCTTCAGTTACCTTGTACCCAATTGTTTTCCTGTAGTACAGAATCTCTTTTTCCAATAGTTCAAACAGGCGTGGAGGAAAGAACTGAAAGTCCTGTACATTTGGCTGTTTTGGAGGCCGTGGTGCCTGAAATACACATGAAGTTTGTATTTGACTCTCTTTCACATCCAGAATCTGTTTGCTTGTAAGAACTGATTTCAGTTGATGAGCAAAACACCCCTATATTGTCACAAAAATGCACGGTCTTTACTTAAAAAAATACTAATAAAAAAAAAAGGCCACACCATACAAGAGACAACTACAACCATGAAGAATTCTAAGAGTAAAAGACCTGTCAGAAAAGGGGAGAAGGTCTTTTGGGAGGAGGAGGCTGGGGAAAGAGTCACACATGCATCCCCTTGAACAAAGTTCAGGAGCAGCAATAAGGAAATCTTCCACAAGTAAGGGAAATCCACAGCTGCTCAAATAAAAATAAGAAACAACTTGGTCTTGCCCTCCTAACATCTTACAAGTCTCTTCCTGCTCTTACTTTTTTTCTCTCAGAAGTTTGTCTCAAGTCCTTTGGATTCTTCTAAATTTAAACTGCCTCCCCAATTTACAGCAGGGAATAGAGCAGTTTTTATGAATAAAGACCAATTTCTCGCTTTCAGCTTTAACCACTCATCATGCATATTTGAACAATTTATTTTTCATCAACTCACCTTGGGTGCTTTTGGCTCACTGACTCGAAGAGCCTCTCTGAAGTAAGCATCCACAGCATAATTGGCTTTCCTTTCTCGTTTAGGTGGTTCAATCCACTCTGTAAATGCCATCTATAAAAGCAAATCCCCGCACCCCAAAAAAAAACATTAAGACTTGCAAAATACACAGACCAGCCACCAGTCTTACATAAAACTAGGTATAAAACTACTTTATTTAATAAGTAATAAAACTTATAAACTATTTTCATAGATTATACTGTATTTTAACCAACACTTCTTAAATAAATATAGTTTGATCCTATAACTTAGCGCTTTCTTCTAAAAGAAGTTTAAATGTTACCTTCTGTTTTTCTCTGTAGTCTTCCCCTTCAAAGTTATATACGCTGGATTCTGTATCCATTGTGAAATTCCTGAGTGAGCTTTCACCCATCTTTGAAAGTTTTTCATTCATTTCCGCAGTCTTGGAGGAGAGCAAAAAGAACAGTAGCAATTTTGAAAGGCACTTTATTACAAAACATCCCATTTACAACAGTAGAAAAAAGAAACATGTTTGACCAATATGAAAACCCTCAATAGCAGAAACCTTATTCTCTCCAGCTTAAAATCAAGTTATCATCTAAGGATACACTACCTTGCCATCAAATTTAAGTCTACAGGTGGGCTTCCTTTTTAAAACAAAACAAAAAACCACAAAAAAACCAAAAACAAACAAACAAACAAAACTATCTCACCTTCTTTGCACCTCTTTCCAAAATGTGATCAATGTCTTCATCTGTAATCTCACTCTCCTTTGAGGCAAACACATGTGTCGCTCCATGTCTAATCATCTGCAGCATTTCATCCTTCCCAAGTTTATTCAGGTTTTGATCCACTAGTCTTCCTGAAGACAAAAGCATTGGAGGATAGCAACTAACTAAAGAGTTTACATTATGGAAGGAGCAATACATGATTTTTCTCCCCCTGACATTTCCAAGTTAGAGTTATATGCTTTTCTCTCAGTAAAGGAAATTCCATAGTGGGAAGGGCTGGGGGGAATAACAAAACAAATAAACAAACAAACAAAAAATAAACAGAAAAACAAAACCACAAAAAAACCCAAAAGCCAGCAAAAATCCAGCCAGGGACCACATACATTTGCTTTATTATACGTTGATTGTGTTCAATAAACATTATTTGGATGCGAGGTCTTCCATATAAGCTTTGTTGTGGTGGCATGTTTTCACAACTTCCAGGCTAAACCTTACTGAATCTTTTTTTCAGAGATAAAGTTACTGATTCCAATCAAGTCAATCAAGAAGGTTACATTGTGATCACTTCTCCCCAACTATTAAAAAAGGCATTCATTTCTCCAGTTCAATGGAGAAGTTGAGTGCTTTAAAAAAAAAATAAAAATCTGACTATATCCACTTGAAGGTATGTATCACTAGGGAGGCAATCAAAAAGTTAGTGAGGAAAAGCCTACACCGATAGCACAATAAATTTTCAAGTGGATCACGCCTTAGCACTCTATCTTCAGAGTTCAGCTGAGGCAAAAGCAACCTTCCCATTAATTCTTACTAGCCAATTTCACCAGAGAATCACAGAATGGATTGGGTTGGAAGGGACCTTACAGATCATCTGGTTCCAACCCCCCTGCCACGGGGGCAGGGACATCTTCCACCAGACCAGGTTGCTCAGAGCCCCATCCAACCCGGCCTTGAACGCTGCCAGGGAGCGGGCAGCCACAGCTGCTCTGGGCAACCTGTGCCAGTGTTTCACCACTCTCATGGTAAAGAATTTCTTCCTTATATCTAATCTAAACCTATCAGCTTTCAAGCTGTGACAAAAAAAGAAGAGAATCGCACCACACATACAACCAAACTGCCTTCAGATACTTGCCTTGCTGAATGACTATGGAATCTAGTCGGAGTTTCATTTCTGCACGTTCCACTATTCTTTCTTCCACTGTATTGTCTGTGATAAACCTGAACACTCGAACTGTCTTTGTTTGGCCAATTCTGTGTGCTCGATCCTAGGCAAAAACAAAAATCAACAAAAAATTCAGTACTTAGTTTCCAACACGACTATGTAACTAGTTTTCAATTTTCATTAGTTTCAACATACTAATTTACACAACGGAATAGTGTAGGTTAGTTAAACCTTTATAGACACATCTATTTAACATGACTACCCAAGACAGCACATTCTTATCTGCACTGCAAGTTTTGGGGTGTTTTTTAAATAACATCGATGAGTATGTCTCCAGATATCATACCTAAATATAGCGTGTGTCTGCGTTAGGGCTTTTTGTTAAATCACACAGGGGAGAACACCGGATGCTTCCGACCTTATGTAACCTTCTGTAATATCAAAGTATTTAAGAAATTATCTCTGTACTCACCAAAAGCTACCTTTCTCAAAATTTTTCAGTTGTGCCATGAATATTTCAAGAAAAATACAATGTACCACCTCACCCGACTGGCAAATAATTAACTGCTGTGAGAATCAGTATTCTAAACATACACCTTTAGAGGCAGCTGGAACTATCTCGCTTTAGCTTCCGGACACCAGTTCCATCATTCTTTTGAACTAATTTTTGCTAGACTACTTGAAACCCTACAGCTTAACTGAAATAATTAAAAATAAATTTCCAAGATTTGCCACCGAAAAGGCCTCATTTGTCAAAAAACATTGGTAGTTTTAAAATAGCTTTACTTTCTTGTATGGTCAGTAGTGTTCTTGACATTACTCCTGAGGTTGCAGATGCATGGAAATATACTTTTAAAAAAAAAAAAAAAAAAAAAAAAAAAAAA
>Ga0065711_1043353_pt1 | contig 14782 bp, 10 predicted proteins | sample Hoacrofraction12_FD_59098 | JGI IMG/M metagenome (GOLD analysis project Ga0065711, IMG submission 59098) | Hoatzin crop microbial communities from Cojedes, Venezuela - Epithelial fraction 12 v2 (version 2) | ecosystem: Host-associated > Birds > Digestive system > Esophagus > Crop | place... | reverse complement strand
CAGTCCTCCAGATGAGGCCTCACCAGGGCAGTGTAGAGGGGAAGGAGAACCTCCCTCGACCTGCTGGCCACACTCTTCTTGATGCACCCCAGGATCCCATTGGCCTTCTTGGCAGCCAGGGCGCACTGCTGGCTCATGGTTAACCTGTTGTCCACCAGGACACCCAGGTCCCTCTCCACAGAGCTGCTCTCCAGCAGGTCTGCCCCAAACCTATACTGATGCATGGGGTTGTTCCTCCCCAACAGTGCCTCTGTTTTAGAGAAATAATTTATTACACCCTCTCTTAGTATAAAAACTTACAAGCCAGTTCTTTTTGTCCAATTTCCCTTTTCCCCCCCAACAGAAAATACCAAAAGAGGAAAAATTCATGTAAAACCGAACTTGATTACTGCGTGGGAAATGCAACAGAATTCCTATCAACTGGTATTTTTCCCACAACACACAGGTAAAAGATGTGATAAGCATCTCACAAAGTACTTCTTAGCTATTATTGTATTATGGTGTCCCTAAACAAACTCATTAGCAAGATAGTTAGGATACTCTGGAGACAAAGTATTTTTTGGATGAGTTCTTGCTACATTTATAGATGCTACTGGTAATCAAAGCAATCTTTCTTATGAGTATTACTGTAAAGTTATTTTAATCTCAGGACAAATTAGAAGTGAAATTCAAAGCTTTTAATTTTTGTGGCGAGTATGAAAAAATATAAATATGATTTTAAAAATGTACAAATTAAAACCATGGAATTTGCTCAGTGTATTCTGGATCGCTTAACTCTGCTCATTTCTCCCAGTGCTTTTCTTTTCTGGGACATTCCAGTCCCAAGTTCTGCGTTATTCTGAAGGTAAGATTCAGCCTCTGGCAGCCAGTAAGACTCCACTGGGGGAGGTGGATCCTTCAAGAGAGGAAGAAAAGAAAAAAAAAGTGGTTTAGCTCAAGAAGCTCCTGAGAAGAAAGAAACAGCTCATTCGTTTCCTAAAACTGAAAACAACAAAACGAACACTGAACATCTACATTTTGAATAGGTTTTGCAAGCTCCCCACCCTGCAACAGATCCCACTGCCAGCACTAGAACAAGTCATGTTATAGCAGTTAAAATTTGAGGCCATGGATCGAAATACTCAGCATAGGCACTTGTGGCCACAACTCCTGGCAGGGGCGGCATGTGACTGGTAGAAGAGCAGTCCCTTCCAGACGCTTCAGGGGGCTGGGGCTGTTGGAGGCAAGGGGCCTGCTGGGGCAGGTGAGGAGCACCCACAAGAGCCCCCGCGGGCCCACACAGCTGGATGAGGCAGTCAGCGTCACCCCCAAGAGCCCCCTCGCCTGCACACCTGGATGAGGTAGTCAGCGATGTACTCTGGTTTTAGGCAGTTCACACCTTGGGCTGCCGCCTCCGCTACGTTAACCCTGGTGTCGTCAGGCTTCAGCTTACTGAAGTCAGCGAAGAGATGAGTTGCCTCTTTAAAGAGAGACACAGAATGACCAGAAAACACCTACAGATTGAAACACAACAGACGAGAACGAGTTTATTTTTGTGCTTCTTCGCAAAGACAAATGCAGTTCATGACCTATAATTTCAATCATCAAATTAACTAGCAAACCAACTGGAAATAAAATACCATTTACAGCTGCATTCTGTACCATCACGTACCTTTCAAGAAGGGTGATCCTTCTCATTACAGCAGGGCACAAATTCTATCTTCAGTTCCCACCAGCACTACTGACTTGTGTGACCTCAGACAAGCTGCCCTACCTGACCACATGCAAAATGATTATGACATAGCTTTTTCCTCCCACCCTTTGACCATGCCTCAGCTATCCTGTGCAAGCAATTTTGTTGGTTAAGATGTTTTACTCACATGAAAAATACCTAGCACACAGTTTAACAGAAAGAAAAAAAATAGAAACATGCATGTATTTAATTATTTTAAAAAAACAAAAAAACCAAAAAAACCCCACAAAAACCAAAACACTACATACTTTTGCTCCTCCTGACTGAAGAAGACGCCTGAATCCCGCTTCCTTGGTTTGGTCGACATTCAGGATCACTTTCCAGCCACTGAAAGCTCCCTAGGTAAAAGACTCAATTTAGTCAAAAGTATGTTGTTACTAAAAAAGTAACATACAAAGACTTAATGGATCTACAATTTTCTCCTTTTGTGAATATCTATCACATGAAGATTTGCTATCACCGAGTTATTAAGTGTAAATGGCAGTAAAAACTACACACAACATAGAACTACTGGGCCAACACCACACAGTCAAGGCAGCTTGCCACCAAGCCCTTTCAACCTGCATTGCAGCAAGATGGGCAAACAGATCTCTGAATAGACTCTTGGCAATAAGTATTTTCTTCCAGAACACCAGACACTCATCTACAGAAATGCGTCTTAAGAAAAAGGTACCTGGAAACAACATTTCCCCCTACCCCACGCACTACATTACCTACTCAGTTATAGTAGCACCTAGGGCCAACCGGTTGCCTCCTACAAGCACTCACTCTGGTTTCCAAGTAGGCAAGGGGTACAGAGAATTTGTTACAAGCATTCATTTAAAAAGGCTATTGAAAAATACATGCAAGTCAAGATTTATCCTGATGTGACTGAAACATCGGCAGTATTTGTACTTTTCAGTGAATGCTCAATTGCAATGCTCGATTTGCGAGAGGAGTTCAAAGGCTTCGGGGAGCCCTATTCCCACTTTCAAAAATCTCACTGAAAGACTATGGAACTTGCACTGTAAAAATCACAGAAGGTGCTTCAGGAAAGCTGCAAACTTGTGCCATGTTTGAAGCACAACAGTATGCTCACTGCTAGAGCTATAAAAATGTTGTCCAGGGAGTACTAACCTAATGAGCACAGCACAGGATTGGAACTGTTACTGCCAGTACCAGCTGCGGTTTCCTAGTAAAGCTGACTTAGGTTAGCTCCCCAATCAGAGAACTGAAGTGTAAACACCATCTTCATCACCAAAAGACGTTTACATATGTAAATAGCCACATTCCAGCTTTGTAAAAAATGAGCAATGGTTCAGGAAGAGACTAAGAATTTTAATACGCCAGCACTAAAAGTTTTTTTAAAAGAAAATTACTTAACTAGAATATATTCAGCTAAGCCATTTTGATCTTAACAACAAGGCAGATTACCTTTCCCTGCCAGTTAAGTTTCTTCTTGGTGACAATCCCTGTCCTGTCCACCCACAGTTTACAACTTACACAAGTATCTAGATACTTCATACCTCAACAATACCAGTTTCTTGCCTCCCTTTATGAATTTTTTTCCTCCACCTCATGGCTGCGAGTGCTAGTTTCTTCTGGTTTACATTGATTCCAGGCAAAACATTAAGTATGGAATTACTTCCCCACTCATAATCTTCTTCCTAGAACAATCATAAGCTCAAATTACAAAGCAGTCCTGCCAACTTTACCAGCAGAAAAATAAATAAAGGCCACACCAAAAAGAAAAAAAAGCCACCACAACAAATCCCAACTCACTGTAGCTTTTAAATTGGTTTTACCTGGCCAAACCAGCTCTAGTTGAAATTAGAGATATGGCTCTTCACTGCACATATGTATCTAAATCAACTCATGTTTTCTGTGACATCAAGTCACATTGTAGACAACCAGATTCCTCTTGCAATGGAATTCAACAGCAGCAGGGCAAAGCAACTCACTACTCTGGACACCATAGACCCTACATTTCCACAGCATCTTCCAAAACAATGAAAGTTGACTGTGATACATAGAGGTACGAACTAGTCTACAGGCATTATTTTAAAGTTATCCTGGTCTATGTAAAAGAACTGCTAGACACAGGAGAAGCACGAAATAATAGTTAGGGAGACAAGGAGTTGGAAGAGAGTGTTCAAAAATGTTTATGTATGTGGTTACAGAGTTGGATCACTTAAAACTATTACTTTCATCTATTGAAAAGATCAGGATTTAATTCCTGGTGTAAGAAGATCCACATAACTTTAGCTGATACCAATAAGCATTTACCAAAAGGTACTCAGGCTTTAATTTTCAGAAGCAATTATAAAAATATAGGTATTTTATTTGTCCTATACCAGGAGTTTGGTCAAGGACTAGTTTTTAGGGAAGTGTGCCAAAAATTTCTCAGACTTCGGATCCTCTAAAACTCCCAAGGCTTGGGCACCCCAAACTTCTAATTGCTTTTGAGGGATTAGGTCCTTTCCTAGTAGTGCAAAATAAAAAGAAATGAGAAAAGGTGCAACACACTAATTTCTCAGTAATAAGGTCACATGCCTGAACAAAGCAGCCAGCTCCTCTACATGCCTCCAGGTAGGAACGATGAAGCACCCACTTTCCAGCTGCCATCGAAGCCAAGAATTTTTCATTTCGAAGAGGATGTCCCACAACAATGTGTGTGCAACTTGGATCAAAGCACTGTTTCTCAAGTACTACTCCACCTTGGAAATAAGGAATTAATTAGATTCGAAATATTTAAGGCTCACGCTGTACCACAGAAAGGATCAACTCAAAGCCAGAATTACTTGAATTCAGATAAAAATATACTTAAATTTACATTGAAAATATTATCGTTGAAGTGACATGGGCAGAAGCTGGCAAGAAAGGAGGAGCAATCAAGAAAGAGTGGCTCTGATAAAAATAAAAGTGTCACTACAACACAGATAGGAATGAGAGAGACACCAGAGGACAGCAGTCCTGGGCAGTCTCAACAGTAAAGAATGAGGTCATTGTGCAGACAGCTAAAAGAAACTGCCACAAGACAAAACCACTGCTGTTTTAACGCAAAGCTGATCACTCGCGTAATAATAATATATTCAAAGAATCACTCACAAGCACAGAAAGCCATAAATTTGAGACCTCAAATCTGATGAGTCATTAACAGAAGCCCTTTCTTTTCCCAACCAGCCACAGCTGACTAGCTTACAGACACATACTATTCTTCATATTTTACAAGTATCTGGTACCTAATTCCTCAATCAGATGGCAGTAATCAAATCTCTCTTGAGGATTAAGAGAAGACAGCTGAAATTTACGGTGTTTTTTTGGTTCTTCATCAGCCTTTTCATCTTCCATAACAGCCTGGAAATAGAGTAACAGATTTTGAAAATATGACAGAAAGATTAGGTTGACAGCTGACTCTTTGTCTGCCAAACTTTCTGGGTTATTTTTATATTAAGTTTTCTTTTAGCCAGGAAAAGCAGAACCAAACTTGTTGATCACTTGACAAAAGCTTGGATCTTATCAACGTTAGGCTCCTACTTAACATCCTCTTGGTTCCCCTCTTCTTCAGGGCACAACTGAACCAATCTGTCATAAAAACTAATTCTTCATTCACATCCACTGAATGCCAAGTTGAACACATGAAGTAATCATCATCCATCTATCTCACTGCCTCATTCATTCAGACTTTCTAGAACTTTGAGGGCCTCCATGCATTCCCGCCACAGCCTATTTACTAACATGACACGTTATGCCTCTGAAGACAGGTAGCTGCTGAAAGTTTGAGCACGAAGTGATACCATGTGCACAAAAGACTTAAGCTCATTTTCCTAGCCCCTTCCAAGTTCACTATGACAAAGCAGAATTTAAAATCAGGTTTTTGGCAGAAAAATAATTTTCAGTTTGTACCTAAACATAAACTCCAGATACCACCAAGGAAATGAAAGTCTAAACTTTTTTCCATCATCCCAACATGGCTGGAGGAGTTCCAAGTAATACACATAATAGTAACTATCCACTCCAAAGCTCACCTCAGCATTCCAGCAGGAACTAACAGGACAAAAAGCTTTATTTGTGTGAACAAAGAACAAACAAGCTTTATTTATTTGAACAAACATTATTTGTTCAAAATCACATAGAAAGAAGGAAAGAAGGAAATAGAACTGCACAAAAGTAATGCAAGATTTTAAATGCAGATATTCACCTATTTTATATTTACCAACAAATTCAAAAGTTCTTGAAGTGTCACTACATCTCTCAGAACACAAATCACCATAAACATTTCTTCATATGACAAACCTTTTCTTCGGGCTGTGGTGGCACAGGAGGGTTAGCCAGTGGGAAAGCAATGCTGGGGGCCTGTGGAGTAGGGATCAAGTGATCTTTAATTGGTGTTTCAGGATCTCTACATACAGGATTTTTTAGACCTTCGATCAAATCTCCAGGCCCAACCTCAGGAACAGCTGCGAAAGTAAAGCATTTTGGCATGACTTGTCTTTGGCTGAATAAAATTATGGACAAACTTAAAAAAAAAAAAAACAACAAACCAACAAACAAACCCCCGCAGCTATCCTAAAAGGACAAAACACAACTGCTGCTACAACATGCACTGTTGCATTTCACCATTGCCTTTCTTAAAGATGCTCTTCCTTATACCACCAAACACCAGTTGCAATATTGCAGACTCATGTGTCTGGATGCCTTGTTTAAAAAAAAAAACAAAAACAAAAAAACAAAAGAAAAACCCTCACACGGCCTGATTTTTTGATTAAACTGCACTGATTCACTTGAAGCAAAAATGAGCTGAATGCTTTTAGCTAGTTTTCTTCAACCTCCTCTAGGACAAGGTCAGTTTTCAGGAAGACTGTTGCCACAAGCAGAAACTCTGTAAACAGACTGAGGGAAGGAGCTGGGGGCAGAAGGGAGGCAGTGGGGAGAGAAATAAAGGATTCCACTACCTCTCAGGAGGCAGGAATGCGAAGAAAGCAAAAAAATATTAAGTATGTTGCTTTCCTTAGTTCTAACAGTAGACTCAAGACTTCTAAAAGAACAGGGAAGATAAATACAATATCTTCACTGAACCCTGGCCTAAGCAGGTCCATCAGCAGCTCTGACACATTTGCTTTTCAGGCTCATGAGTATTTTCTTCCTCTGTCTCCATTTTTCACCTCTGAATATTTCCACTATAATTAAAAAAAGCTTCTGCTACTGGTATTCCCATTTGAATTCCACTATACCTACCTGAATTGTTAACTGGAAACCAGCTGTGGTTCCAGATAAAAATTTAGAAGATTTCTTAAAGTTGATGCCGACTATTTTTAAGATAGGTGCTGCCTTGGTGTTTGACCGCAAATGGATAGTGAAGCTTCTCTATAAAAAACAGCAACACATAATGGAGCTCAAAGATGTAAAATTGTATTTTTGGCATTCAAGAAATGCCAACAATGCTATCTCTTTTTTTTTTTAAAAAGGAGAATTCAAATGCTACTGTATTATAAAATTCCCAAGGATCAAATGGCTGCTGTAGCAAGAACAAGGATATTGCATTTCTGATTTTACCTATACCAGCAATCTCTGCATCAGCTAAAGACCTTTTGAAGGCAGACTCCTCCACGTTCTTATTGACGTTACTCTGACCTTGCTCAGTGTACTGGGAAGGACTGTTAGGCCACTGAAAGTTGCTGACAAGTCTTGCTCTCTCCTCCCTTGCAGTAGGGTCGTCCCAGATGATCTGCTCACTCTGGGATGGCTCTGTGTTTATATCTGTGAGTGCCTGATGGGATTGCCTAAGGAAATAAGCACAGATACCTTAAATATTCATTGTTTTACAGAAGACTACCACACTAGAAGGCAATGTGTTAATCAACACATCAACTGTAGCATCCACAGTGACATCATTATTAGAAAACATGCCCAGGAAAGGGGAAAATTTCAGTATAAAAGCAACTCCGGCAGCCTGGCTTCACGGGCCTAAGTGTCAGCATGGCTGAGCAAAGGGAACAAAAATATCAGTAAGAGATATTTTTATTATGTGTCATATTGATAAATTATTCCAAAAGTCAGTGTACTCTATTCTTTACTGAACCTATTAATTTACAAATAAACACCAAGCTAAAGGAATAATTTTGCAAGGTTTTCATTACTTTCCTCACTGTAGCTCAGCATTGTTAGAGCTCAAATCCTATTCTCTGTTTAGAGAGAAAAGAAAAACAGGAGCAACATTCACAGCGGTGCTGTGCAGAAATACCTACTACTTGTACATGACCTACGTATGGAAACACTGCAGCAATGGTTTCTTCAAAATCTGTAAGAACACTAACTAATCTGAAGTGAAATAAGAGAGATCAGTTGGTATAATTTAATTCAAAACTAAAAAGCAATCACACTATTCTATGATTTTTTGAAAAACAAGATACTCACTATGGATTAAGATAGCATTAATTCTGACTTTGAATAGCATGTCCAGTTAAAGACTCTGAATTGCAAGAGAAGCAACTTAAGTACACCAGTCACGAAATACAACACAGCTGAAAACCTTGGAGACCTATTCATGTTTCGATGACTGTCTATGTATGCACAGGGAGGACAAAATGAGATACTCTGAAACACAAATCAATACCTTAGAGCTTCCAAGACCCTACTGCGGCCATTCCGCACAGACCGTATGCTATCAGGAGTGGCTGGAGAACCATCAAAACTGTTCCTTGAAAGCGACCCTCTTTGCCCTTGTGGTTTCACTAGCGATGTGGCAGACATGATCTCCTGCAGCTGCCTTTGGAACTTCTCTCTCATTTCTAGTGCTTGGGTTAAAACTTAAGAGAAGAAACAAAACTCACAAGATCAGGACTGTTATATTGTAATAAGTGAAAAGTAACTGAAATTCCAGTCAACTTCTACCCCCCTGCCTCTTCCCCAGGGACAAAGGAAAATGTTAAGGAGGGGGGAAAAAAAAATATCTGGGGAAAAATATTGTCTAGCAAAACTACGTATGCCCCAAGTGACCTACTCCTAGACACAAGCAGAAATATCCATCTGGCTCACTTCTGAACTTGCTCGCATGATCTAACTTATATCCACAATTCTCCCATAACATTTATTTACATAACAGAAAAGTTATACTCTAAACCAGTGATTTGTCATGTTAAAGACAAACTTCAGTGTTCTAAAAACTAAGAAACAGCAATTAAGTAATTTGCAATGGATGACCGCAATTTTCTTACGGGCCTTTAAAATAGAGAGCAAACCCCTTCCCTCTCACCCAGCAACATTAAGGGCTAGCTGTACTTGACCAGTATATAACTACGGTACCTTAAGCTTCCACATCTTAACATTCAGCACCTGAAACTGTAAAAGGCTTATATTGATAGTTTGATGTTCCACAACCATTTTGAAAATAGTGATGTACATTTACCTCCTTTGGATTCACTTGTTATAATTTGTTCTTCCCCTGTAGTGACTGTTTCCTTTATTTGGTCAGTAGTTACATCATCTTCAGCATCATCTTCATCCACCGGAATAATCTAAAAACAATGAAAACAAGTAGAAGCCTCAAATACCAAAATTTTTGCTTTTTACCCATGTTCAATACTTGTGTAAATACTGAAGATTATTAACCTTGCCTGAGATTAATGTAAACTCTCTGCTACCACAATGACAGCAGAACAGTGAGCAGCAGCATCAATGACACCACCTGCAGTCTAAATGTCTATTAAGGTAAGTCCACACCTTTCATATCGTTACCTATGAGAGAAGGTAAAGACTGGACCTACATCGTTTCATATTTGGAAAGCACTTCTAATCCTGAAATGCCTGTGTTTCCCTCCATCGCCCAAGAAGAGTATTATAAATGCAGAAAAACCTTAAGGAAAACCTGCTAGAGCTACTATTAATTACTAGGTAAACCTGATTCAGGACATCAATTAATAAGAAATATTATTTATTATTATGTTAATATAACAATGAAGTTAACTGAATCCAAATCATGTCATAAAACACAAATTCATATCACACGTTATACCTCATTTTCCTCTGCTGGTTTTCCAGTTGGTGGAAGTTTACTGGAGGAGGAGAACCTGACATCTTGCACTGCACTGATGTCCAGACTCATTTTGGGATTGTAAGTGTGAGGAAAGAGAGATTCAGGGAGCCGTTTATATTCTTGGGCACTCTGTAATAACATCAGTTAAGATATGGAAGATGAGAAACTGATTGAGATAAAAGAGAAATTCCACATCTAAACTTTGGAAAAGTGTAATAAAAACACCACCAAAAGCAGTACTTGACACAAGAGAAAAATGTGGCTCTCATTCTGAGAAACATGTAGCAGAAATGTTCAATGGAAGACAATTTCTTTTCTCCTTATGGAGAACAAGGTAAAAGCACATCAGTGAAAACTGATCGCTCAATTTATAACCTCAAAGCAGGAACTGATGTCTTGCATCCTACACATGTTCAGTATAAACACAAACAGAAAATCAACTGCCATATAACCAGTTTTAAGTCTCCATTTCCCTTCACTTCTATTAAGGGAACAAAGCAAGTGCCATACCTCTAAAAGCCAGTGTTCTGAAACAATATGTATACCCCGTTCTTTAACGGATTTGTACTCCTTATTGTTGTCATTTTGTCCTCCCTTGTAGATGAAGTGTGTTACTGTTTCATCAAAGCACCATCTGGACAAGAAATTGAAATACAACTTGAAGATACAATTTCCTATCAAAAAGTATCATAAATCCAACTCAGAAACTATTCTATCCCTTGTTAATGTTAAAATGTTGCTTTGCCCATTTTGTTATTCCTAAAAAAGCAATGAGCTCACTTTCTTCATCAAAAAGACAGCATTCAGTTTCAAGACAGAACAACTTTAATGTCTTTTGAAAGCATTCCCAAAGTAAGCAAAACTAAATCTGATAAAATATACGAAAGAGGAGAGGTTTTGCTTTAGGTTTGCTTTTTTTTGTTGCGGTTTGTTGTTTGTTTTTTTTTAAATTTACGTAAATGGAATTTCAAATCAGTTTCTGAAAAGAACCAGTGACCCAGGATGAGAGCTTTTTCTTTTGTTCACATATAGCTCCAAGTGAAATACTGATCTTTGAAGCTCAAAATAAACAAAATGCAGGATTCTAACATTTAGACTAATCAAAATTAGTATTTGCTATCTAATGAAAATATATTCAGCATTTCTAAGCTACTACCATACATAAGGGCAACCTCCTCATCCACATCGTGAATGATAACACTTATTACAGAAGTCAGTAACAAAATATATAAATCTAATTTAGTGGGAGTAGAATTCTGTCTTAAATCACAAATGTCAGTTTGTAGTTTCTCTTTGTAACAACCTAAGCTTTTCTAAGCACACTAACTTAGCCATGTTTATAATCTGTAAAATAATTAGTTTTGACCCAGGGAGAAACACACACAAATTCAGATATTCAAAATCTAAAGCAAAATTTAAACTACCCAAAAGCTAAACATGTTTCATAGTTTTCTTCAAAAAAGAAGAGAAGAAAAAAAATATAAGTTCTGCAATTCAGAAAGACTTCAGGACAAACAGTCTTTCCAAGACAGACTTACCACGAACAGAAGAGACTGGGGATGCAGGGCGGAAAGATGGCCTTCTTTCACATTAGAAACAGATAGCCTTATTTTGTAATAGAAATTGTTTAAGATAGTGAAATCTAATGTTTAGCTATACCAAAAGGTCATGTAGATAAAGCATATTATAATACCAAGACTAATATTTATTAAAAGTCACATCAGTGCAGAAACTGAGAAGCTGTTCATATCAGTTGATACCTGTAGTCTGCCCCAAGAGAAGCTGCTACTGCATTCAGTTCACCTTGCTTCTTGTTAAGTTTTTTACTAACATATATAACAACATCAGCTAGAGGCTTGGGCTCTTCTTCCTGTTCAAGCAACAGGGAAACAACAGGAGAGTCATGTTTAGAAGGTTTCTGTATCAACAACAAAAATAATATTTAGTGTAGCATGTAGTAAAAAATGCAATAACAACGAAACTAAGATAAACACATTTTCTCTATTTTTGCTGCTCCCTAACTCCATGGTCAAAAACCAGCACTATTATCATTCCATGCACTAGCAATCCAAAGACAAAAGATTCACTCTCAGACAGTCCCTGCAACATATTCTGCTCCTTCCATTGTAGACTGAGCACTTCCTAAACACTGAAATTAGGGAATTATCAAACCTGATACCACACAAGTATTTCACCATACTGAAGTGAGAAAAAAAAAAAGTAAGAACAAGGAGTTACAAAATAAGAAGTGACAGCCTTCCCTTCCTGAAGGCCATTAGCAATATATAAATGCTCCCTCTCCTCCTCCATCTTCTTCTATGTTCTCTCACTAGAGTAGATCAGACTGAGGAGGCAAGATGACTACAAGAAAGGATAACGTAACATGTCTTTATAAGGGGGTAAGCAACTGATCACATCTTGTGCCTCTTAGTAAGCAGAAGAGCAGCACCTCACAGAGGAAGATAGGAAAAGACGACACACACATTAAAAAAGAATTCCTAGCTTTAGTCCAATACATTTAATCCTGCTCATCTGGAGGCTTGGAATTTCGTAAGTGTGATGAAATCCTCTCATCCCAATACTACAAAGTCTAAATTAGTACATATTTATCTGCCACATTACTTAGCAACTGCTTAATAGCACAGACAGTAAAAAAAAAAAAGAAAAAAAATTCTTTGCCTTCCAGGAGGAAACTCTTCCTTCTTACCTTCCTTTACGTGTCATTGAAGAACGCACAACCATACGGATTTCTACTCAAATAGATCACAAAGCACCATTCACAAACTCCTTTGTAACTTACATAACAAAAGATATGGCATTTTCTTAATTAAGGCTATGCTCCAGAAATGCAAAACCAAAATTTCCTACCACTTCTGACTGTGCAGTGGTCAACTGAGGGCTGGCAGTAAGAGCTACTGTATGCCTTGTGCTGTTTGCCAGAGCCAATTTCAAGTTTCTGCCAATGACTTCAGAGAGAGGCGTGCTCAGTTTCCTGGTTTTTTGATCAGGACCTCGAGGAGTTTCCAAAGCTGCCAGAGCATCCTACCAAAAAAGAATCAACTGACTGGTTTTCATGAACACATCACAAAATTCTCACTCAAGTGCAAGTTTCACAAATACAGTCTGTAGTAAGATTTCACACTCCTAAACCAGGAACACTGTACTACAGTAGCAGCTAGCAAGTGCAACTGCAGTACCACTGCACAAAAGCAGCACTAGACAATCCCAATCTTGGAGTCTGCGTAAGCAAAACAGGAAGAAGATGGATTATTCATCTCTCTTTTCACTGACATCAATGAGAATTGCCCTCAGTGGAAAAGCCAACGGCCAAACCCAGGTACTCCTAATCGCCACCAATTACTTTAAATTGCTAATACCTCCCCCCACAAGAGCTGCATATGAGTATGCAATTCTATAGCACCTTTAAAACAACACATTTCCTACTGCTCTTTTTTTAAAAAAAGAAATTTTGGTCTAGAATATCTTGCCTTTGAAAATTATCAGAGTGGTGAACTGTAAGATTTCAAAAAGCAGACTGAAGCACAGACTCACCAACCCACTCACAGAATGGTTTTGGTTGGAAGGGACCTTAAAGATCACCCAGTTCCAATGCCCCTGCCATGGGCAGGGACATCTTCCACCAGACCAGGCTGCTCAAAGCCCCATCCAACCCGGCCTTGAACACTTCCAAGGAGGGGGCATCCACAGCTTCTCTGGGCAACCTGTGCCAGTGTCTCACCACCCTCATTGTAAAAAATCTGTCTTATGTCTAATCTAAATCCACCCTTTTTCAGTTTAAAACCATTACCCCTCGTCCTATGACTACACTCCCTGGTAAAGAGTCCCTCCCCATCTTTCCTGTAGGCTCCCTTTAAGTACTGGAAAGCCACTATAAGGTCTCCCTGGAGCCTTCTCTTCAGGAGGCAGAACTAACTAAAAGAGAACACCAAACTATTCTGGTTTTGTAATACATGTTTTGTTCTATTGCAGGCAGAGGGCTTAAAGAAACACAACAAAACAACCAACCCACAAATAAGCCCCCAAAAAACCCATCAACGTAGCAGGAATTCAGCACATTCATCTTTCAGTTAAGGCCTTGAAAATGAAAAACAAACCCAAAGCCTTACAAAGCACACTTGAGTCATTCAAGAGCTATTCCAGTACAGATACTCCCTAAGTGTCAGAGGTTTCTTTGTTCTGAGACTAGTAATTTTTCTCGCCTCTTGTGGCCTTCAGAATGAGACCATGAACCCAAAACCCCAATGCATTTTTCAATTTGGAACAAATTTTGTAATTGCTATAAAGCTATTACATTAAACCATCTCATTAAAGCAGCATTTCATCAAAAAACAAGCAGATGCTTGTTTCCTAATATCTAGAGTAATTATTAGCCTTCTTTTTACATTTCTCCATTTTCAGATGTAAAGCACACAAATTGTGTACTGTGTGAGCTGCAGAATATATAAGCATATGATGCAATAAGCACAAAGGAGCTTTGTTAAGGACATTATAGCATCTACTAGTCGATAAATTTAGTCCATGGGTCACTAACTAAAAATATGTATAAATAAAGACTCAGTTTTCCTGGCTTTAGTCAAAACAGAAGGTCTGCATGCTAACAGCATTAAAAGGGGTAAGCACAGGTTTCTGTCCTGCTTTTCAGTTTATGCGCATCTTTAACCCTACTGGCTCTACAGACTAAAAAATTTGCAAAGATATCACCTTTACATCAAAAGAAGGCTTGAATAACTTGTCTTTGGAAAGAAATTTTGACGGTGTATCAAGATGTAAAGATGGTTCTTTCTGTGGCAGTCCCCCTTGTGCAAGAGGGGTTGTCTTCTTCCCGATATGATGAGAGATTACAGCTTGAAAAGCTTTACTCTGGAACCTGTTGATATCAAGAGGTGTCACAGCGGGCTTTTTTCCAGCTTCTAGGAGATAAGTAGGTTGTTCTGAATCAGGAGATTTAACAGTTGCTGGTGTCTTGCTAAGCTGAGTTATGGAACTTTCCTTATCTTAAAAAAAAAAAAAAAAAA
>Ga0065711_1043352_pt1 | contig 14782 bp, 7 predicted proteins | sample Hoacrofraction12_FD_59098 | JGI IMG/M metagenome (GOLD analysis project Ga0065711, IMG submission 59098) | Hoatzin crop microbial communities from Cojedes, Venezuela - Epithelial fraction 12 v2 (version 2) | ecosystem: Host-associated > Birds > Digestive system > Esophagus > Crop | place... | reverse complement strand
CTCCGGGCGGCCGCTCCCCGCTGAGCTCCGGCGGGCCGCCCGGCCTCCCGGCGCTGGCTTCCCCCCGGGGCGGCTCCTTCCCCGCAGCCCCCGGCTCCCTCCCGCACTGCAGGCCCCCTCCTGCCCGCCGGGGCCTGCCCGCCGGGGCCTCGCTTCGCACCGGTGATGTTTCGGGATGAAACTTCTCCCGTGCGGGAGCTGCCGCCGTCCTCGGCCCCGGCGGGTCCCCTGAGCAGCCTCTGCCTCCCTCCTTCGCTTGGTTCCTTGTTTTTCCCTGGAGGCCGTGGTGTTTACCCGTGTTGACCTGTTACTGGGGCGACTGGCGGCGAGCTGTCAATCACTGGTCTGTTCCCGAGCTGTTTCGCTGTGGGATGAGTCCCAAGTGTTGCGCTCCCAGAGTCTCACGTGCCTTTCAGGTTCTGTCAGGGACTGCCGTCATCTGGGGTGTTCTCTCCCATAACGCGTGTCCATCTCGCCTGTGGCCAGGTATCTGGCCTTGCTGGCATCTAGCGGCAGGGAACTGGGCATCATGCGAACACACGTTTTTTTGGCAGTGAGTTACCTCCCGTACTGACTGCAGATGGATGTTTCCCCTCCTGCCTGGTATGAGATAGAGCAAACAAAATTTGCTCTTTTCAATTTTCTCAAGTTCTTTCCTTTATAAGGTCAGCAATTCCAACCCCCATGTGTTTTTCCCACAGCATTTTCTGGTTTTCACTCCTTTCATCTTCCTATCTGTGATAATTTAAAGGTATTTTTTCAAAAACGCAGCACTTGCTACTCAGCGTGCTATCCTAGATGGCACTGTGCCATGATTTGCTTAATAGTCACAACTCCTGCGTTTTCTACCCCACGTTTCTACATCGTTTTCTACATTTTTTGGTGACATTTGGTTGTGGAACTGAAGACACTGACTGCTGTTTACTGGTTTATTTAGAGCGTGGTGAGACAGCTCAATAGGCTTAATCTTCCCATCAGTATTCATTATTGGGCATTTATCAGTATTTAATTTCAGTTGTTCATTCTGTGGGCAACTGGTTTCCCTCAAGTTCCTTATATTTCTCTGAACTTGACTCAAATAACAGCGTTGTTGTATCGCTCATCTCCATTATATATTTTTCCTGATCGCTGGCAGATGCGTTGCTTTGTATCTAATAAGAGATTTGATAGCCTAGGTTGTTAGCTTTTGACCGTGACAAAAATGATGACTCTTTATTCTTTGTTTCTCTTCTCAGCAAGTTCTCCATCTCTAGAAGTTGTCGCTTTTGTTTGTTTGTCTGTCTGTCTTTTGAGCCATGGCTTCTCAAAAATAGCAACATAGAGTAAGCAAGAATGCAGGTCATCAGCATGTCATCTGCTGTGCCATCACTGCTTGTGTGTTTGTTTATTCAGTAACTGCAAGGTAATTCTTTTCCATTCAGTGTGACCATGCACAAGAAGTTACTGCACAATAAAAAAGGAAAGTGCTTGGTTCATTTCTTTGGCTGCTTTATTGTAATTGATTTTTAGTTTTTAGTGTGTACAGCTTAGCAAAATTAATAGCACACCATCAGTCTTCTCTCCTTTTTTTGCTATTTTACATTCAGACATCTAACAGTTTTACTGAGAGATAATTTTTAGAGTTTATTGATGTTGGTACTGTCTCCCAGATGTGTTATATTCTAGTTTTAATTAGCATTTCAATCAAATTTGTAAGCATGTATGCATGATTTTATTCCGATCAGATAGTGTAATAGTAATGATCTCGCTGAGCGAGGATTTTCCGGCTTCTGGGGACTAAAATTCATCAAGTGTTTGGTCATGACCCTCTTGTTGTAGGACTGTGACATCCAGAATTTCTAGGTGACCTCAAATACAAGCTGATGAGATCTGCAGCTCTTCTGTTGGTGAGATTGGTTTCACTCAGGTTAATGGGACCCTACATTCTGAGTGAGGTGAATTGATCCATGACTCTCATTATTTTCCAGTTTACTTCTTTATGTATCGATGTTCTTCAGAATGGCACATTTTCACATTTATTGCATTGTGGTAGCACCTCAGTCACGTACTTGATGAAAAGAGCTGCCTCTGAACTCTTAGATCTGAAATCATTAGGTTGCTTCAGCCTTCCTGCCTGGGCATCGCCATCTCTGCAGGTGCCTACTTTTTATAACTACCGAAAACCCAGTCTGTTTTGGTTTTGCCGTGGAGAGTGCTAGCAAGATACTGAAGAAAAGACAGGAGAAGCATCTTGGCAGTGTCTTTCAGTCACCTTCTGTTGATTCATGTTAGTTAATCCTTGGTCACTTTACACAGTCTAGCTGTCCCAATTAATGCTCAATCTGAACATACCATAGTCAGAAATAATTAGTGGCTACTGTCATGTATTGAGTTGATAGGTTCATGTCAAAGAAAATTAAGCTAAATTAAGGGCAGCTTTTTAACTGGTGTGCTCTGGAATTAAAGTTTTAAGAAAAGATAAAAAATGTGCCAAAATTTGAGCATGGATATGTAGGAAATTTGAAGTCTTACGTTGCTCACTTTGATTTCTCTCAGATTAGTCCATGTGATGTCTATGCTCTGACATACTGGGCTCTTATTTGTAGGATTTTTACCTGTTTTTCAACCTAAAGAAATACCATCTGTTATACAGGTAATTAATTTGGAAAGTGTTTTTAAATATCCACTTTCCAAAACTGTTTGACAAATTTGAACTTAATTCTGGAAGTAGGTAATCATCAGGTATCGAGGTTCTAGCAACATTTTGAATTTAACTGGAAAATTCGATTGAGGACTTATGATTATTATCATAGTTTTGTTTGCAAACAAAAGCATAAACATAGTTTTGTTTAGATATACGAATGACTTGAGATGCTTTTATAAAAATCTATGTAAAATATCACCGTGTTACTGTCAGATCACCTAGTTCAACATAAAGAATTTATTATTAAATCTTCATATTAAGTATGAAGGCTTAAGTTGAGTTGCAGTCAGTTTTTACTGCATCACTTCTTTAGCATAAGATGTGGAGTAGAACTGTAGCAGAGATTGTAGCTATTGCATCATTTATACTCGTCCGCGTTACTCAGAAGGGTTAGAAATCTTTCTTAGAATTAAAGCTTAGATTTTCTGTAGCTTGATGACACTTGCCTGAGAGGGCCTTATATACACACAGGGAAGGAGGATTTTCAAACTTCTATATAAATATCAAATGGCAAATTTGCCAGGTAGGGAAATTTGGTTTTCTGTTATGAGGAACACAGTACGAGTTGGTATTCAAGATCTTTAATAAATGTGTAGCAGTCACAGTTTAGAAGAAACCCAAGAATGTAAATTAGGAAGATCGTGCTTACTGCATAGGAATAAGGTGAAATTATATTGCAGAGAAATGTAATTTATTAACCACCCCCAGCCCAACTCCCCCAAAACACCCAAGGGGAAAGAAAAACCACACGAAAAACAACAAAACCAGAGCCATTGTTTTCATAATCTGGGTACAAAATTTCCCTAAATTGGAACCAAATTACATGAATTCACTGCTCTCTTCTGACCTTGGCAGGTAGCTTGTTTGCTGCCATATAAGCTTTGTTGCACAATGGTACCGCCAAACTGGAATCTGTAGAGGCTGGGCTTCTAAATACTTCCAAAGATCTGGGTTTGATCTTTGGAAGTGATAGCAAATGGGCTCTGTTAGAAATACTCATCACTTCCACAGCTGTGTAAAGCTGTTCAAATGCCGCAGGGGATGCTGACTAGACCACTTTGCCTGTCTTTTCCTGGTGATGAACAGAAATGTATTATGGTTGCTCAGAACGAAATCAGAGTGAAAATCGGACACTAAATCAAGGTGCACTACTGAGCAGAGAATGAACATGTTCATTCTCTGTTCTGGAAGATGGAGAACAGGAGAATCTTCAGTGTGATTTACAGTCTCTAATCAGATGCTACAGGAAACAATCTTAACTTCCAGGCGCTGTTTTTCAACTCTGTTTTCTATTCCTACTACCTTGTAAAGGATGGTAGTTTTCTTATGTATCCATCGACCCTTTTGTCAGTGGAGCTTCTTAGTTGAATGCCTTGGCTAAAAAAACTTTAGGTACATTCTTCATGTTCTGTAATGGGTGAGTGGATATATTGGCAAGTTGATACAAGTGGCAAAGTTGATTAAAACACTTTCAGGCATGTTTGGTGTTTTGCAAAACTTATGACAGTGGTAGATGTTTATATTAAGATTATCCAAAATTAGGACTTCATAATCAGTCTGTACAGAGGAAGATTATGAGTTAATGTGGAAGGGTTAATAGTGAATGAGAGGCTGAATGATAGTGTTGAAAGTGACAGGGAGCACAAAGAAGCGAGAAAATTGAAGTAGATAGATCAAGAAATGAGGAAATGGCAGGGAGATGACCAGGACCAGGGAGGAGGATGTATACCTGGTGGAATGAAAAGGCAGAGGAAAGTAGAGTGAAGTTAGGGATTTTTCTAACAGTCAAAGAAGTTGAAGTGACTTAACAAACTTATTGCCATGTAATGTGTACATTGACTGTATGACTGAGTAACTTTCTTGTTAGCTGTAAAGGTTGGAATGGTCTTGGACAAGTGTAACAGTGAGGGTGTTTCTCATGTTGCCGATTAACATCAAACCGGAGCTAACAAGATGCATAAAGCTTCTCAGTTTCCATAATTGTCTGTCTTCTGTGGTTTATAATGTCTCTTGCCTAGAAGTTAAATGCTTATTTGAGACTATGTAAGATGTTTTGATAGAATTTAAGGCTACAGAGAACTCTATGAACTTTAATTTATTGTATAGAAAAGCCTCTCAGCAGCATTCATTTAGTAAAAATGGCACACATTTTTTATTTTTAGGAAGATTCATGAGCTTCTCTCTCAAAACTTGATTTCTAGCTGAATACAGTGGACGTTTTAGTGTCTTTTCATTCCATGTGGTTTTGTTTTGCTGAAAACAAGAAGATTTTATTTCTTTTATTAAGAGGAAGTGTTCTGTCTTGATGAGAAAGCGGTATTTTTATGAGTAATTCAGAAGAATTTTTTAGGATTAGTGCTGGGTGTGCCTATTCACTTGGGGATCTGAAATGGAACATTTAAATACTGCAGAAAGACTAGTGGATGGTGGCTGTTACTCTGCATTACACAGCTGAACAGATGCATCAGACAGTTTAAGGAATAGTATAGAAAGGTGTTACGTTTTTCCTGAGTTCAAAATATCGTGTGGGTATGTGTGTTTCTAAATAGGAAAAGGTTTTTAAAAGTTAGTGAAGTTAAAAAAAAAAAAATCGTGTAGAATGCACTGTCTTCCCCCCCCCCGAAATAGGTAGGTTAACTGCTATTAGAAGCATTTTAGAAATAAAATTCGACAACATCAGAATCTGGCAGAACTTTTTACCTGGAAGATTTATGTCTGGTGCTCCAGTTTGGAGTTCTTCCTGCATTAAAAAAAACGTATCTGCTGCTCTTCTGTGCCATACAATTACATGGCTGCATTTTCTTTGGTTTTAGAAAGGCTGTCTTCAAGTGCACAGGAATAGTTTTATTTAAAAAAAAAAAAATAAGGAAAGTTCTGGGGCAATAATTTTTTTGTGTTTTTCTTGGGGGAGGGTTTATTTGATCAATCTCAGGATAGGATTCATTTAAATATTTTCATAGCTGTTTAGAAATGCTGAAGTTCTCACAGTTTTACTCCCTGCCTGTATCATTAACCTGGGTATGGCTGGGCAGATAGGCCAGGTCTCTTTCTTGCTATCGATTTGCAGTTATTTTACACCCCTAACTGGAGCGCAGGGTCCCAGGAGCGTGCGGGAGGAGGTGTGCGGCTTCCCAGGCGGACGTGGTGGCAGTGGCCTGGGCTCTAAGTTCTCGTCTGTCTGGAAGCGCAGGAGGAGCTGTCGGGTCAGTACGTGCTGCTCCAGGACCTCTTCCTGCTGCGCTCGGAGGGAAAGGCATGCCCGTAGCTTCCTGGGCTTCAGGAAGCGCCAGCTGGAGATCTCTAACGAGATTATTTCAGATATTCTGTGGTGGATGTGATGGATGAAAACTAAAATCAATATTAAAAAAAATTTTTGGGTTTCTAGGCAGTGATGGGTGTAGTTGAGCAAGTGCTAATTCCAGTCAAGTTTTTGGTGCAGGTTCTTAGCTTCCCTGATGTCTGAACCGCACGTAGGTGTTGTGTTTCCGAGGGAAGGTTGAACGCTGCCACAGAACTCTTCCAACAGGCCCTAAGGAGCAGCTTAGAAAGCTCTGTAGTGCTTCGATGTTCTGTACCAAATGTGGCTTTTTTGCAGTGATCTTTACCGTGTTTTATGTTTGCAGGTAATTGAAGCTGATGTTTACATAGCTGCGTAACAAACTGTCATTTAAAATGCTATTTTCGTGTTTTTATCTGTACCAACTTTAAATTTTCTCTATTCTGTTGTGTGCTGTAGCTCCTCAGCTTAAATCACGTGAAAAGCTAGCTAAAAACGTTATTTTACATGAGCTGAACAGTATTTCCTTTAAACTTCTAAACTTATTTGTGAATTCAGAGAACTCGTAACTAAAAAATATTCCAAATCAACTGTTATTGATACTTTTCCTGCAATTATTTTTCATTGAAGGGGAACCTCTACATCTGCTCAGCATGTTGCTTTGAAATCACTAAGTTGTTAGTGTACATAGACATGAGTATACATAAAATACTGCAAAATTTGATTGTCTTTCATAGGGAAGTTTTTACCTTTGAAGACAATGTTAGGACCAAGATACGATGAACAGGTTGCTGAAGAAAATCGCTTTCACCCGAGTATGTTATCCAACTACTTAAAGAGTCTGAAGGTAAAGTTAAATTTTCTAGTAATTGAAACATTACTTTCTTCGTTAATGTTTATTCAGATGTTGCTTTTCAGATTTAAGAAAAAAGTGATTGATGGCTTCCTTTGGGACATCTGTACAGAGAATTTTTTTTTTGTTTACATTTTCAGGTTTTCTCTGTAATTCTTAAATTTCCAAAAGTACTTTCTTACAGGCAAGAATTGTGCAAAATCCTCCAGCTCATTCACAGTGTCAACAGCAAGAATCTCACTCTTTTGTGTTATTACTGTTGCATCTTGGAGAGATGTCATTGCCAAAAATTAAGACAGTCTGAGTTTGTGGTTTTACAAATGACTTTTGCCTATGGATATATTAAGTTGCAATTTTGCTTGTGGGAGTGAAAACATTTGAAAGTGAAAGGAGAATTCATAGAACTCTTCTGTAGTTTCAATGCATAATTTTCTTCTGTTGATGCATAGAATGCTTTATGGTATCTAACCAGTCATACCCAAGTATGGAAGAAAACAATTTATGGAATTTATCCAGTAACCTCTTAATGAAAAAAATGCATAAATCGAAAAAAAAATTTTAGGAGCATGGACTGGGACCGCTGAAGGTGGGTGGATGCCTTTATCATTGGGTTGTGCTTCTGGCTTATTTCTTCGCTGTGTTTTGCCCATTTCTGTCTGTCTACATCAGCTTGCACGTTGTTCTGCACTGTAGCACAGCTTTGACAATATAAATGTGAAACAAGACCTTTCCAGCCTTTTGTGGAGGTCTGTGAAGTGTTGTGCCCCGTCCAGTGCATCTGGAGATGTGGGAAATAGGATTTTGAGCGTCCCAGGCAAAGAAAGGCCTACAACCTAATTCTTTTAATCCGTTTCTTAAACTGTTATGTAGAATGTTAGCACCATTTTTTTTTTGACTGTGTGTTTTAGAAAACTAATCATGCTAGTGACTTTTTTCTATTTTTTTTTCTGTTGATGTAAGTTAAACTAATTCTGAACTCGTTTCACAACATCAGAGCTTAAGAATCAGAAGAATCAGGTGACTAAAATACGTGAATCTTCGTTTTATGAATCTTATTGAGGCTTAAGTATGAAGTAGGTGGTGAGCTAGTCACTGTAGCAGTGATGGAAGTACCTGTGGGCTAATGTGATAAGAAAGTGCGATCAGTGAAGCATGTGTGCCTGTTCTCAGGTGCTTGAACTGGCAGGATGTTTTTTTGTTTGAATTCTTGGATCTATGCATTGAAATTCAACTTGAGTTCCTGTTTTATGCCTTATGTTGTTTTTGACTCTGTCAGGCTTTAATGGGCATACCTAGAAATTTTCAAAACCCACTCTTACTCATGGTTTAAAGTAATCTAAAATTCTGCATATAGTTTGAAGCTATAGAGAACTTCAGAGACTTACTCAGAATTTCTGACTGTTTGCTTGTTAGTGATTTGTCACCAAAGAAGAAATCATGGTGAACCTTCATAGCCATTCCACTAGGCACATCAGTTGCTTGTATTGCAATACGATGAATTTGTAATGTCTTGAGTGACATCAAATGATTAGAATCTGATAATACAATTACTAGCATGAGGATCCCCATTTATATTTTGGTAGTTTTAGGTTACAAGCAGAACAGATAATTTCTCTCAAACTCCCTGTTCCCTTCAAATCTGGTATATTGTCTTGAACTCTGGTATTGTTGCTAAATGTTTGCCATATGATTTTTTTATTGGCTGAGACATGCAGTTACTGGAGGGCTGTGTTTGTAGAACAGCAGTTTACCAACTATCTGGCAGTGAGATCAATGTGCAATTGAGACCTTGAAAAGCACATTTTCCCAAGTCAATAGCAGCTCACTGTGTATGGTTCTTATCATTTTACTGCAGTGTGTTTTACTGCTAATACTCTGCAGAATGAATCGCTTTTGAAACTTGGTTGTTACTTAAGTCCATATAATTTATCTCCCAGATAAGAGACTTCAGCAGAAACTTTTACATCTGGTTTTTGGTAATAGTGAGATATTACTGCTACCACAGATTTTTGAAGCTACCAGTTCAGTGTTTAAGACAACATCTGTCTGGGAGGAACTTTGTCTAACAAGCTTCCTGTGTGATTCCTTTTTCTCATGCAGCTGATTGCTGAAAATCTGAATGTTAGAAACTGATTTGATAAGGGATAGCAGCCCCGTTTTTCTTCTGATTGCCAGTATTTACATAGTATCTTCATGGTCTCATAAAAAAATTTGCAGGGGCAATTTGTGACAGTGTGTATAATTTTATTTTTTTATTTCTTTCTTGAGTCAGTAGGTTAGTACTGTATGTGCTTTATAAAAGGTAGTTTTATTTTGGTTATGAAGAGCTAGGATGTTAGTTAACTCAAAAGAACGTTTGGGCAATTATATGGTCAAGTTACAGTTTTCCTGTTAGGAAAACTAGTTACCAGTTTTCAGCCACATTATTGTTTTTCCGGATAAATTAAATCACTAATTTAACCTATTTTCCTCAAATAAGAAATGCAGGAAAAAAATCCTGGGGCTGGAGAGAATTCAGTGTATTGTAGTACGCTCTCTCCCTCCTGGGGAGGGTGTTTTCAAGTTCCAACATCTGATGAGAAACTTGTGGGGTCATACAAGGGGAACCTAGCTAAGGCCATTTAATTGCACAGCAGCAGAAGAGCACATGCATGAGGCATTAATAGCTGGAGATAGCTGGAATGTGAGAAAGTGAGGAGGAAGGCTTTTATAACCATAGGAGGACATGGAGAGCCTGGCCAAAATAAGTATGAGGAGAATGGGGGTGGTATGAAGATCTTGGTATTATTGTATGTAGAAGATGAGAATGTTAAGCTATCGATGAGCTTCCCCCCCCCCCTCTATCCAGTCATCTTTTACAATTAGAAGCGAGAAAAGTAACTAGTTTCAATTGTGTTTCAATGTGGTATCTATGATTGTAGTGTTGCAACAGTATTTGTAAGAAATGAATGTGTGTTTTAGTGAGAAGTTGCTCAACAATTTTAAATTATTCTTTCTTCCAAAGCTGTGTCGTTCCATGGGCGTGGTGGACTGAAAGATGTGATTCATGCAAAACATTAGCTGAAAAACCATTTCTTTCCAGTGGGTGACCATCTATTTTGGCTTGGATAGATTTTCAAAAGTCAGCTCCTGTTAAGAACTTCCTAGGAGCAAACTTAGGAGAGCATGACTGAGAGGATGACTGTGATGACTGGTGTGATGTGAGAGTTTCAGAGCAGAGTAAAAGCACCTGGGTGATGAACGTATGTGTACTGGAATCTGTTCTAGAGGCGAGAATTACGCTTGGTCAGGACAAGCATAGTGTAACCTGGCTTCAGTGACTGAAGTGTTCCGATTCCTGTGGTGCCAGTGGTTTTTTTGCATGGATTTTTGGAACATCATAATTGTATACTTCAATATGTTACATAATCCCTCTGCTTTTTAAAATTTTCCTTATCCTTTTCTTTTGCCTGGCACTCTCTAAATTGTAGTGTGTTACGTGCAGCTCATCCTGTGAACTGAGAGAGCAAATGTTTATGCTTTCTGTAAAGCAAGGAAACTTCTCTCATGCCTTATACGCTCTATGTGCCATGCATGCTTTATAGCTTTGGCTAAATTGTATCGGGTGCCTGTTTGGTTTACTACTCCGTGAAATGTGTGAGGAACAGTTTCACTTCACAAAGTCTTCACTAGTATATGATTGACACTATTCATAATAATTGCAAAGGAATAGCAGGCCAGAAGTCCTAGAGTCCCGTATGTCAGAATTTCATCTCTAGCAGGCACTTTGCTCTGTTTCATTCTCCTGTTCGAATTAAATGCAACATCCCAAATGCTTGGTGACGCTTTGGGTCTGGAGTACATTCTGGTGTTCTCCTGGGTTCTACATGGCAGTTGGGAAACTGAAATCTGTGAGTGGATATGCTCAAAAGAGCAATTTCTGAAAGTTGAGGGAAAAGCATGGGGGTATTCTTTGAGCTTAAAAGCTTTGATGTAAAATTAATTTTTGTGCTTTCACACAATTTCTCAGTGATAATTCTTCATTGTAGCAGAAGTTTGGGGAAGCTTGGAGGCTTCTGGCTGGAATGTTTGAAGGTGCTGGTATTTGAGAACAGTGGAGTTGGGAATTGGCTTTGAGTTTTCAACTAGAATGGAATGGTGTCTCTTCTACGTTTGGATGGGAGGATGTGAAACTGTTTTGCAAATCACTTGCATTTCTTCTTGTAGCTCTGCTTTAATAGTTTGATATATTAAACAGTGTTAACCTTTTAATATGTCTTCATGGTTTTATTAAAGGTTGTTTTCCTCACGATTCTTTTTCCCTTTCTCCAGAATGTCAGATGATACAGCATTTTTTTGAAGAGTAATTCACGTTTTGGAATGTTTTCTTTCTTACTAGACTGGAGCTGTATGCAAAAACCTTTACTTTAAAATGATGTTTTCATTAAATGTTGATCTTACTTTGAAAATAACTTTTTTCCCCTTAGCTGAGGACATCCTGGAAGCATTATGCTTAACCCCATATTGTACATAAAATAATAGGTTATCAAGCTGATCTATGTAGGAGTTGGGGAGGAGGGTAGTTAGGGGGCCATTTATGTGGCTTGATAGTCTAGAGCTCTCTGATAACACACCTGATTGTCATATCGGTCTTTTTGCCAACTCTAACTGCCCTGTTGATAGGATGAAGAACACAGAGGGAGGTTCTTAGCTTTTTTTGGGGGTATGGCATGTTACTAGAAGATACTCTGTGGCTTCCCTCCACGCGGTCATTGTTTGTGTAGAACGGTAGAAAAATATCTAAATAGTTTTCATAGAACTAGCTCATTTTAGATGTACTTTTCTATCGTAGCATGTTGTCCTGTACAATCACCTAGAACTACTGGTGTGGGACTATGTCATTCTCCTCCGAAGTTATTTTGAGTAGTTTATGTCAGTGGCATAGTGTTATGGACGTACAGTGTGTAGCACCTGGAAATTTTGTGAATTAAGCGGTCTCCCAGATATATGCTAAATGCTGTTGAGGATGGAGGGGGAGGAAGGTAATGATTGAATTAATTGCCTTTTGTATACTTCCTACAAAATTAATCACTGGCTAGTATGCTGTCAGTCTGTATGTTTAGCAGCTCTGTTGACACTAAGTATTTGAAGGTTCAGCTAATGTAACATTGTTTTCAGGTGGAACTCTACTGAAGCAGCTTGTATTTCTGCAAAACACAGTGATAAAAGTAAATAAAGCATTCTGAATGCAGTATAGAAAGTTGAAGTATGTGCTGGAGTTTTACGTATACTGAAGGTGCAGTCTTCTTCTGTGTTTCTGAATGCGTAACATGCTTCAGTGTTAATGTATTTATAAGTGCACTAGTGATATATTTTTAAAAAAGACAAAGCTGTGGAACAAGGGTTTTGCTAAACTACCACTCTTAAAATGCCTTTTAAAAAGACATCTGGTTTCATGGTGAGGATCCTACTTGAAAGCATGACATTCAGCATTTTGACCAAAAGCATTTACTTGCACTTATAAGGCAGGGGACCAGGAATACTTTCAGTACACAGGAGTGTTAGTGAGCTGGGTTTGCACAGTAATACTGGGAGGTTTATGGTTCGTGGAAATTCTGTTTGGATCAAGGATCAGTAGGATGCACTTTGCTGTTGTTCTCTGTGTGTTGGATGCCACCCAGTGGAATTTCTGCTATCCATCTTGCTTTTTAAAAACATAGTAACTACCACAAGGCTGCTTTAAAAGACCTGTTTTACAGCTACAAAAACCAAACACTAAAAATGTAAGTTCAGGCACAAGGGGACACATTAGGGTACAGTGAGAAAGGCAGATGTTAGGATGTACCTGAATTCAGGCTGAGTGGTTGACACTGCCACCTTAATTACTGCCAGCATCTTTGAAGATTTGAAGTTGTTTCACATTTTAACTTTGAATAAAATGAGAATTTAAGGGAATTTTTGTTTAAAACTTGAAAATTATTTCCCTTGTTTTGCACTATAATGTATGGGTAAATTAGATCAGTTATTTTTTCTGAAAGTATACATATATATAATTCTTAGTAGTTAATTTTTCTAATGGTACTTCCACTGTGCCAGTGCTTAATATCGTTCTACTTAAAGCATAAGAGCACGTGATTCCAACTTATTTATCTTTTAGCATGTTACAATAATTATTTACCAGATACTTTCCTGCCGTTAGCAGATCTTTCTTATTTAGAAACATTGGTGGGAACAAACTGAAGTTTTTGAATTCGTGGCTAGTGCTAATTCAGACATCAGCTTTCACAAAGAAGCACAGATGACTAATGGTGGTAAAATATAGATGTTATGAACAAATGCAATATTTAAGAATTTTTAAACTTGCAACTGTAGCTTGCTGTTGCTTTTAATTTGGGTATTATTAGCCTTTTAATATTTATGCACTGATATTTGAACCACTTATATAAGTTTACTTTATTTTCTTATTGGGTTTGGTTTTTTTTTAGGTTAAAATGGGTTTACTGGTAGACTTGACCAACACCACTAGATTCTATGACAGGAATGATATAGAGAAAGAGGGGATTAAATATATAAAGCTCCAGTGTAAAGGGTAAGTTGTCTGCACTTTTTTAATATTTAGCTTTTAATTTTGAAGATCATACTGAAATAATTAATCTTTTTTTTTCCTCTTCCCTTTCGCCCAGCTGTCTCCTAATCTCTGTGTTCCTGTGTTTTTCAGGCATGATGAGTGCCCTACACCTGAGAATACAGAGACATTTATCCGTGTATGTGAACACTTTAGTGATAAGAATCCCTCAGAGCTTATAGGTATGTCTTCTTATATCCGTTATATCCATCATTAGTTTTTACTGTTAATTTATTTCATATTTACTCATAACTGCAGTCTCCTATTCTTAAAAGTCTAAGCAAAGGAATTTCCTCAGTGCAGTGTTTATGCATATGTAGGTTTGATTGCTTTTACTCCAGAAACTAGTATGTTTCTGCATCCATCAGTTTGATTACAGCTGTCTACTTAATGGGGAAAAATATGCAGGCTTAAGAACTGTCCAAATAAACAGCTGGCTTAAAAACAAATGCATGATATTCACATTGTGGTTTTGTAACTTCTGCTGATACAAATGGGGGTTATGTATTGCCTAAGTACAGTTTTGGCATTTGATGGTCTGGCTTACTTGAAGTCATATTTGATAATTGAATGATCAGAGATTCTTTAGCAAATCTCACAAAGCACCTGATTAATTGCTGGGAACAGGTAGTAGATACCAGGCGAAGTTTTTCTTCTGTGGTGTACTGTCTCACAGTGAATATTTGAATGTTCCTAAGGATATATTTTTTTTTTTTTACCCAGAGCCAAGTAAGTTCTCAGTTTAATTAGAGTGGCTTCTAGTTTTAGTTAAAACCATTTTATTCTGAATTCTATTAAGCATATTAGTGTTCAAGTCTATCTGCAAACTGTCAGAGACAAGAAATTACTTTGCAGCTGAGTTTCCAAAGTCAGAATGGGAACAACAGAGCCTCTTTGATGGTTCTGCAACCTTCCTGAATCTGAGTGTCTGTGTGCCTTAGGAGTGCATGGAACAGCTGTGTGTGTAGGTGTCACTGGTAAGAGCTTGGGAAACTAAGCTAGACGAGGTCCTGTGCCACCTGCTCTGGGTGACCCTGCTTTGGCAGGGGGGTTGGACTAGATGATCCGCAGAGGTACCTTCCAACCCCCACCATTCTGTGTTTCTGTATGTTCATACAGTTTAGGATTCATACCGAATCGTAGAATTGTACAATAGTTGAGGTTGTTGGAAGGGACCTGTGGAAATCAGCTAGTCAGTTGCCCTTCCTTAGTGCAGGGCCAGCTAAAGCAGCCGGCTCAGGACTGTGCCCGTTTCAGTTTTGGCCTTCTCCAAGCTTGGAGGCTCCACAGCATCTTCTGGCAACCTCTTCCAGTGTTTGCTCACCCTTACAATACACAGTGGTTTTTTTTTTTTTTTTTTTTTTT
>Ga0065711_1043319_pt1 | contig 14782 bp, 11 predicted proteins | sample Hoacrofraction12_FD_59098 | JGI IMG/M metagenome (GOLD analysis project Ga0065711, IMG submission 59098) | Hoatzin crop microbial communities from Cojedes, Venezuela - Epithelial fraction 12 v2 (version 2) | ecosystem: Host-associated > Birds > Digestive system > Esophagus > Crop | place... | reverse complement strand
GAGGAGGAGAAAGGGAGATGGAGAGCTGCTTTGTTTTATTTTCATCCTACTTACAGTTCTTAGTACAATTACACTTTGACCAGTGGATGGGCACACCAGAAGGATATAAATAGTTTTATAGATAACAGCTGTTCTAACACGGAGCAGTAGCAATTGCTTCATAGCAGAGAATACCTCCTACAGTAACTGCTTTAAAATGTAAGGATAATTGGCTGGAAAATGGAGAAGAAATTAAAAACAACAAAATAAGGAAACATCCAGTTGTTTAGATCTAACAGCCAGTGCACTTGAACGAGGCAGTCTGCTGCCTTCTAACAGCTTCTCCTGGGGGGTCCCCATTAACCACCAAAACTCCTGCCAGCCACTTGAAAATAGGAAAATACGGAGGATTTCGAGGTTGGCCTCCCAGGAGGGCTGTGGTATGTAGCAGCTCTGAACCACTGCTGCTGGCCCACCTCTTCTCGTGGCGGCTGTCCCCGTGCTGGGGTGTCACCGGCCGACATCTTCAACACATTTCCCGTGCGCTGCCGTAGCGCAGAAGGGCATCGCGGGACCCCTGACATGGCTTCTGGAAGACGCGGTCTGGTGCTGAGCTCCCGCTGAAATGGCTGAAGTCAAACACTGCTCAGCTGCTGTGAAGAGTTACCTCCTTCATTAAATTCCTTCCCTAAGTTGGTCCATAATCTCAGTTTAAAAACCTCCTGGTAAAAGCTCATGGCTGCTACCGGCTACGAAATTATACAATCCTTAGTTTAAATTCATTAAATAGTTATGTGGAAAGGGGAGCAAGCCGTCTGTAATAAGCTAAAATTGCTGACACAGTACTCATAATAGGTTCTTTCCCAGAGGTTTTTATTGCGGTTATATAAGAATTCATCGACTTAGGAAGTTCAAAGAAACTTTCAAAATAGATCTTTTTTCGTTACAATTTTGAGCGATGTGGCAGGAGACCATGAAGATATTGCTCATAATAATTAGAGCTGTGAAACCTTGGGAAAACATGCCTAGGGACAAGGGAAACTTTATTATTTACGGAAAGTTTGAAGGGTACTTTAAAATGGAGGAATGTATTTAAAATCCAAGTTAAAGTAGCCACTGACTCCAGAAGCACTGCAGTTGGGTGCGGGCCTTTTCTTTTAACAGTAATTCATAGAGAATAATACACAGACCTCAGCTACAACGTGCACTTGTGCCATGCAGTCTAGGTTTTGGGTCTTCTCTCATCTTACAACAGGTAACTCCAGGATGAAACCAGTAGGATTTACTACCTGGGTTATTCCGGGTTGTTACTAAAGAACACAGTCACGGTCTGGAGCAGGAGATGCCATGTCCTAGTGAATAAAACAACTGACAGTTCCTTCGATGCTGGAACAAGAGAATTATTGTGCTGGCCAAAGCCATGGAAATGAGATCCAGGAGCAGAAGAGGCCTGGAGGGTTTACTGGAGTTGTTTCCACTTGAGATAGAGGACAACGTTTGAAATGAGCTGGAGAAATTAGCTGTTTTCACAACTCTGTTACCCTTCTTAGGGAGCTAGCCGCAGAAAAAATTCCACTCCAGGGACTTCGTGTACTCTCTTTGATTATTCTTGTTACAACAAACACTTAAATAATATCTTTTTTTAGTTCAGCTATTCCTGACTTCAGGCATTTGTTGCCTTGTATTCCAGTCTGTGCTTTCTAACCTCTTGCTCATACATCTATTAATAGTCACGCTGGACCAAAGCGACAATCCAATGTGAAGAAGTGCACTGAGAAATTATTTCTTTCTCAGCCTGCACAGTACACTGCAAATGACATCCTGACCTCTAGAGCAGCAGACTCATTAATTTTGGCAGAAAGTCACAACTTCTACTTTGAAACTATTGATTTCCCAAGAAAATACTGAAATGCATTGTCATTAACACCTATTTAGACAACTACAGCAGTGGTACAGCTAGGTCATTTATACAAGATTAATGAATTAATGTTGCTTTCTTGGGGTAAGAGGAGGCCCTGTGAGCACATACACAATCACCACTGAACATCAGTTAACAATTTTTTTTTCACTACCTTCCATAAATAAATCTCCTAGCCTAAGGGAAAAAAAATCCAATTTTCTCTGTTTCAGGAAAAAGTCTGAATAGTCAATGAACCTCGCACCATGCCAACACACATTCAAGATCAGCTAAAGAAAAATCCAGCAACAGTTCTATCTTTGCTTCTTTATGTTTTGTGAGTTCGGATCCAGAAATGGAAGCAAGAAACTTCAGAGGGAGATCAGGATCCACTAGTAGTAAATATGATTTAAACAGGAGTTCAATGAGTACAAGAAGTCAGAGTTTACAAATAATTTGGCGTGAGCATCCTTTTATCATGTCCTCCTTCACTGCCTACCGCTGCAGGTTTTTAATCTGCCGTCACATTTATTTTACAATGCACGTCATTGGTTAGTTGCTGAATGACTTTATCCCTACTACTCGGTACCCCGGACACTCAACAAGCTGAACGTGAGTGCAGAGTGTGATGGATTTAGTTAGAGACAGTAAACTTGTTTCCACTATAAGCAGCAATGCTTGGTATTTACCATTCTGCAACAATGAATTGGAGTTCTTTTTTAGTCATGAAATTATTTCTAGTTCTATTCTGTAATGAAAACATAGGTAACTTAGTTTTAACCAGATTTTTTTTCCCTAATCAGTGTTAGTTAGTCTTAATTTTATCTAGTTCTAATTAAGAAGTTACAATGTTTAATTTTCTCTAATTCTAGCATTCATGAAGTTTTGAATTGCATGAGTTGTCTAACAATTACGTGATAGCGGGTGAAACCTCTGGAAGCATGTACTTGTTGATTTATAATTGTATTAAGAGTTAAAGTTTAACACACACAGTTGCAGTCGGTGTCAGAGATATAACTTATTTTCAGTATTTTTTGTCATTATCAAGTACTAGAATGATTTTTCTGTACAGTAAAAATTCCTGACATAAGCTGTGGGACATGCTGAGGGTCTGGAGAAGTTGGGTCTGTTTGATGGTTGAGTTATGTTAGCGCTAGGCCCACATTATGTTTAATTTTATAAACAACCATTGACTTTAGTGGGATTCTTTGTGTTGCTTGACATTTGAAGAGGTGAAAAACTCTTTGAATAACTGAAATTGCAGTTAGCAATGATGTGCAAGTCCTGTAGCTCTTATTGACGAGCAAAGATTTGAAAGACAGTTTTCTTATCTGTGACTCCAACCTTTATAAAGAAACTGCCATTTATTCTTTCCAGTGTCTCTCCTTACCAACCCCTGATGTTCTGTGAGACGGGGAAAGCTCTTTATGTTCCGCCTGTCCCAACTCCACAGCGAGACTTCTGACTTGTGTGAAATAAGTAAGTGAAATAAGTGAAAAAGAGTAATAAGGGTGTCTTTCTCAGTGCTGTTACATCAGTTGTACAAACTTCCCTCCTCTAAAACTCAGATTGTAAAACAGGAATGGCCACAGTGGGGATGCACAGGATTTTGGAGCACCAAAAAAGTGGCTGACTCGTTAAGGCGTTGACCAGTGTAGTAATTTTAATCCTTCCCACGAGAATTCACGGGGTGTATAAGGATAACATAAAGATGGCTTCCCCAAAGTATTACAATTACAAGTCAGCGCGAGGAGTCGGGAGGTCTGGCTTGTGGGGAGTGCTGTACACGGCCAATGCCAGATGACACAATGTCCTCTTGAGCAGAATTCAAAAAGGTCTTCATAATCCATCATAACAAAGATGATCTGTAGTCGTAGCTCCTTGAAGAGTCATGCCAAAGAAAACTGCACCACACGCTGATGTATTTCTTTTAGCTCCGTGATTTGGAGAAGAGGGATTTTAGGAACACTAAAACTATTAAAATCTACTTTAGGTACCTGTGCTAACTACATTGAACTACCTCTGCTTGTTAAATTCCTTTTCATTTATGACAGAACATTGAAGGTGAGGGGGAAAAAGGGAAAGGATCTGTTAATTCTGTAACACATCTTGTTGAAAAAAATAACAAATTTTTTTTCATAGACATTTTCAAATTACTGAGAAAAATGTTGTCAATTTCAGTATTTTAAAAAAGGTTTGGCAAAGTATACAAGAACTACCCAGAGACTGGGTATGCTGTCGGTATAAATGGAGGTGATAACGAATAGGAGGTCCGATACATTTGTCAGCAGCCTGCGTCCCATCACTCACTGGGTCACAGACTTACATTAACATAGCAACTCGCTAAAGACAGGCCATCCTGTTTTGGCCAGGCTGTTGTTGTATTGACGCGTAGCTGTGCTTGAGACATGAGCAAACCCCGAATTTTTTAACTGGTTGTGGAAGAGCAGGCAGCCCTCGGGCAGCGCGTGGTGATGCTGGCTCGTCGGTGGGTGCGGACGGCTGCCGGGGAGCCGGTCAGACAAATTGCTGGGTGAACTCTGCCAGCATCAATGACATTGAAATATCTCCATGTAATAGAGGTCAGTAAACCCCAACAAAATTGCTTTATCATATTTTTTCATATCCACTTTCTAGGCTTGACAGAAAAGAGAATGAGATTGCTAGATCTAAGGTATGAGAAAATAGAGATGTCGCTGTTCTAGGGCCACGTAATGTAGTCTCTGTGCAGGTAGGCAGTTGTAGTATTAATGCAAAATATAGTTCAGGCTATTAGTTAAATTTCATTTAAATACAGTGTATTTATGCTAAAAAATGTGAATTCAAATAGGAACATGTGTAAAGTCTGTTAAGGTGACAGGGAGAACAGAGAACCTAATTTATGCTTTGCTCAACCTACCAAAATGAAAGGTGAAAAAGGAGAAGACTTTTATCTGCAGATACCTCAAGGGGTTAAGAGTTGGGAGAAAATAATTTGAGATGCTGCTGCTGGCACCATAACCAATGGGTCACAAATACACAGAGACTGGAAGGAAGATGAATTTTAATTGCCCAAGGAGAGAGGTTTCGCATCTGTCTCCTAGTGATTGTGGTGTTAGAAAGGTCTCAGTATTTTAACTGATATGTTGAACAAGCTTGTGAAAGCATGTACGCTGTGTAAAGCTGGTGTGGGGTTGCAGATGCTGATATGCAGTAGGCAGGAGAAGGGACAAGTCGCATCATTCCACTGGGTGTGGAGTTTTATTTTGGATCCTGACAGCAGAAGCAGCAAGGTGGTGTGGTGCTTGTAGAAAGCCCCAGCTTCTCCTGTTAAGGTGTCTACAGCAGACCAAGAAGCAAACTGGTCCAGAATAGCCACCCCAGAGAGCCGCGCAGTGGTCAGAGCAGGCCCAGGTGGCCCTGGTGAGACTGCTGGCCCACGGGGACTCCTCACTAGTCTTGGCCTCTGGAGGGACGCGAATATTTCAGGTTTGCTGTGTTGGACAGGAAGAAGTCTTGGCTTGACAAGGGGACTTTGTGTTCAGAGATGGAGACAGGGGGATGTAGATCTAGGGGATGAAGAACACAAGCCCTGATGGATTATGGCTCAGAAGAGGAGAGAGAAGCTTTTCTTTGTGAGGGGAGGGATGCAGATAGCCTTATGGATCTGTGTGGCTTTCCACTTGTGCTGACACCCGAGTTGTCCCACAGGGCTCATATTTTGTGGCGAGTTGACTAAATCCAGCTTTGAGCCCAGCCATGTTCCCACAGGTTCAGTTTCTGGAAGAGGCAAGCGAGTGATCTGCCACTATTTCTGTATGGTCCAGCTCCTGCTGTGGCTAAGAGCTGTCTCAGCACTACAGAGTGACAGCTTAGTCTTACATCAATCTGCAAAAAAGATACAGCCTTGTCCAGTTAGTAGGGAAGGGAGAAGCTCTCTAAAATTATGCTGTCATCTAAATGGTTAATGCTTTTGACAAGAGCCCATCTGTGGTGCTTCTTTCCTTGAAGAAACACGCCTTTTGCAGTTCACAGGACTTGCAGAGGTTATTTGTGAGGTTTTGGTACATAGAGTGAAAGCCACCAAGTTCCTGGTGGAGATGTGGTGATGGCCTGCACATAGCTGAAGAGGCTGTGATTAGCAAATGTCACTGTGACCTCTGCTATTCATAAGCAGCTTCTTGGATCATCATCCGGATGGGTTGGGAGCTCCTGAGATCCTGCCCAGTATCCTCTTTTGTATGCTGAAAAGAGTCCTGCAGGATTTGAAGCTGGTAGTGCAGCCTTGAAGCATCAACGTGAAATTGTAGTATCATGCTCAAAAATGGCTCTGTAAAAATAATGTCACAGCATTCTGTATTCCATTTTTCCACTTCAAATGCAACCACTTTAAAGGAGTTATTTCACTAAAACCAGCCCTACTAAATCAAGCTGAGATCTTTAGCTCTCACTTGGATCTGAAAGTCAACGAGTTTTCTCTCTGGTGCCGTGTCATCAGTAATAAATGTTTTTCAGCCCCTAACTTGCACCTTTTGTGGCCTCATTGCCTTCAGTATGTTGATCAGAAGTAATTAATTCACTCTGGAGTTGTTTAATGATGCATAAGAAGGAATAGATTGTAGCTCAATCTCATAACTGCTTTGCCTCAGAAATCTAACAGGATTAAAGCACCATTAAAAAAAAATCCAAGTAGTTCTGTGAGAAATGAAGCTGATGAAGCCAGGATTCCTATGGATTTGTGTCTCTTGGTTGACTGACTATTTAACAGATTTATGTGAAGATTATGTTATCTCTGCATATACCTGTAATCCCATTCTGCTGAATATTTTGGCAGTGACATCCTGCTTGCTGCAGAAATTCCCCGGTAGGATCAATAGATCTTAGGACAAAATTATTCAAAATCTGAGATCTCTTTTACCTAACTGCCTAGTTTTACAAAATTGGCACAATTTAATTTTTTCTTTGCATCTTTTGCTGCCACATTTTATTGCGAGAAAGCATGCAGACATAGTCATGAGCTTGAGAAACCATGATACCATGAAATAAATAAGATCAAAAAAGGAAAATAAAGAGTATGACTTTTAGTATCATTTACAGGACTGTGAGAATAGCAAGGAACAATCTAGAGATGTCTCACAGAGCAATCTTGAAAACTACCGGAAGGAGAACGGTATTAGGAAGAAAATGCTTATGACTAAGACAAAGAAAATTATTGAAAGTCAGATCAAGGATTTGGGGTAGAAAACCACACTTCTGTTTCTGGAAAACACACTCTTCTGCAGACCTTTGGGAAATCGTTGTGCTTAACTAGAAGAGTAAGGTTGGAGGTCACGTTGCTCATGAATAGGGGACAAGGATAGGCGCTTTTTTTTTTCTCTGAGTTACCTGTAATACAAAAATTTGTAGAAAAATAGTTACTGCATCTTATTCAGCTGTCAGATTTGGTTGAAGTCGACCCGTGAGCTCCAAAGCCGTTATTAGAACACGTACGCAAGTTTTGTTCATCAAGGGAGGGAGGCTAAATCCAATCCCCCCAAACTTTTGAAAATACTTACTTTCACTGTGCCCTTGGTCACACTCTCTAGACTTCTTTTCGTTATCTAGTCCGTGCCTATGGGTCACTGCCTCGGTGTTTTGAGGGAGTGACATCTTGATTTCCAGTTTGATAATTGTTTCCAGTAACTATGTGAATTTCTTCAGCAGAGGGATTTTAGTAAGGGCTGATTTTGGTTAATTTCTCATATGCACATCACATAGTCAGCTAACGGTGTTCAATGTTTGCAGAATTATGTATCTGTCAAAAAGGAATTTCACCAAAATCTATAGGTCCTAGAAAATACACTAATACACCTGGCTAAACAGTTACCCGGAATGACAAAAACTCTATTAAATCTTTGTGGTTTTGACAGTTCTAAAAGTGTAATGCGTGTGTAATTCAGAAATATGATAAATCATATTTTAAATGTCATGTCACTTACCACTCACTAAGTTTTAGAAAATTCAAGTTCAAAAATTTTCAAAACATTTTAATGTATGAAAACCAAGAAACTGGGAAGTCAGGGAGATGTCCAATACCTGGGAATGAAATTAATCTACCCAGTTTCTCACAGTCAAGAAGAGGAATAACGTTCATGTGTCCTTTCATTACAGCCTCTCTACAAATTCTGTATTGTTATTTTTTCTGTGTCCAAAAATTGTATTTTTTTCTGAATTTTTTGTAATTGTAAAGCTAGTCTTAGGGAACACTTTTCATATCTAACAGTCCCAGTCCCTGCATATTCTGTAACCCACTAAAAGAGACTCTCCAAGTGTAACCATAACTATAAAATTGGTCGTATTAGAATAATATAATTTATCATGAATGGCATGGATGTTGCTGGTGCATTGCAGTAACAGCAAGACATGCATTTAAACTATGTACATCTGATGTATTTTGGGGAATATTATTTTGCAGTCACAGGTGAGATTAGAACAGACAATGCACGTAAAGTTCAAAGTAATTTGTCCATTTTGCTGCTTCTGATTTTTCACTACAGGAGAAGTTTAGGTTGCATTAATGTCCTTTTTGTTCAACTAGAGGCAAATTCATTACAAAAGAATTCAATAAAAATGGGTAATTTTAATCAACTTGATATATTTCTCCTAGGCTACTATATTACGAATCAATAGTAGTAAATCCATAGTTAAGACTATGAGTTGCAAGCCATTGCATAAGGATCCAATGACTTCTGTGTTTCAGGGTCTTGAAGAAAAATGCAGAGAAAGAGTAATGAAAGTTTAATATCTGAAATCCTTCTAAAGAAAAGATATTTTCCGTTTCTTTTCAAAATCTGTGATTCATACAGAAGCGCTATATAGAATTTTTTGCTTTAAACTTTCAGTGTAATTCATTTATTTATTGCTCCCTGGTTATTTCTCTGCCCCTCTTTTGAATGGCCTTTCCGCAGTGCCAATGTCTGTGAATGAAATGCAGGGTCACAAGCCAACCCATGGACCGGAGGTGGAGGGTGAAGTCATTGCGAAAGGTAGTCGCGTGGTGATGAATCCACATCCTTTAACGCCCCTGTGTCAGGATGCTGTTCCTTTAGGCAGCTCAGAAGAGCGGTGGGTCTTCCTGTCAGACAGAGGAGGATTTGAAGGCATCTTTCAAGATGAATGTAAATATGTAAAAGGAAGCATTTTGTTTTATCTACATGAGACGATTTCTGAGAGAACAAGATGAGTGTATTTCTTCTGTTGATGTAAAGCATGAAACCTAAGGTGAAACTGGGAGAACAGAACTTGACTAAAATACATCTCCTACAGAGAGTTTCCCTAATTAAATTGAAAAGTTGGCACATTTGTCAGTCTTAAACATTGAAAAGAGAATAATTTATGATTCATGGCAGTCCCTGTTTAATGTTACAAGTTTCAGATAAAGCATTTCCTAGACCTTGTGAGATCAGCTCTCAAGAACCAGGAGCTGGAATTCTTAAAAACAAGTAACACAAAGTTATTTTAAGGTTGGCAGCTTTTAATGATGAAGATCAAGACAGTACAAGACAGATGAGTTAGGTTCCATTTGTGTGTCCAGGAACTATTAAATGAGTTGGATTCGTTGCGTATTGCTCATATCTCCTCCTGGGTGAGCTTATACAAGTGATAGCCACGTTCCCAACTGTCCTGAAAACAAAGGAGAGCCGGATTTTGTATGCTTTCCATGTGATTCAGCAAAGTGCAGTATAGAAAGTGGAACGTCGCCTGGTTTAATCCATGTATTGAGTTTGTTTAAAGCAGAGAAACCATTTGTGAGAAGTGAGGTAGTTTAGGATTTTTTGACTCAGTTCTTTGATACTGAATACTGAAAGAATCTTTCTACATTTTGATTTTGGAATAAACCCCAAAACAACTTCTAGATAGTAGCAGGTTTGTTTTTTTCTTAATTTATGAGTTCACTTAAGAAACTACTAAAATCAGAAGCTACTGCTGACCGTTAAAAATAGACAAAGTAACATGGAGGAGGAAAAAAGCAAAAAAAAAAAAGCATTAGAAAATTGCAGCTATGCTGATTGAGGTGTTATTGGCTTAACTGTTTAGTCAGTTGTGAGAGGAGACACTGAAGATCCTATTGACAGTAAGACAAGACACTTGTTTTTCAACAGCTGGCTATAAATATCATTGAGATCAACATTTTTCTCCTTGTAAGGGGAGAAAATCTTAACAGATTCAAAGATCTGTCTCCCTTTAAATCTATAAAAAAATTGAAAACTTTAGCCTCTCTTCTTTGCCATCTATGAAAAATGTATAATCCTGGACATGAAGCGTGAGATACTTTGTTTGACTCAGTACAGTAATCAAATTGCAGAAACAGAAATACTGCTTGGCTGCTAACAGAAAAGGAAATGGCTTTGGTCATTGTTGCTGTGTCTGAATATTGTCAAAATCTCGCTTGTAGTATGAAATACGATACAGAGCAGGAATACGCTTCTCCATAAATGGAAGGGTGGCTGTTATGGGTGAGCATAAGGCCGATCTCGTTGGACTACCCCTGAAATGGTTTTCGTTGCAGGCTGGGTGGGCCCAACCGAAGAATCAGATGCCACCACAGTCCCAGTGTTCATCCAGTCCTTTAATGAAGTCTTGCTGGTTTAGATGAATTAAGACAGGCAATCTTGTTTTCAGCCTAGTAAATCATTTGTGAACAAAAATGTTGAGATCAGTTTATCAGCAGAATTAGGTAATAGTGAAAGTATGTACTGGTAAGTTTATCAAACTCCGAGTAAATTGGAAGGAGCAGTGGTTTGATAGGAGGGTGGCAATATTTCACTGCGTCTTTGATACAAACTCAATTCTGCTGCTCGAGTGCTAGCAGTTTTTACAAGGCTTTAATAAGGGGGACATCTGTGACTGTAGCCTTAGTAGAGTTCATGTCCTTTATAGCATCAATAATTTACAACAATTTAATAGGGACTGGCAGAATATAAAACAATCCTAGTGGAAGATGACTTTATTGAGACCATCTTCTATGGCTGAAGATTCTTTTAACTATCTAGTTTAAATGAAACACTAAATACATGTCCTTTATACTTTTGCTATTGCACAAGAAGGAAACCTTGTTCAACAGTCTTTTGGTGAAGCGAGTTATTACATTTCATGTGTTTTAGTGCAAAGAGAACAATTTCTCGTCTTTGGTCTGATTCTGAAAATTTGCTATTATGACCTTAACAGAAAAGCGTTTAATAATTGATATGATATCTGTTTTAAAACATGTGCCTGAAGAAACAGTTTATATGTTGTTCACATAGTGTTCAGTAAAATGCGTGGACCCAGTTCCAATCTTGGTCATGTCCTCCATCCTCCTAAAACCACCACAATACCTCTAGTGATTTGAAGAGAATAAGCTTCCCAGGGCTCGGATTGGGACCATGATCTGCATTACAGTACCCTCGCGTGCGCTGGGTACGCGGCATGGCTGGAGGGGCAGCTGGTTGGGTTGAGTCTCAGAAGTGCTGAAACCAAAGTTGTAACGTCACACCTGGTTTTATTCTGGTTTCTCAAGACTTAAGTGACTCTTTTCCACAATTTTTTTTGTCTCTATCTATTAACTCCCTGCCTTCAGCAGTTTTGAATCTGTTTATCAATCTTGTCTCAAAGAGGGGGAGCTATCATTATTTCCTAAAAATAAAAATCCAGATAAAGGAGTGAAATCCTCTTACAGATTCGACTGTGATGAAGGCTGTGGCTGCCTTCACCCTATTTAGTTCGTCAGATACGCTACAGAGGAGACCATCCTCAGACGAATGCTTGGGCAATTAGTTTGTGCTATTGCTACTGCTTATATGGCTACTTGCTTTGTGATTCTCTTAATCACTCATTTTTAGAAAAAGAGTAATATGAGAAAACAAATAACAAGCAAAGTATTTTCTGTGGTCTTATTATTCTTAGTTATTTGACATACATTCTAATTATTTTGGATCTTTTTCATCAACTTTGGCAATAATTTAGTTGTCTCTAGACCTTGCAGCCTTTCCGAGACTTTTTTGGTGTTAATTCCCTCTGAAGTCAACTGAATTTGGCTAGGGAATTCTGAACGTTGTAAACCCATTTCTAGTCTTCTGGAAATCTTTCCATTTTCATTGTTGTCACAAGACGCTTTCTACATTACCGTTACAGAAGTTAAATTAAGAACATAGGTCTAGTCATAGTCATAATCAATTTTCTGATTATGTAGAGAAGGAAAAAATGCTGGAGCATTAACAATTTTTAAAAGTACATTTAAATCATTATTCATTTATAGGGTTGCATTAATTTCTGAATAATGCAGCACTGTGGATGGATGATTCACAGCGATGTAAAGTCTTTTGTAGTCGTTTAGAGCCTCATTATATGAATCTATCACTCACCGCTTCCACCCACGGACCCTTCTTGAACTGATGAGGCAAAATCATTATCATGCAGATAAAAGGGAGAGCCTGACAAAACAAATACAACAACAACTTTAATTAGGCTAATGTTTTTAAATTCCCACAAGGCTGTAAAAGTACGCTTCCAGCCATTTCAAACGCAAACGGATGAGGGCTCAATTCTTCCCGGTTTGAAGAAGGGGCTGCGTCCAGCTGCAGCACCCAGCAGTGATCACAGCTGTGCCCCAAAAGGGCCTCTGGGTCATCTGGAAAAATAGCAGATCCAGGTAGACAGAAGAATGTGCTAATTTAGCACATAAACCTGCCAGAAGTCTTCCTTAGCCACAGCAATACATCAAAATGAAAAAAAACCCAAACCCAAAGTGAAACGGTAAAGACAGAGCAAAAACCGAGAGACATCTGCGGAAACTGCAGAGGCATGGGGAGTCGGCTCCAAACTGCTGACATTCGTGTTGCTTCGCTTTATTCCTATTTGATGAGTGGAAAGGTTCTTTCTGTTTACTTCCTCAAATAATGTCAGCTATGCATTGATTTTTTTTTTTGTCTTTGTTTTCACTTCTGAAAATACAGTCTTTTGTTAGAGGAAGGACTGTTATTAATGGAAAGATGAGCCTGTTGAGGGAGGCTAAAATGCTTCATCAAGCAGAAACAATGCATTTGGTTTCATTTACCTCCCCATGGACAGGATTAGAGAGATGAGCAAGTTCGGGTGAAGTACAACCAAGGTCTTTGATGAAAAGGAAGAAAAAATCTGCTAAATTTAGTATGAACGTTTTTAAAATCTTTATGAGTTATTTTATGTTGTTAATTTTTGTGCAGTTATCAGTTTTCACATTGAAACTATAGAAGGTAGGAATTTCTACCTTTGAGCAGTTCTTATTTGAAAGAAATTTTATATTTTAAATATTCTTTTCTTTTCAGTTGCATGCATTTTCTTAAAAGGCGGAGGATTTAATTCTTTAATCCTGAGTTAACAATTCACTGTGCCTTCCTTTTACATTTAGAACATTTTGGCGCTCAGAATCTGCCATAGTCTCTGTGGCTGGTGGTTGCTTTATGGCTCTGTTTCATCTCACATAGCCCGTATGTCTACTTGTCTGCAAGATTTCATACCTTCTCCTGCACTTTCTCTCCAAACAGCCATGTTAAGCAGGGAAGCACAATTATCTTTTTCTTCCCCACCCCAGCCCTGACAGATAACCGAGGCATGAGAGGTGCTGGTGGTCCAAAGTGGCTGGGTCCCCAACCGCGGAGATGGGGAGATGGATGTTCAGAAGGCTGAGCTCTGCCACTGGAGGTAAGGATGGGAGCGTGTGTGTTTGCTTAAGATACCCACGGTAGTGGTGAGCGCAAAGGGTCTTGTCTGTATCTGTTTGGTATGAGCATTAGTTGGATCCCTCGTTTTGAAAGCGTGTGTCCAGCAACAGCTGCAACTCCTGACCAGAAAGGTACCATTAAAGGAAATCTGGTATTCTGTCTGTGTTCAGAAACATTTCCGTGTTAGGAAGAGACCTGGCAGTTGTCTAACAGCATAAACTCCTCGCTGGATTAACCTTTGCTAGACAGAAGCTCTCTCACTGCTGTGCCCTTCAGCACCGCTCTCCATTCAGAGCCTACTTTGGATCCATGGCTTCCTACGTGAAGAAATCCTTTCTCCGGGTGTTGTTTCCTCCAAAGTACGAAAAGGATATGCAGTAAAGCAGTGTGGCAATTTGTGGTGCCTCCAAGTGACCGCGGTTTACCCATATACCCTCTCCACAATGACGCTGGAGAACCTGCCGTACATCTGTTTGCTGCAACAGGACAAGGGGCAACAGGCACAAACTGCAGCAGAGGAAGTTCCAGCTGAACATGAGGAAGAACTTCTTCCCTCTGAGGGTGATGGAGCCCTGGAACAGGCTGCCCAGCGAGGTTGTGGAGTCTCCTTCTTTGGAGATATTCAAGACCCGCCTGGACAAGGTCCTGTGCAACCTGCTCTGGGTGACCCTGTTTCGGCAGAGGGTTGGACTGGGTGACCCACAGAGGTCCCTTCCAACCCCCAACATTCTGTGATTCTGTGACCGCTGCAGGGACTAACTCCTGCATCCTTGGGCAGTCAGGACAGGCAATCAGGAGGCACGTTGGAGGAGTTACAGGTGTTCAGAGAGGAGAAACTGTTGGGGGCCTGCTTTCTTGGTATGGTGACCTGTTAAGATCAGGAGAGATCACATCTCCTATGTGACTATAAGCTGTGCGAAAGCAAACGGCGCAGGAAGCAGCTATCGATACGTTTGTTCTCAGTGTTACACATGCAAAGGGTTCTTTCTGTTTGTTTTTTTTATTTGCCTTAGGTAATTCAGCACAAATATGAAAAGGCTGCACAGTACAACTCGCTTTTGAAGCCTTATGTGCTGAAGAGCATTAGCAGTGCTGCTGAGTTCAGCACCGAGGACCCCATGTACGAAATCAGAGATTCTCAGTAATACATTTCCCGCAAGTTTATAGCTTTCCCTGGAAGTTTGATTTTTTTTTTTTTTTTTTTTTT
>Ga0065711_1043351_pt1 | contig 14783 bp, 9 predicted proteins | sample Hoacrofraction12_FD_59098 | JGI IMG/M metagenome (GOLD analysis project Ga0065711, IMG submission 59098) | Hoatzin crop microbial communities from Cojedes, Venezuela - Epithelial fraction 12 v2 (version 2) | ecosystem: Host-associated > Birds > Digestive system > Esophagus > Crop | place... | reverse complement strand
AGGTCCTGTGCAGCCTGCTGTAGGTGACCCTGCTTCGGCAGGAGGGTTGGACTAGATGACCCACAGAGGTCCCTTCCAACCCCTACCATTCTGTGATTCTGTGATTCTGTGATTCCTGGCAATGCCGAGGAAAGGGGCAGAGGAGGCCTTTTTGAACTACCTACCTTGCTGCTGTCTAAGTATGTCAGGCAGTATGTGGCTGAAGAAAGGTACTTGAAAGGTCACACAGAGGTGGCCAAGGCTTGGGATGGCTTCCTGCTGCTGTGGGAGTGCTCAGCACCCTTAGACTCTGCCTCATCTTTTGGAAGTCTTGCCCCAGACATCCTGGATGTAACAAGTGATTAATACGCTCGGTTCAGGATTCAGCGGTAAGCCAGTACAGAAAGCAGCAGAGAGGCTGAATTAAAAGTAAGCCATGTCTGCGAGCAGAGTGACCACAGGACATCATCATAGCTGGGCTGTCCTAGTGTAGTCAGTTGAAATCCACATTATACAAGTATGCATAGAAGGTCAGTCTGACCCAAGTGTTTAGCTGAAATATGTACTTTGGGGTTAACAGAAGGCCAAGATGTTGACAAGAGTGATTAATACAGGAACGTCTAATCAGGAACTACTGTCCTTGGGAACGAAGTATATCCTGGAAAAAATATGTAAGCTAATTAAGATGGTTTTGAACAGTTTGGAACTATCAGCAGAAGAATGATAAAGAGCGCCCTTAAACAAACTATCCTCATTATAACACTAAAAGAAGCCACACCCCTTGAGCTGGAGTCCCCGGCCCAAGCAGAGACCCTTACTCCCTGAGCATGCATAGTAAATTTAATGAGTGCTGTATTTTTAAACTGGAGTGAGAAGGGAACTAACCAATCATAGTCAGGAAGGTATGGCTGATAGGCGGAACGAACATTTTTAACTGTCTAAATATGCGATGTGATTGTCACCAGGTGTGCTAGCACCCGATTTTGCGCAAACCCAGAAATAAACCGGTATCTCTGCTCTGTGCGCGTATTGGATGTCGCACACCGGGTAACGACCTCCGTTTGCGAGACACCGCTAGCAGCCACAGGCTTCACGCCAAGGTACTTTGCACTGCTACTGGCAACAAAGGCTTGGGTCACTGAAGCAGAAGGAATGGGATCTCCTGGCAAAACAGCAGACAGCTCTTTCTGGGTGCCCATATGGAAGTCTGGTGAAGAATCCCAAAAGTCATCATAAACCACGGTCTGACCTGACCACTGGGGCTCTTCAGCCACAGGAAGCTGCACTGCAGCTGCAGCCCTCTTGGACACTTCCCTTCGCCCGCTGGCATCATCCCTCTGCCTTACTTTGGCCTCACTTCTGCCTGTGGCTCCGCTGAAGTGCTGTGCTGTCCTCACTTCCTTGGCGTGATCAGAAGGGATGAGGAATAGTTTGAGGTGTCTCATCTGCATATCGCTGACAGTGGATTTTAGAAATCTGACTGAACAACTCGCTTCGATATCCCGCTGTTGCATTCCACAGCTAACTTCTTGACTGCCCTTTATCCCTTTGACATGTACTGGGGTTTCATCTTCTAAGCTCTCTTGTTTATATTTCATGGAGCTGGGTAAAGCTGACTGGTCTCTGTGGCAATCATTATTTAATACCCTTCTCCCATTTGCTGTTCCTGCTTTCTACCCTAAAGACACCCAGACTTGCTGATGATTCATGGTATGGAGGCCAAACAGACCCATGTGATGAATAAATTTTGCTCACCTGCTCAGAACCTCTCCCCTGTCTGTCTCTTTCAGGAGAAGGTGTCCATAATTTAAGTTGTATTTGAGAGGAGAACACCCCAACAACTTTTATTATGGCATTTATCACTTAGAACTTGGGAGAGGAGTTATTTGGAGGAGCCCAGACAGGTAGTTTCCTCTTTTTCTCTCTAGATCCATTGTTGAAATTGGCTAAACCTTGGCTGTTTCTCATCTTGACTATTACAAGGCTGTTGCCTCCTAGCATAAATAGCATGGTGCAATGCCATTAAGCATTACGTATACCACTGGGCTACCTAGCAGTGAATTTCTTCCTCTTTTCTGTGTTGACATAGATTCCATCAACACGGCATGAGAGTCTCATAAACAGGGATACATTTAACCATATACATTTTCTATAAGATCACTTAATGTTATCATCAGTTTACAGATGGAGCACTAGGACCAAGGTAGGTTAAGTGGTTGCTCGCATTTAACAGGATGTCCGAGGTAGAACCAGGTAGGAAAAGTGCATTCCCTTTGTTTTAACTCACTGAACCTCTAGAGCTCTCTCTTGCCAGAGAAAGCCTCATCCACCAAGCACGACACTCTGATGCTGAATGCCTTCTGAAGAAGGAATGTTTTGTGGGGACCATGACTTTTCCAAGGCCTAAGCTTTAGGAAAACTTCCTTTTTGATACTGATTATTTGCCTGAATTCCCAAGTCATCACCAGAAGCCAGAAGCCCCAATCGACTGAGTCAAGAGCTCCTTCTGTCTGTCAGGAAATTGCTGAGTCCGGGCTTATGGGGTTAGTTCTGGTAGCAGGAAAGTTTACACAGCTGTAAAGCTCTGGGTAGGCAGCAACTGATCTGACTCCTCGAGGGAGTGCTAAGTAGCCTTTCTAGGATCGTCACATCAGATCGATGGATCAGGATAGCGTCAGATCCTTCATTTGAGAGGCGGTTCTTCAGAGCAATCCACCCTATAGCAGTATAGTTTGACTCCAGCTGATGTCACCGCAGCTGGAGAGATTGGTTAATGGTATATGTTCATGACAGTTTATTGGTATTTGAATACAGGTCTCTTGGACATCCACAATTTCATCAAATTTAGGCCATCCCCTTTCTGTACTGTGTCCATGGATGCTGGAGAAAAATTTAAAAAAATGGAAAAGTCGCCAGTACTCACAGAGAAGTGTACAGTACTGGTGGTCTGATTTACAGTAGTAGAAGTACAAGTATTTCCTACACAAACTACACACAAGCTTTCTAAATAAGCTGACAGAATGGAAATTATTGCGGAGATCAAAGACAGGGTAATTTGTTTGAATTAATTTGCTTTTATCTCAGAATTTTTGACTTTGGAATCCTCCAGCTCTTGGGAATCCAAAGAAAAGGGGAAGATCTCAGCAAATTGCTTCTCCGTGGGAGGCAACTCTACCATTTCGGAAAGCAAGCTGGACTTCCAGCAGGTTGAAGCATTTTAGAAAGTCTCCAGATTTCAAGGAAGAGTGTAAAATATTCCTGCTTCTGATTATGACCTAAGCAGTTACATGGATGCAGTTGCTGACGCCCATGCCAGTGTAAATTGCCGCGTCAGCCATCAGATGCAGCAGTCGTTTGTGTTGCCTGGGTAAGAACTACGCTCAGATGTGGACTGGTGACGTGGCTTGCTCTTTCTGGGATACCCTTTCCATTGCTTTCCTCTTTGGACATAGCTCAGGCCATTTCATGAGGAAGAGCATTTGATCTAAAATACTAAGATTTTCTTGAATCTTCTTCTGTTCTTCGCTGATTTGGCAGATATCAGCCGCTGTTCAGCCACAAGTCCAGTCACAGATGTCCACCTCATAACAGTGTTTGCAGCTGAATCTGTGTCTGAACCTATTCACAGCACTATCTGTAACCAGTGACTTTTAAAAAAGCGACTTGCTGATTCTCCAATGTCTTCCTTCAATTTGGGTACGTCTGTGGTGTGAGGTAATACAAGAGGCCAAGGACTGCTCTGAGCCCAAGGAGTACGAATGTCTGGAGGGAGGGTTTCTTAGGTCTGAGTTTTCTGAAATACTTCCAGCTCTTTTTCTCACCTAAGATAATTTCTTCTGTAACATATGGAGGGAGTGGCCACCAAAAATAAGCTCTTTCTATTGAGCCTGGCTCCAGAAGTCATTTTTTTCCAGATACACAGAGCCTGTGTGAGTCAATACAAGGCTGTGATCCCAGCAACAGCAGCTTGATGATGTGTTGCTTTAAAATTGAGTCATAAATACTGTAGATGTATATATGCCCATGGTTGTATATGTGTATGTTGGCATTTACTCTGCAGAGGCTGGAATGACAACTCTCCCAGATCAGTGAGAAGGCTGGTAGTGGCACTGCTGAATTTTAGGTCAAGATCCTGGTAAACAGCTTCAAAAACTGCCACAAATATCCTTAGGCTGTGGTTACACCAATTAGGTCAACTTCCCAGTTCTGAAGTCCAAAGATAGGTATTTTTCAGGTGCTGCCTGCGTAAGTGACGTAGCTCCCAATCACCAGCAAACGAGCCCATATTTTAAGCTTAAATGAGACCTCAGGACTGCAATTCTACACTTCCAACCCCAGTGCAGTACATGATGCACAAATTACTGATACACATGCTTAACCTGAGAAGCCAGTTAGCAGAAGAGTGTACACAGGTGCACAGGCTTTTTATATCATTTTGAACATATTTCATCTTAAAGAGCTTTTAAGTAACTATTCTCTATCAATATCTGGGTTTCAGAAGAGAAGCTGCCTGATCGATTGCCTTGCTCAGGAGTAAGAGGGTTACTGTAATTATCTTGTTCGCAAGAAAAATAAGAACATTTATCTCATTTTAGGTTAGCAGAAGAAATAGCAATTGTGAGATTTATCATTAGCCCAAGTGTATTTTTATTTTGCTGATGAATAAATGTTGTATGACTGACCTTTGAGTTAGTACTTTTCCCCTTATTTCTGTAGGAATTTTATATTAAATTTTCCATAAAATGCTGGAATTTTTCAAGACATTTGACCCAAATAAGAGCAAACCATTATTCTTATGTGTCTTTCATTTTAACATTTTGAGGCGAGAGGAGAACCGAAAGCCATCAGGTTCCATGCTGTAGAAAATACAGAGTATTTCTGAACCCTTAGCTTATAGAAGACTGTTTACGTTCATGCACAGCAGTGCTGAGCTGTTGCAAAAATGTTTGAATTAAACGGAAGGGTCCCAGGGGGGACCTTACATCTAATTTGTTTGAAGGTGCTGCAAGACAGTGTGAACCACAAGAGTCAAAGAGAAGGAAACCTTTCTTTTTGATCAGCAAGTCACCAGGAGGACTAGTCTCCTGGAGTCCCTGAAAGCAGTTGGTTACCTTGGGAAGGCTAAGCCACCAAACCAGTTTCTCCTTCCTAGGATCCACCTCTCCGTACATCCAAGCGAGGACTACAAGGCCAGAGTGAAGAGGGCACTTTGGCAAATGTAGGACTGGTGTGGGAGTACCAGATGATCTGCCAGCCAACAGCAGAAGCCAGGGGCCAGCAGTGAAAGTTTTGTCTGTGCACTGTCTTTTAAAGACTAATGCACTGACAGTACCTCCCGCAGATCGGGAGGAGCAAGTCTGAGGAAAGGAGTGAGGGGACAGCTCATTCAGAGTATCTACCCACACCTTCTATCAAATACAGCTATTCTGAAGTTGTGCAGGTGCTAGACATTAAAAGACATCAGCTACTTGCTCCTTCAAAGTATAGATTCTGTTTACTTTGGTATAAGCCCAAGCTGAGATTTATAACCAATTTAGCAGAACAGCTTCTCAGAATTTATAGAGGTTGATTATTTTGGCATTAGTTTGATGACTGATCTCCAATCCAATGCTGAGACTAAATTAACTGATCTGATCAGATAGTGTTCTTTTTGTTAGTTCCCTCAATAATACTTATAGCTTACATACGTATATAAATATGGATATAGCTTATTTGGATGCTATTGTTATGTCATTTTTGTTTAAGACTTTTATGAACATTATAATAAAATCCATGTAAAAATACCCTCCTGATACTTCTGCAGCAAGCAATAACAATTGCCCAGAATGGATATTACCAGGCAAAAAGCCTGACTGGATTCACTTAAGAAGTTAATGATTTTCACACGTTTGTTTCACTGACAGTATATTTAGCTCATCAAATATATAGCACTCTGCCTGTACAATCAAGTTTTCAGAATTGGGGCTTGTGATGAAAAGACATCAATTCACCTGCTACATGGAAAATGACAAACTCACTTTTTTACCATGGACAATAATTTCGGTAAGTTACAAAAACTAGGAAGCCGCCTGGAGATTAAAGGAATTCTGCCTTTGGTCATTAAAAAGGAAAAAGGCAAATTTAGAGTTCTCAGGAATATCTATTGCTAGTAAAATAACAGAACAAAAAAATGGGATAAAAAAAAATCACTAACCACCTAGAGATAAGGATAAGAAAACAATTATCAGCACTAGGGATTTATAGAGAACAAATTGTGCTGGAGAAACTTGACTGCTTTTTTTAATAGAATTACAAAATTAGTGGATGAACGGAACATGATGGATTTGATACATTTGGATTTTAGTAAAAATTTGATACTTAAATTCTACTCAAAATTAATTCAAATTGGCTTGGCTACATCACCACATGGAATGAAAAACTAGCTGGAGACCTGCAAATAAAGGATAATGATGCATAAAAAGGTACTGTGTTGGAGGGAGAGGTCTCCCTCCCAGAGATCAGCAGTCAGTTCTGTCCTATTTAACATCTCTTGATATGACACCCTCTGCCTGGAAATCAGGAAATTTTGTTAAGAGCGTGAAATACAGAAGGACATGTGGGATAGACCAACTGAAAATGAAATGGGATTCCAGTAAAAATTCAAGTATCATCCAAAGCACAGTATCCACTCATGAGGAGGTCCCTAGAAAACACCAGATGAGAAGCACCCCAGCAGAAACCAATGAGAAGGGAATTTGCAGTGAAGGACAAGAGAAAAATAGCTGGAGTGTCTGAGTTAAAGAGCTGAAATTTATCCTGGTATGGAAGGAGCACAAGGCATTTCCAGTATGTGTCCTACATACACTGTGAACAAGGTCCCAGGCAGGTTTTGGTGGTATAGCTGGTAGGGGAGCTCCTGGAGTCTCTCCTGTCACATGCTGGAGACAAAACCGCAGTAAGAGATTTTTCTCCCCAGAAACAATCAGTGTGGACACTCACAGTGAAGTTAGCCTGATTTGGGAGGAGGGCTTTAAATAGAGCCTTGTTCTTTTGTTGGTTTTTTTTTTTCAGTAAAGAAAATTGCAGTAAAGTAAATTAAATGCATTAATAGCAGACATTAATCCCCTTTTTCCTAATGTTTTCCCCTTCTCTATCACTCAGTCCACCTGCAAATTCAGCTATTCACCATTTTATTCTACCACACATCCCCAGGTGTATACGGGTGTCCCAATAAGTTTGGACCCTGTAGGCTAATTTCAGACAACTTTGTGGAGGGCATATAATGTATTTCTGTACGTTTTGTTACATCTATTGGCAGAGAAAACAAAGAAATCCAATGACTGCCCTCGCAGAAGTGCGAGCACACCCTCTGTTAGGCACCAGAGAATCCACAGGCAACAAATGCAATCTTGAGAGACACATCCACAAGGAAAACCACACTTCCCTGGCTGGTTCCACTGCTCGGGAAGCTTCTGCTTTTCTCTGACCTCCTTCTTGCTGAAAACTGCCTATTTCTGTTTTCCCCCTTCTGTTCAGCTTTTTTCACTATTTTTCTTTTTAAGCTGCATTTGTAGCAGTGGGCTGCCTTCTCTCTTTGCGTTCTCCCCAACCCCCTGCCCATGCCTTGCTGTCTTCCAAACTCTGCTTTCTTACCTCTCTTGGTCTCCTTTCCTCTGCTTTTAAGTCCCTATTTTTAAATTCTTCTCAGTTCCCTGTATTTTTCATTCAGTCTTCCGTATCACTCCATTTCCACAGTCCTCCCCCACCAAAATAGCTTGCTAATAACGTTTTCGTACCTGCAAGTGAAACCCCTGTAAACCTCACCCAGTTGCATCACACTAATGGGGTAGGCCAGTATTTGTTGTTGCAAGTTCCTCCCTTTCCAAAACTATTGAAGTAAACGAGAGGAGTCATCTCTCCCTTGCTAGAGCAAATAGTTTTCAGCTCCCCAGAGAGCTGCAGTGATCACTTTAATAATGTTCTCTGCTCAGGCAGGATCAGACCCACAGCAGATCAGAGCAAGGGCAAGGATTTCAGCATGGCAGAATTCGGAAAATTACATTTCTCCTGCCCCGGTCTGTCAGCAAACATCTGGACAAACCAAGTGTAGAATTACATGAAATCTGGAAAGTAGCACTTACACCCTCTCTGTAGGAGCGTGAAAGGCTTGGGAAAGTCAGGATAAGTGTTCTACATTAGTGAAGATGTTATAATTATTATTAGGATCTCTGTAATGCTCACAGCGTTCCTAAATGCATGTGTACGCCGTGCACACTGTAGCAGTTAACAGCACCGTGAGAAGCTTTCGTTTTTAGTGTTCTGTTTTTAAATTCTCAATCTTTAACACTGCATGAAGTGACTTTTAAAAAAATTTAATTCTCTAAATAGATCTTACAGGTCTTTAAAAAAAGATTAAAATGTCTGGTATTGCACTGGCATTTATTATTATTTAAATTACTAATGCCCGTCAGTTGCTTAGGCGCTTGCTTTTTTTTTTTTTCTTTTAACAGGCACATCTATTTAATGAAACCACAAGGCAGATGGCAAGCAGTGGAAGGGCCACTGGTCTGTGGCTAAGAAGTCACAGGGTTTGAGCTGTGTTTGCTGGACAACCTCTAACAAGTCTCTTCACATCTTGGTGTCTCCTTTTCTCCTACTACTCTTTTACTGCTTCATCTGCTCATAAGCTCTTGAGAACAGAGCCCTTCACTTAATTATGTGTTTCTATGATTCACAGCACAATAAAGTTTTGATACTTGCTAAGGTCACTGTGACTTAAATGACTACTGTAATGCAATTGATAACTCCAACTACTAACGAGACGTCCTCAGAACACCACTCCAGCCCATAGGCCAGGCACTGTACTATTAGTACGTGGCACATGAGTGCCAAAGGTCTTAGTGAAGGACAGAAGAAGCCATTGCACCCTTTCCCTCCATCTGCATATTTTTCACCTGTATTCACAATATTCTTGAGTGCTGCTAATCCGTATGAAGGATGTTCTTCACCAGACTGTCCTCCTCACAAGGACACAAAACCAACACTTTTTTATACTCTTTCGATCCTTGTCTGCATTTGGAAGTCAGAAATGTGGCATCATATTATTAATACAGCAAGATGACAGGCCAGTGAAATAAAGGTGTAACAAGCAAGGATCCTAATAGTTCCTTGGGCAAAAACACTGAGATAAAGTGGGAAAACCAGCAATGCATCTTCCTGGAGACTTGACTCCTGGTGTCTGCCAATGAGGTCCAGTCTCTGGAGGAAGGCTTGACATGGGAAGTGTCACCAGTCCTTACTCAGGGAGGTCACTCGACTCTTGAGCTTCCAGAGCATGAAAACGGAGGTGGGTACAACGGTCTTTAGTTTTCTGCCGTTGATTTGGGACTCCTCCTCAGACCAAGACTGAAGCATCTGGAAGACAAGGTAAGTGGCCACTCGGTGGCCATCAGCAGGCAGTAACAGTAGCTTTTCCTCTTCAGAAACTGGTGTTATGGATGTGTTCTGCTGGGACACTTGAAAGCAGTGGTGATGTGGGTCTCACTGAGCATCCACCAGAGAGCCTCAGGTCAGGTGGAGTAATTGCATTCAGATGGTTCTCTCTCTGCGTCTTTCTGTTCATGAGGCAGCATAAAAGCTGCCAGCTCCCTGGGGTAAGGCACGAGCAATAAAGCTTTTTGCCTTTCCTCTCTGGGTTTTAGTAAGAGGATTACATATCTCCTCCTTCTAGAATAAACCTCTTTGTAGGGAAGATACTTCTCAAGCCCTCTTTGGAGATCAGTCCCTGCATCAAGACTCCTGAGAGTCAAGCCATCACAGCAGCTTGGAAATGAACTCCAGTTAAAAGCGAAAGGCTTTCACAGCTCTGCAGGACTGCAGGGCTACGACATAGTACACATGCTACCATGGGGAAAGGGTCCTTGCTGGGTTCACAGCTATCAGAGACAGAAAAATAAGGAGGCACAAGCACAGAGCAGAGCTCAAGCTCCATCCAAGATGACAGGACACTGCTGCTGGAGCCTTGGAAAGACACAACTAACCCCTTCGCTGGAACAGGTTCACCATCGAGGACAAATAACCCAAGAAAGAAAAGTGGGAACTTCTTGTAGCTTTAACACTTAACCAAGTATGTCTGAAAACAGTACCCAAGCATGCATGAGTGCATGCAAGCAGTACATTGTTCAAACAGAAAAAGCAAATTGAAAGCTTTAAGACATAATTACATGTTTTACTACATCTAGCCCAAAGACACTGATTCATTAAGGACCTTCAGAAGGACCATAACATCCAAAACAGACTTAATCATTAATACATTCCATAACTTTGGAAACATCCACTGGCAATTACTTCTGCAAGTTACTATGTTCCTTTACAAAAACACATATGCATTAAAATGAAAGTCTGTGTGACAGGCAAATAAAACCACTCACCTCCATGGATCCTCTTCAGCACTCACTGTTCTTCCCTTCTGCTGAGGCCATCTCAGCCACTGTGACACTACGGAGCTGCTCTGGCTCCTGTTTTGTCTTTCACCTCTCCCCTCACTCACTCTGCTCTCACTGTAGCAGGTTTAGGCTAATGGCAGGAAAAGTGGGCATACTTTCTGTGGCGTTCCCTGTGGCTCCTCTGGTCATCTTCGCCCACCTTAAACCATATGAACAATATCAATTTGGCCTAGCTGCCTTTCTGGGGCAAAAGAAACATCCTGATACGTCCATAGATCTTGTCCCATGATCAGCACAGAGAGGGATAATCTGACTCACCGCTGTGTCACCTCCCATCTTTCCAGCTTTGCCCTTCCTGGCCACACTGGGACCTGTGATGCTCACAACCACTCATGGGAGATCTATTTCTTGACGGTACCTGGAGGCCCTGGCGATTCCTCGGGTCTCTCCCTGCTGCCCACTTCCCCTCACTGCAGGGCAGAAGACAACACAACAGGGGCACTGGGGAGGAGGGATTCCTGGAGCTTGACTCACTGCTGCTGCAGCGCTGCACCCTTTCCCTCTCTCTGCTGACCATTTGAATGGTTCTTCTCCACTTTTGGATGGCTGATGGATGTATCACACGAAAAGCCTCTTCCCCTCGTACACACAGCATTTGCCTGGCTTGCCCAGCAAGATGGCTGGGTTTTGGAAGCACCAGGTGCAGATGCTGGGACTGCTGGTTGGAGAAACATTTGCCTCCTGAGCCCGTTAATTAGCACAGTAACGGTAACTGTGCTCCATTAGCCAACCCATGTGGTCGAGTGCCCTCCCCGTCCACCAACCTTGCCCTTAATGAGAGCTGGAAGGGGGACACTCACAAAACACTGCCTCAGAATAATATTCGGCTTTGTCCACGCCGGTAACGAGAGCTGACAGGATCACTACGTCCATTTCTCTTCTAATTAGCACACTTCCAGCTCGGCCTGAGCCAGCAGCCGGAGAAAAGCGATCGGACAACCGTACCGAATCACAAACACAAAGAGGCCCATTCCCCATAATTAGGTGAGACAATCCCTCAGTCTTTTCTCGGCTGGAGCTTGCCGGTAAGACTCTCGCTGTTTTGGTAAGTCCCAGCAACACAAGTTACACGTCTCCCCAGGACACTAATAAGCCCCTAATTGTCTTCCGCTTCACACGGCTCGTACCATAGGTCTGACTTGGGGGAATTCTTCTAACGAGCGGCAGCCAGTGCTCCCCACGCCGCAGACAGACGGGGAGCCGCCTCTCGGGCACCGGGAGGAGAAGCGGGACGGGAAGAAACAGCCAGAAAAGCAGCCCAGGCACTGGGGCCCAGCTACGTGGCATGGGGCCAGTGGCTGGGCAGCAGCCACTTGTTGCTGGGGTCACGGACCTCTCCACCCTCTCTCCATCACCACCGTCCACCTGAGCGGTGGAAACCCCAGTTCAGCTCTCTGGCCTGCCTTCTCCTTTCTCGTCTCCAGGTATGAATACACAGGTATCCATGCTTCCACACAGAAATGCACCATCAAAACCAAACATTTGGTTGCAATAATTTGCATTAAGTCTCTGCTAAGGCTCGCTGGGGTCTGCCCTTAGAGAAATGCAGCACCTGGCACAAGTTCTTCTCTGGTGAGGCCACACTGCGGGTTTGCCTTGGAGTTCAGGCTGGAAAGGAGCATGGGTGCAAACGAGACCCTGCCAGTTCCCGTGGAAGGGAACACGTGCTGAGTCTCATAGGACAGGTTTCTACAGATGCCCACAAAATGATTAAAAACATGAGAACTTCCAAAAAGTTGTGAGCCACGTAGGAGACCCCACCTCAAACTCCCTTATAAGAACAAGGCAAAGGAAGGACACATACTCTCTCTGATTTTCAACCTGATGCTTTCTTGAGAAACCATCATCAACTAAATATTTTTCAGCCAAATACTTTGCCCAGAACCTGATGACAATTATTGACGACAAGCTCATTTTGAGCGAAGCACTGGCGATTACCTTGAAAGGCAATTTAGGATAACTGACACACACACATATAGATGAATAAATCAATTAAAACTAGCTATAAGTTATTTTAGCACAGAGAGAAGAAAACAAAAGAGGCGCCACAGAAGCAGGCAGCCTGAGCACCCGTGCTCACTTGGGTCACCCTGTTGGTCTGTTGCCCCTCATTCTCTTGTAGCTGATGAGCCCTCTTCCTGCCTTTAGTAAATAACCTCCTGCATTTTGTGCTATCGTAGTAAGTGGAACATGGTAAGTGGCAAATTTCTGATGCTTCAGAATTAGATTTAAAATTCTGTGATTACAAGAAAAGTTCCTAGATGCGCCTGGTATTTTTGGGAGGGGAATCCTCCCTGGCATCCAAGTACCTGCAAGCACAAAATTTAATTACCCTATATTATTACGTCTGCTCATCGGCTATTGGCCACAGAGCCAGCCTTTCAAGTGATACAGAACCAAGTCAAGTACTTTGTTCCCCTAGAGATCTGGTCAATAAATAAGGTGCAAGGTCATTCTTATTACCCATTTTTTCTACTTGCAATTAAGTAAGGGCTTTCAAGCTCACCCCTCTTCCTCTTTTCTGTTCCTTACTGAGGTGTCTATAACAGAGACAGGCAGGGAGCGTTCTGGCTTCACTGGTCACTGATCTGTATTATAGGAATCAGTAGGCAGGCCAGAGGTCAACCACACAAACCCAACAAGAAAACGCCTATTTTGTACACGCATCAGCTGCCTGGAGTCAGTCATCCTGCTCAAAGGGACATGACGGAAAAGGTCAAGTCTGAAAACTGGCAGTTTCAGTGGATGATGAAGTCCAAATGTGAAGAGATCCCACCACGCTGAAAATCTAGCACAATCTAAATAAAAAAGGCATTAGTGCACATATTCTACACAGAACGTGAATTACGCTCTTTAGAAACTGGATCAGTCCATACCTCAGTGGCCACTTGAGCTTTTATGTATCTTTATGCGGATTCCAAATGGTTGGCCTCAACTGACTTCAGGGTTTTGCATTTCACGTCCTCCTGAAAGAAACTCAAAGCACTGATATAAAGACTGGCCTGCAGAGCTAACACGTCTCTAGAATCGCTTTCACTCCCAGAATCACAGAATTACATGAAAACAAAAGAATCCAGTCTTTTTCTTTTCCCTTTTTCTTTTTTTTCCCCCTCCTCCTTTTCTTGCCTTTTAAAAATATCAAGGTACATCTCTTATCAGGGCAATGCATATTCAGTACCATACACCACACGTTATTTGGAAGTACTTAGCATGCTAGCAGATGTGTATGCTGGGATATGCACATAGGAACCATGGGTTCTGATCTTTCTGTGGTTAGATATTTTTATTATACCTATTCTAGAAATGCATTTACAACATTTGCATTTGTTGTTCTAATCACATTGATTTGGTTCAGTTTGTCGGTCTGTGGGAAGTTTCTGTCCAACTGTGATTTTGCTGGGCTGAAGATACAGAGAGGATCTTCTGGGAAAATGTCTTTAAATTAATTTTCTTTCTTCTATACACTGATTATTTAATGACTTTCTAAAAAGTGTTAGTACAGAACGGTATATGAAAATGGGGGTACAACATTATGGAGTGAGGATTATTTTCATGTTGTATTAAGCTTGCATGCCATATTCAGATAGCTCACTCAAAGACGTGATGCACTTCCCTGTTAAGAGTTGTGTTTTTCTTTTGACTGTGTATGTCTAAAAATTGATCTTGGTTTAGAACTATTACAGAAATGTTTATGCAATGTTACTGAATTTGTGGTAGAAGTACAGGATTTCAGACCGTATGCCAAAGATGTAATTTATCATTTTTACATACTGCATAGGTTGATGATGGAATTACCTGATATCACCTCCTCAATATGAAGTGGTTGGCATAACCGTCATCATGATTTGGAAAAAGCGTTGCCTAAGACAAGTTACTGCAGGTGAAGACGAAGTGGATGAGATCAGCTGCAAGCACAGACTGCAAATCTAAGTGATGATCCTGTTCTTAGAGATACTCAAAACAGGATTTAGCCCATGATGATGTGGGAGAAACCAGCAAAAGAACAAAATACAAGCTGTAATTAGGACTTACACACCTCCACAATTTTGACTATGCCATCTCAAGACAGGCTGTAACAGCAGACGGACAATTGAACACTGTGAACATAAGGAAGGTGAACATTAACCATGAACTAAAAACATAACAGGAGCTCAAAACATCACAAGTGGTGCACAGACAGCAAAGAAGAAAAAACCCAAACTGTTTCTGACAATAAAAGCAGTGACAGGTTCAAAGTGGAATTATCATGTAAGCAGGTTTAACACAAATAATGAGTTCCCCCCCTTTTTCTTTCACAAAAAAAAAAAAAAAAAAAAAAAA
>Ga0065711_1043350_pt1 | contig 14783 bp, 5 predicted proteins | sample Hoacrofraction12_FD_59098 | JGI IMG/M metagenome (GOLD analysis project Ga0065711, IMG submission 59098) | Hoatzin crop microbial communities from Cojedes, Venezuela - Epithelial fraction 12 v2 (version 2) | ecosystem: Host-associated > Birds > Digestive system > Esophagus > Crop | place... | reverse complement strand
CCAAAACTCCACCACCAAACTGATGCTTCAGGTCAAGAGATCGCTAGCATCTTGAGAATAGAAGTAGCTGAGAGTTTGCATTATGTCAGTAGATGGCTTGTTTTGTTTTCTTCGTATTTGCTTCTCTGGAATCTGGAAGTTGGTCCAGTGAAAGGTTAGTTCGGATTAATAGGTTAATGAGCAACAACTTGAAGAAGATAATTTCCTATGATTAAGCTGCTTAATCATTTGTATGACGACTGTATTGTTATATCTTTTATTATTTAAAATACCAGGAGAAATATTGTAGGCCTAGCTTAGCTAGGTTAAATACAGTCTTTAAGGAAAGCTAAGTAGTCACTTTGTATTTACTTTCTGATGTGACTTTTCTGCTGTTACCAGTGAACATTGCACTTCTGATCAGGCAGCTGAAAGTGTCAGCACTCTCTCACGTGAAGTACAGAAAGCAGAAACTTGCTAAGCTTCCCAAGATGTACCACAACTTCACTGAAGGTTCATGGTTTAGCAGCAGTGTAGCACATTCGCTGAAAGCCCATGAAACCCTTCTGTTGGCTGGTATATTTAGAAAGTGTTATCATGAGGTTTACATGATATGCCTCCTAGCTATATGTTGCATCAAGTAACTTTTTTCAAGCTTTAATATTTCACATCTCGTGTTTGCACATTCCTTATTTATAAGAGCTGGCCAGAAGATTTGAATATTTCACAAACATTCAGGCATTTATCCACTTCACATCTCGGTGAGAAATGTTATTAGTTATTTTTGTGTGGCTTTCAGACAGACATTCAGGTAACATCAGTTGTCAGTTTGTGGAAGTCAGAGTATATATCACAACTTAAAATAGCGTTAGGTCCACTAAGGGTCATTTTGACAATACTAATTACCCTTAAATGCTTGATCAGAACGCAGATATATAATACGCTTCCTTTTCCAACCATTTTTTTGAAACCCTAGTGATTGACTTGGTAACAGGACTTCTAGATACTAGATTTTTTGTTTAATATTTGTATAAACCTGCCTCATCTTCTGTCTTCCACAACTCAGGCTAACTTGCCCGGATGTATTCTTTATAAACATGAGTTACGAATCACTCGACTATTTTTTACCCATCAGAGCTTGTGCAAAGGTGAGGTGACTTTCCACCGCCTCTAGAACAGCTGTGCCTGCAAAGTAAGGCAGTGCTCTAGGCTAACAGATTTTAAATCCTCAGAAGGCTCTGAATTCAGCAACTCCATTATCCTGTATACCACAGACCACCTTGCACTATGGGGTGGAGCGGTGTGTGAGTTTGGCTCAGACATGTCTTGTGGGCGGGCGTGTACTCTGCAGCTGAGGATACCCAGAGATGGTACTTTGCTGCAGTGCTTAATCGCTTGCACTGATAAAAACTCCCCCTTGCTGTGTTAAGCTGTTCAGGCTTCTGTGTTTTCCTTCTTGATGAAGACAATTTGAAAAGTAGCCTATCTTTCAGCCATTTTTTAATAATTAATTTCTCTACTCCTTTTTATTTATTAATAGATCTACTTTCTTCCTGATACCTCTGCTGCCCCTTCCTTTCAAAAATGAAAATCCCCTTCATTTTCCCCTGTAGCATTTCCAGCAAGAAAAATTCTTTGCTTCTCTTTTCCACTGTCTTTAATATTTTGCCTGGGAGCCTTATGTGACAGAAATATTTTGGCTTATCTGCTCCACTTGGTTTTTTTGCTTGTGTTTTTTTTTTTAAATCTCAGCTCTTTAAGCACCTCCTTGTGCAACTACACCAGTCAATTCTTTCTTTATGTTCTTTTTTTCAAAAGGAGGATGGAGTCTGTAGATTTCTGAGAGCAGAGAGCGCTACTAACTAGGTTAATTATCTGATTTAACCTCTTGCATATCACCAGTTGCAGAAGCTCATTCAGTAGCTGATGAAGTCAGTAATCTGTTGTACATTATGTAGTGTCTTTCTCAATTCCTCTGTGTTATTTTGCTGTGATGGATTTTCAGACTTCCTATCACTGCACGTTAATATTTGGATTCTAAAATTCCTTGATATTTGCTTCTTGAAATCTAATACCAGATTCAATACTTGTGTGAATCTATGCTCACTTCCCTAATGATAAATTTCAGAATCACATATTACTGCATGAATCAAGCCAGTCAATTTCCAAGCCAATGCAATATTGCTATGCTCTTACTGTTGAAAGGTTGTTGCACTAGTAGTAGCTAAAATAATTTCTATCGCTTTAAATGCACATAGTTGAGGGGTGGCACTGATGTGCCTCCTGTTGAATCTTGAGCAAGCAGAGTTTTGTTGTTCCTTCTGTTGAAGGCACCACTATGTGTTGGGTAGCTCAGCTCTCTATATGAACTGCTGCCCTCCAAGATAGGTCAAACTTCTTCTTGGTCAAGCTCCACAAAGTGTGCTCTACAAAAGAAATGCTGACGTATTAGCACCCTGATAATTATCTTACCTCATTGATAGTCAGCCTAGATACCAGTCCTGTTCAACTACATTTGTTCGGTGTCAGAACCTGAGCTGACAGCTCTTTGGGAATTTACAGAGGAAAACTGAAGGGAAAGGTTGGAGCTGTCCATTGACATCTAAATTAGCAGCGCTCTTGTAGTGATGGATTATGAAGATGGCTTATTGTGCCTTGATACATCAACTGTCAGGGTCTCAGATGACAGTATTTTTACTTTCTGTCATTAATGAGCAGATCATAGAGAGGATACATTCCATTTTGGTATTTATGAAGCTGCTAAACCACAATCTGAATTGACTGTGGTCTTTCCAGTGATCCTTTGGTCTTTCCAGTGTCCTGATAACTTTGCAGTAGAATCACAGAATGGTTTGTGTTGGAAGGGACCTTAAAGATCATCTAGTTCCAACCCAACTGCCGCGTGCGGGGTTACTTTCCACTAGACCAGGTTGCTCAAAGCCTCGTCCAGTGTGGCCTTTGAACACTTCCAGGGAAGAGACTTCTCTGGGCAACCTCTTCCAGTGTCTCATGACCCTCACAGTAAAGAATTTCTGCCTAATAACTTATCAAAGTCAACTCTCAGTCTGAAGCTGTTATCCCTCATTAGTTATGCTTTTAGATATGTTCTGGGCACATTTGGCATAACTCAGTATCTTCATTTTCTCAGAGGGTCCAGTGTCTCATGAGGAATGTGTATCATTTCCTGGTTCTGAAAAACATATGGCTAGTACTGTAAACAAGAAAAACATGAATTCAGTGACTTGACTGTAAACTGCTGAGGCTTAATGATTTCTCCCACCAGGGTCAATATAGCTATCTGGAAGTCATCTATTGAAATCAATTAGGTGGTGCTTGGAAACAGGAAGGACATTGAGTACTTGTTCTTTGGAAGGGATTTACTAACTGTATTAGAATATTAGTATCAGTTTCTCTAAACTAGTAGCTCCGCTACTTATAGGTCTTTGACTGTTCTGCTAGTTTGTAGACTCTGTCTACTGTAGTGAAGTAAGCTATGCACCATCAAGAGACTGGGTGCACTCAGTCTTCTTGGGGCATGTTTGTAAACAGCACAGAATAGCCTTGTATGTTATTTCTAGGAAAGTTCTTCCAAAGCTGTCGGTGAAAGCTTGTTGTCCCTTGGGAGAACAGTTTCTATATTCTTTAACTTCGAACCGATAGATTGATGACCGGACTAAACATAATTGATTTATAAAGCGGCCTGCTCCAGATCCTGGTTCTTGCTCTGATTCTCCATAATTTTTTTGTCATGCTTCTACAAGCATGGGGACTGCACCAGTACCTCGCTATGTCTGCAGGGAACTGAAATGCCATCTTCGCAATAGTTCTGCTGATCATTACCATCAGAGAATCTCCTTGCTGAGCTTGACAAAATGCGACGTGCAAACCCATATCATACCTCTCCTCTTACCTTCTGAAATCTTAGTCACTTGTGTTCAGGCAAAAATCAAACACGGTAAAACAGATGTGTTCGAGTTGTGTCTGTTGGAATTGATATCCCCACCTGGTTCCATGTTTTGCCAATAAATACACGCTAGTTTCCAGATTACCATAAAAATACAGTCTCTATTGCTATCCAGTCATCAATGCCCCAAAGTTTGTGGTGCTGCGTGGAAAACAGATTTGCAGAATGATCCTTTTACAAGGCAGACAGGGAAGTCTGTTGCCCACTTTAGGGGCAGTGGCTACATGCACACAAGTGACCCAGCGCAAAGCTTCCTTAAGTGTCATCCAGACACCCAGAGATCAGCATATGTGGGAGGGAAGCCCTGAAGTTGGAATGAATTCATAATTTTCTTGGCAGCAGTTAGTGTAAGCTATTTTTCTAAAACGAAGTGAGCATAGCTAGGATTAGGATGTATGTACTTCCAATTACTGAAACTCTGCAGCAGTGAAAGAGTCTGTGGTTGCTGTGTCTCCACCTGGATTCCTTCCTCCTGTCATCTTTCTTGAGATGGCTTGACATTATTAAACTGATATTTATGTCTTTAGAACCTCTTTTGTGCTAAAGTGTGTTTTGTGAGTAAATGGGAAACTGACATATGGTATATTAATAGCTTTTTTTCAAGAGACTTGATGAAGGTGTACCTTTGCAAAGCATAGAGGAGTTATGCTGGTAGAATTTCCTTGTATGCCTCTAAAAAACACACTGTCAATGTACAGTGTACAGCAAGACACATCCAAGCCTGCTGGAATTCATTGGTTTCACCAGAAATTTAAATTCGATTAATCTTAAACCATCACTTAAATATTTAGTATCTTCAGAACCATTTTTTTAACCACAGTACAGGTAAGAGAAATATTTTCATTTGAGGAAGCAGAATAGGTGGGATTCCTCTGTTGGGGTGTTATGCAGCAGTGGTAAGAGAGTACCCGAGTCTTTGGTTACAACAAGTTACGGCATCTGTAGGTTCCAGTTCAAATTAAATGGACTTCTGGGTATCTGCAGATGCCCACGTAGCTTTATTCAGAGCTTTTGTATTTTTGATGCTCTATTTTTCATGGTGCTGGGAAGTTGTGGTGAGATATGTAAGTATAACTGGGATATCTGTCCTTGAGAAAGCTATTTCCGCTATCCCAGTGTGTGCTTTGGACATTAAAAATTGAAGCTTCTAACTGACATTTTTACAAAATTTATTGTATTATGCAATTTAAGCAAGATGATGACACACATAAAATTTCCTGTTGTGTACTTAGCTAAATTATTTTTTCTCTTGCAAATACAAACATTAGACTACTGACTAAGGTTAGGAGTACCTTCACCTTCATGACTGTTCTTAATTCCCAGGAATGGAAAGAGGCTGGTAGGTCATCATATGTATTTTTTTTATGATACATAATATATAAGTATATATAATTGAGTGCAAGTTATTTTCTGTCTATCAATAGGCGATTTCTTTGCACAGTGGTACCCAAAGATAATGCAGTCTCTCTTTGAAGGAAAAAAAATCAGAAACATATACAGCAATAAATATTTCAGTTTTAGAATCTTTTGAGGAAACATCAGAGAGAAAGAAAATAAGATCCCAGAGGTCTTCCTCTCCTCTCATATGTTAGCAGCCTGACACTATTACACTGCTATTCCTTGTCATTCATAGTGTTTTTGCAATCTTGGTTTCTATTTCTGGAATGTGTTTCTAACAGTACAACTTCCAAAGCAAAAGAGTTTGCCATATAGGATTTTAGCAGGGCTGATGGATGAGATACCTGCTGGTTACATAGAGATTGTACACTCGGAAGAAAAAAAAAGAAAAAAATCAGTATTATCAGTTTGAACTACATATTTTTTTTGTGTATAATACTGTTCCTAGGACCATGGCAGTACATACTGTCAGCAAAGTACTTTCAAATAGGCTATTAGTAGTGATATCCCCTATTTTTTGTTAATTGTTAAAGAATGTCACAAGAATGAGATTCTTAAAATACAGTCTGTTTCAGCACCATCTGTCCAACAGCTCTGGGATATCTGTGACATGAATGGTATGCTGGAATAGATGTTTAAAACCAACCAGAACAAAATGGGTTCTTTTTAACTCACACGTCTTATTGCATTGGATATTACCAGATGTCAAGAAAGCAAAATACAACTGGGTGAATCTTATCCCTGTTCTTGATATAGCTGTTTTCTGGAAAAAAAGGCTGATGTTGGTGTGGAAAGTGTATGATTTTCAGATTCATCCAAAATACCTGCCTGGAGGGTTTTAAATGGTCTCCCACAATCTGCCAGAATAATTGGGTTTTTAATCACAAGAGAATGAAAAGTCTGTGATAATTAATGTTTTCAAAACCTGCCTAAAAGCAATAATATGTGTTTAAATTGAATGCTCTAGCATGCATCTAAGCAGCTGTGGGAACAATCTCGGCCAATACTTTGTATGCCTTCAATACAGCAAGAGAAGGTAGCCAGAATGCAGTTCAGTGCTTATAGCCCTATGTGAAATAAAGCTTTAAAGAGAGGATGAGAATCTCCATGCAAAGAGTGGTGGAAAATAAATTACCTAGTGAACTTGCTAATAGGAACAAGTGCTTGTATTTGCCAAAGAAAGCTTAGAAATGCATCTGGAAAAAGAGAAGGCCGGAGGCTTTTGTTTGTAGATGTTGAGCCAAAATAAATGATACATCTGTAGACTGTTTTGTATTTCATTGGCTTCACAGGGACAAATTGTAATGGACTTTGTGTTTTTCTTCAGAATGCTATGGGTAAAGTTTGAAATAAGTGATTGGGGATTTTTTTTGTCTGCACAACTCATTATGCTCCCTGGTAGTTCTGCAGCTAGAAAGCCCGGCTTAAAATTTGGAGACTATATACATGAGTTTTCCTAAGTTACTACAGGTAAAGTTAACCCATGCAGGGAAGGAATTTTTTTAAAGTGGAAGAAATGTAAAATGACTTCTTGTGTAGAAAAAATGATCTAAAAGCTGAGATTTGCAGAAAGAGAAAATTGATACCTAGAAGTGATATACATAGGGTACCAAATGCCATGTCTGTGTTTCAGAGTAGTCCTGCCACTGGAGTCAGGCTGAGCAAGTGCTTAGCTCCTTAGAAAAATTAGCAGATAACTCTAAGTTGAATAAATATTGATTTAGAAGCCAGATTACTCTGCTCAATGAGGTAGTAAAATTTGCAATTTCATTATATAATCATTTGTAAAGTCTAAATCACAAGATCATTATGGTTTGGTTTTACACTACTTTATAAGAAACAGTGAGTTTTTTTCATATTCCTGCAATATTGTTTGAATTCTGTACCAGTTTCCCATATGCTTCTCCTAACATCCCAGAAAGCTACCTGAAATGTGAAAAATGAAGTTATTTACCTTCTTTCAGATTTCCAGGCTTTCGCTTTGAAGAAAGGAATGTTTTTCAATCCAGATCCTTATCTGAAGATTTCCATCCAGCCTGGAAAACATAGCATCTTCCCAGCACTTCCTCATCATGGACAAGAGAAGAGATCTAAGATCATGTGTAATACTGTTAACCCAATCTGGCAAGGAGAGGTAAGCAGTTTGAGTATTGAGCTAGGACTTTTCTTAAAATAAGGAAATTGGCAGTATCCCTCCTTTTTTTTTTAATTAAATACCTTTCTTGGCTAAATAGTTGTTCACCTAACTGTGCTTAATGTATTTCATGACTTCTTGTCTTAATGCAAAAGGCTTAATTAGCTACAAAGATGAATGATACATTAAAACTTTCAGCATGGGTTGTGCTTTGTGGATGTAATTTACGAAGTTGGTAATTATTGAAGGCAGACATAACCCAGAATTGAAAGATAAACTTATACTGTGTGAAAGGCTATTGCTAGATTGTCATAGTGTTCTTACACAGAAAGGAGACAATATATAAAGCAGAACAAGTATAGCATGCAAATAAAAACAATCCACGTGATTGAAAAGCATCAGTGGCAATATAAATTAAAGGCAACTTTGGCACATTTGCCTGTCACCTTGAAGAAATACTCTCTTGTCTGCTGCTGCTTGTTGGAAGAGCTTAGTAGGTATTAATGAGATCTGAGAGTTTAATTGCTGCCTGCTGTTTTTAAATTACATGCAAAATGGCAACAGACAGTGAAGAATAAGGAATCTCTTTGGAATTAAAGGACCCTGACAGAATGGGTGTGATTTACTGATGTTCCCTGTCAGAGAAATATCTCCACTGCAGGAAAGAGTAAAGTAAATAAATAGACTAAATAGACTTATTCAAATTAAAATGCAAGTTGTAAAGTACTTCAGGGATAATTACATCAAAATGTATAGATGTGAAAGTATGAGTGCGGAAAAAAGACAGCAGAAATGTCACTGAATACTCCTACCTGGAGGAGGATGGTCAGGAAACTAGGTACCATGTCAGGTTGTGACAGGTGAGCCTGTGTGGGGGAGGTTATATGGCAGGGGGATGACCTTGAAACTAATCTGAGAAAGCGCCTTCTGACAGGACTTAATTAGGTGGAAGACCTTGTCATGAAGCATCTACCAAGCTGTGACTTCTTTGTGGCTCCAAGCATGAGATTTATCTGGCTGAGGTGTCCCAGGTCAAGCTGAGTAGCTGTAATGGACATGGAGGATCAGGGAGTTGGCAGAGATCTTTCAGTAAAGTGCATAAGACACAGGGCTAGAGGCGGATAGGCATGAAAGGGAAACGTGCTCTATGTGTGTCACGCTCAGTACATGTGATTCTGGGAGCTGGCAGCAAGTGTGGATGCCAGGAGCTGACACTCAAAGGAGGACCCAGGATATGGCTGTGGTCCCACTGTTCTGTATCAGACAGAGTTAACTGCTGAGGTGGCACAAAGGCTGTCCTTATCCAAAGAGGGATGTAGCAGCTGTGCTGATGGAGGCTGAAAATGGGCTGTTTGGAAGCACTCAATACTGGTCAGAAGTCTTCTCTCAACAAAGGCAACCTCCAGCCACTGTAATCTGTTCTCACTTTGAGGTCCTTTTGCCCTGCTGGAGGATAAAATAACCAAAGAGTAAGAATGTGGCCCTGATAAAATGTCAAGGGTGTCATCTTCTCTGGAGATATTCAGGACCCACCTGGGCGCGGTCCTGTGCAGCCTGCTGTAGGTGACCCTGCTTCGACAGGGGGGTTGGACTAGATGACCCACAGAGGGTCCCTTCCAACCCAAACCATGCTGTGATTCTGTGATTCTCAGGCCATGCAGGGATGGGTGAGTTTGTGGGCTGATGTTTGTTTTCCAGTGGAGTTTGGCAAGAAAGGGAAAAACAATGAAGTGACCTAATTATGGACTTCAGAAAGCAAAAGAGCACAGCTGGCTTCCTATTCAGCCCCTTGCTTTTCTTGATTGCGTGCAAGCATGCTGCTTCTTCCTTTCTGTTGTTAGCCTGTTAGTGGCTAAGGAGTCCAGAACAGCTGAGCTGGCATTCAACATGTTCTCCTTCTGCATTCAGCTGATATTGAGATGTTTAACTGCATGCATTTGTGTTGCAGTCTCTGCACATCAGCTAGTCTGAAGTCTTTGTCACTGAAAACTGATGTTGGTTTCTATTGCACAGAAGCCCCTAGCCCTGAGTTTCTTCAGCTTTGTCCCTTTATGGAACAAGGGGGGAAGGAAGACTGCAAACTGTTGCTGAATCGTAGTGGTAGCTATTCTTCCGTCCACCCTTTGCGCTGATGGATGTGAATATATGAAGTGAAAAATATTGAGGGATCACAACCATTTCATTAAACTAGTCAGTCACTAGTTGTTTTCCCAGAAAAATATTTTAGGCAGTATATTATTTCAGAAGTGTGATTATTTCCTAAGGTTCTCTGTCACTACAAGTAAATAGAAGCCAGATGTTCTTTTTTTTTTTCAGTTGAATGACATATCTAACTTGTTTTGGCTGCTAAACTTGAAAAAAATATGGAATAGGGAAATAAAACTTTAGAAATAGCTCCAGACTGGGATCTTTATGTATGTTCTTGATTACCCTTGAGCGAATTCAGAAGTAAAAGAGTTGACTCAGTTTTGTAGGACCTCAACACCAAAATAAAGTTCTACAGACTGAAAGATGAATCACTCACATTAATTCATTTTGGTATTCCCTCTCACATACTTACCGGCTTGTTCTATTTGCATAGTAAACAATCGCATTATAAGAACACTCTGGGAGCACCATGATACCTCAGGCAATTTTTTGTCTGTGTCATGTGATGACCATCTTCATTTCACAGGCCGTTGGAATACTGCCCAGCACAAGTTATCCTGACTTAGGTCTGTTCTTTCATTGCTCTGTTTTGCAGTACTTTGTACAAAAGGACGTAAGGAAATGCAAGTTTCTTACTAAGAGAGGAGTAGCATGTGACATTTTGACACTAGCAGCAGGGCCCTGCATGAGGTGAAAAGGCCCTTCTGCTGAGAACTGTTCACTGAGACAGGTTAAAGCCTAGGTGGTGTCTTCTGTTGGTAGAGAGGAGTCATTTTGTGGTGTTTCTGTACGTTTTCGTAGGCTCACAGAAGCATGAGATGAGATTCTGCTAAGCCAAAGTGCTGACTATTGCTGTGTGTAATAATGCCAAATGAGAAGTACTTTGGGGGAGATCCAGCCTGGCTGCTGATGGTGCATAGGCCTTTACAAGGTCAATGAGGAGAAGTAGGCAGCTGCAGAAAAGAAATGTAATGACAAGTGTTTTCAGACAGGGAACTTGTTGCTGGGTTGGGGTTAATGGTCCTGCTTGTTTTCTCTTTTCTGGCTCTACTTTTGACTGGTGCATTCTTCAGCAATGTCTGTACTGTGAAATGGAATAGGCGAGTTTGTGGAAACACATGCTGCTGGACAGCTTGACTCTAAACCCCTAGGTTAAGCAGGGATTGCGCTAGCAGCCCACACAGTTGCGAGAGCACAGTGGGTGAGTTGTCCTACCGTGCTGTTTTGAAGGTAAAATGCAAAGGAAATCTCAGGAGGAAGCGCCCGCTTCCCAAATCTTCTGTACATCTAGTAGGACTGAGAAGGGCACATGTTCGTTGTGTCTCTTCTAATGTAGCTGTTAGAAAAATAATGACGCTGTTCCCGTAGTGTTTCATACTGAGACAATGTGTCTGCTGTCATGTTCTTTGGAAAAAGCTCCTTTAAGATGATTTAATTTGTCAGCAAGCAGTAAAGTGATAGACAGTTCAGACAAGCAATAGAGATCAGTGGGAATGACAAGCAACAGAGCAGAGTGGTTTAAAAAGTAGTTCATGTACCTCCAGCTGCTTAGCAGATTCTCACAGTGATTTGGCAGATAAAGTACTTCAGGCCTCTGGACTTTCCCTTAGACATATTTATGATATTTCTTTCTTAACTATGGCAACTGGTGCTAACTGCTTCTTCAGGTTTTGTTCACTTACTAGTGAATGGATAGAGAGCCTCAAGGAACAGGCAGGGAGATGACTATAAAAATTGGCCATTGCAACTGTCCAGCGTATTTAAAGTAGTAGGACGTGTCATCTGTTAAATGGTGCATTAAATCTCAACTCTGATAATTTGAACTCTGGAAGAGTAGGTTGCCTTAAAGTGGGAGCCCAGTACTAGGATAAGAACGATCTCAACTCCCTGCGGCTTCACTGTTTGTTTCCTTGCCTCAGCCTTTACAAATATTGTGAAATTATAGCTGAGGCACAAAATAGTGTTTTGGGCGGCTGCTTTATCCCTCTGAAGATAGCTGTATTTCACTGCTGAATTAATGGATGTGTATAGGCAGAGGTGTTCCGTACTCTGTTGCAAGAGCACTTAACAAATCGTGGTTAACGTGTCAGATCTGATAAACAGAATTACAGTTTTTTCACATGTGTAACTTGTAGTCTCTGCACCTCAGATAACCCACAACCTTTCAAAAATACTGCACTTGAATAAATACTCATGTAACCTGTCTCTTCAGATTACCAACACAGAAGGGGAAGAAGGAAACGGTCAGGGGCTCCAACGCCAGAGGGATGTGGTTTGGGGAGAGAGGGCTTCTGTAGTGCTGCCTGTCATCTGTGATAGAAATGTTGGGTTTGGATGCTGCCTGCAAGAATGGCAAGGTGACAGGAGTGCCCCTGACCGTCTGAGTGCTGGTTTGTAACTGCTGTTCTGACGATGCAGTTTTATAACTCTGGGCACCAATGCTGGACTGGTGTAGGATGGATCACCCAGCTGCACTGGGACTGAAAGATGCTTTGCCAAAGTAGCAACGTGCGGTTTATGTTAGCTCTTTGCTTCTCTTGAAGCTTTATGTTGGCAGGTAGGCTGGGTGCTGCCTGATGTAACCCAAACCTAGAGTGATGCAAGCAGGAGATACTTGATCAAAGATGAATCTTTCCAGAACAAAGTTAAACTGTTAAAGATGCTTTAATATATTTGAATCAACAGTATTCATTTAAACTAAAGCAGATATATTTGATCTGATTTTTGTTCTAATGTTCATAGCCCTAGATGCTGCCAGTCCTACCGTGGCATCACAGAATCATTGCATGATTTCACCAGAAGTCTAATGTAAGAAAAGCAACAGGAATATCACATTGATTGAACTACTTATCTATTGTTAAACATAAGTAACCTTTCCCCCCTTCTACTGGCAAATACAAAAGAATCTGCTGCAGAAACTCAGAGGCAGAGGCCTCTACACCTAAGTGTAAATCCAATGTACATGCAGTGAAATCCAGATCCTGAATTCAAGATTTTTGCCAAAGGTGTCGTTGGGACCGAGTAAAGCCTTGTGGGTGGTAGCTTCACTGTAGAACGTTTCTGCACTTGTGTCCAGGTAGAGTGTAAGACATAGTTTGACTAACACAGAAAAGCTGTGATTTTTACAGCTGCAGTTTTTTGAATATCTGATGGTGATTGAAGTGTGAAAGCCCAAGACAACTTCAGTTTCTTCTGGAATGGGTTGTGGTGTGAAAAACTGTCTGTGGGGTTTTTTTTGTATGTTATTCTTCTAGGGATGCATTTTAGTTGCAACTTCTAAATCTAGAAGACTGTCAGTCTCGCGAATCTTGTAAGTGCTCATAAGAGTCCTCAAATATTTTCAGCCTATGCTGTGCTAGTAAATTTGTAGACAGGGTGTGAGAGATGAAGAAAAACCACTAACTCTTTAAGCAGTGTTTGCACTTGATTTATCCAGAAGTTCTTTTAAATTTCTAATGTCTTAGGGCTGAAATTTGCCGTTAATAAAGTAAGAGGCATCTTGCAAAACTGTCTAAGCCATCACAGAGAATCATGATGAGCCTATTAACTAGTAATTCTGAGTGTTGTGGAGTATGTGAAATAGATGAGAAGGACTTTTTTTTTTTTTTTTTATTCCTTGTTTCCAATATAGAGGCAGTGAATCTGAGGGAGAAATCTAGGAAGCAAATTTGCTGAAGGCCCTACCCAACTTTGAGGGAGTTTAGTAGAAAGAATTGAATCAGACTTTAGAACAGCAACACGTATTTGTGTGCACCCCTTTTACTGTATGTAAAAAACAAAAATTGCGCCAGGTGTCCGAATAAGGTACAGCATTGGAACTGGAGCCTGTCGATCACTGCTGAATTCCAGGACTCTGATCTCGTGTCCTAGCCTTTGGTAGTAGTGGAGCTCTGTGCTTGACATTACCAACTCTGCAATATCTTGTATTGTCACTGAGGAGTACTGTAGTAAGTTTAAGAAACTGGAACTCCCCACGAGCTTATGCAGGTGTTCATATGGGCAGTGTTGAATGGGACAGTAGTGATAAGTAGAGGAGGCTTTTGAATGGGGAGCAGAAGTAATACAGATGGAGTGACAACTGCATTAAGAGAGTAATTGTTTCACTGGCCTATTTGAAACGAAAAGCCCAGTAATGAAATATTCAACTGAAAGACTAAATCTATCTTCATTCATCAAATGTAGTTTACAGCCTTTTAAGATTTACTTCTGCTTGTATTATCCCTGTGGCATGATGGATATTGCAAATAAATATTCTTTGTAGTTATATCGTTTATTCAGCTCCAAATCAAGAGCCTCGTTCTTCCTGTCACCAATGTATTAATTTACCTACCTTCCACCAGTTATTATACTGACTATTTTTAAAGAACTTGACTTGTGCTTAACTTGTTTATTTGGTGCTAATGGGCATACTCTGTTCGTTTCAACAAATTCCTTGGTAGCGTTATTGAGAGCTGGTCACTGCAATCTGTCCATATTCATGAATGCAAATTATATCGGTAAAGATAAAGCATGGGAATTAATCATCATCGTTAGCTGGCTTCCCATGAAAACTATTGTCAAGCTCTGGAAATGGTTCTGTTTTCTTATAAATGGTTACAGATGTATTCAGCCGGGTCAGCATTAGCATGTGCCTTCGTTCTTTACCATATACAAGTCATGCATTAAACCCCCACAAGATCTGTTCACGTTAAGAAAATTAGTCATCTGTGTATGTAAAATCATTGTTGGGTCTGGAAGCAAATAGGCACTGAAAAGTAGGTTACTGTCTGGAATTTCTTCAGTGGTGTTTACTACAGTGTTTTCAGATCTTGCTTGAAGATAGAAGCAATAATGTAAAATCAGATTTATATTTAGGTCATTGAGATGGTGTAAAAGGATGAATGTGTCAGCTGATCCTAGGTAACGTATTCTGATTTGTGTCTTAGTGAATTTGCAGGAGGGGCTGTGTAAAATCTTTGTAAATTAGAGGAGAATCCTGGTGACTTACTACTGACTGGAGCCAAAACTGTTGATACACTGCTTAGCCCAAGAAGACTTGATGAGTTGATGTGATTTGTCACTTTTGTTCTTCCCTCTCCCTCCCTGCTGTGTATTTCTATGGAAATAATTAATTAGGCTTGTTGATTTTTTTTTTTTTTTTTTTTTTTTTTTTTTTTTTTT
>Ga0065711_1043349_pt1 | contig 14783 bp, 15 predicted proteins | sample Hoacrofraction12_FD_59098 | JGI IMG/M metagenome (GOLD analysis project Ga0065711, IMG submission 59098) | Hoatzin crop microbial communities from Cojedes, Venezuela - Epithelial fraction 12 v2 (version 2) | ecosystem: Host-associated > Birds > Digestive system > Esophagus > Crop | place... | reverse complement strand
GAAGGCAGGAAAGCTCTAAGATAGAGAGGCTCCTAAATAATTCTACCCCAGACAGTTCAGCCTTGGGAGGGCAGATGTACCAAGCTACAGAGATAAAGAGGCACCAAGAGGGCAACAAGACCGGAGCAAACAACCTGGAAGGACACGGTATACATAATCTTAGAACTGAGCCTGCGCAGAAACAAAGGTCAACCAGCGGACACTGTGATGAGGAGTATAAGCCTTCATCTTGAGACCCCCAAAGACCACCCGAGGACACTGACAGACATGTGTGAAAGATATTAACATATGCTAATTTGTTCTTGGAAAAGTCATGAATATGCCAAACATTTCTTGGAAATATAATGAATATGTATATTGTGATTGTATTTAACCTGAAATGACAGGGTGTTTGGCGCGCACATGTGGAAGAGAGATCCCCCGTGTGCCCGGCGCCGCAATAAAGAATACCTGCTTAATAGCCCTCTGACTATTGAGTCTTCAGCTCCGGCTTTTCACGGCATCATTTCCATTGAAGTCAAGGAGTAAAATGTCCAGTGGCTTTCATATTAGTTAGACAGGGCCCTAAGTGAAAAAGGGCATGAAATTAACTGAATTTTATCACTTGTAAAGTTCCTGCTGAGCTCATTTCAGGATCAAAGACTAGAACTATAATTGTGTTGCTTGTTAAAATAATGGAACAAATATTGAGAGAAAAATAACAAAATCTAGCGCAGTAGTGCCAAAAGCGATAAAACAGCACAGGTTTATAAAGAACAGACCTTGCCTGACACACCACATTGCCTTTTTCTAATACAATTACAAAGGGTCAAATTCTGCTACGTCTGTGAGGGCTGACTTGCACTAAGGGAACCACCAAAGTCCATTACTGGTAGCAGTTACCTGTGGGAATAGCGGTCCTAAATGTTGAGCTACAATTAGCAGATGAAGGGAGAGCAGTAGATTAATACTGTGCCCCTTGACATTTTGCTGCTCAAGGGTAACTTTCCAGATAAGTTTTGTGATGTAGGAGTCAGGGTATCATTTGGAGAATTTCAGTTTGGTTTGTACGTAGCACTGTCACCTGAATTAATATTCTGGGAGAAGCACTATAATGAAAAAAAACAGTGACAAATGGTAAAGTACTGCTGTCTGCAAGGTGCTTCGAGTGCCGTGTCAGCGTGACTTTACTGTCCGAATTGCAAAATGAAGAAAACCGCTTAAGGGAAACCCTCATGCTGAATTATAAGACATTGGGAATGTGATAACTATGTTGTGAAAGTGAAAAACCTGAAACAGTGTTAAGAGGCATGTGGGGAACTGGTATGTGAATGGGATTTAAGCATGCATGGACCAGAACTGTTGGCCCACACTTGCAAAGTGAAAAGATAGGGGAAATAGTGGTGCAAATACTCAGTAGCCACATGAATATCCTTCATGTCACAAACCAGGCTGGTGAATAGGCCACCCAGCAATGTAAACCTCCAGTATTCACTCACTCACTCGGAGAATCATATAAAGCTGTGAAGATGTGCATCAAATTGGAGGGAGAAGGATAATGTAATCGAATCCAGGGAGAAATGTATCAGGTTTTGTATGATAGATAAAGGAGAGATTATCTACAGTGGTATGGCTGTATTCATATCTATCTGCAAATGTTTTATGAAGGAACAACGTGATAATCCATCAGGCATTTGGCATGAAATTGAAAGGTGAATAGGTAAGATGGTGTTTGGAAGAACATTGACTGTGAAAAGCAGTAGTTCCCTGGGTGGAATAGGTTGCCTTCCACATGACAGCTAGCTTGGCCTGGCATAAAGGTAATACATGTGACACCCCACCCCCACCAAAGGAGCAGAGATCCCATGGCAGCATCCAAAATCCAGTAATCTCTGACAGCCAGGAGGTCCTCATATTATTTAGTCTTCCTTTATCTCTGTCTGGTGCCGCAAAGAGTTTAAAGATAGAGTTAGGCATGAAATATTCTGGTGTTACCTGTTGGCTATTGCTAGAATTTATTGGAATTATTTTTTTCTTCTGAGATCATTTTCAGGGTTATTAAGGTTTAGTAAATCCTTATTTAGTCAGGCAGTCCCAGTAGGGAGTCAACAGAAATATTTGCACTGTTTTTCCCATGTCAGCGCATTATGGCTCCAGAGCGTGTATTTTCCCCTTGCTTTTCAGCTGGTTTAAATTATCATTGTACTGTTGAAATCAATTGTCTTTAAGCACCTGCCATTTCCAGGTGTCCAGTATTCACCAGTTCTTCTTGTTGCCAATGCCAAGAAAGAAAAAGGGATAATTTGCTAATTCCGTCACTGATGTGGAGTGAGAAAAAGAAAAACCCTATGTACTGTCTTATAAGATCTCTAAAATTCAATTATGGAGGAGAGGTCAATTATTTCTAGTGTGAAAAATAGGTTTCCATGTGGAGTTCTTTGATAAGCCAGAACTGGACACAGAGAGAGAGCATGAACCTCCATCCTCTCCATATAGCTACTGTGTTTGGCCTGCAGTACTTGGAATCCAGTGGAAAGCCAGGCTGGAATGCAAAAAAATATCACCTACCGATAACATTTTTAAAGTGATGCTTTGTAGTAAATTGCTTTCTGATTAATTTGGCTTATGGTAGCAGTGCTGCACTTGGTGAGGCAGCGTGACTCCTACCATCTTTAGCATGTGCAGGATCAGCCTGTGCATTTTGTTGTTGTCAGAGAGCAGCCAGAGTGCTAGTCCTTTAAGGTTAGTCCTTCTGCAGGCACAGAATTACCCTCACAACCAATGGAAACTTTAACTTGGTAAAGATTGTAGCTTTCCTTCTGAATAGCTTGTTTGGAACACTAAAATAAAAATTAAAATAATTTTGACTGAATTTTCTTGCTCTATCTACAAAACAAGAAATTAGCTATTATTGTTATACTTTCATAAACTCCAGCATTTTTATCATCTTAACTGCACTGAATTTCAGAAATATTATGACTTTGTAGTGTGTAAGTTTTAACAAAAATATTGTTTCTATGTATAGTATATTGTCTTGTGTTAAGATTTGGTGACTAGGATGTAACCAAAATGATTGTTCAATTATATCTTAAATTAGATCATTCAGTAGCGAGATAAACAAGCTGCCTGGCAGTATGAGTTTTGGCTGATGAGGAAATAAGTGAATACAAAAAAAGGGTTTAATCTTCAAGCACATCTTTTTCCTGAGTCACAATGAAGGATTGATGTTATATTCTAGACTAATCAGTCACACTGATTTTGTGGACGAATGTTAATGAACATAAAAAAGAACCCAAACTATTCTCAGCATTGAGGAACAAAGACTCATTGTGAATTTAACTATCTGTAAAAAAAGAACATTCATTTGTTTCTATATAATTTACAACCATAGCTTTGCAACAACAAGGGTGTTAAATAGCTGGAAAGATTTCTGGAGTATTAAAAATTGCAATGCTATACCCAATAGATATCAGAGTATTGTCATCCCAACTCTTCCTCTGTGAATAAAAATCTCCCCTCAGTAGCACGTTTTCTTCTACCTTGTATTAGCCTTTCTCACCTAACTGAATTTCATGCAGTGACTTTACAGACAGCAAAGCACTGGCCACTGAAGTCAGTGGAAAAGTTCCCAAAAATTTCAATAAAGTCGTAAGTAGCCTTGCAAAGCATAAATTTAAGAAAATCTTCTTTCCAGGAGTTATGACAGCTATATATAGATCCCATGTCCGTCCTTCAATAAACACATAGTGCTGAAAACTTCAGGGAGTTTGGACAGGCAAGGGATGGTGAGTTGCAACTGCCAAGGAGTTACGGTTACCCACCCCTAGATGTTTCAGAACTGCTTTGGCCACATTCTGCCTTCATTGAGTGCATCAAGCCAGGCTCTGCATGTTCCGGGAGGGGCATACAAGGTAACTGGAATATCACATATATACTCATCAGTAAAAATAAACTGTGTGTCTCCCTTCACAGAATCACAGAATCACAGAATGGTAGGGGTTGGAAGGGACCTCTGTGGGTCATCTAGTCCAACCCTCCTGTCGAAGCAGGGTCACCTACAGCAGGCTTCATCGGCACTTGCTGGTGATCTGCATACTTACGCAGGGTTACCAGGAGGACTCATCCTACACCTTACTCTGCTGTTCCCTGCTATGCTAAGCCAGCAGGAATGTTCCTCTGGGAAGGATGAAGGCGCGTATAACTGGATATTTATACATATCCAAGGATCAAACTCAAGGTAGTGTAGGAAAACCCTTCCTACTACTATCTTACCTCAGCCCTGTAAAGAAAGCAGAAAGGTCTGACAGCAACAGGAATGCCCTCTGGGCACCAGAGTTGCAGTGTCGTTCACTTTACCACATGAATTGCCAGATGGCTATACCCCTCATGACAAAGACAAAACTACGACCCCCACTTTTTGGGTCATAGCAAGTTGTCTCAGGCACAGATCAATACTTGCTCCCCACCAGTGGTCCAGAGCAGCGATGAGCCTGTGAGGTGACTGCCCATCACGAGAACTGTGACAGACCTTGGCCTGTAACTGCTGAGGCTGTTCAAGGATAAGCTGGTAAAGACTAAAATTACCCAGGATCATTCACCATTTTTAAATTTCTGAATTCTAAGGATAATTTCTTAGTATATAAACAGTATATAAATTTCCCAGTTAATTTAATGCTAAAAGCTCTTGATTAACATTTTGTTTTGAACTCTCTTTTGCTTTAATGCTTGTTTCATGTTTTAAATTTGTTATATACCTCCATGATAACTCATGATAGCACTTATATGATTGTATTAGGTTGTTCTTTGGCTTTTGTTCTGTTGTAAAAATTGTTTTCCTCTGTTGTTTATATCTTCTTGTTAATCTTGAATTACCTTTCTATGAAAAAATATTCAGAGAATTTTTTGTAGTAGTAGGCAATGCTTATTTGAAAGTATTGCTGTCAAAGATTTTTATGTAACCAGACACGAAAGGAACTTCAAACACAAAAATAAAATAAATGCTGAACTGTTTCGTGCTAGTAACAGTAGCAGCTTTCATTCCACAGAGCACCAGTCAGACAACAGAAGAGCATTCAAACTTTGCCTAATACATTTTACAATGTAATAAAATATGACATAAAGTTAAAATAAGTTGTTATATCACAATGACATAATACAAAACAAACCCCAGTAGTGCAAAAGATGACCCATGACATTATTTTAGGCATTTTTCCTGATCTCATGTCATAACAAAGAAAGAAAAGACAGAACACACATCGCTAAATGAAAATTATGTCCTCAAAAAAATCTTAAAATTTGTTAAAGGAAAACTTTGCTAAATGCTTTGGCTTTTACGAAACTGTGAAAAACTCTGCTTTTAGCAACTCTTGGGCCAGTAGTTGCAATTGTTGTAATGACTGTGCCCAGGAAAGGGCTCTGAATTCCTGGTTAACACCTATTTGCTATTTCAGTAAAACTCCTTAAAACACCTTGCAGAGTAACCTCTAGATTCAAAGTCACTGTTTCGGTTGGTTCCCATGACTGAGGGACGCAGCACAACTCCTCTCTTTCATCTGAAGGGAGATGTAACAGAAAGTCGTGGGCTTTCATTCCCAAGCAGGGGCAATTTCCCACTCCAAGCAGAGGCAGAAGTGACTGGGAGAGGCTTCTTCTGTGAGGGTTTGGAGGTGTCTTTGGGAGTGCAGAAAGCAAAATTGCAACAGGGTCAAAGCTTCTGGAATTCAGTTCTGGACAAAAAAGGCTTGAAACTGAGCATAGACCATGCCTTTCCTTGTGTTTCCCTGGGCTTAATAAGTGCTTTTCGGGGAAAGTGCACCGAATCAGAGAAACTCCTGACTCCACTACCACTTTTCCTCCTAACATGAGGTAGCCCCTCATTTTTTGCTGACTTTTCAGATTAAAAAGTGTCAATGCCTTTTATAGTTCAAATAAAAGATGGTTTCCCTATAGGACTTCTCCTAATTGAGCACCTGTATGCAAACAAATGTGACCTGGATTTTGTTTTAGCCTTGTAAATAAGAAGCCTTGGATGTGATCCTGATATTCAATGAGGGAGCCAAACAATAGACAGTCTGGTCACAGCTGGCAGCCATGCCAGCAGGGTTCCAAAATACGAAGGGAGGAGGGAGAGCAGATATAAAATCTATCTTTTTTAGAGGATAGGTTCTCACTAGAATAACATAACTAGTTGTTCAGCTGTAAATCTCAGAACTCTGTAGCTAAAAGAAATAACTCTCTGTATAGTGCTAATTCCTACCTAATCCTGTCCTTCCAGTAGAGCCATCTGAAAGTAAACCTTAGTTTACTTTACATAAAGGTTGCTTATTTTTACCTTCGCCCAGAGGTCTGAAGATGGCAGAATCTGATCCTTACGCGCTTGAATTTTGGCTTGCTAGTTTGCTCAAATACTTTATCAATACACTCTCAAGTCTGCACAGAAGTTTAAAATTTAGAAAACCACTGAAAAAGTTAAAATGATAACACCCTAAGAAGTGCATAGGACCTTTTAAAACAGTGAACTGTGCTTCTCCAAGGGGTGTTCTGGTGAGCCTCATCTTTCTCTCCTCCCATTATCTTGAATTTGTACATATCCTCGAGATAGCCACTGTGTTGTCTGGCTAGTCAGAACACTTCCTGAGTTGCATTAATAATATTTGTTTTGGCACTGAATAACCTTGAGAAGGTTACAATAGGAGTACAAAAGCATTCAGAAACTTTTATCAGGTGTAGTTGCAGTTATTATTTTAAAGTAAAAGCTTAATATAGTTTCAGTTTCAAAGAGTCTTATTGGGTGCTGGTTTTATTCAGCACATAATAGTAAAGACTTACAATGTCTAAAACTCTTTCAGATGTTCATAAATGGTCTTACAGAACATTTGGGGGCTTTTTAAACAAATGTATCCATTCAAAAGATAAATATACAAGTTCTGCTGATATTGAATGGAATATTTCAGTCTGGCTTTGTTTTGTACACATAAAAGTTGGTGTGTCTGGCCTTTTTCCCAAGTTATTTTTACTCCATCTGCTTAGGCCTAGTTTATAATGTCCCCCACACGAATACACACCAAAAGACTTTACAGAGGTACGCATCTACAAGTTCCACTATTAGAAGAGCAGCTAGTCTGTTGAAAATTTGGTCCAGGGATAGTAAGTAAGCAACAAGCACCATTTCAGGTGCAGTATCTTCTTTTGGATTTTTCCCGCCTATTTTTACAGTGACATGAACACATTTTGCTTTTTTTAAATTGCCCCTTGTTTTTGAAGCAGAGTCTCACCACACTTTGGATGTATGCAAAATAATAAGGCAAATCCACAAGATGGGATTTTGGGATTGAAATGAGGAGAGGAAAAAAGTTATTCAGGTTTCTTGCTGGGCTTGGGAAGAGTTGTTAACAGTACACAGAGCTCTGTCACATTCAAAAGCTAATGCAGAAAAAAAGAGGACTGTGCTTTCTTTCTAATCTTTCTTTCTAGTGTAATGATATATTAGCTATATAATAACGCCACAGGTTTTGATAATTAAATATCTCATCCCTTTTCACATTGAACTTTAGGAAGAAGCCTGAAAGTGAACAGAAGTTGTTGGATTTCAGCTTAAATGAAACCCTAAAATAAAGATTCATCCACAATGAAAAAAAAAGAAGTTTAGTCTTTGCAAATGTTGCAGAGACTAGTTATAGTACCAAAAGCATAAAGAAGAAAAATAGTGGGTGATGCAAAGGCCAGAATCGGGCTGTCAAATTATAAATTTTAACATATGGACTGCTCACTCCCTGCTCTGGTTGCTAGTCATTCCCAGATGGTGTCTTTAATGAGTGATGGTGAGGGGAAAGGAGCAGGTGGCAGTGGCAATTTTTTTTATTTTTTTACATATATCAAATTAAAATTCTGTGTTCTATATAAAAAAAGGATGAGAGAAAAGAATGCAGAAAGTCTGCGAAAAGGTAATGCTTAACTTGGAATTTGAGGCTGAAATTAAGGAAATCCTATTGTTATGGTCTGATGAATCAGGATCAGAATTTGGATCCAGAACTGAGGATCCCTCATAAGTGGTGGATAACATCTTTCATGTAGGCCCTTGTTCAGCCTTAGTACGGCATGCCCCAGAAACTGCAGAAAGAAGATGCTCACCAGAATTGAGCTAGTTTCTCCTTTGGTGCAGAGTGCATCATTGTTCTCAAACACATGCTTAAAGATAGCTTTGCATACAAGTTTAAATGTGTTTGTTTAGATGAAAACCTTATGCCAAAGAGATGGGTCTTGTGGTTTTAGTACTGAACATAGGAGTTTATGATGTCAGGGATGATACTGATCTCTTTAAGCCTAAGGATATTTTTTGCAATAGGATTCTCCTGGTAAGAAACATTCTTTCACTTCTCTTTGTTAACGCTTTGTTGGTGACTAATGCTGGAGTGTGCTATGTCCTACTTTAGAGAGTGATTACACCTCCAGGTGCTGACTCCAGCCTTTTACTAACAGTGAGCCCAATTGTTCCTTCACATCTGGCAGTAAGAGCCCTACTCCAGAGTACGTCTCCATCGTTCCTCATATTTGTGTCCAGGTGTGTCACTAGGTTACAGGGGATTTCCAGAATATGTGACATTTATTCATGTGATATAATGGATCTAAAATTTGTTTTTATTTCCTTATCATTTTCAGAAATGACCTAGCTGTTCTTCTCAGTCTTTTTAACCTATCTGGTTGAGAATCCGATCTTATAATTTAAAAAAAAAAAGGGAGCAAATTACCTGTGTGTCTGTGTTACAGACATAGCTTCTTGGTATGTAAACCCTAGTAAATGTATGAAACTGATCAGTATTCTTTTGTTATTGTCAGAAATCCTGGATGTCATGTTTGCCTTCAATCTTCGACATTTGTGAGTAAAATCTCTCATGTAAATCAGAGCCAAGGAGAAGAGTAAGGTGTTAAGAAGCAGCTGGTAAGGGAAAGAGTTAAATTTCTATTACACAATCATAGCACTTAAAATGTTCTTTTTTTTACTAGTCTGGACAAGATTCAATGGTACAATTAAAAAACATTGAAATGGACCTCAGAGCTTTGTAAAAAACAGCATTGCATAATATATTTAATGATCATTCTAAATCACTGCCATGCAGTAGGTAAAAGATCTATCTTTTTGAATCCAAGGCAACTTAAAGGGAGTATTGATTTTCCCTTTACTGAGAAATGAGAATCACATATTAGGAAGGAAAGCTGCAGACACAGTATAATGACCTTTCTCCTTGCCTTCTCTTTTCTAACACAAACAGAATCATTTTCATTGCTAGAGTGGATATTAAACAGTAAATCTTGCAGCAGTGTATTTGCAAGTGTCTGTGCTTGTTTTATCCAATTAGCATACTTATCACAAGAGCAAAAAAATGAGTAGATACGGCTTTTAATTTCTGGAGATATCAGTTCCATCCACAAAAACATTCAAAAGTCTCCAGCTGGAGGTCTATTCCATCTGTCTCAGTACTGGAGGGAGGAGGGGTGCTTTCTCCCTGAAATTTTAATGCTGATGCATGATTTAGAGTAATCGGGTAATTTCACTGAGGACAAAGGACCTTGGCTGACCTCTATATTATTCTATGCATGTTTTTGTAGCACAGCCCCACATATATTTATCTGATAAACAGTGTTTCAGGTCACAGGCATGTCAGTATTCTATTTACTGCTTTAATTATATAGAACTTATAACAAACTTATCAATATCTGACACATTACCTTAGGGGGAAATATTCTAACCATGAAACAGCATGAGAGCTATACTAAACCTACCTCAAACAAAAGCTTAGGTTTCCAACCAAGCCATTAAGGGCAGATTTTGTTTTTACACCTGCTGTGTTTCCATCTAATCACCTTTTGTGAGAGTGTCTGAAACAATGGGTTGAAGTTGCACGTGCTTCCAACTTCTTGATGTTTAGTTCCTTTCCCTCTGATTTAAACTAACGGCAATTTCCCCCGTGGTTATCACTTCTCTTCAGTTAAGGCGGCTCTTGAGTCAGCAATGTGTGCGTGCGTGTGTGAGTGAGTGTGTGTGAAATGGCATCCCTGACCTGCTTTCTCTGCTGCTGGGGAAAAATTTGGTGCAATTCTGATGGTGGAATATTTGAAATGCAACTCATTGCAGCCATCCACTTACTCTAGCTGCAAGTAAGTTGTGGCACATCACAAAGAGAAGAATAAACAGATGCCTGAAACCTGGAAGTATGTGACTCGTGCCCCTTACTTCTGTGTTGTTTATACATTTGTAAGCAAGCTCATGTTTTTGAAAGCCCAGGAATTGCTTGGAAATGCACACTGGTGGCAAAAAACACAGTGGCTGGCAATTTGAATTAATTTGAACAAGATAATTTTCAATTGATTTTTGGCATCTTCAGTGCTTCAGACAGCATCCTTCTTTTGTAAGTGGGATAAATACACAGGGACAGCCAGTGTCTGGTAACTTTAAACAAGGAATGTCATTACAATAGAAAAAAAGGAATTCATTGTAACCAATTTTCTTAATCTTTATTACTCTTCACTGTGCTGAAGAGCTTTTGACTATGATCTTGGCTTTCTACTACAAATCTGGTCACTGGCCGTAACAGAGGAGCAGTCAGTTCTGAGCAACTTGTTCTTCTGGATTATCTTGACCATGGAGGTTCCTGCTCAGGTGAAGGAGAGTTTTCGTTCCTTTGAAGACGCTGATCCTTTAGCAGGTATCCCTTGAGTGGTTTAGCAATCCAAGTGAGCTGAGGACCGCCTGGGAAGCGTCTTAGCATCAACCAGGTCTTGACGCATGCATTGATATTTTCTGTTGTTAGCAGTTCTTTTTCTTGGTCAGTTTTATTAGTTCTGTGCATCACACTTTCAGCTGAAGTAATTTATAAGAAGGCAGAGATCAGAAAACTGAAGACTTCTTGGACAGTCAGGAGTTTATTTAAGGCACATATACGTCCCAGTTGCAGGTGATATTGCTTTGGTATACCTATCATTAGAGAAGATGGATCACTAATGACTTACATGTAATGTTGACACACCATGTGAGCTCCAGTTCATCATCTTTTGGGGTATGCAGATTCCTATTAACTTACGTTACTTTTCTAGCTTATTCCGTGATATATGTCATAAGTTTGATGCCACAACATGCCCAAAGTATAATATTTCTAAAGATCTTAATATGCCCAAAATGTCACCCCTAATCTGTCTAAAGCATTATATCAGGAAAGATGCTTTCATTTCTTCATGACTGAGTGTCTGGATCTAGTAAAAATAAACATATAGAAATCTAAAGAATATGCACTATAACCAATAAAATATTACTAAACAGTTATGTTTCATTTCTGTGTACATTTTCTTCAAGGGCCTAGCTTATAATACACTGGAAGGTTCACGATTCCTAATTGGCTTTCCAGTGATGTTATTTGCTTTCATATATTGAAACAGCTGCATGTTTGGAAAAAACACAGTAAATTTGAAATGGGAATGTGGTCACTAAACTTTTTAGACTATTTCATCTGTGTTGTGTGACTGGACTTGCTAACTCTTGCTCCAAAATTGCCTTACTCTGTCTTCCTTTCCCAAACAAGTGCATTGTTGTGTCTTCACTACCCAATCCATAGATACGTGATTTTTTTTTAGAAGGAATGCTGAGAAAAAGTATCCAGTAGTCTGACAGCCACTCAGCAGGTGGAGTCTAAGGTAGCAATAAAACCAGACTGCAGAGCCTAAGGCTGAGAAAATCATGGAAAGAACAACCAGAGCATACTTAAAGGGATCCAGAGAAAATTATGATTATTCTCTCAACTAGGAAAAGAGTTAGGAATGTTACCTTTATCCACAAAAGCATGTGGGAGAAGCTTTAGGAAAAGCTCCCCATGAATGGGGCCTAAAACAAAAAGGAAAAGAATGGTGGGGAAAGCAAACATAGGCTCAGATAACAAAGACTTATGAAAAAAAACTCTCATGGGACAGAAGTAGCATGTTGAATTAGGGAGGTTGAGAACTTGTGAAACCATCTCTAGCTAAGGGGCTGGCAAATGAGCCAAGCTGCAAAGCATTTGCCGATTGGAGCCAGTAAAGCAAATGAAAGAGCCTTGGGGCCAGATCAACAGGGAAGGAATGGAGCAGCTGCTGCTTGATTACCTGGGCCTATGGCACAGACTCTCAAGAGGGAATTCCCCTTTGGCTTCCACGGGCATATAGTGTTACCTTGTGATCCGGGAGTGACTGGCATGCCCTTTGTGTTGGAGAGGCCAATCCACCTACTTGCAGTGGAAGCTAAGGCAGTGAACATGCTGCTGAAGTTGGATATATTCAGATTCCTTTTAACTGCAAGTTCAGCCGTGGGTTCCAGGGAGTTTTGTGGGGGTGTTTTTGTCTGCCACCATCTGATGGTTAGCAATTCTGAGCCTTAAGAATCAAATGAGTTACAAATGTAACTTGTCTTTTAACAACCTATATGTATATTTCAGTGCCTTTTAATCCTGTTACGAGTAGATTGTATCGGTTAATACAGAATGGTAAATATAAATGAGGATGAAAACTACTGTTACAGTAATCAAGATGAAAATTACAAAAAGCGCCAGCATATTTCACAGCACGACTGGAATGGCTGAGGTCAGGAGAAACTTGCCCTCTGTCTCTATATAATCCACAATTAGAAAGTGGATTAGTGGATTAGTGGATTTGGGGTTTCTATCTTCACCCTAAATGTCTTGTGTATACCATTGGTAGAAGAGTAAAACTTGGTATTCTTCAATCTTCCTCGACATGGTAGTCCCTGTGCTCCTTCAGTGCCTGATTATTTGAACAGCTGATATTAGAAGAAGTCATTTTGTATAGCTATTTTGAAGGACAAAAGCCTGGGTTGTTCCATTAGGACATCCATCACTTTTTAGACCTCCCAGGAGCAAGCTCAACACTGCATCCATCAGTTACATTTCCTGTTTTAGCATTTTCTGTCAATACAACACAATAATATCAAGGTATAATATAGGCAGTTTTACATTGCAGAGCTAACTAATATAATTCACGATAATGAGCTTCCATTAGCTGTTTGGAAAGTCAAGACAGCCTCAAGTGCAGGGAGTATTAGAACATCTAAGACATACAGCTTTTGCCTGACAAGAGGCAGATAGGAGTAAGGCATACATTTTTTTAGAAAGTGCAGAGCCCTTGGAATGATATAAAAGTAGTTTTCTGCTATTTTTGGATAAGCAATGAAACAGTCCTTAGTCTGTCATTACTCTATGCTTTTGAACATTGTACTTACATTGCCATTAACAGAATAAGATGTGAGAGTGATGGATAATTTGTTGTGGTTAAAGCTGAGTGTGGTTATGCTTACAGTAATCAAATGAATGTCATCCATTTTGAGAAAAAGCATAACACTTAGAGTTTTTCAATTAAGGTACGAGGATGAGTGTTTGTACTTGTCTTACTTTTAATAGCAGAACATGAGATACCAGCAGATAATTTGTTATTGTTGTTAAAATAAACAACATTTACCTTAAAGGAATATTGTACGCAAGCCACCTTATTTCCTTGTGAATACTTCCTAAGCTGCACCACATAGTGTATTTGTTTTTCTCTCCATCTGAGCACTTGTGAGGCCACACAGATGGGTGACATAGGGGATTCAGCAGAAGTCACGACAAGACAAAAATTCTCTGTGAACTTGCAGTGAAAGATCATATCTGCTTCCAGGGGTTGAATTGAGGTTGCACAAACAATCTTGGTTTTTCTATTTTTTCTAACTTTTGAGTCTCTGGCATAGCAATTGCACTAGTAATCCCTCTATGTACTTCTAAATGTCATTTCTTATAGTTTTCAGTACTGGAAAAAGTTAAAAATAAAATGTTTATTTTTGGACTCTACTGAGTCCCGACACCTGTCATGTACAGCACAACTCTTAGACTCATTGCTTATAGTGCCACTACTTGAATCACCAAATTGTATTTTACTTAGACAGTGTTTTGAAACTTAGCAATTCAGTTCCAGCCAAGCTTGCTCTGCAGATCCTTCCTGCTCTGCTTATCTTCCCTTTTGCTGCAGTTTTCCCTCTTGTATGGCTTTTGTTTCTGTCCTGTCCATCTTTCTGTTGTCTTATAATTACCTTTGCTCTTCTTCCAACCCTGTCCCTTCTCTCTTGTTTGCACTTGTTGCCCCACCCCTGGTGCCCATTGGCTTTCCTCGATCCCCTGAGAGACTGAAACTTGCTCAAAGGAGGCAGGATCTTTGCAGAATCTGCAAAAATCACCAATGGTAATTCATTATCCTCCCTTAAACCTCTCATTCGAATCTGCCTGCTTTGACGTGCCTACACAATACTTGGCGGCAGTTGGGTGCTGTCTGCAGTGAGTATCATTCATCCATATTTCAGAAAGGACTCACAGTTCCCTGTTGCTCCTTCACTTCATTATATCTTCCTATTGCCTCTCATCATTAAGTTAATCACGAACTCTCTTGGGAGCTTCCTTGTCTAGTGCCTGGCAGGACCAGCACTGCAGCAACACAGATGATGATAGCATTTAAAAATGCATGTCACCATCACAAACATGTAATCTTAAAAGTCCAGGAATGAGAACCTCAGGAATGGAGCTGTGGAGCAGGTTATTACCTGCCATTCTACACCTCATCACTTTCTGATACCCACTTTCCCGAAAGTATTCAGTAAACTCATATATTTCTAGCAGAGATCAGGCAGAAGAGAAAGGTCCATGGAATGTGGAAAGAGGGGCAGGCCACTTGGGAAGAGTACAGGAATGTGGTCAGAGCATGCAGGGATGCGATGAGGAAGGCCAAGGCCCACCTGGAAT
>Ga0065711_1007487_pt1 | contig 14783 bp, 7 predicted proteins | sample Hoacrofraction12_FD_59098 | JGI IMG/M metagenome (GOLD analysis project Ga0065711, IMG submission 59098) | Hoatzin crop microbial communities from Cojedes, Venezuela - Epithelial fraction 12 v2 (version 2) | ecosystem: Host-associated > Birds > Digestive system > Esophagus > Crop | place... | reverse complement strand
AGATATTCAAGACCCGCCTGGACAAGGTCCTGTGCAGCCTGCTGTAGGTGATCCTGCTTTGGCAGGAGGGTTGGACTAGATGACCCACAGAGGTCCCTTCCAACCCCTACTATTCTGTGATTCTGTGATTCTGTGAGTGCTTTGGCAGCTTCGTCCATCAGTTCCCTCGGGACCCATGGATGCATCTCATTAGGCCCCATGGACTTGCGCACCTTCAGGTTCCTTAGGCAGTCTCGAACCTGTTTTTCTCTGTGATGCAGAAGTATGAGGAAGACCGGTGTGTATCTTAAAGGGATTTGATTTTGGGTGAGAATAACCAATAAATTGAACTGTGTGATGTTAGTTCCTAAATAGCCTTGTCACCGTCTGCCATAACTACTATAGCTGTTACATGATAAATCAATGATATTACAGTCAGAATCACCCAAACTAAAGAAGGATGGACTTTGATGAAACCCAGTAAAGTGCAGCAGCGATAAGACTGAACCTGGCTTCAACAACTGACACCCTGCAACTTCAACAATATCGACAACTTCAACCTGCAGACTGTGGGCATGGGCCATGCCATATACACCAGCCGCAAGCTCTGGATGCAGCACTCAACCATCTAATACCACATGTCATGTCTCCTGCCCTGAAAGACTGTTAAGACAGATAAAGCCCAACATCATGGATTAAATGAACTCAACAGACGGTTTGGAAGGATGATCCATAGACTAAGGGAACGATAATCTGTTTGTATATGTTAAAGACATAAAAAGTGGTGGTGATTATCTGAAAAATGGGGGACCTGGGAATGATATAGACAGTATAGAATAAGGGGTGAATAATGTCCTGGGTTTGGCCAGCATAGGGTTAATTTTCACCAGAAGCCAGGAGGGGACACATCTGGGCCAGATGACCCAAACTGACGAAACAAATAGGGTACTCCCACAGAGGTCCCTTCCAACCCCTACTATTCTGTGATTCTGTGATTCTGTGATTCAATACAATGTGATGTCATGCTGTGTTCTGAGTAGGGGAGCTGGATGGGAGGAGGTTAATCATGGCTTGGGAGCAGGCTGGGCATCCGGCTGCGAGAGAGTTACTCTGTATATTCCTTTGGTTTTGTATATTCTTCGTATCAGTATTGTTGTTGTTACTGTTCGCTTCCTTTTCTGTTCTGTTAAACTGTCCTTATCCCGATCTATGAGTTTTGCCTTTCTCTTCTGACTGTCCACCCCACCCCACTGGGCAGAGGGGCAATAGAGCAATCATGTGGTCCTTAGTTGCCAGCCGGGGCCAAACTACAACACACATTTACTCACAAAAATTAATAGGAAATAATTCTTAGCTCCATAGCTTCACTTTTCTACTGAAATCTAAATAGCATTTTCAAAAGATTGTTTGCCATTCCTAGACTCTTCTTGGCTNGTTTTCTGCTAAAGCAGTAGTTAGATATAACTACATATAATGTAACCACACTAAAAAGGAGAGAATAATTTTACNGAGGCAGGTTTTAAAAGGGGCTAACCACATGAAATACTGAGCTGTTTTTAGTTTAGGAAAGTATAGCTAAAATGTTAGCAAAATTTTAATTTAGATTGAGCAATTGTGACTTTCCTCGTGTTCACAGAAAAGATTGTGCATCCCTTGTCTTCTTCTGTACAGGACTGGCTATTGATCTATATCCACTAGTAAGGAACATGCTCATGCCTACAACAAGGTTTCAGGGTCTGCTTTACTCTGGTATGGCAAATCATCCTGTGTACGTACTACCACATATGTGTTAGTTCTGCTAGAGAGAAAGTAAATTCAGATATTGGATATTTTGTTTAACAAAGATGGGATGGAGTTCAATAGCACTTCAGTTTTGAAAAATCACTTTTTCCATGTTACTGTCCAAATTCATTACACAAATTTTAATCATGTTAATGATAGTGGTAGAATTATCATAGAATCATACAATCATAGAACGCTTTGGGTTGGAAGAGACGTTTAGAGGTCATCTAGCCCAACCCCCCTGCAGTGAGCAGGGATATTTTCAACTAGACCCAATTGATCAGAGCCCCGTCCAACCTGGCCTTCAATGTTTCCAAGGAAGTAGCCTCCACTACCTCTCTTGGCAACCTGTTCCAGTGTTTCACCACCCTCATTGTAAAAATTTTCTTCCTTATATCTAGTCTAAACCTTCCCTCCCTTAGTCTAAAACTTCCCTCCCTTAGTTTAAAAACATTACCCCTTGTCCTATTGCAACAAGCCGTGCTGAAAAAATTTTCCCCATCTTTCCTGTAGGCCCCCTTCAGGTACTGGAAGGCTGCTATAAGCTCACCCCGGAGCCTTCTCTTCTCCAGGCTGAACAGCCCCAACTTTCTCAGGCTGTCCTCATAGGAAAAGTACTCCAGCCCTTTTGTGACCCTCCTCTGTACCCGCTCCAACAGCTCCATGTCCTTCTTGTGCTGGGGGCTCCAGACCTGGACGTAGAACTCCAGGTGGGGTCTCACTAGAGCGGAGTAGAGGGGCAGAATCACCTCCCTCGACTTGCTGGCCACGCTTTTTTTGATGCAGCGCAGGATATGCTTGGCTTTCTGAGCTGTGAGCCCACACTGGTGGCTCATGTCAAGCTTTTAGTCCACCAGTACCCACAAGTCCTTCTCGTCAGGGCTGCTCTCATTTGCTTCATCCCCCAGCCTGTATTGATAGCAGGGGTTGCCCCAAGCCAGAAGGACCTTGCACTTTGCCTTGTTGAACCTCCTGAGGTTCACACAGGTCCACTTCTCAAGCTTGTCCAGGTCCCTCTGGATGGCATCCTGTCCTTCTGGTGTGTCAGCTCCACCTCTCAGTTTGGTGTTGTTTGTAAACTTGCTGAGGGTGCACTCCATCTTGCTCTCTATGTCATTGATGAAAATACTGAACAGCACAAGTCCCAATAAGGACCCCTGAGGGACACCACTTGTCACCGACATCCATTTGGACATCGAGCCATTGACCACTACCCTCTGCATGCGACCTTCCAACCAATTCCCTATCCACTGAACAGTCCACCCATGAAATCCTCAGCTCTCCAATTTAGAGAGAAGGTTTTTGTGAGGAACTGTGTCTGAGGTTTTACAGAAGTCCAGATCACATCCATTGCTTTTCCCCTGTGCACTGATCTAGTCACACCTTCATAGAAAACCACTTGATTGATCAGGCAGGACTTGCCCTTGGTGAAGCCATACTGGCTGTCTCAAATCACCTCGCTGTCCTCGATGTGCCTTAGCACAGCTTCTATGAGGATCTGTTCCATGATCTTTCCAGGCATATCATCTGAGGTAGATTTTTAAAAAATTAATTACTCTAATGATAAAATAAAGATATAAACAAATTCAGAGCCAATTAAAAAAAGTAATATAGCCAAGTAAAATAAAGCAAATGTTTTTAATATTGGACTATAAATTTCACCACTGAAGAGGCCTTCAAACAGATATACTGGGGTAGATTTACATCCACTATCATCCAAAGATACAATAATTAATGCAAATTAAATCTTATTTCAAAGTTTAATCTCATATTAAATTACTACAATTTAGAATGATGTGTTCATGGAAATGAACTATAACACATTTGTCTGGTGTATCTTCTCATATTCCCATGATTTCAAGCACCCCCTTTGGTTCTCAGTGAACCACGGGTCTGAGACAGCACAGCAATTCCCACAACAAAACCGAAACTCTTACCGTATTGCTTGCTTAACAGTCAGGGCTTGTGGTTTCAGTACGAATCACATAGTACACGGTGTTTTTTCTTAAAGCTTAGCTTCTGAAACTTAGAAATTGTCTGAAAATCTCAGGCAGCCAGCTAAGGAGTCTGAAATTTCAGTGCAAAGAGGTTTTTAAACTTGCAAGTTTTCCTCCTCTGCAGTACACAAAGTGGTCTATTAAGAGCAATGGCTTTGGGACTGTGCAGGTAATTCACATCCCATTTTCTGGTTTCGTGAACTCCCTATTAATTCTGAAGGCTCTCTGGCTCCCCATTCAATAAACGCTCAGGTGCTTTGACTGCCAGGTTGCTGAGAGTGAATCTCCTTGGCTGACTGCTTTTCTGGATTATTTGCTACCTGAGCGCTCAGCTTTCCTCAATGGCAAGCCTTGAAGCAGAACTGGCAGAGGAGGGCCTGATACTATTAAATGCAAGAGAATAGGCACTTACAGAGCTCTAGCTCCAAAATTCTCTGTACAGCAATGAAGCCACACGGTGATGAAGGCAATCAGGCAAGCTGGCAGAAAGCCAGGGTATTTTTTTCCCCACCAGAACTCTGCCGAGTTTTGATGAATGTTTTCTTGATACCAACATGTTTTGATTCAGTGAATCTGAGCTTCCTGACTTAGGAAGTGTCCCACCAGAAAATGTCCAATCATTTCGGGAAGGAAGAAATCAGTTGAACTTATTAATAGAATTTAAGCTTTGTGGATTTAATATTAAAACCAATGCACTCTTTTATAAAAATAAATTATTTATGAATCATAACAGTTGTACTTAGCTTCAGTTCTCAGGGAAGGGTAACTGAACTCAGCAGTGCTCTTCTAATTCATCCCCTGGCAGTACTGTGAATTTCCCTAACAAGTACATCCCTCTAAGATGTATTCCCATCTGAGATTTTCTTATCTATTGCAGAACCATGCATTATTTTCATGTGTATTATACATCCTGCACTCTTTAAGTGGTTATAGTGGTCTTTCCTCATTTTGCAGGATTTCTGCTTTTCCAGGTTGTTTGGAGCTTTTCTGGGGGGGACAGGGTGTGTGTGGTTTGGTTTGGGTTTTTCATTTGTTTGTTTTTGTGGCATTTATGCCTGCAGCAGGTTTTCTAGGTTTGTGGAAGAGGGCATTTTGAGGAAATAAGTCTTTTGGGGGGGGAAGAGAAAGAGATTTTCAGGGGAGTGAAGTATATATTTTGGTTTTTAATGATAAAGGAGAACACCAAAAGAATCTACTGAAAATGTTTGCCATCCACTTTCACACTGTTTGGACACACCTGTTTACACTGGGACCTGAAGTAATTTATACCACTTCAGACTGTGATCTCAGATCACAAAAGCCAAGTGGGATCAGAGCTATCCAGTGTTTAGCTGAAAGAAGTCCAAGGAAAACCACAGATAGCAGAGAGTGGGATGGAATGGAGAAGGCATCTTTCCCTCTGATTCCAAGTAGAGCCAGTCCGCTGCCAGAGGCAGCAAGTATTGACAACATTGCGCCAAACACTTCTGTTCCATTAAGACACACTCAGTGCAGAAGCAGAAGGTCTAAGGTGGAAACATTTCTAGATGAAGCTATATAGTCTGTTTTCCCACATGATTTTGTTATTTCATTTATCTGCTTTTCTACCATCTGTAAAATTAGTCCTATATGCCTGGTCCAAAGCTCCTGGGATCTACACATATCCTCTGCTTTCTTTTGGGGTATTTCTATAATTACTTTTGTCAGTGTCTAAGGTGAGCAAATGCTTTCGAATCCTCTGCACAGTCATTCCACGCTTTGCATGGATTTCAGTTTCTTTCACTGTTACTCAATAAAGAGAAATCTGATATATCCCCACACGCTTAAGTACAATCCAAATTAAGCTTGATCATATCTCACAAGCTTTTCATTATTCTTGAGGAAATCTCTCATGTACCAATGGGGCAGCCACTCTAATCATGGTTTAGTGCCTTCTGTGGATGTTTCTGTGAAACCATTCCCCTGCTATTATCTACTTGCTGTGCTGCCTTACAGTTATTGACTGCATAGACGCAGTCTGAGACATCACATATATTGGATATTTACTTTTTTTTATAGTTTTACCTAATGAAAATAATTAACCTTATCATGAAATTTTGTGTTCTTGGTGTGATTCAGTATGAAGTTAAAGTCTTTGAAATGGCAATTCAAATACTTGTAGCTACGCACAGTTCTTTTTCCTGAGGAAGTTATTGCACATCAACATGATTTTAACACAGCTTTATTTGAGCCATCAGGAAAAGCAATTCTGATGTCATATTCTGATTACAAAAAAGGAAACTCCACTATCTCAGGATGCATGTTTCATTCTACTAATGGCCAGAGATGCATTTCTGAATATAATCAAAGAACAACTATGTTCCATTAATACCTCAGGAATTCTTCAAATAAGCTGAAATGAAACTTACTCCAACTCTAACAAAAATTGAAATTTTTCTCACTGTACAAAAAGTCTAGTTAATGTATATGCAGTTCACTTGCAGAAAAGTTGTAGCTTTCATCTTTTCTGTAAAGGCTGATAACTAAGTCACTAATATATAATTTCTGCAGTACACATTTCTTCCCTTTAGTGCTGAGTGTTTGCATGGATCAGATCTATTTCAAATCCTTACTCCAGCAAGGGAGTAGTTTCCCAGATCCTTCATAAGCATATGCTTAGTAAGAAGTATCTAGATAGCATGTCACAAGAAAAACTTTTTAAGAGTGCCTAATGGTCAGTCAGGAATTTTATTTTACTCAGTGTGGTTTCCGTCTTCTCAACCAAACCTATCACCAATGGCCTTTGTGTCATGGCCACATTTCTTTAGCACTGTCCCATGAAATAAGATATTTGAGAATACTGGTCTTCTGGTTCATCCTGGAAGAATGTCCCTGCCTTCTTAGATTTTCTTTTTCATCATTACCTATTGTTACTACCTCTATAGTAAGATCCATACTTACTGTACAGTTACTTTACACACGTCATCCTCTCCATCTCCTGTGAGCAGCATTTTATTAAACATTTCACTAAAGTCTTTGAGCAGCCCTATCGAAACTGAACTAGCTGGGTTTGGACCAGAAGATCATAAAATTATAGGAACATAGAATGATTTGGGTTGGAAAGGACCTTAAAGATCATCTAGTTCCAACCCCACTGCCACGAGCAGGGACATCTTCCACTAGACCAAGCTGCTCAAAACCCCATGCAATCTGGCCTTGAACACTTCCAGGGAGAGGGCATCCACAACTCCCCTGGGCAACCTGTTCCAATGCGTTACCACCCTTACAGTAAAAAATTTCTTCCTTTAATCTAAATGTACCCTCTTTCAGTTTAAAGCCATTAACCCTTGTTCTACCACTACATGCCCTTGTAAAAATTCCCTCTCCAGCTTTCTTGTAGGCCCCTTCATGTACTGGAAGGCTACTATAAGGTCTTCCCAGAGCCTTCTCTTGCCTTACCTCATAGCAGAGGCGTTCTATACTGCTGATCATTTTTGTGGCCCTCCTCTGGATCCACTCCACTATGTCCATGTCTGTCCTGTGCTGAGGGCTCAAGAGCCCTCATCCAGAGCTGGATGCAGGACTCCAGGTGGGGGTCTCACCAGAGTGGAGTAGAGGGGCAGAGTCACCTCCCTCGACCTGCTGGTCACACTTCTTTTGATGCAGCCCAGGATATGGTAGGCCTTCTGGGCTGTGAATGCACACTGCCAGGTCATGCTGAGGTTCTGGTCAACCAGAACCCCCAAGTCCTTCTCCTAAGGGCTTCTCTCAGTTCATTCTCCACCCAGCCTGCATTTGGAATTGCTCAGACCCAGGTGCAGGACTTTGCACTTGCCCTTGTTGAACCTCATGAGGTTCACACAGGCCCACTTCTCAAGCCTGTCCGTCTGGATGGTATCCCTTCCCTCCAACATATTGACCGCACCACACAGCTTGGCATCATTGACAAACTTGCTGAGAGTGCACTCAGTCCCACTGTCCATGTTGACAACAAAGATGTCAAACAGTGCTTGTCTCAGTACTGACATGTGAGGAAGGCCACTTGTCTCTGGTCTCCACCTGGACATCAAGCCATTGACAGCAACACTTTGAGTGCAACTTTCCAGGCAATTTCTTACCCATTGAGTGATCCATCTGTCAAATCCATATCTCTCCAATTTAGAGACAAGGGTATCATGTAGGACAGCATCAAATGTTTTGCACAAGTCCAGGTGGATGACACCAGTTGCTTTTCTCTTAACCAGCAATGCTGTAAACCCGTTGTAGAAGGCCACCAAATTTGTCAGGAACAATTTGCCCTTAGTGAGGCCACGTTGGCTGTCACAAATGACCTCCTTCTTTTCCATGTGCCTTAGCATAGTTTCCAGGAGGATCTGCTCCATCATCTTGCCAGGCACAGAGGTGAGACTCACTGGCCTGTCTGGGTCTTCCTTTTTTCCCTTTTTAAAAACGGGGGTTATATTTTCCCATTTCCAGCCAGAGGGAACTTCACCAGACTGCCACTTCTCCTCAAACACGACAGATAGTGGCTTGGTAACTTCATCCACCATTTCCCTCAGGACTCGCAGATGCATCTCATCAGGAACCATGGACCTGTGCACCTTCTGGTTCCTTAGATGATTTCATATATGATATTCTCCTACAGTGGGCAGTTTTTCTTTCTTCCAGTCCCAGCCTTTGCCTTCTGCAACTTGGGCAGTGTGGCTGGAGCGCTTGCCAGTGAAGACTGAGGCAAAAAAGTTGTTGAGTACCTCAGCCCTCTTCATATCTCTGGTAACCAGGTCTCCCATTTCCTTCTGGAAACAAAAGATGATGCCAGAGGTCCTTTCCATCCTCAGTTATTCTATGCTTTTATAGCTCTTTGTCTAGATTGGCAAGATCACATTAGATTCGTCTCTAAAAGAAAAACAGAAGTTGTTATTTAGTACACTGTGTTAGTTTAACATGACCTGCTTTGCTAAACAAATTGTCATTTTTTTTCATTTTTGTTAACCTCCATGTCTTGCCTTGGAAATCTGACAAGCAACTTGGTATGTATGTGGTCAGGTAGCATATCTGTGTTGTTTTATCAATTTTATGCTATAGTGAGCTCCATGGACTAAGCTTAAGTTAAACACACTTCTCCTTCTAGGGTTGAATTAAAAGCTAAAGAAGCTAACTAAGTAACTAAAAATAAAACCCCATTATACCCATCATACTTTCATTTGACGGACATGCATCTTTATCAGTTTCATCTTTATTCATCTTTATTAGTTTGTGTTGTCATTTTTTTTTAATAGAATTGCTTTCATTTGGATTTGCCAGTCTTTATCTTTGAGATTTAAGTTCTTGTTATCTTTTCAGTCTGTTAAACTGAAGTTCTCTTCAATATCTGGCAATTTCTTGATGGAAAGATAGCAGTCGACAACATACAAGTTATGTTCATCTTTTTTTTATTCACCTACATGTGTTGAATTCTTTCCCCTGCTTTCAGGCTTTTTCCTTTAAACTATGTCTGCATTCTCTGCATTTTTCAAAATCATTTCAAATGGGGATATAAGATGTAAAATCAGCATCTGGTTGATCAATGACATATTCGGAGGCCTACAAAAGTTGTATTATTTGGCTGAATTGCCATGAGGGTTAAGTTTGAAGGGTACTGTCACTGTTCTGTTTCTCACCTTTACTTTTACAGCACCACCACTTGCCCTTCAACAGATGTACAAATTCCTGCATGTTCCTATTTTTCATCACATAAATGAAGGGTGAGTCAAGTGAGTTTCAAACAGCTCTGTCATGAAAGGATAACTACAAAATAAGACAAGGTAAAATTAATTCTAAAAGTACATTCCTCACATGTTGTAGGTTGACTGGCCTATTGAACAATTATCTTTTCAATGGTTTCTCTTAGGACAGTAATTTCAGTCCTAAGTACTGAAAAGGATGGGCTATGCCAATAAGCCTTAATATGAGAGGGAATTTTCCCTGCCTCAGGTTCTGATTGGAATGCAAGATATATTCACAGTGACAGCTATACATATACGAGTTGCTGGAAGCAGAGCAACCAGTTTTGTCCACTCTTTGCAAACCTTTCAGTTTACCAATACAGCTTCTGTTAGAAAATCTTCTGTAATAAATGCATCTGTACATCCACTACAATCAATATTTTCTTAAAACTGGGAAATATTGTAACTGTTATGGCATGCAAGCTCTACCTCTTATCTAAATTTAGCATTAAGCTTTATTTATGCCACCAAAGCCTTGAGTTTTCTTACTGTTATTAGTTATCAGTATCTTGCAATTAAAATGTTATTACCATGAGTGTTGTTCACGCTTGATAAATATGAGTTATTCTTCATCCTTTTCAGCCTTCTTTCATAGAAATTCTCGAGTTACCTAAAGGCAGTTCTCTACATAATTTAGACAGAGTTTCCATGCTCTGTATTTCTAGAAAAGGCAGGCATTTCACCAAAAAAAGTTTTCATCTACAAGTTTGGCTTGGGGTATCTTTGTTCAGAGGACATTTCAATCCCATTCTTTTCCATTTCACTCCTCTTACTTACTTCAATTTCACACCCAGAAAAAATTGTATATGGAAAAATACTGAATCAAAGTGAATATAATTCACTAAACCATTATTAAGCCAGTCTTGTAATACAAAGACTCACAGGTCTTTGTAGTCTAATGTCCACAAATGATTTTGATATGTATATAGGTATTAGAATCAAATTTCTGTAAGGAGAGATGGAGCTTTTTTTTCATCCAAGGTAATGTGTTATAATTTCATCATTTAGGACCTCTTCTTGTAAGTGAACTCTTGCAATAGTTTTAATTGGTGAAAAAGCGTACTTCCATTAGGAAGATACAAGTGCCCAATAACACAAAGGTAAGTACGAGGACCCAAAAACTACAGACAACCAATTAGCCTTAACTCATGGTCAGTCACTGCGAACGTTATGGAGCAAATATTTCTGGAAACTGTCTCCAAACACGTGAAAGACAAGAAGGTGACTTGGAACAGTCAGAAAGACTTCATGAAGGGTAAATCCTTCCTGACTGACCTGTTCGCCTTCTACAATTAGATGAACTGTGCTTTGAACAGGGGAAGAGCAGTGGATGTTGCATGCCTTGATTTAGTAAGGACTTTGACACTGTGTGCCACAGCTTGCCTATGGCCAAATTGGTAATATCTGGACTATTAAGTGGACAAATAAAGTGGATGGGAAATTCACTGGACTGCCAGGCTCTAAGGATTATGATCAGTCACATATGTCCAGAAGGTAGCTGGTTATTAGTGACATCTTACAGAGATTGATACTAGAGGCAATTCTGTCTAATATCTTTACTAACAATCCAGACAATGGGATGGAGTACACTCTCCGCCTGTTCCAAAATGATACCAAGTTGACGGACTAGTCAAGGGCTGGAATAGTGGCACTGCCCTCCAACTTCAACAAAGGCAAATGCAAGGTGCTGCACCTGAGATGGAGTAACCCACGGAACAGCATAGACTGAAAACAGACTGGCTGGGGAGCATCTTTGAAGCAAAGAGCCTAGGGAATCTGGTGGACAACAAGCTGAACATTAGTCAGCCATGAACCCTCACAGCAAAGAAGGCCAGAAGCTTACTGGGCTGCATTTACAGTGTACAGCCAGGAGGCTGAGGGAAATTATTCTTCCCTCCTACACTTGTGAAGCTCTTCTGCGAGTACTCTGCCCAGTTCTAGGCTCCCCAGCAGAAGAAAGACATTAGTAGATGGCAGTAAATCCAGTAGTATGCTAACAAGTTGGTTGAAGGTTGAAGAACATGGCAGACAATGAGAGATGGAGACAACAGGATTTGGTCAGCCTGGAGAAGGGGAAGTTAAAGAGAATGTTAAAGAGAATGTCATTACTATCTACAGCTACCTAATAGGGCAACAGAGAGAAGGTAGAGCCAAACTCAAAAGAGCACAGACAAAGGACAGGAAGTAACAGACCCAAGTTAAGTTCAAAAAATTCCAGTTGGATACCACAGGTAATGTTTTTACTATGAGGATGGTCAAACACTAGACCAGGTTGTCCAAAGAGGTTGTGGAATTCTGACCCTTGGACTTCTGACTCAAAACTTGACTGGACTGTCACTGAGCTATCTGAGCTGATTGGACCTGCTCTGAGCAGAGTTGGATTCAACCTCCAGAGGTCTTTTCCTACCTAAACTATTCAAAGATTCGATGATTCTATGACATGTTCAATTATTTCTACTTAGTTGGTCTAATGAGGAACTTCCTTTTGGTGTCACCTGATTTGGTAGAACTCTTAAATAAATTTGTCTAATGGGACCAGAGTACTTTAAAAAATATTTTCCAAATACTGTGCATGTGAAAATCAAGTCTTAAGATATGTTTTGTGAAATTCACGAATTTGACAGAGATGCCATTCTATCTCAAAGAAGTGTGGTGTTGTGCACATCCTTTCATTAATATTTACGTGTGATTAAAATATTGGAAGTCATATGAGCATTTCAACAGTAAACTATTGAAAGGTATGTAAAACTTCTCACTTAAATCTGATAGTTGACAATTAGTTTAAATATCATTGTAGCTATCAGAAATACTTATTAGTCAACCTTTTTCCACTGACATAGATAGATGTTTTGCTGATATTATTGACCTCCAGGCCATCTTTATGCAGCTAGATGGTGAAAAACAATTTGATCCTTTGCCTTGTAGGCCAAAGCTTAACCCGATAAAATCTCTACAATTATAGGATTCATCAGAAGCAAAATCCACACAAAAATTCAGCAATAAGTTACACATACTAAAGATACAGATTAGTAAATTGTTTCACCCTGCAAAGTTACTTGTTCAAAACCCTTCTTTCTTAAGTAATACTCCACATTTTACTCTACTTGGTTTTGAAGTATATCTTGAAGAATTTGGATTTATTCTCTGCAGACAAGCAGTGCTTGGGTCTGATTTAACCTGGTGCAAATGAATACTTTGGATCGTGTAAGGAGATTTACACCACTATATCAGTCAGTGGAAAATGAAGAATCCTTGTGCTATTTGTGTTCATCTTCTATTAACTACAGAATTTGAAAAATATGTCAGAGGTTTAGAATTCTTTTTTTCTTGTTTTCTATAGTATCAGTAGTGTCCTGAATGAAAATGTAATCTGCTTGCTGGATTACTTAGCTCATATTTGGTGTCCATAGTGAACTCATCTGGTAATCACATATGAGAACAATTATATAAGCCCTGGACATTTATGTAGCGAAAAAAAATGCCTGGAGTATTTCCTTCACTCTTCTTCCTTATGTGAGCACGTTCATAGCACCCTCAAAGAGCCTTCAAGCAATTTAATTTTCTGTTTCAGAACCAGTCCATGCTAATCACACACTCTCCCAATGTGCAATAACTGTGGATTTGCAAAAGAGCTATCATGCTTTGCTTCCCCGGTTACTTCACAATAGCATTCCTCTCTAGACAAGCATTATCATTTTACCAGCTTTTCTTTTTTGAGTAGCAACCAATAGGCTTTGAAGTAATTATTCAATAGCATGTTTCCTCTGCGCAGTTTGATGTGACCAATATTCCTCTGAGCTTCTCTTTTAGTCGAAAATTCAAATTTGTAATAGCATCAAAGACTGGAGTTATAGCTAGTTATTTTTACAATAGATTTGATTCCCAAAGGTACTGTAAATACTGAAAAAAATGACTAACACTGTTTTGTTCCAAGAATGGTAAGACATGCAAGAAAAACAGGTTCATAACTGATTGCCATTTGAATCCAGTCAATAATAGATCTTTCTGTAACAGGGCCATGTATGGCAGATACAAATTGCAATATTGGCGACTTTTCTATTTAGCATCCTGAGGTTAAAAATTATTTAGTAAAACATAATGATTGAAGTAAAATGCAAGAATTCAAGAGCATTTAATACTAGTGTTCTCAAAAGGGTATATTTTAGAAATTTTGATCATACTGCAATCTGCTCAAAGCTGTTAAAGTATGGATAATTTCATTCAATTTTCCAGTAAGTTTCTGCCTTGAATAAGTAAATAGTGGGTAATGGTTTGTGTCAAAGTCCTTGTAACACTCCATTAAACATAAAGCATGACAATCTGATCAGATGTCTCTTCTATAGTCAGAAACCGACTTGTGACTTTGGGAGTTACTCAGCTGCATCAGGTCACACCAGAAGTCTAGTCTTTTCATCTTCTAAAAATCCCTTATGGCTTTACATCTGACAAATTTTGAATCATAGCATCATGACCTCACTTTTAAAACTGCGTATGATGTAGTCCAAGCACTGTTACTGCATGGAAAGTAGAACATTCTTGTGCTGGGAACTGTATAAAAGGAAGCCCTCTCTTTTATTAGTGCTTTAGATTTAAATCATTTTCTTAAGCTTCAAGTATTTCATTTACATGAAAGGAAATTAGACTTCAGAACTATCAAGAGTCTAACATAAAATACACAAAACGCAGGGAATACAGAGTTAGAAGAGAACAATTTGTTCACTCAAACATTAGTATTTCATGAAGATTAAGTTTAAAAGAAACAAGACCTCATTTAAATAATTTAAAATAGAGATTCTGGATAAATATAGAAACAGATATTCTCTGTCTTGTGCACAGACACCAGTAGAGTCTGCGTATTTAAAGTCTTTGTAATGCTGTCCATGTAATGTAACATTCAAAATTTAAACCATGATGACTCCACACTTGAAACAGTCCTATATCTTTCAGAAATCATTTTCCCATTTCTTTCTTCCCTGCAGGGTAATCTCACTTCACAGAATCCCAGAATCCCAGAATCACAGAATCACAGAATGGTAGGGGTTGGAAGGGACCTCTGTGGGTCATCTAGTCCAACCCTCCTGCCAAAGCAGGATCACCTACAGCAGGCTGCACAGGATCTTGTCCAGGAGGGTCTTGAGTATGTCCAGAGAAGGAGACTCCACAGCCTCTCTGGGCAGCCTGTTCCAGTGTTCTGTCACCCTCAGAGGGAAGAAGTTCTTCCTCATGTTCAGATGGAACTTCCTGTGCTTCAGTTTGTGCCCATTGCCCCTTGTCCTGTCACTGGGCACCACAGAAAAGAGCT
>Ga0065711_1043348_pt1 | contig 14784 bp, 13 predicted proteins | sample Hoacrofraction12_FD_59098 | JGI IMG/M metagenome (GOLD analysis project Ga0065711, IMG submission 59098) | Hoatzin crop microbial communities from Cojedes, Venezuela - Epithelial fraction 12 v2 (version 2) | ecosystem: Host-associated > Birds > Digestive system > Esophagus > Crop | place... | reverse complement strand
CCCGGGCAGGCAGGCAGGGAGGCAGCCCGGCCCCGGGCAGGCAGGCAGGGCAGCCGGGGCCAGGCCGGCTGTGCCCCAGCGGAGCCCGGTCACCTGGCTGCGGGGCAGGGGAGCCCGGCGGCGGGCAAGGCGAGGGGAGGCAGCCCGTCCCCGGCGGTCAGGCTCTCGGGGCTGAACATTCCTCCTGCAAACCTCCAGTTCACCTGTTCCTAAGCTGTCACCCAGCTCCTCCCCCGCGCCAGCGCACCCTTTAATCTTGTTTATTAGGCAAAATGGCGGGGATAGGTTTAATCAGTGGAGAGGTGGGATGCTGATAGCCCCGGGGCTGCCCCAGCTGTGTGATGGAGCCTGCGCTGCAGGGGAGAGGATGGTTTATGAGCTTTTCAGCTTGGATCTCCATAGGCTTCGTGCTGACGTGGGGAAGCCCGTCTGAGATCTGAGGGACTGCTCAGCACAGGCCTGCTAGGCAGCTCTGCTGCTTACAAAATGCTTGTTATTTGATTAATTTGTTGGAACATAACATAGCCAGGAATACTTAAGAAATCTCCCCGGATGTCCCCCTCCGTGCCTATTCTACATTAACGTGAACAAAATCAATGGAGTCTGAGGTAAGATGCTGTTTATAAATAAAAGATACAGCACATCAAAGGCAGCAGTGGCTTAGCAGTTCTCAGTGTGTTCAAAAGTGGAGGCAGTCTTGAACATAGCAAAGAAGCAAAGTGTGTTTGTGCATGTACTGTGAGAGAGAAAGAGAGAGGCATACTGGCCTATTGTACTTAAAAGTAGTGGGAGGCACATACAGTATATTTCAAAAGTATGTTGCATGTACATTGGGGGATGGGTTGGTTCAAACTAATTCTTATTAGTAGAAGCCAATAATTCTGCTTATTCCTATATAAAACACAGGGAGTAACTTGAAATGTGATCCTTTTTCAGAATGCACTTTAACTGTAATAAAGCAACATTTCTGAAGTAATGTTTCTTATGTCTGTCACTATGGCAACCTGCTAGGTGCCAGTGTGACAGGAAACCTGCATTATGAGGCTGCATCCCAAGTGGTTGTATCAGAAGGCGAAGGCAGTATCATATATGCCAAAGAAACAAACACAATTTAAAAGCTTCTTTTATTGTTTTAAGGCAGTTCACAAAGGTGTTGAGCAGGACTTTTCAGCAAACTCGGAAAACAAACCAAAGATTGCCAAGCAGCTAACTCTAAAATTACCTTTTAGAAAGCCTTTCAGGCTGTATTGCTTGCTCCAGCCATTCGTTACTGTGACACCAAAATGATGGCTAGCATCTGTGCTTCGAACGAATTCTAAGAATTGCTTCTTGTGTGTTTGTAAAATCAGTACAAACTTCTTAATATTGAAATATTCAACATTAAATAGCAAATAAAGCAAGAACCCTTTTCAAGAGAGAATTTCTCAGATAAAAGGCTTTAGTCATTATCAGAGGCACAGAACTGAGAAATCACATGCTGTCTTTCTATTATACTTTTAAGGAAATACAGGAGAATGATTACATAGTCTCAAGACAGATGTTGGTAAACATTTATGTAAGCAGCCCTGACTTGTTGGGAAAGCATCAGTTCCATTTTGACACTTTGACCAAAGATTATTTTTCTTAGAACATCTACATTGGAAAGTTTATTTCAAATTGAGAGAGGGAAAGAAAAAATACTTTCAAAATAAGTCCTTCTTCTTGTATGATCTTTCAGGATATTTACAAATTATTAAGTATTTTGCTTTTGTGTTACAGACATTAAAAACCTTTAAGAAACAAGTTCAGGCATTTTGCTGGAAACAAATGTCCTGACCTGCAAATTCATGCCAGTTCCATAGTCAGAGTTCTCAGAGGGATAAACATTGCTTGCATACTTACTGAGAAGGATCTGCCACTCATCCAAGGCCTGCTCTGGAGCCCGCTAAAGCAGATGATAGTCTTTCCGTTAACCCCCACAAGGTGAAGATCCAACCCATATGCAGGCAACTGAAGCAACTGGTCCTGCAGTTGCTAACAGCACTGCTAAAAGTTTCACCACCTTCCACCAGGATCAGGAGCAGAGCTGTACCACTCAGCATCCAGAAAGGTCCGTGTGGGAGCAGGACAGTACTCTTAGACCCAGACCCTATGCCCTTTACTAAGCCAAGACTCCCACTCCGAGCCATTAGTGAATAAAGTAGGCAAGATCTGATTTTGCCTGTAAAAATGCCTTCCTCTTCCCAGAACAGCTGATGGTTGAGAATATGCTGATTTTTACTTCCCCACTGAGTAGCAAAGTTTTCACACAGTAGGGACACACCATTTCTTTCCTGGGTGACTGAAAGTGTCAAAAGTAAAGACCCAAAGCAATACACAACTGTGCTACAGTAATGGAGACAGGGAGTGTTCCATGTCTTTGGTGCAACATCGGCCATACGTGGATGTTTCTCCTATTTCCTGGGACAGGAATAAACACATCGTGGAAAAATAGCCTGCAATAATGGTACCACAACAGAGGCTCTACAACTTCTGTGGTACAGACAGGTGAAAGCAAGAAGTACTGCTCCCAAATGAAAGCACATCATAGTTTTTTTGTTCATTTTTACCCAAAAGCAAGAGAATTTCTTTGGATATGGTTTCTTTTTTCTAGTTGTACAACGCTTCAAAAAACAGGGTATCACTTTATTATAAGGGTCCATTTAGCATCGTATCTACTTTGCAATTGGACAGTGAATGCAATATAAATCCAGAAGAACTGCATGTTCCTAGAGACTGCCTGGTAATTATACTCAGGATCACTAAACAATTCAGGAACTAATGCCATGGGCATCATAGTCTTTTCACTTCATCATAACAAGTAGCACATTAAGCAGGTATTTGATGTTCTTTCATTGGCCTGAACTCTGATCAAGAAACTTTCCGGGCTTCACCTGAGCTAGGGGTTATCACAAAGCTCATACTCCTTAGCAGCACAAAACATCATACTCTTTTACCTGAGCAGTCACTAACCTGGCCTGGAGTATCACCTTGAGATGCCTTGCAAGGTTCTTATTACCTCCAAGGTGAAAGGCTAGGGTTTGCAAGGGCTGTGCCAGACTGTGGGTTACTTATTTCCCCATAGCTGGACAAGACCAGGAAAGGGCAGCTTAAGCTCTCCTTGTCTACTGAGGGCTATGGAAACTGGCGTAGCCTTTAGTCTGTTTGTTCCCTAGCATCCAAGTCTAATCTAATTTATAATCATTGTAATACCAAAGCATAATTGACAGAGTCAGCAGAGGTTCAGAGCTCTGAATCAAGCTCAGCCCTGCTATTCTGTTCTGAGAGTGCTGCAAGTGAGGTCAAACATAGTGTTTTCTCTGCTGAGACTACCAATGGGGACCCAAAGACAAAAAAAGGCATTATTGTTCTTTCCTATTGTTTTCAAGGTAAGATTACACCCCACTAAACCGTGGCTTTGTTAATGAACTTCAAGTTAAGAGAAAGACTGACTCTCCAATATATCAGAACCTGGCTTAGTCTTTGCCCTTTACCGATTATCAGTGAGGAGAAATGGCCAAGGATAGTAACGTTAACCATGCTAGGTATTGAAACAAGATGCTTTCTGCAAAGCGATTTCCCCCGGTGCTCTGATCAGGTTTTTCCAGTAATTAGTGTGTATTTAAGGCTCAGAAGATACAAAGAAGAAGAGGGGAAATCCAACATCACCTTTGCTACAATGCTGATTCCAGCCAGCAATGTTTTCTGGAGGAAGTGTTAGGTGAATTCAGGAAGTTCCAAAATGAATGAGGCGGTTAGATTGGCAAATCCATTTGATCAGTTTAGATAGCAGCCTGAGCTACCTAAGTCTGAATACTCTTATCGGTTCAGATTAGAACAAGATGCCAAATTAAAACAACATTTTATGAAGTTTGTGTTTTCGGTTAGAAATGAAAGCTCTTCACATCAGTAAGACAAATCTGTAACTAGAGTCTCAGTTAGCTTTTGCATACAGGAGCCCATCTGAACTTTGCCAGTTCATCTAAGCATCCCTAATGTGGCAACGGGTAGGAAGGATATTTCAGTGACTCTCGTTTTGCTTATCAAAGTAAATGGGTCATGGCCCACAAGTGTGAAGCAGTGAAGATAAGAAGACAGGTTACTCAAGAACTGCCAGCGAATGCATGTAGCTCTCCTACAAGTGTCCTGTAAGAAGTAGCACATACAGAAATTTCTAGGATTTTACTCACTTCAACCATCTTGCAGCAAAAACGGTGCTGTGCCGCTGATGCACAGGTGTGTGGTCAGGGAAATAACAAGGCAAAACACATGGAAGAGAAACATGTGCCTGTCACTTTTTGCTTGCAGGTAATTGACTTGGTGGCAATGCAGAAGGAAATTCCCCTGAAAAAAGAGACTTTTATAAATAAATAAAAAAACCTATAAAGTGATACACAGAAAAAAGAAAGGCAGAAAAGCCGTTAGGGGACACCTAGCTCCTCCTGATGTAGGGATGATACGGAGTCTAATTCTGTACTGTACTTGTTGCGCCTCAGTGTCTGAACTGATGCTCCTGACAAACCAAGTCTTTGTTTCTTTTCTGTATCAATATTCTAAACCTGTAACGCAAAATGGATCTGCTATATGTATCTTATTGATCTGGCCTCAAAAGCCTTTTTCCTGAAAATACTGCAAAATTGAACTGTAAATTTAATTATGCATGGTAGTCCTCGGTCATGTCAGATACATCAGCACAGCATCTGATGATGATGATGATGATAGCATTATTTTCTCGGGACAGACTTCTTAGATGATATATTTATATAGAATTTGGACCCCCTTCTGTGAGACCACTAATTTTACTGAGGATCCTCACAAGATAGAGTTTAATATCCCAGACACACACTGCAGTAGAGGCTACAAGTATATTGGAGGGCTCCCTCCCCATGCTTAATGGAGGTTACTTTTCTCTCTGCGGTCGTTGGACACCTGCATAGGTAACAGGATTGATCTCCCAACCCCAGCCACTGCAGGAAGCTGGAAAATGCACCCATTCAACAAAACACTTGAACTTCCACTCTACAAAAGGCTGGTATAGAGGTCATACATCCAAGATGAGAGGCTCCACCCAAGACTGAATCCTTGTTTAACTTTCTTTTTTTAACCATCTCAGAAAAGTCTCCATTGATTTTTAATGACAGTTTTGGTCCACGTAATTTCCTGGGAACAGGAGGAATCTGTGTCCGCATAAGCAGCAATTTCTAGTCAGCCTCTTGGAGAACTTTAGTATTTTGAGTTTCCCTTGAGTTTTGGATGACCAACACCAGACCCAGTTCTAGCCTTGTTCTGGCCTTTTCCCAAAATTAGGTTAAGCCTGCTAGGTTTTATGCTCAGGAATGTTGATACACAGCAACTTTATTGAAGTATTTGCCATACCTTTGGAAACCCACTTTTAAATTCATACTAGGAGGACATTTGCAGCAATGTTGTTTGGAGAGCTTATTAGTGTTTTCTGTCAGAAGAATACTGTGCCTAACCACTGCATTTCATTGTGCCAATGGAGAAGGACAAGATAGTTGGTCAATTCCATTTGAAAGTTTTTTAAATTCACAGAAGAAAACAATAATATGGTTTCTAAAAAGTGGAATAAGGTCATAATTTGCTTGTGCGTATTGTACAAAGAGAAAAGAGGCCAAACCCATTTAATAAATGATTAATCATAAATTACACACCAATATAGACAAAAATGAAGTTCATTCACACAGCCACAACCCAGCCTTAATGGTTCAGCTGTTGCTTTCTCTGTGAAGTGGTATTTCATTAACAAAAATCAATGAGAAGATATTAGGTGCTTTCTTATTATCTCTGTGACTAGAGCAATACCATCTGCTTAGATCAAGGACCAGGAGGTAAGAAACAAGAACCTCAAAAGTAGGCTGGGAAATTTCAGTGCACAGAGGTGAGGCAGGGAGGCAGATAAACTAAAAATAATTCTTATACTGAAATTGTGTCTAATAATAATAGTGGACAAATTTTGGCTTTCCTTTAACCAATACTACAGAATGGGTAACAAGCTGACTACAGAATTATTGGGACTATTAATGGGTTATTTTGTCTCCAAGATTCTCAATAGAAGCAAACAGATTATTAATGTTCCAGTTAGAATAGCCACACGTCCTTTAAAAGCAGGTCATTCTAACATCACTTTACTGATCACTCTTTAAGCCCAGTTGTGGAATAAACCAGATTGTCAGTAGGGTGAATTTGAGGTGTAAATTACTTGGAAAGAGCACTGTGGAATAATTGAAACAGGAGGATATTAACATCTACAGATGCAGAGCTTGGGGCTTGCCCAGAATTCTTGCACAACTGATGGACATAAACTTGCACAATTAAGGTACAAGATCAGTTCCTGAAGCATATCTGTGCTCTGGATTTATAGAGGATGCATTTTCATTAAAGATGGCTGAGTATTAAGATGAAGACAAAGACGGTGATGGTGAACAAAAAGAACTGTGTCTTTATCAAAAGGTTTGGCATAAATATGGTGCTGGTAGAGGGTTTCAGCTGGTTTATGTCTCAGCAACAGTTTAAACAATAACATTCATATCACAGAATGGTGTAGATAATATCTGCAATAAAACTGGGTCTTTTATGTTCAGAAGTAGACAAAGCCAGGAAAGCACATTGATAAATGAAGCCGAACCTTTGTATTTCGTTGTGGTGGAGCTCCCTCTAGCTTATGGAATTGAGCCTGTGTCTGTAAATCATATTTGCTTAAACTCATTCCTCCATTTTCGGGGTAGAAAAGGCTTCCAATTCTATATCCTTGGAAGCAGTTATGACATTTAGAATTCATCGGGAAAAAACAAACAAACAAACCTAAAACCCATCTGCTAGTTGAATGACATTAACAGGTCTAATGATAGTAAATGTCATACTTTTAAAAAGAACAGTATAAGGAAAAATTTTGTGACATCTGGGGATGTGACTGTCATAAGCAGCATTTTCTGCCTCTTCCAGTTTTATTCTCTCTTATTTACATATATATCTTTACTCACTTGGTTGAGAGAATTAGCCATTCCAAAATGGCAATGAGCAAGTTAAGTAGATTCTGCATGGTAAATTTATTTGCTAAATTAATAATACTGCATTAGATTCATCTGAGTAATCCAAATTCCTCAAAAAAATATCTGATCACCTTAGTTTATTGACAAGAACAAATCATAAAAAGTGATTAAGAAGTATATTAGTCTGATTAAAGGTAGGAAAGTAATCACCATGACTTCACTTGTACAGAATAAGAATATTAATTTGGTTTTGTTGCAGAATTTGTACAGGTTCCCCTCTTTAGGATTCCTCTGCTTTTCAAGGCTGAATTAATAGTTGTAAATACTAACTGTACCTTTAAAAAAAAAAGTGGAATGAATGGTGCATTATGGAAACACTGTTTTGCTGAAATGCTAATTTGGGGAGATTAAGAAGATTTCTGAAGAACAATATCCAAAATCTGATGTGAAGCTTAAATAACTACTGAAATGATAAGCAGGCAAGGCTACAGGAGAAGAGTTAATTAAAAATCTCCAAGGCAACTTATATTCCTTTGTCACAAAATAAATGCTATGCTACTGATACTGTACCTGTAAACTGAAAAATCACCAGCTGCTGTAGCTGATCAGAGAACAGAAAAGGATTTACTTGCTAGCAGTGTCCTAAATGTTCTGCATTTTAAATGCATTTGGCCACATTTTTTCATAAATATTGCTCCCTGGGTTTTCTATTTAACTACACAACTACTTATCATAAGCTCCTTTGCACTGAAAAATTAAGTTCACCCATGTTAAAATTACAGACTTATTACAGACTTTGAAGAATCTGATTCAATAGCAATGAATATTAAATTCAGATTGAAGACTGAGAGACAAAATAGACGCTTTATATACGTTGTTTGAGAAACTAAAGCATAAAGAAAAATGTTGCTGTACACATGTTTAGGGCTGAAACTGTGTCTGTATTACTGCTCTCCCTCCAATAAATTCATATATGAGATTCTTTTTAACTTTAGAAATTAAATATACTATGTAGATGTTCTAGCATGCTGAGATTTTAGAAACAATGCTCTGAAAACTGTCTAATCAATATGCTAATTTGTCTGCTAAACTACAGCATTGATAAAGAGATAAAATTTAAAAAATACAGTATCTGCTGAAGTTTACTCTTTACTAGCTAATGGAAAGTAATCCACCACAGAATCTGCTTTAATTTAAATTATGTTTGAATGTATCTTGAAGAAGTGAGTGATAAGAGAAAAAAATATTTTGAAGGGAAGGATAGCATACTTAGTTCTATTATTTTTCTTTTTAACTATTACTGCTCTTCCCAAAGTGTTTTTTGTTTATATAGTATTTTAGAAAACACAAGTTTAATCAAATTCATCTTCTCAGAGCTTAAAGTCTTCTCTGAGTAAATGCGGTGTAATTTAAGGTGAGTCATATAGGTAGAAGCACACAATCACAGCTGATTAGTGATGAAAAGTTAAAAGAAAGAAGGGTTATTTAAAAAGCATTTTTTCTGTACCATGCAGTATGAATTTTCCTGTTTGGAGTATCATAATGACAAGAAACTGTGACAAAGTCCCTTGATTTACTGCCCTAATTTTATATTAAGAATTCTCGCTCTTGAATGACGAGGTGTCAAAACCACACATCCAGTTTTGTAGACTTTTCGAATTCATTTTCCCACATGCATTCCTATTACATGCTGGAATCAACCTCTATCATCTAAGTTTGGAGGGGGTTAAAAGGGCAAGAGTTTGACACTTGCTATCCCTAAGAAGTTAGAGGAATTGTCTGATTTAGGAGCATTTAGTCTGCATCTGATCTAACAAGATTCTTGTCACCTTCTTGTTTTAAAGTGCATCATACAAGTTAAACTTAAAACTGAGTGTAGCTTACTATGAAGATCAGTAAATACAAATTATTTTGAAATGTATATTAGACTTGAAAGTAAAATCTTAAGTGCAAATAGATTTGATATGCACAGGAAGAATCCAGAGGGTCTTTTTACTAAACATGCTAATAACAGGACTTATGTTCCTTAATTCACACTCCATACAATTAGTGTGGATTAGATCTGTAGCAAATTCCTAACTGCTAGCCTTTTTTAATGATCGGTGTTATAACAGAAATTGCTCTTATGATTTAAAGAATGAAATTATTTATTTGAAGCCTTAGATTTTTTCATAAAACATAAATGCCATAATACACTGAAGTACTTTTAAAAGTCAAAAGCAGAATACAGAAGTCCAACAAAGATAACTGAAATTATGCTATGGCAGTGCTATACAGTACAATACTTTGCTTCCACGAGAAGACCCTGTTTTTGAATTATCACTGCAATAAGTATGCTTTGCAGTTGATCTGATTAGGCAAAAAAAAAAAATTATTTTGCAGCCTAGTAGAGAGACAAAACTTCTTACACACATGCTCATATTCAACTTTAGTTTACTGTGAGCTAACAGTAACCAATATATCAGAAGACTAGGAAAAAAATCCATGAAAACAACAGACAAAATGTTGCAGCTTAAAATTGCGTGACTTGGATTGGAACAATTTGGCACCGTTCAAGTGTGTTTATTTTTAAATTTTTTTTCAATGAACATTTTCAGATTACGTACAACAATTTTTTTTTTCTTTGAAGACTTCATCTGAATTTAGGTGTGCAAGTGACTTTATGTACAAAACATAAGACATAATTGTGAAAGTCTTCCCAAATTTATGTTTTAAGAGACAACTGGTCTTACACAAATTAATATTATCATTTTGTTCTGTATGTTTATTATAAGGATCTCTTCTTATTTTTAAAGCTGTGTTAACACTAAGCCTGCAACTTTCTGCTGCTTGCCATGTATTTCATCACTAAAACTATGATGTTCCTGTGACTGAGAAACCTATAGAGAAGTGCTCATTTTCTCTTACTTGCTGTAGTTCCCTTACTTGCTACAACTATTTTGCAGCTTCCACAGTGAATTTCTAAGCTGTCCATAACACTGAGATCTTTGCCCAGGAGATGACACAAATCAAGACAAGGTGCAGCCTCTGAGGAAAGAGAACATACACACATACATCCCATCAAGAGTATTATTCATGCATCAGATCAGAGACACAGTAAAGCTGTGTATAGGCAAGAACGTGGAAACCTAGGGAGAAAAAAAAAAACAAACCCAAGGAAGAAAGGGAGACTGGAAGAACCAGCAGAAGAGGCAGTCCCACAGCTCCCTGGGCAGGGAAGGGCTCTGCTGATCACAAGTTCCCTTACATCGTCTGTTGCAGATAGGGGTGTTTAGCAACTGAAGAAAATACCTAACATGAATTTTTCCTTAGCTCCACAAATAATTTGCCTTACTACTGAGATTTGAGGTGTTTGCCAGAGGTAGATATATGTTACCAGCTGAAGCAGGACCAGTGGTTGCTCCCTTCAACACCAGCCATCACAGCCAGCACGGAGAAGCCTCCCAACACTGTCCCACAACGAAGCTTCTGCCCAGCTCCCAGCAGACAGGCTGGTACACGGCCCAGGGGAGGAAGTCTGTATCTCCTCTTGTGTTCTGGATGTCCTAGTTATCCACACACCCTTTAAATCTTCCTCTGACTTCTGAAACATCCCCAGCCCCGTATCTTCCAGTGGCACGAGTTTGTGGGTTAATAATATAGATTTTTAGAAGGGTTCAATTTTACTGAAATTTCTTGCCTTTAATTTCACTAAATCAGAACTTATACAAAACGTAAAGACATTTCTCTCTCCCACAGGCTAAACAGCCCCCGTGCACCCTGTCTCTTCTCTTGCCTCTGATCGATCCCGCTGGCTGCTCCTGGTATTGCTGTTGTCTGCTTACAGTCAGGCTGGGGCTTCTACAAAGCAAAGCATAGGCTTCTCTTTGCATCTGCACAAAGAGTTCACTCCTACACCTCACACGTGTATCTGGGAAAAGACAAGGTGAGAAGAATCAGGCTAAATATTTAACTCTCTGCACCCCTCCAGGAGCTTGCCCACAGGTCAGACCCAGCAATCGTGCTGCAGGTCCTGCCAGCATCCTGGAGCTGAGCCCAGCAGGCAGAGCACTCCTGGCTCTTCAACAGCACCAGGGCAAACCCAGTGTTCCCTCTATCCCCTGCCCCACACACCTGAGACCACTTCCCTTGTGACAGTAGGAATTACTTCTGTAGAAATGGTGCCTCTTTTCAGGTTTTGTACAGCAGGTTTTTTTTAATATAAGCATTTAATGCCTGACATAGCTGAGATGTAGAAACTTAGCTCATTAGACTAATCTGCACTCTTACTGGGGGAGTTTCTTCATGCTGATTTGTAGTAATTTTTCTATTTTCAGGTTACCTTGCTAGCTGTAAAGGAGATTCTCCAGAACAGGGACTTCTCCAGAAGGAGGGATAGAAGCAGCAAACTATGCTGTGGGCTGGTGCAGCTGAGTCATCTGCCTGTCACTTCCACAGTGCGAAAGGTGCAGTGTCACGTTGTGCTGCTCATGGATGGAAGAACTGTTTGCTCTGCAGCCTGACTAAAAAAATTGGCAAAAACTACTGAGCATTACCTGAGATGTGACTCACAGGGAACTGCCTGCAGACAAGCACAGCACCGCACAGCACACTGCTGTTGAGGGTTCTTTGCAGGGCAAGGACCTGGTTGCTTCGTAAGTCAGCTCAAGAGCCCCAACAGCTCTGTTTGGGAAATTTACTCTGCTTTTGAAGCTGGAAGTATCTGTATGGCACAGAGAGTAACAGTTCTTGGGCTTTTGCCTCAAATATTTTGCTGTGTTCTTTGGAATTGAGAAAACATTTTATCCTGGAAAGAGTTAACCCATCTGGGTGCAACACATGTAAATGGGCAGGTTTTGTACAGGGAAAATTACGGGTTTTAATCTTGTGGGGAATTAGAAGAAAAACACCCTGAAAAACAGACTGAACATCTCAGGTTTTTGGGTGTTCCCATCAACAGGATGAAAACCAGTGACTTGACCCATGCTATTCTGTCACAGCAATAATTTTATTTCTTGGGCTTCTCTAACTCTGGTATATAGTTGGAGTTAAATCGTTTGAACAACCAAAGCACTACCTCTTTTTCTTTAAAACACATATGTTTAATACTTAAAAGCTAGAAAGTTCTATAGCAGATAGTTGCAAGAAGTATGAGGGGAAAATAGAGCCGTAATGATACAGTGAGCAAAGTCCAGTGGCCAGAGATACTGGGCTATTTTATTGACTGATTTCTGGGGACCACTATTTGTGCATGTGTTTTCTGTTTGTATTTTGTGTGGCTAATATGGTTCCTTTTTCTAATTCTAAATTTTCTTTTTTGAATTAGACATTCAGCTGCTGTATTTTAACATTCAACAGTATTTTGCAGCTTGTAATATTCAGAAGAGTATTCCTAAAAGGCAAGCATCAAAACCGTATCCCATGCCTTAAATGAGACTCACTTTTCTGCTCACAAATTTTGACATCATCTACATTCATCACTAACTTACCTTTTCTGTGATAATACATTTCTATGCCATATGCAGGTGTCATACATTCAGCAGAACTAGCAGGACTATCACAGATTACATAATTCACATCACTCATGGGTAATGCTTCTGGGACCTCAGGGGAATCTTTGTTCTTGGCTGGGCTTTTCCCCCCCTTCATTCTCGGCTGCTTTGCTGCATGAACTATCCTGAACATCAGTTATCCCAGCTGGCTAAGCACAAGTTAAATCCTGCCCTTTCACACACTCAGTGGCCCACCCCTCACTATCTGAAAGCATGTTTGGTCAATTTGTCCAACTACAGTTTGTCATTTGGTTTACGCATAAAATTAAGGAAAGTCTGAGATGACACCAGGTGACCAGCCCACGATGCAAGCAGCCAGGCACATCTGGGCCCGGCCCAGCTCAGATGGACCAGAGAGCAGCTGGCAGGGTGAGTGGGGAAGCTAGTCACAAAAGACTCCTTATTTTCACGTGCACTTACATCCCAGTCTTAACAGGTTGAAGCAGTAGTAGGCAGGTTGTAGCTGAGCAACATACTTCTCTGCAAACATTTGCCTGAAGGGATGCAGACCAATTTTTCTTGCATCCGCTGAAATGGGATCTGTTGCCACACAAAGCTGTACTTGAGTTCATGAGAAAGAGGTGTGGTTTAAAATAGGATTATTCACAGGTAAATGCAAAGTTAGAAAAAAAATGGTTTACTACACAATTGTTACAGGATGTAAGAAAACGAGATGCAAGATACACTGACCTGTAGTCCTACCCAGGCTGAAAATCCCAGCAAATGAAGGCCAACTCCTGAAGCCAGCCAGTGTGAAATAGCTGGCTTCAGCTGTGCTTGATTGACTTCCTTTGAGGGCACAAAAGCATCTTTTTCCTCATCAGCTAAGAGGCATTTAAAAAATGGACTAAGCTAACAAAGGAACACGACTGTCTTGTTAAAAAAATAATTGTGTCCACAGAAGGAGCTAATTTGATGTGGGGAATTTGCAGTGGATTAGTCTTATGTATTATTTTTCCAATATAGTTCAGCAAAAGGAAGAGTTAAAAATTGTCCTCAAAGTTTGTGTGCCAGCTCCCCTTTCCCAGACCATCAACAGGCTGCAGCAGGCTATACTCCTTGCTGCTCCCCCCAGTGCTCCCCCAGGCGTAGCCAGCTGACGCCTGGCGAAGCCCCTGGGGTACCAGCCTGTGGGACACAGAGCAGCCACATCACAGCTGCACCCTAGCACTTCCTGTAAAAACGCAGCCTCAAAAGCAAAGGTTTACCTGTGACCTTTGTGGATTATGATGAGCTTAGCAGCTGTAAGCCACTTCCCAGCAGTACGCCCACAGTGATGCTCTGGATGGGCTAAAAGGCAGCAGTGGGTGCGTGGAAGCATCTTTCCTTCCACTTCATAAATTCATATGCAATCCTCTGTCTGTGGTTTAGGTGTGGATGTGGTAATTGCTTAACTGGAAGATTAGTTCTGGGAGCATGGTAAGGACTGTTGTTTCCCTGATGCCACTGATTTTTTCGAGTTTATAAGCGTGTGTAGTATCCTCTCTTTGGGTTATTTTTCTTTTGTTATTAAATTCCACATAAGCTAACAACTGAAATGTAAATTAATTTACGCTGCAAATTTGGATTTGGCTGTATTAGGCCGTTTTCTGCTCAGTGACAGAGAGCATTGATGCTTTACTTTACTGACTCACTTTACCCAGTGAGCAAGTGAACTGTGACAGGCATGCTAAGCAAAACTACTGCTCCATTTTCAGCAAACTGATGTCCTTTACTGCTCCGTGTCAGTCTGCTGTGTGCTGGACTATGATGTGCCTAAGGCAACAAGGAGTTGGAGTTCCGCAGTGTTAGGTGCTCTGTGTTGTATCTTTTACAGTATAAATATAAGTGTACACTATAAATATGTGAAGTGTGGGTTTAAGAAACCAAATATTGGGAAACAAGTGAACGGAAAATCTCTTTCCCGCTGACAGGCAGATTAGCCCAAACATAGCATACAGCAGTGTGATAGTGGGGCCAAGTGGAAGAGCAGGAGAATTGTCCCTCTGGCAAACGGTGAATCTTAACACGGGACATACGGGAAAGCGCTCCAGTTTTCTTGCAGCGTTGCTTTCCCGTCGGGAAACAGTAACCACTCAGCTGTCTTCAGAGAAACACGTGAGGTTTCGTGAGCAGTTTTTCCCGTCCTGCAGCCGGGCCCCAAGGCCGGAGGGTGCCTGCTGCTGCCCGGGCCAGCCCCCGCCGGGGGAAGGGGCTGCCGGCCGCGCCCGCCCGCGGCACGGCCC